>JACCEE010920824.1_pt1 | contig 28206 bp, 24 predicted proteins | sample 7449931 | NCBI WGS metagenome assembly JACCEE01 (sample SAMN15323457, study PRJNA562643) | freshwater metagenome | isolation source: river surface water | place: USA:Blue River Watershed | collected 2017-08-19 | reverse complement strand
TATGCTAAATGTTAAGCAAGGCAGTCCAATTGATATTATCGTGGCAAAACATGCGGTGTATGATTGCATGACCAGTATTTTGCGCTCGCCGGATGCGATGTTGTTGTTAAATCGCTTAAAAAGCAAAGATTATAATTTATGGCAACACAGTATGAATGTCAGCGTGTTGGCAATTAATTTGGGTCGCTATCTTAATCTGCATGATGATGAGTTGGTGTTATTAGGTTTATGTGGCATGTTCCATGACATTGGAAAATTACGTTTGTCCAAAGCGGATATGCAAGCGGCGCAGGATAATGCACAAGTTATGCAAACCCACGCCAAAATCGGGCGGGATATTTTATTGACCTCGATGGGACAGTTAGCGGAAGTCGCTTCTGAAGTGGCGTTTAGTCACCATGAACACTTAGATGGTTCAGGCTATCCACGCGGTTTAGGCGGGTCACAAATTTCACCTTACACGCGCATGATTTCCATCGTAAATTTGTATGATAATCTGATTACCGATAGGGCGGATACAAAAGCCTTAACCCATTATGATGCTACACAGGTGCTATTGGACAAGGCGCGTGGTCATTTTGATGAAACACTGGTGAATAGTTTTAATCAATGTATGGGAGTTTATCCGGTTGGCAGTGTAGTGGAACTTAATAGCGGCGAAGTGGCTATGGTCGTTGAAGAAAATCAAAAACTACGCTTGCGCCCAAAAATCATGCTATTAGCCACTGCCGATAAACAACGCTGTGAAAAAAAAATCATCAATTTAGCCGATAACGGTGCTGAAAATTATTTTATTAAAGCCATTATTCGAGCCGATACTTATCAACTTAAATTCTGACCCCTTAATTAATTCCCTTTCCCCACTTAAATCCGCGTAGAATTAAAAGTTTTATTTTTTAGATTTAGCCATGCGTTTAATTCGAGGACTGACTCACTTAGAGCCGTTACAACACGGCTGTGTATTGACTATTGGTAATTTTGACGGCGTGCATTTAGGGCATAGAGCGGTCATTGACAAGTTAGCCGAACAAGGGCGGCTGTTGAATTTACCGGTGGTAGTAATGACTTTTGAACCGCAACCTTTAGAATATTTTTTAATGAATAATGCCCCCTCACGCTTAACCAGATTGCGTGAAAAAGTTATTCAATTTACCACCCTGCCGATTGATAACTTATTGATTTTAAATTTTAATCGTCAATTTGCCAACTATGATGCTGAACGTTTTATTAGCCAAGTGTTAGTGCAGAAACTTAACGTTAAATTAGTAGTGGTCGGCGATGATTTTCACTTTGGCAAAGCCCGACGCGGTAATTTTGCCTTATTGCGTGAATACGGTAAGCGATTTGGTTTTCGCGTAGAAAATACCCAGTCTTATCAAATACAAGGACACCGCGTCAGCAGCACTTTAATTCGCGATGCGTTAGGCGAGGGACATTTAAAATTGGCGGAAAAATGGCTGGGGCGGTCGTATTCGATTTGTGGACGGGTAGTTCATGGCAATAAACTAGGGCGTGAAATCGGTTTTCCTACGGCAAATATTCAATTGAGTAGAAAAAATACCCCAGTCAGTGGTGTTTTTGCGGTGAGCATGACCGGCATTTTGCCGCACACCTTATTCGGGGTGGCAAATGTAGGAACACGACCGACAATCGACGGTGGCGATGACGTGGTTTTAGAAGTTCATCTCTTTGATTTTACTAAAGAAATTTATGGTAAGTATGTGGAAATTCATTTTAAGCACAAAATCCGCGATGAACTGCGTTTTGACTCGTTAGCGCAACTTAAACAGCAAATTGAGCAAGATATATTAGTGGCGCAACAATTTTTTGCCAAATCAACGCGGTAAAAAAATAGCCTTATGTCGCTGTATTTTCAGCTCACCCTGTCCTAATTAACCTCCTTTCTCTCACCTGTTATTCACGCATTCCTTTGTTATGGATTTATCTGAAAATTTTGAACAACAAGCGTTAAAAGACTTTAGCGAAAAAGCCTATCTGGATTATTCGATGTATGTGATTTTAGACCGCGCCCTGCCGCATTTGGCGGATGGTTTAAAACCAGTGCAACGACGTATTGTGTATGCGATGTCGGAATTGGGCTTAAATTCACTGGCAAAATATAAAAAATCCGCCCGCACAGTTGGCGATGTATTGGGGAAATACCATCCGCACGGCGATTCGGCTTGTTACGAAGCGATGGTGCTGATGGCGCAGGGGTTTTCTTATCGCTATCCGTTAATTGATGGACAGGGCAATTGGGGATCGCCGGATGACCCCAAATCGTTTGCGGCGATGCGTTATACCGAATCGCGCTTAACCGCCTATGCGCAAACCTTGCTGGCGGAATTAAGCTTAGGCACGGTGCAATGGACGGACAATTTTGATGGCACGTTGCAAGAGCCACAATTATTGCCCGCGCGTTTACCGGCTATTTTACTCAACGGTACGATGGGGATTGCGGTCGGCATGGCAACCGACATTCCGCCGCATAATCTGCGTGCAGTAGCGGCGGCGTGTGTGCAACTGCTTGATAATCCTGACAGTTCACTAGACGATTTATTGCAGCATATTCACGCCCCCGATTATCCAACCCGCGCCGAAATCATCAGCAGTCGCGAGGAGTTGGAAAAAATTTACCGCACCGGCATCGGCTCGTTAAAAATGCGTGCCAGCTATCAGTTGGAAGACGGCAATATCGTGATTACCGCCCTGCCCTATCAAGTGTCGGGGGCAAAATTATTGGAACAAATTGCCGCGCAAATGCAGGCGAAAAAATTGCCAATGATTGAAGATTTGCGTGATGAATCTGACCATGAAAATCCCACCCGCCTGTTGATTATGCCGCGCGGTAAGCGACTGGATGTGGATGCGCTGATGTCACATTTGTTCGCCACCACCGACTTGGAAAAAAGTTATCGCGTAAATATGAACATGATTGGTCTTAATGGGCGACCACAGGTGAAAAATTTGCGTGAAATCTTGCATGAATGGCTCAGTTTTCGTACCGAAACCGTGCGTCTGCGTTTGCAGCATCGTTTAGATAAAGTGCTGGCGCGGCTGCATGTTTTACAAGGTTTGTTGATAGCTTATTTACACATTGATGACGTGATTGCGGTGATTCGTAACGAAGACGCGCCTAAACAACATTTAATGCAACGGTTTGGCTTGTCGGAAACGCAAACCGAGGCGATTTTAGACTTAAAACTGCGGCAGTTAATTAAGCTTGAAGAGGTCAAAATTCGCGGTGAGCAGTCGCAATTAGACAAAGAACAGGCGGCATTAGAAAAAACTCTTGCCTCACCTAAAAGCTTGAATCGTTTAATAAAAAAAGAAATTCAGGACGATGCGCAAAAATACGGCGATGACCGTTGTTCACCGCTGGTCAGCCGTGCTTGTGCGCAAGTGTTGCAAGCGAATACCTTAATTGCCAATGAGCCATTGACGATTATTTTATCGGCAAAAGGTTGGATTCGTGCCGCGAAAGGGCTTGATGTTGAAGGCGAAAACTTAAGTTATCGCGCCGGAGATAGTTTTTTGCAAGCCGTGACTGGACGCACGACGCAAGCAGTGTCGATTGTCGATTCAAGCGGACGGGTTTATACGCTTGCCAGCCATGATTTACCCTCGGCGCGTACTCAAGGTGAGCCGTTGACCGGACGTTTAAATCCGCCGCCGGGAGCGATTTTTCAGCATTTGTTGACCGGCGACGGTGACGATTGGTATGTATTTGCCAGCAATGCCGGTTATGGCTTTCGGGTGCAATTAAAAGACTTACAATCGAAAAATAAAGCCGGTAAAGCGGTGCTGAATTTGCCGGACGGCGCGGCGGTTTTAGCTCCATTAGCGATTGCTGATACCGAAGCATGGTTGGCGGTGGCAACCTTACAAGGGCGATTATTGATTTTTCCGCTGGCTGAATTACCCGCGTTAGCAAAAGGCAAGGGCAATAAGTTGATCCAAATTCCGAGTGCGGATTGGGCGCACAAAACCGATGCGGTGGTGGCAATGACTGTGCTGGGGGCGCAACAAAATTTGAAAATTTTATCTGGCAAGCGACATTTAAGTTTAAAAGATGCCGATAGGGTGCTGTATTGCAGTCAGCGCGGCAAAAGAGGCTCGTTATTGCCGGCGGGGTTGCGGCGGGTGGATAAGCTGGTGGCGGAGTGATTTTTTCGCGGCATATAACTTGTCGCGCATTTATAATGGCAAGGTCTTTTTTATAGTTGTCAGTTACCGCAGTAACGACCACCGCATTGTTTAAAAACGCATTTACCTATAATTTTATCACTCAGTTTATATCGAGGTTTGTATGAACAAAAAAATTTCCCGTGCCTTAGTCAGTGTGTCTGATAAAACCGGCATTGTCGAATTTTGTCTAGGTTTACAACATTTAGGCATCGAAATTTTATCTACCGGCGGCACGGCAAAATTATTAACCAGCGCGGGTATTAACGTCATTGAAGTATCTGATTATACAGGCTTTCCTGAGATGATGGACGGGCGGGTGAAAACGTTGCATCCCAAAGTGCATGGCGGTATTCTGGCGCGGCGCGGTATTGATGAGGCAATTATGAACGAAAATGGCATTAAAGCGATTGATATGGTGGTAGTAAATTTATATCCATTTGCACAAACCATTGCCAACCCTGATTGTGATTTGGCCAGCGCGATTGAAAATATTGATGTCGGTGGGCCGACTATGATTCGAGCGGCGGCAAAAAATTATGCCGATGTGGCGGTGATTGTGGATGTCAATGATTATGCCGCGACGCTTGCTGAATTAAACAGTTCCGCGCAACAATTAAGTCAAACCACGCGCTTTAATTTAGCGTTAAAAAGTTTTGAACATACCGCCAGTTACGACACTGCGATTGCCGGTTATTTAAGTAAACTCAATCAAGTACGCTTTCCAGCGACGTTAAATTTACAATATCAACAATTGCAAGCCTTGCGTTATGGTGAAAATCCGCACCAGCAAGCGGCGTTTTATAGCGAAAAAAATCCGCCTGCCGGAAGTATCGCCGCCGCCCATCAATTACAAGGTAAGGCATTGTCTTATAACAATATTGCTGATGCGGACGCGGCTTTAGAATGTGTAAAAGCATTTAATGGTAAACCCACTTGTGTGATTGTAAAACATGCTAATCCTTGTGGTGTTGCGCAGGCCGCCGATTGTTTAAGCGCGTATAACTTAGCTTATGCCACTGACCCAACTTCTGCGTTTGGCGGTATTATTGCGTTTAATCAGCCTTTGGATGCGACAACCGCGCAAGCAATTATTAATCGCCAATTCGTAGAAGTTATCATTGCCCCCAGTATTAGTGTAGAAGCACAAGCTGTATTGGCAGCAAAACAAAATGTGCGCGTGTTGGCAACCGGTGTGTGGTCAGCAACTGTTGAGTCGGTATTCGATTATAAAAAAGTAGCGGGTGGGTTGTTGGTACAAGACAAAGACACTGGCTATATCAGTGCTGAAGATATTAAAGTGGTGAGCAAACGCGCACCGACGGCTGAAGAATTAGCGGATTTATTATTTGCGTGGAAAGTAGCGAAATTTGTTAAATCTAATGCGATTGTGTATTGCAAAAATGGACAAACTATCGGCATTGGCGCAGGACAAATGAGCCGTGTTTATTCGGCTAAAATTGCTGGCATTAAGGCGCAAGATGAAGGCTTGCAAGTCGCAGGGTCGGTGATGGCATCGGATGCGTTTTTTCCATTTCGCGATGGCATAGATTCTGCTGCCGCAGTAGGGATTAGTGCGGTGATTCAACCCGGTGGGTCAATGCGCGATAATGAAGTGATTGCTGCCGCTGATGAACATAATATTGCGATGGTGTTTACCGGAATGCGGCATTTTAAACACTAACAAATTTATTTTGCCTCCTTTTTTAAGGGGACATTTAAAAAGCTAATTATTACAAAGAGTTATCATAAAATAAATTGATTGCTCAAGTTAAGATGTTTGAACAAACCATTAATGCAATACCAACTGCGGTTGCCGATAGACCTTGGAGGAAAATTTATTTGCACGCTGTAGAGAAAAAACACCATTTTTCGAGATGAGGTCATTTTTTGTCAGCCGCGACCAAAAAAATTGCATTAGTGTCACTGAAGTTTTTTTATTGAAGGAGTTTTTAAAACTATGTTTACCGAAGCTTGTACTTATGTAATTTTTGGCGCGACCGGCAATCTGTCTAGGGTCAAATTAATGCCAGCCCTTTATCACTTGGAAGTTGAAAATCTTATCCCCAATGGCAGTAAAATTTTAGCCCTCGGTCGGCGCGAATGGGACAGGGAAAAATGGCTCAGTGAAGCACGCGAGATGATTGCGGAAAAAGCACGCGGCGGCTTAAATGAAACCGTGTTTGCGCGTTTTAGTGAGCGGCTGTTTTATCAGAAAGTTGACCTTGATGTTGAGCAGCATTATGTTGATATGGCAGCGTTATTAAATGAAACCCATTTTCCTAAAAATATGGCTTTTTATTTGGCGATTGCGCCTGAAGATTTTAGCCGCGTCATCCGTTATTTAAGTCATGTGGCGTTATTGACCGAAGAGACCGGCTGGCGACGCATCGTGATTGAAAAACCGTTTGGCTATGATTTAGAAAGTGCGCAAGTGTTACAAAATCAAATTACTAAGTATTTGAAAGAAGAGCAAGTGTATCGAATTGACCATTATTTAGGTAAAGGCACGGTACAGAATGTTTTAGTGTTTCGCTTTTCCAATGTGATGCTAGAGCCATTATGGAATCGTAACTATATTGACCATATTCAAATCACCCACTCTGAAGAATTAGGCATTGGCAGCCGGGCGCAATATTATGATAATTCAGGGGCGATGCGCGATATGTTGCAAAGTCATTTATTGCAATTATTGACGTTAGTTGCTATGGAACCGCCGGTTTCTATGGAAGCTGAATCATTGCGCGATGAAAAAGTGAAAGTATTAAAATCCATTCGTCCAATTCCGAAAAAAGCCGTTCATGCCCATGCGTTTCGGGCGCAATATTCCAGTGGTGTTATCAATGGCAAGCCGGTCAAAGCGTATTTGCAAGAAGATAATGTTCCCGCAGAAAGTATTACCGAAACTTATGCCGCGATGAAATTATATGTGGATAATTGGCGGTGGCGCGGTGTGCCTTTTTATTTGCGTACTGGTAAACGCATGGCAAAAGCGCAATCGAGTATTTCGATTTGTTTTCGCCATCCACCGTTGCAGTTTTTCCGCGATACGCAAATGAAATGTTTGACGCAAAATTGGATTTTATTAGGCATTCAACCGGATGAATGTATCCGTATTGAAATGACGGTTAAAGAACCGGGCTTGGAAATGCGTACCCGCACTAGCAGTTTGGATGCCAGCTTTCGTAATGAAAATGAAAGCCCCACCGATGCTTATGAAGATTTATTATTGGATGTCATAAAAGGCGACCGCTCGTTATTCTTGCGCTTTGATGAAGTAGAATATGCGTGGCGGATTGTGGACCCGATTTTACAAACCTGGGCGGTAGAGCGCGATTTTATTACCACTTACCCGGCAGGTTCGTGGGGTCCTAAGGAAACAAGACGCTTATTTGACAAAGAAAATCAATTTTGGCGGCATTCTTTAGACCCTGAATGTGAAGGAAATGGCAATGAATAATTCAATACAGCGTTTTAATACTCCGATTGACTTAGCGCAAGCGGCAACGGTGACTATTTTACAGATGGCGGAACAGGCGATTGCCAAAACCGGCGCGTTTAAAATTGTGTTAGCCGGTGGCAACACGCCGAATTTAATTTATCAAGCTTTAAGTCAAGCTCAAGCAGAGTGGGATAAATGGTGGATTTTTTGGGGCGATGAACGCTGTTTGGCGGCAGATGATGCAGAGCGCAATAGCTTGATGGCGATGCAAGCGTGGTTAACTAAGGTGGCTATTCCCAGTGAACAAATTTTTCCCATTGCCGCTGAACACGGTGCGCAGCAAGCAGCACAGGCTTATGCGCAGCAAATTGAAGATTATTTGCCCTTTGATTTAGTGTTGCTGGGCATGGGAGAAGACGGACATACCGCCAGTTTATTTCCTTGTCATCCGCATAATGTAGATGAATTGGTTCATGCGGTGTTTTCTGCTCCTAAACTGCCAGCGCATCGGGTGTCTTTGAGTGTGAAAACCTTAAGCAACAGTGAAACAGTGTTGTTTTTAATTACGGGCGCAAGCAAAGCCAAAGCATTCAAGTTATGGCAAACGGGCGTGAATTTACCAGTGGCACAAATTCAGGCGCGGAAACATACCTTAATTTATGCAGATGATGCGGCGTTAGCTCAGTTCTAAATAAGTTGGCATTTGCCTAAAAGTAGACTAATCAACTACTTTTAGGCAGTGCTTTAGTTTTAAAACTCAATGGCCAATTCCCCAAACACCGACCGCCCCGCCTTACCCGGTACTGAATTAATTAGTTTTCGATTAAACTCAGGATAATAAATTTTTTCATCTAATAAATTATCCAAATACAAGGATAAAATCACCGGTTTATGTTTTGCCGCTGAACCGAATAAATTATCAAACCGATAGTTCATATTAACGGTTAAATAATGATAACTTTGCGAAATAGGGTTTACAATAGAAGCCCCTTCTATCGCTTTAGGTTTACTAAAAAAACTATCAAACGCACTGATTTGAAAATTTTTCGTTACCTCATAACTCGCCCCCAATTTCAGAATATGATTTGGAGCAACAGAAATATTGTTTTTTCCATTGCCATCCCGATTGGTTTGAAAAGTATATGCCGTGGTTAATTGTAATTCATTGAATAATTTAAACTTTCCTTCATATTCAACGCCTAAAAAAACAGCACTGTCTTTATTAATATAGCGTTTTGCAAGACTATTTGGCACAGAAGTCCGATTAATTAAATTCGCCTGTCTGCTTCTAAATACTGTAACAGAGGTATCTATTTTTTTCGTGTGATAAAACAATTGCACATCTGTAGTTTCGACTTGTTCGGAAGTTAAATTCGCATTACCAAACAGTGAGTTTGGCACATTAATATTTAATTCAGCCGGTGTCGGTGAACGAAACGCTTGGCTATACAATAATTTCAATCCCAATTCGGGGGTGAATTCATAAACCAACCCAATACGCCCTACTTTGCCTTCTACAAATTTAGGGTTATTTGTCCCTGCTTGCACAACAGTTTGATTTAAATAATCAACGTGATTCCATTGTCCGCCCAGCGTTAATTTTAAATCCTTTATAATTTTATAATTACCTTCCAAATAAAGACTGGACATTAAATTGCTGTAATTGGAAATAATATCTTTATTGCCTTCCCATGATCCCTGACCTGTTTGCCATTCCAGTAATCCGCCGAACAAAATATCTAAATCATTATTAAAAAAACTAAAAAAGTTAGTTTGCTCAAAGAGTAAATTATTCGATTTGCCATGATAGGGCGTATTAACATTAAAGTTATTTTTAAAAAAATTGTAAGTGATATTGGCTTGAGCTGTCCAATACGATGTGATTTGCTGTTTATAGCCTAAATCAAAAAATAACCGTTCATTTTCAATCACTTGCCCAAAATCTGCGGGACGATTTGACCAATGATTGTGCTGGTTACGCGCTAAAAAACCATTAAAGGTAAAGTTTTTATAAGTTGCCCAAATATTCGCGCTAATATCATCGGCATCAGAGCGAAACTGGCTGCGGTTTTTATCTTCCCCTATAGCAGAAACAAGCCAGCCGTTGCTGTTTTGATAGCGAATTGCACCCGTTGATGCAAAATCTTGATTTTTATAAGAAAACTCGCTTTCAACTTGTCCTGTTTCATAGCTACCATAGCGTCCACGCACGGTGAGCGCGTTGTCTTTGTTCTTTTTCGTAACAATATTTATCACGCCTGAATAGGCATTTGTGCCATATAGCACAGAGCCTGAACCACGAATAATTTCAATATGTTCTATATTATGAATAGGAAAACCCCGATACAGATTTTCATTTAAACCACCAAATAAACTTTCCCGAAACGGTCTACCATTAATTAATAGTAACGTATGATTATTAATATGGGTAAATAAATCGCCACGCACTGAAACGGTATTATCAACATATTGATAAGACCCTAAGGCATAAATGCTGGTGACACGACCTAATAAATCATGCAAGTTATTTGCACCGTAACGCTCAATTTCATCGCGCGTAATAAGACTAACAATACCAGATGCTTTATTTTTATCTTCTTTTTGTTTAGAAACCACTTCAATTAAATTAATATTTTCAGCGTGCAGCCAATCAAGTTCGGCTTCTAAGGTTAAATCTGCTTTTTCTGCGGCGTGAACGGTACTATTTGCAATAATAGCCAATGTCAAGCTTATGACAAATCGATTCATTTAGAGTTATTGAGTTTTTATGAAAGAGTAGAGACACAAAAACCTGTGTCTCTACCGTATTGACGATGGTTACGAATAGTTAACCTTTGAGTTTCGCTTTTAACGCCGCAACACGATCTGCTGCTGAAAGGGTACTGGTTGCTGGAGTAGAGGATTGCTTGGCTTGCGCCACTAATGCCGCCATTTTTTCATCTTGGCTAATCGGTTTGGCGGTGATTTCACGCACAGTTTTAGCCGCTTCGGCATCAATTTTAGCTTTTTTAGCAATGTCTTGCAGTTTTCTAACCGCCGTAGAGTCAGCACCTAAGCCACTTTTTAAATTAGACAATTCCGCTTGCCGCTGTGTTTTAATCTTTTCTTTTTCCACTTGGCTTTGTGCCAGTTTGACATCGCGCAGAGCTTTAGTAGTAACTTTGTCAAATTCATTAAGTTGCTGGGTTAAAATTTTCAAAATTTCATCCAGCTCATCTTTCACCGCTTTCGCCTCAACCGCCTCTTCCTGCTCTTGCACTAATTGCGCTTGCGCTTCTTCAATCCCTGCGTAAAAATCATCAAATACCGCTTGACTGATTTCTTGCCGCTCTAATTGTCCAACCATCACATCCAAGGTGGCTAAATATTCATTAATTTGCCCCTGCTTAACGACAACATCATGTTGTTCTTTATCATAATCTTGCTTGGCAGCGGCAAATTTTTTCGCCACCTCTTGGATTTTGTCAGCCAACGCATCTCTATCAACCTGTGTTGCGGTTTCCGGGTCAAAAGCCACCAACGCTTCAACTAAACTTTCCCCCGCTTGATCAACTTGCGCACCAAATAACCGACCTAATAACGAAAACGTACCCATTTATTTCTCTCCAGATGTCAATTAAATAACTTTAATATTGGTTTGTTCCAACTTAATTGCAAAAATATATTCTGCTAACGGCAGTTGGTCTTCTGTTGTGATGTCCTTACCATTTTTAGAGACTGTCACCCAAAAAGCAACAATCAATTCCTCAAAAGCAATGCCTTCCAATGCACGGGAATGTGGCATTAAGTTCATAATTTCATTACGTTCACCGGTTGTACCGTTGGCATCAAAAATCACCGTTTCTATACCAGTAAACGCCGGCATAAAGGCTTCGTCCGCCTCGACACGACTGTATTCAACCCCGTCTTCATCACCACTGGCAGTTAAACGTTTATCCACCTCTTTTTTAGGCAAAAAGGAATATAAATCGTCGCGGGAAAACCGATAACTTGCCTCACCTAAGCCTTCGTCATTATCGCCTGAAAAAAACGCAATATCATCCTCACCTTCTGGCGGTTCGGTTAAACTTGAGCAAAATAAAATTTCGTCAATTTTTTCGACATTATTCCGGTCAGTTAACACTTGCAAAAACAGGCGTTTTTCGCTGTTATGTTTAAAATAAAAACGGTAGATTTTTTTATCTTCCATACCGTCGATAACAATACTGGAAATAGCGTTGACGTTGAGAACTTTAAGATTATCCAGCGGTGCGTCAATCATCGCACCGCGTGTAATTGCAGAGACTAACGGATTGATTTCAAAGGTAATCGTGCTTTTAAAATTTATTTTCAGCGGTAGGCGGCTGTCTTGCGTGGTTGGTTCACCGGCAAATAATTTACGAAAATAAGCAAAAATGTTCATCTGTGATTCCTTAAAGTCTGTAAATAGTAGACGATGCGTTGCTTTTTCTTAACCAGACAATCACCAACACCACCCCACCGATTAATAAAAGTACCACAAACCACGAGCCGTCACCACTAGATTGTGTGGTTGAAGTCGGCGATGTGTTATGCGAATCGGGGCGCGAAGGTGTAGTGACGGTAGCGGGGGTGCGTCTGGTTAATAATGCTTGCGCGGCGGTTTGCGCCACGGCAATGATTTGTTGCTGACGTTTAGCATCGGCAATTTGTTTTTCTATCGCCTCTAATTTTTTTTCTAATCGATCCGCTTTTTTAGGATTGGTTTCCGATTCCATTTTATGTTTGAGCGCGTCTAGTTGTTTTTGCAATTTTGCGGTGTCATCTTGCGATGAATCAGCGACGCGAGCAGTGGTGCTGGTATCCACATCGTCTGGTTTTTTATTACGCTCTTGCCAAGCCACTTTAGCTTGTTTGGTTTTGGAAGCTTTGGCAAAAGCAGAGTCGGTAGAACTGGTGGTTGTTGACGGTTTGGAAAAAAAGTCACTGCTGGTTTTCGATGATTTATTACTTGAACTGGAACGAGAGCTTTTTGAGGAGCTGGAACGGGAACTTTTTGAAGAGCTATCCCCCTTGCGTGCTTGTGCTACGGAGGTGATGCCTAAAAAAATCATTAGCATAACCACAACCCATAAGCTGGTTAATTTTTTCATAACGTTTTCCTTTGTATCGACCAATATTTAAGGTACAGCTATTAAAGCAGGATATTGGCTTTTTGCCCAGTTTTTAAGTCATGCAAAATGTGCCTTGGTCGATAATTCACGATTAAATAGTCTAGGGTAGGCGTGTCGCGGTTAAAATTTTACTTACGGTTAAACACAGAGGAATAGAATGTGAGGCAATTTAACGGGGGACTGTTGCTAATGCTTTTAATGAGCCTGAACAGTTTTGCAAGTTCTATCAATACGTTGCAACAAGCATGTGATAAAGGCGTGGCTGATAGTTGTGCTAATTTGGCAGCTTTTTATGCTAACGGTAATACGGTTAAGCAAAATTTTACTACAGCACGCCAATTGTATGAAAAAGCCTGCACTGGCGGGGATATTTTAGGTTGTCTGAATTTAGGCGACTGGTATCGTGATGGACGCTATTTGCCGCAAAATTATTCAACCGCGCTGGCGTTTTATCAACGTGCCTGTGATAGTGCGCAAAGTTTAGGTTGCACCGAATTAGCGGATATGTACGCGCAGCAGCTTGGGGTTAAACAAGATTATCCCAAGGCCGAAATGTTGTATCAAAAAGCCTGTAACAGTCACGACCATTTGGGCTGCGTTAAGTTGGCGCGTTTGTATCAGGAAGGGCTGCATGGCGTGCGAAATCTCGCTAAGGCGGCGGCACTGTATCAAAAATCCTGTGCCAGTGTCGATAAACTGGGCTGTTCGCAACTGGGGGATTTATATTTAAAAGGCAAGGGCGTTGGGCAAAACTATCCGCAAGCAATGGTGTTATTTAAACAAGCCTGCGATAGTAATGATATGGTAGGGTGTTTTAATCTAGGCGTGTTATATAAAGGCAACGCGATGGTGGCGCAGGATTTGCTAAAAATGCGGATTTTTTTTACTAAAGCCTGTGTTGGAAACTTAAGCTTTAGCTGTACCGAATTAGGTGAACTGTATTTAAAGGCACAAGGTGTTGAGCAGGATACCGATAAAGCCGAGCAGTTGTTTAAAAAAGCCTGTGACGGCGGCAGCCATGAAGGATGTACTAATTTGGCTTTTATGCGTTATGCGAAAACTCAAATGACTAATAAAAATAAATAGTTATACGATGAAGGGCTGAAAAATACCAGCCCTTCAAATGACAGATCGAACCTGTTTACTTGAATAATCTTTTTGGGATATTGCCGCCGTTTTGCGCAATTTTTTGCAACACGGTTTTATGTAACCAAACGTTCATTTGCGCTGAATCATTCATTTTGCTGGATGGGCAGCCTAATTCATGTGCCAATTTTTTCCGTGCGGTTAAGCTGCTATCAATGCCGAGTAGTTTTAACAAATCCACAATCGAGGTTTCCCAATTGAGGTCTTCATCATGCTCTTCGGCTAACTCCTCTAGGATGGCAATGACATCAACTTCATCATCTTCTTCCTCTTCCTCTTCGTCGTAATCATCCTCATCGTAGTCGTCATCTTCGTCTTCGTCGTAATCATCCTCCTCTTCTTCATCCTCTTCGTCTACGGTAACCGGTTTAGGTTTAACAGGCGTTTTGGTGGTTGGTCTGTAGACCATCACATTTTCAGACCCGGCTTCAGGTTCTTCACTATCTATGCCTAGTTTATCGAGAATGGAGCTAAATATACCCATGGCTGATCCTTAAAAAAAATTAGTAGCGTTACGTTATAGTGGTCATATCACACGATTAAAACTCAAAAAAACAACCGTCAATCATGTCCACTGCTGATTATCATAAGGGGTTTTATAGCTTTAAATCTAGTAAGTTTTTTTGCCTGTTGTAAGTGACAGGTTTTTTATACGCAGCCAGATAAATCAGATAAGCTTCAACCGCTCTTAAAAAACCAATCTTAAGAGCGATTTTTTTATCTTAAGCGATTATTGCTGAGGTGAATGAATGGTAATTTCAACACGGCGGTTTCTTGCGCGACCTTGTTCGGAAGTATTATCAGCAATCGGAGCTTTATCCGCCAAACCTGTGGTATTGATGCGTTGCCCTGAAATCCCTTGTTTTGCTAAATAACGTGCGACACTTTCGGCACGATTTTTTGACAACTGTTCATTGGTTGACAACTTACCCACCGAATCGGTGTGACCGGAAACGGTCATGGATAACTCAGGCGATTTTTTCAATACCGCCGCTACCGAATCGAGGGAGGGGGTAAAATTAGGGGTAAGATTAGCAGAACCACTGGCAAAAGCAGCATTGCCGGGCATAATCACCGCCAAATCACAGCCTTGGCGTTCAATATCAATCCCAGAACCTTTTAAGGTAGCGCGTAATTCATCTTCTTGCGCCTGTAAATAATAGCCGACCCCCGTACCCAGCACTGTACCCGCCGCCGCACCTATCCACGCCCCTTTACCCGCATCGCCGGCAATCGCGCCAATTGCCGCGCCGGTCGCTGCTCCACCGACTGCACCAACCCCCGCACCAATAACCGCTTTATGCGTCCCCGCCTGACAAGAAGGGCCGGACGGATTACTGGCGCAACCGGAAACTACCAACGTAACTAAAGTGATGGTTAATATTTTTTTCATAGCAAACTCCTGAAATTTAAAAGATAAATTCTGATTATAACGAATTAAGTTAAATCTAGCCTGAAAAAACTTGCCGTTTTGTGGGTAGATTAGCATTTGCGATTTTAAGAAATATGAAACACCGTTTTACTGACTTTTTTGCCTTGCCATTGTGTTTTAAACCACGCACTGTTCTCATTCATAGTCAACCAACGGCGTTCTTCTAAGCGATAAAACCAATCTTTGTCCTGTTGATAATAAATTTGCATTCCGTTGGCTTCCAAAATATTCAAAATTTCGTTGCCATGTGAATTTAATTCATCAAAATCCGTTGTCGCTCGTTGTCCCATTTCGCTATACAACTCATTAAGCTCCAGTAACAAACTATGTGCGTTTTTATCCATCAATGTCGCGTTAATGCCAATATTTTGTGCTTCTTTGAGTAAAATAGGATAGCCGTGCGATGGATATTTAGAATTTAGCACCGTGGCAATGGTTAACGCTTTGGCTTCATCGGTAATATGATGGGATAAAATTTCCTTACACAACATAATCGACAACGATTCGGCACGGTCTACCGCACCAATCACCAACGGATGCACATATTCAAACAAGTGCCGATACGGATTAATACCTTCTTTATTTTCATTTTGCCAAAGTTTTACCGCCCGCGATAGCTCATCTAAACTAACACTCACACGATTATTTTCCGCATTAATCGGTGATAATTCATGGATTAACGACGTATCTACCGCCGACAAATACGCCATCGGCCCCATATGAATTTCATTCGCGCCAATTGCTATCATAGTTGCCGCAGAAGCGCATTCTAATGGCACTAATACAATCAGTTGTTTGCAATATTGACGAATTAAATTCACAATTCTTAACGAAGCTTTGCCAGAGCCACCGTCCGATTTTACCAACAAAAACAATTTTTCTTGTTCGCCGACGCGCTCTAACAATTCATGAAACACCACCACGTCGTTATCACATACCGACCCGCGCGAGTTATTCCAGTATGTCATCAGCGGCGCACCAAAAGTTTGTTCAAATTTGGCAATTACCGCTTGCGTTTTTTCAAATAAAACCGGCGGTTGTTTGATAATAGTTTTATTTTCAGAAGGCATTTTTGTAGATTCCGCGTTAGTTGTCGTTAAAGTAGGGGCAGAGGTTGATGAAAAAAGCGATAAAAGTTTCATAGGGATTTTAACGGATATTAATCGGATAATGTGAATTCTAAAAAGATAGTAACAGAAAAAACCAATCGGTTGCGTTAGAATGTCTATTGATAAACGAAAGCTGTTAAGCTTAAAGTTCAAGGTCTTTGTTTTTAATCTAAAAAAATTATTATGAAATTAACTACCTTTACACACAATCAACAAACCCGTGTTGGGGTTATCGTCGGTGACGAAGTGGTTGATAGTTTAGCCCATCCCGGCATTGCTTACACCATTATCGAATTTTTAGCCCAAGGGGAACGGGCGGTGACTGCTTTGCAACGATTGATTGACTCTGGCACTTCCAGATTGCCCTTAAATGAAGTTAAATTGCTTGCACCGATTCCTAAACCCAGTAAGTATTTGGCGGTGGGGTTAAATTATGCTGAACATATCCAAGAAATCGGTGATGAAAAGCCCGCATTTCCGCTGTTTTTTAATAAACAAACCAGTTGTATTATTGCCAACCATGAGGCTATTCATTTGCCCAAAGTGTCGGATAAACTCGATTATGAAGGTGAATTAGCGGTAGTTATCGGTAAACGCTGTCGTCATGTTCCAGTCGATAAAGCCCATCAAGTGATTGCCGGATTTACTATTGCTAATGATGTAACGGTGCGTGATTGGCAAGTGCGGTCACAGACTTGGACCTTGGGCAAATCCTTCGATACTCATGGGCCGCTTGGCCCTTGGTTGATGACGGCGGATGAAATTGCCGACCCGCATCAATTAAGTTTAAAAACCTGGGTGGATGATGAATTACGGCAACATGCCAATACCTCGCAAATGCTATTTAATTGTTACGAGTTGATTGCGTATTTGAGTACCGTAATGACGTTAGAAATTGGCGATGTGATTGCTACCGGTACTCCAAGTGGAGTGGGGGTAAAAATGCAGCCGCGCGGTTATTTAAAAGCTGGACAAACCGTTAAAATTGAAATTGAAAACATTGGTACACTGGTTAATATGGTGATTAATGAGCCAGATACTGCGGTTTATTAACCGTAAAGTGTCTGTAAACACGATAACTGGCGTTTTTTATTTGTTTTAAAGGTAGACCGTATGGCGTTTTTACAGGTAGCACAGCAGTTAAATAACCACTGGGAGGGGGTATGTGGGGTTATTTAATTGTGTTTAGTGTCATTATTCCGCTGAGTTCGCTGTTAACGCTGCCTCTATTAATCAACAAATTTGCTTTTGACCCGTTTGATAGTTATTTAATTAACGCATTGCTGATGATGATTTGCTTAATGTGTGCGGGCAGATTGTTATATCAACAAATTGCTTTAGCACGCGGGCAATTTAAAATAATGACCGATGCCGCGCCAGTTATGATTTGGATGACCGATGAAAACGGCAAAGCGTGTTATTTTAATCAGCAATGGCTGGCGTTTACCGGTAGAGCTTTGGCGGTGGAAATGCAAATCGCTTATCAAAACTGTGTTCACCCTGACGATATAGAAACCGCGTGTTTTACTTATAAACACGCTTTTAAAAATAAAACCGCCTGTTGTTTGGAATATCGACTGCGGCATCATTCAGGGCAGTATCGGTGGATATTAGAAAATGCTTGCCCTTATTGGGGGGAAAATAAAAAATTCAAAGGCTTTATTGGCAGTTGTACCGATATTACTGAACAAAAAGCGGCTTTTGAAAAAATGCAATTAACCGCCTATGTATTTGAACATTCTATTCAAGGCATTATGATTACCGATGCTGAACAGAAAATTGTAATGACCAATCCGGCATTTAGTGAGTTAACCGGCTATCCAATTACAGAAATTATTAATAAAACCCCGGATTTTTTAAATTCTGGCAACCATGATGCTGATTTTTATGCACAAATAAAAAAAGATTTGAAAAACAAAGGCTTTTGGCAAGGCGAAACGTGGAATCGGCGCAAAAATGGTGAGTTGTTTTTAGAAGATTTGCTAATTAACGTGGTGATGGATGATAAAGGTAAACCCTTGAATTATATTGGTATGTTTACGGATATTACGGAGCGTAAATTAAATGAAGAACATTATCAACATTTAGCCCATTATGACCCGTTAACCGATTTGCCTAATCGAACTTTGTTGACCGATAGAATTGAACAGGCATTAGTGCGAGCGCAACGGCATCATTACAAAATTGCGGTATCGTTTGTGGATTTGAATAAGTTTAAATTGATAAATGACACCTTAGGGCATCATGTTGGTGATTTGTTGCTTAAGGAAGTGGCGCGTCGGTTAAAAGGCTGTGTACGCGGGGAAGATACCGTAGCACGTTTAGGCGGTGATGAGTTTGTGATTTTATGTCCAACCCTGCATCATCGTAATGATATGGTAAAAGTCATGGATAAAATTATTCCCGTGCTTTTACGTCCTTATGAATTAGAGGGAGAGTATATAACTAATAGTCCCAGCATTGGCATTGCCGTCAGTCCTGAGCATGGGCATGATATGAAAACTTTATTAAAACATGCCGATGAGGCAATGTATCGGGCAAAAAATTCGCCCGATAGTCATTATGCCTTTTATTCGTCTTGAATTTGTCATCGTGGCGAAAAACTTATTTTCCCGCAATCGACATTTGGCTGATTAAAATAGAACCGGTGCGGGTATTGCCGCGATAATCAACATCATTGCCCACGGCGACGATATTTTTAAACATGTCTTTTAAATTACCAGCAATGGTAATTTCTTCCACCGGATATTGAATGTGGCCGTTTTCTACCCAAAACCCCGCCGCGCCACGCGAATAATCACCGGTTAAGCGATTGATACCATTGCCCATTAATTCTGTTACCACTAAACCGGTATCAAGGCGTTTTAACATCGCGGCAAAATCATCGCTACCGGATTCTAAGGTTAAATTGCGCACGCCGCCAGCATTACCAGTCGATTGCATTCCTAATTGACGCGCAGAGTAACTGCTTAATAAATAACTTTGTAACACACCGCCACTGACAATATCCCGCGTATGTGTTGCCACGCCTTCGTTATCAAAATAGCAACTGCCTAAAGCCTTTTTTAAATGCGGCTGCTCGTGAATGCGAATGAAATCTGGCAAAATTTGTGTATCTAAACTATTGAGTAAAAACGAAGTTTTCCGATATAAACTACCGCCGCTAATTGCGGACATTAACGCCCCCAGCAAACCTGCCGCCATTTCCGCACAATACAACACCGGCGCAACGCGGGTGGTTAAAGTGCGACTGCCTAAACGCGCTAAAGTTCTTTCGGCGGCTTTTTTACCAACATTCACTGCTGATTCTAAGTCAGCGGCTTCTCTTGCAACGCTATACCAATAGTTACGCTGCATTTCTTCAGCACGTTGACCAATCACCGAGCAACTTAATGAATGGCGTGTCGATTGATAGCCTTGTAAAAACCCCAAGGTATTGCCCAACACTTGTATGCCTTGATGACTATTTACCGTTGCACCGTCGGAATTGTTAATTTCTGGATGATAACTGCGAGCCGCTTCTTCACACTCAACCGCTAATGCAATCGCCGCCGGCGCGTCTAATTGCCAAGGATGATAAAGTTCTAAATCCTCGCTATGCGTGGCTAATAAATGCGGGTCAGGTAAGCCGCAACAAGCATCTTCACTGGAAAACTTAGCAATGCTACACGCAGCAGCCACGGTTTCTTGAATAGATTTTGCCGATAAATCGGTACTACTGGCAGAACCTTTGCGTTTACCAATATAAACGGTAATACCTAAGCCTTGGTCACAATCGTATTCTATATTTTCCACATCCCCCAAACGGGCAGAAACCGATAAACCGTGACTGTAACCAAAACTGGCTTCAGCGGCACTCGCGCCTTGTTTTAACGCTTCATTTAAACAATCTTGCACTTGATTTTTTAATTCATTCAAAGGGTGTTGTGCTTGCACAGTGTTCTCGTTAAGTTAATGGATTGCGCAAAAAATAGATGAAACACCCTAGTGCATTGTCGCGATAAAGTTCGCCGTTAACGCACTAGGTTTGGTAAAAAATAGCCAGTTAACGATTTGCAATGGCAGGCACATCACGCCTCATCGCGCCTTTGTACAATTGCCGTGGACGACCGATTTTTAATTCAGGGTCAGAAATCATTTCATCCCAATGCGCTAACCAACCAACCGTGCGCCCCATCGCAAAAATAGCGGTGAACATATTGCTTGGAATCCCCAACGCCCGCATCACAATCCCTGAATAAAAATCCACATTCGGATAGAGTTTTTTCTCCACAAAATAATCATCTTCCAAGGCAATTCGCTCCAGTTCTAAAGCCAATTTGAACAGCTTATCGTTATGTAAACCTAATTCGGTTAACACTTCGTGACAGGTTTCGCGGATTAATTTTGCGCGGGGGTCGTGATTTTTATACACCCGATGCCCAAATCCCATTAAGCGGAAACTGTCATTTTTATCTTTCGCCCTTTTTATGAAGGTATTAATTTGCGACACATCGCCAATTTGCTCCAGCATTTTTAACACCGCTTCATTCGCTCCGCCGTGCGCAGACCCCCACAGACAAGCAATGCCGGCGGTGATACAAGCATAAGGATTTGCACCACTAGAACCTGCCAACCGCACAGTTGAGGTAGAGGCGTTTTGTTCATGGTCGGCATGAAGAATTAAAATTCGTTCTAATGCACGAACTAAAATAGGGTTAGGAACATAATCTTCACACGGTGTTCCTTGCATCATGCGCATAAAGTTTTCCACATAAGTCAGCTTATTTTGTGGATACATGAACGGCAAACCGATACTGTATTTGTAACACATCGCAACAATAGTAGGTATTTTTGCCAGCATCCGCACCGCACTTAAATCACGATGATCCTTAGAGGCAATATCTAAGGCATCGTGGTAAAAAGCCGATAATGCGCCAACAATTCCCACCATAATCGCCATCGGGTGAGCATCGCGGCGGAAGCCTTTGAAAAAATTATTTAATTGGTCATGCACCATCGTATGATGGGTGATGTTACGGGTAAAAGCGGATAATTGTGTGGCGGTGGGCAATTCGCTGTTGAGCAAGAGGTAGCAGACTTCTAAAAAGCCACATTGTTCGGCGAGTTGTTCAATCGGATAGCCACGATACAGCAAAATTCCTGCATCGCCGTCTATATAGGTGATGGTCGAGGAACAACTGGCGGTGGAAATAAAGCCAGGGTCGTAAGTAAACATACCACTTTGTCTTTGCAAGGCGCGTATATCAATGACATCAGGGCCTATGCTGCCTGTTAAAACGGGCAAGTCAAAGGAAGTTTGATTTTTTTTATCGGTTAATGTAACGCTGTGTAAATTAGTCATTGCATCCTTCTTTGTTATAAAATACAGTCGCTTATCTCGTACACGCCTAATTTTTAAAAACTAACGCGCTAAGTTCGCTCTGCAAAAGTGGCTATTCTAACAAAACTGAACAAATGTTCAGCTTTAACTTTTCATTGTTTAAACAGGAAGTGTTTTTATGTGGCTAATTTTAACGGATTGTCTGGATTAATTCCGTCCATAAATGGCAAGCGGCGGTCTTGATGCGTGATTTGATAGACTTTGCCCAGCCAATTATTAAACACCGCCTTGGCAGTATCGCGCCAAGTATTATCTAAAAACGCTAACACTTGCGCTTCAGGAAATTCAGGCAGGGGCTGTTGCTGCTGCTTGGCGATAAGTAATTGCTGCTGATACGCGGTAAAAATCGTTTGCACCTGCGCATCAAAATAATGCTGTGGAAACGGCGGATAATCCTCACGTTGTGCGTAAAAAAACCGCAGCACTTCCCGTTTGTATTCTTTGAGCAAACTCACGTCGTCATATTCTGGATGTCCCTGAAAATACACCATGCGAAAGCCGTCTGGACTCACCGCCAAATGCACACCGATTTCTTGACTGCTGGCTAATACCTTAATCCCTGCCTGTTCCATCATGGCTTGGGAAATATCATTAAAACGCGAATGCGGCACATCAAAGCGAGTATTAATTTCCACCACCAACGGATGTGTGCGGTCATTAAGCTGATGCGAAAACACTCCCCAGCGTTTATTGGGCTGATGAACGCGCTTAATGCCATAGCAATATTGAATCAAGGCATGGGTGGCAAGACAGGAACACAAAGTGGAGGTGACATTTTGTTTTGCCCATTCAAACACTTCCGTTAACGGCTGCCAAAACGCTTCCTGTTCTAAATTGGCATGAGTGACATTTGCGCCACTGATAATCAGCGCGTCTAAACCTTCGGCTTTAATTTGCGCAAAGCTTTGATAATACTTGGCAATATGCGCTTTACCTTCCGCGCCGCGCTCCAAACCATCAATGGTAAATGGATGCACATAAAATTGCGCAATCTGATTACACGCCCCGACCAGCCGAAAAAACTGCCGCTCGGTGGCTTCTAATGCCGCATCCGGCATCATATTTAACAAACCGATATGCAAAGCCCGAATGTCCTGATGGTCAGCACGGGTTTTCGGTAAAATATCTTCGCCTTCGGCGTGCAAACGCGCAAAAGTAGGCAAATCAATATGAGCAACTAAAGGCATAATAACTCGCTATCCATGATATTTTTCCAGTGCCTGAGCAATTAATTGCATAAAATCCGCTTCACTGGTAACTTTGGCAACATCATCAGCCGCCAGTGTATAACCGTATTCAGCGGCAATCGCTTCATAACGCGGCAGGCGCGATTTGAATAAACACGGAAATACCCAACTGACAAATTCATCTGGCACAATGTCATCGCTGTTAACATAGCCTTTACTAATCATAAACTTAGCTAAATGCTCATCTAAAAACGCCTCCCGATAATACAACGGTTTCGGGTCGGATTTTGCCCGCTCGACAATAGTCTGTTCTAAGCTGGGGGGAATTTTAAGGTAGATAATCAAGCTATGTTCGGCAAGCGTGTGCAGCACTTGTGGATTATCCAGTTCACACACGCTACCACCGGCATCATTTAAAAAATGTTGATAACCATAAATCCGCTCGGCTTTGGCGATAAAATCCGGCACATCGTTCATCGCCGCAATTTCCGCTTGGTGATGCAAGTGTTGCCGACGTTTAAATTCTGCCAGTGACAAACCACCTAACGCGGGATTGCCCAATTTACCTAAAAAACTCGACACCACACTTAAATTATCCACGGTAATATTATTGCGGATATAAATCGAATCCGAGCGCAATAATTGCCGTAAAAATGGCACATCCATCGCCTGTAATTTAATATGGTCTAAAATCGGCTCATTCAAATAATGCGTACCGATGCGATAATCGCCGGAATAGTGAAACCAACGTTGTTTAGGCATTTTATTCGCCAAGGTGGTTTTACCCGCTCCCGACATTGCCAACAAGGTCAAGCGTTTATTCGGCCAGTTTAAAAATTGCTGTGCTGTCATTCTCATGCTTTAACCTGCCCTATCCAACATATCGGCTAAATTTAAGTCCTCTTGCTCAGGATTAAAATGCAGGTCGTTATCTGAATAACCTAAATCATCGGTTTCCATATTGCCATACGGCGCACTCCAATCTTCCGGCGGTTCGATATAATCTATGGTCGAATGATACCAACTGTCTTTATCAAATTCGCCGATGTCACCATTTAAATACTGCACGCTGATTGCGTCATCTGCCTCATCAATCGCGACTACGCGAAAGACTAATTTATTTATTACATCTTTATACCAGCTCTCAATGATAGGGTCTGCAATGGTTGTCATTGTCGCTTCCTCGTTATTGCGTTAATGTATAAGTCATCATATAGAAAATTTTTCAAATTGTGGATGTTATGTCAAAAAATAATCAAAAAAATCTTTTTTCATGGCTTATTGCGGTATTTATGCTGCCATTTAAACACCCAAAAACGATAATATTAGTATTGCTGATGATTGCCGGTTGGTTCGGTTATCAAGGTAAAAGCGGTAATTCAGGATTAAGTTTTAAAGGGCTGCCGCAAGCACAAACGCTTTTGTCGCCGACTACGCAAACAAAAACCTTGACTAATCAATCTTTTATAGTCGGTTATTCAGAAATGCGGTGTAATCCGTTGTGGGTGGCATATCGTTTAACGCCGCTGCCAAAAGACGCGCCTAATTTGCCGCGTCCAACCCGTTTTACCACCGACAAGCGCACCGAGTGCAAAATTGCGCATAAACATTATGACCGCAGTGGCTATGACCGTGGACATCTTGCGCCTAATCACGCCATCAGTGCCTTGTATGGTAAAGCAGCGCAACTGGATACGTTTATGCTGTCGAATATTAGTCCGCAAAAACCGAATTTGAACCGTAAATGGTGGCAGCGTTTAGAAGCGGTGGAAATTGAGCATTTTACCCAACGTTATTCACCGGTTTGGGTGGTAACAGGGCCGGTATTTGATGACAATCTTGAACAGTTAAATTCCTCGGATAAGGTACAAATCCCGGATGCGTTTTATAAAATTTATGCCGGATTATCCAGCTTAGGCAGCCCGCAAGTGCTGGCGTTTTTAGTGCCTCAAACGGTAAAAGGCAATGAACCGCTCGACCGTTATTTAGTGTCGGTTGATGAAGTGGAAAAAGCTACCGGTTTGGATTTTTTCAGTCAATTGGATGACAAAACCGAACAGGCTGTGGAGGCAAAAATTCAACCCGATGCGTGGGGATTAGCCGAGGTTAATAATACCGCCTCGCGCTATTAAAAATTGACACTCTTGTTTCACCGTAGGACATGGCTATTGTAGAATGGTGTTTTTTGTAAGCGAACCTTATGGCAAACCTTCATTCGATTCCTCGTTTAGCCCTCACCAGCGGCGAACCTGCCGGCATTGGCCCGGATTTATGTATTCAATTAGCGCAAAAACACTACAACCGTGAAATTGTGGTTATCGCCGACCCTGAACTGTTAATGCAACGCGCAGAATTACTTAAATTGCCGTTGCGGATTAAAAAATTTGACCCACTAGAAGTCGCCGCGCCCCATAAAAAAGGCACATTAACGGTGTTTGCCACCGAATTAGCTCAACCTGTGGTGTGCGGACAGTTAAACAAAGACAATAGCCCCTATGTGTTGGAAACTTTACGTTTAGCGGCGCAAGGCTGTTTAGATGGCTTATTTTGCGCGATGGTGACTGCGCCAGTGCATAAAGGCGTAATTAATGACGCGGATGTGGAGTTTAGTGGACAAACTGAATACATTGCCGGTTTAACCGGCGGCCATCCGGTGATGATGTTAAGTACGCCGGGGTTGCGGGTGGCGTTAGTCACCACGCATTTACCGTTGGCGTATGTGGCGAATGAAATTACTAGCGAGCGGTTAACGGCGGTAATTGAAGTGTTACAACGCGATTTACGACAACGATTTTCCATTCCTAAACCGCATATCGTGGTGTGTGGGTTAAATCCTCATGCTGGCGAAAACGGTTATTTAGGCATGGAAGAAATTGACACTATTATCCCAACTTTAAACAGCCTGCGTGAACAAGGTTATGATTTACTCGGGCCGTTACCTGCGGATAGTGCGTTTACCAGTAAATATTTAACCAAAGCCGATGCCGTATTAGCCATGTATCACGACCAAGGACTGCCGGTTTTAAAATACAAAGGCTTTGGGCAAGCGGTCAATATCACCTTGGGATTGCCGATTATTCGCACCTCGGTTGATCACGGCACGGCACTGGATTTAGCTGGCAGCGGATTAGCCAATTGCCACAGCTTAGAACTGGCGATGGATATGGCGTTGGATATGGCAAGCTATAATCCGATGGCGTTTTAATGTGCTTATCCTGCTTTTCTCCCAACCTCGCGCTCGTTTTTTCACCCCATTAAAAATTTATGTCACATCAAGCCCGCAAACGTTTTGGTCAGAACTTTCTGCATGACCATCGCATTATTAGCAATATTATCAATCACTTACAAATTGAGCCACAGCAACATTGGGTGGAAATAGGTCCCGGTCAAGGGGCGTTAACTACGCCTTTATTAGCCGAAAATATCACTTTAGAGGTGGTGGAGTTGGATCGGGATTTAGTCACCTTACTGCAAAACAAATTTGCCGGACAGCCAAATTTAACCATTCACAGTGCCGATGCGTTAAATTTTGATTTTGCCGCGTTGGTAAATAAGGCGGAAAAACTGCATATTATCGGCAATTTGCCGTATAACATTTCCACGCCGTTATTATTTCACTTAGTCAAGTTCAGTGACCGCATCGCTGATATGCACTTTATGTTGCAAAAAGAGGTGGTAGAGCGGATTTGCGCCGCACCGGGGAGTAAAAAATACGGCCGCTTAAGCGTGATGATGCAGTATTTTTGTGACAGTGAATGGTTGTTTGATGTACCGGCGGAAAGTTTTGACCCCGTGCCGCAAGTGACTTCCGCCATTATTCGCTTAACCCCACATACCGCGCCGCCGGTTGCGCTGAATAATTTTGCTGCGTTGAACAGTTTAGTCACGGCTGCTTTTTCGCAACGACGGAAAACCTTGCGTAACGCTTTGAAAAATCAGCTTAATGCTACGCAAATGACTGAATTGGGGATTGACCCAAATGCCCGCGCAGAAACCTTAAGCTTAAGTCAATTCGCACTCTTAAGTAATGCTTGGGAACAAATTCCCCACATTACCTGCGACAATTTGCCTCAGTGACAATTTGTCACATTCCCAAAGGCAAAATAACCGGTTAAACTAATCACAACTTAAAACACTTAGCCTTCCTCCTAAATAGCCAAGCGTTCTAAACTGAATATCTTCCTAAAATATCCCCTTTATGCGGTCTAATCGACCGCATTTTTTTTGCCTGTCGTTTTGCCGTAAAGTCAATGCACACTGCGACAATTTGCCTCAGTGACAATTTGCCACATTCTCAAGCTAACCACAACTTGTTAAACTGGTCACAAGTTTTAGCGATTAGAGTTTCTCTAATCCAGCCAAGTTTGTTTTTATCTCTCTTAAGATATCCTCCTCATGCGACCTCAATGGTCGCATTTTTTTGTCCACTATTTTTCGCGGTGGACTGCAACAGAGTACAAAGCCAATCTCTGTACTCCGTAAACGCAGCAAAAACAACCGTAGCGGCGGTTATTTTTTAGCATCTGCCTTGGCTTTAAGATGCTCTTGATGTCGCGCTATTTTCTCCGCCATATGGGCTTTCATCAACTCTAGCTGTTGGTCTTTTAAAGCTTGTTGTTTTTTCGGGTCTTTTTCCGCCAGAATTTTATTCGACAAATCGTGCATCGCCAGAATATGCGCTTGCATGGCTTGTAAACGTTCAGGCGACATTTTTCCACCCGCGTGCATCGAATGCTCGGCATGTTCGCCTTTATCTTCTTCAGCCGCAACCGTCATGCTCAATGGAAGAAAAAACACACATAACAGCATGATTTTTAAACTATTTTTCATAAACCTACCCTCATTAACTTATTATAATTTTTACGCATCAGCACAGTCTAATTCTGCGTATGCGTTCCCATACTACCCTGTCCACGACTCAAATTAGCAATACCATTCATCGCTTTAATGCGTTGGTACACCCCTTGCGTCGGTGCAATCCAAACCACGCCCGGACCGGTAAAAGTTTGCAACAAACCTTCGCCACTGGTCACAGATTGAAACAAAGATTTTCCCGATTTCTCCGCCTTAAAAATCACGCTTGCGGTTCTGACGAAAGCAAAATTACCATCTACGGACAATTTTTCCCCAGCGGCTAAGGTGTACATCATCAATTCAGCCACTGGCACGGGTGACACCAATACCACAACC
>JACCEE011381494.1_pt1 | contig 28216 bp, 27 predicted proteins | sample 7449931 | NCBI WGS metagenome assembly JACCEE01 (sample SAMN15323457, study PRJNA562643) | freshwater metagenome | isolation source: river surface water | place: USA:Blue River Watershed | collected 2017-08-19 | reverse complement strand
TTTTCCTCGCAGTGACTGCGTGCCGGCTGTACGCCTGCAGGATGTCGGCAAGTGACTCGCCGGTCAGCATGTCGGGATACAGGAAATGCTGGACGAAGACGATGTGATCCCGTTGCGGATCGAGCCCGTAGACGCCGGCCGTTTTCGTGCCGGTCAGCAGGTTGATGGCAAGCATGCGCGCGAGGATGTCTTCGCGGCCGCCTTCCGGCACTTCGCCGATATCGATATAGCAGACGATGCGATCGGCCGCATCGAATTCATCGAAGAAGATCCCGATGTCGACACCGTCGAGGGTGATCTGCTGTCGCGAAACGAGCGCATCCGGTTCGGAGTGATGCAGCGCTGTGGCGGTATCGCGACAGAGCTGTTCGAAGCTGGCCTGGTCCATGATGTCTCCCTGATGGTTGTCGGAAGCGCCGCGTCGCAGGAGCGACGAGGGCGGGGACTGTGTAACCAGCGGGAAGACGGGGTTTCAGTATGGGATTTTTACCGATCCGGGGCGGGAAATGGCAGGGTGCAGGGCTTGCGCAGGCCGTCAGCGAGCGTTCAGCGCACGGACAATGTCACGCTCGATCTTCTCCGGTGAGGTCAGCGACCCATAGCGGGTGATCTTGCCGCTTTCACGATCAACCAGGAATTTTGTGAAATTCCACTTGATGCGCTGGCTGCCGAATATCCCAGTCGCACGCTGCTTCAGCGCAATGAACAGCGGATGCGCGTTCGGGCCGTTGACCTCTACCCTGGAAAACATCGGGAAACTGACGCCGTAGCTGTTTTTGCAGAATGCGGCGATCTGATCGTCATCGCCCGGTTCCTGCGCACCGAACTGGTTGCACGGGAAGCCGAGCACGACGAAGCCCCGGCCCTGGTATTTTCGGTACAAGGCCTCCAGCGCCGCATATTGCGGTGTGAAGCCGCACTGGCTGGCGGTGTTGACGATCAGCAGGACCTTGTCCTGATACGCGTCCAGCGTCGTCGGGGTGCCGTCGATGCGGGTCAGTGCAATGTCATGAAGGCGGTTCATGGGCGGTGTGCAGGAATGAAGGGCATGAACCGTACAGAGAACCTGGCGTATTTTCAAGCAATCTGCCGATAAGCGATAATCTCGCCCCATGTCTATTTCAGCAAACCTTCAGCAAGTCTGGCAAGCGATCGCCGCCGCCGCCGCGCAGGCAGGCCGCGATCCGGCCACGGTGTTGCTGCTGGCCGTGTCGAAGACCTTCGGCCCGGAGGCGGTGATCGAGGCCGCCGGCGCCGGCCAGCGAGCATTCGGCGAGAACTACCTGCAGGAAGCAATCGACAAGCAGCAGGCGGTCAGGGCGCTGCGGCCGGACCTGGTGCTCGAATGGCATTTCATCGGGCCGATCCAGAGCAACAAGACGCGGCCTGTCGCCGAGCATTTCGACTGGGTACATTCGGTCGACCGCGAAAAGATCGCGCGCCGCCTGTCGGAGCAACGGCCGGCCAACCTGCCGCCGCTGAACATCTGCCTGCAGGTGAACGTCAGCGGTGAAGAGAGCAAGAGCGGTGTCGCGCCGGCCGAACTGCCGGCACTGGCGCGCGCGGTGGCGGACTTGCCGAACCTGAAGCTGCGCGGGCTGATGGCCATACCCGAGCCTGCCGATGACCCGGACCAGCAGCGCAAGCCATTCGCGCAATTGCGCGCGCTGCAGTCGCAGCTGCACGAACTGGGCATCGCCACGGACACCCTGTCGATGGGCATGTCAGCCGACATGCCTGCAGCCATTGCCGAGGGCGCGACGATCGTCCGCATAGGCACGGCCATTTTCGGAAAGAGAGATTATGCAAAATGATTTGAAGATCGCCTTCGTCGGCGGCGGCAACATGGCACAGGCGCTGATCGGCGGCCTCGCCGGCAAGCTCACGGCGGCCGGCAACATCCATGTGATCGACGTCGTGCCGGAGGCTTTGACCGCCGTGGCGCAGCGCTTCGGCGTGACGACCGCGCCGGCGCCGAACGACGCCCTCGCCGCGGCCGACGTGATCGTGTTTTCGGTCAAGCCGCAGCAGATGCGCGAAGTCGTTGCCGCCGTGCGGCCGTACCTGAAGTCGCAGCTGGTGCTGTCGATTGCCGCCGGCATCCGCGCGGCTGACCTGTCGCGCTGGCTTGGCGGGCACCAGGCGATCGTGCGCACGATGCCGAATACGCCGGCGCTGGTCGGCAAGGGCATCACCGGCGCGGTGGCGATGCCGGGCGTGTCGGCGCAGCAGAAGGACATCGCCGATGCGATCCTGCGCGCCGTCGGCGAGACGGTGTGGATTCCGGACGAGGCGCAGATCGACGCGGTCACGGCGCTGTCCGGCAGCGGCCCGGCCTACGTGTTTTACTTCATCGAAGCGATGCAGCAGGCCGCGGTCGAGCTGGGCCTGACGGAAGCACAGGGCCGCCAGCTCGCGCAGGCCACTTTCGCCGGCGCGGCCGAACTGGCGGTGCGCTCGGATGAGCCGGTGTCATTGCTGCGCGAACGCGTCACGTCGAAGGGCGGCACCACCTATGCGGCGCTGACCTCGATGGACGCCAGCGGCATGAAGGCCGCGTTCGTGAAGGCGCTGCATGCGGCCGCGGCACGCGGCAAGGAGCTCGGCGAAGAATTCGGCAAGGACTGATCCTTTGTCGAGGCCCGGCCTGCAGGCCGGGCCGGTTCGCCGTCGGTTTTATCCCTGCTGCGCCAGCTGGCCGAGGTCCCACAGCGGCAGGAAGATGCCCAGCATCAGCACCAGCACCAGCCCGCCCATCACCGCGAGCAGGATGGGCTCGATCGCATCGCCGAGCCGGCTGACTTCGTACTGCAGCTCTTCCTGGTACATCGTTGCGACCTGCTCCATCATCTTTTCCATTTCGCCGGTCGCTTCGCCGACGGAGATCATCTGCATCTCCATCGCCTTGAAGATGCCCGAGCCCTGCGCGATCTGCAGCATGGTCTCGCCGCGCGTGATGCCCTCGCGCATGCCGTGGATGCGCTCCTCGAAGAACGCGTTGTCGACCACTTTCGCGACCAGCGTGAACGCCTGGTCGATCGGCACGCCGCTCTTGCACGCAATCGAGAACGACAGGCAGAAGCGCGCAATGCCAGCCTTGTTGAAAATGCTCCCGATCAGCGGCAGCTTCAGCTTGAACTTGTCCCAGCGATAGCGTCCGCCCGGCTGCTTTATCGTCAAGCGAAATCCGTAGAAGCACGCGCCGAGGAAGGCGAGCACTGCCCACCACCAGTTCACCGCAAAGTCCGACACCGCCAGCAGCACGCGCGTCAGCAGAGGTAGCTCTACTTTCATCCCGGCATAGACCTTGGCGAACACCGGGATCACGAAGATCGTCAGGATGCCGATGGCGATGGCGATCGCAATCACCACGAAGGTCGGATAGCGCAACGCGCCCTTGATCTTCTGCCGCATGTCGCGCTCGAACTCGAGCTGTGCGAACAGCCGCGTGAAAATTTCGTCGAGCCGGCCCGCGCCTTCGCCGACGCGGATCATGCTCACATAATAGTCATCGAAGAAATGCGGATGGTGCGACATCGCCACCGACAGCTCGAGACCCTGGTCGAGGTCTTCGCGCAGTTTGCCGAGCAGCGCGGCCAGCTTCGGATTGCCGGACGAGCTCTGCATGCCGGACAGCGCCTGCATCATCGGCAAGCCGGCGCGCACCATCGTGCCGAGCTGGCGGGTGAACAGCAGCAGGTCGGTCGCACTCAGCGTGCCGCGGCCGTTCAGCTTGTCCACCAGCGAGCCCTGCGGTGCGGCCTGCGCCTGTGCGCTGATCTTCACCGGCACGATGCCGGCGCCCATCATCCATTGCACCACCGCCTGCGAATTCGGCGATTCGATCCGTCCCTTGACCAGCTCGCCGTGCCGGTTGCGCCCCTCATACGCGAAGTGCTGCATCAGCTGTCATCCCAGTTCACGACCTTCATCGCTTCGGCAACCGTGGTGCGGCCGTCCAGCACCAGTTGCAGCACCCGGTGCGCAATCGTTGCGCCCGTCATCGCTTCTTGCGCGGCTGTCTCGAATTCCTGCAGCGTGCCGCCGCGCAGCGCGCGCGCCAGCGGCGGCGAGATCGTGAGGATTTCGTGCACGCCGGTGCGGCCCTGGTAGCCGATGTTGTTGCAGCGCGGGCAGCCGCAGCCACGCTTCAGCTGCGCGCGTTCCGGCAGCGTATCGACGCCGAGGCCTTGCAGCAGCCATTGCACTTCATCCTCGTCCGGCTGATAAGGCGCAGCGCAGTGCTTGCACGACAGCCGCACCAGTCGCTGCGACACCACCGCCAGCAGCGTCGAGGCGATCAGGTAGGGCGGAATGCCCATGTCGACCAGCCGTCCCGGCGTGCTGATTGCATCGTTGGTATGCAGCGTCGACAGCACCAGGTGGCCCGTCATTGCAGCACGGCTCGCAATTTCCGCGGTCTCGTGGTCGCGGATCTCGCCGATGAAGATCACGTCCGGATCCTGCCGCAGGAAAGAGCGCAGCACGCGCGCAAAGTCGAGGCCGATCTTTTCATTTGTCTGCACCTGCACGATGCCGGCCATCCGGTATTCCACCGGGTCTTCGCAGGTGAGGATCTTCACGTCCGGCTGGTTCAGCATCTTCAGCGCGCCGTACAACGTCGTGGTCTTGCCGCTGCCGGTAGGGCCGGTGACGAGCACGATGCCGTGCGGCGCGCGGATCGCATGCTCGAAGCTGTGGAACACCTGCGGGTCCATGCCGGTGTCGGTCAGCGCGACCAGTCCCTGCTGCTGCATCAGGATCCGCAGCACCACCGATTCGCCGTACAGCGTCGGCAGTGTGGACATGCGCACGTCGAGCTTGTGCAGCCCCGAGCGGACCGCGATGCGCCCGTCCTGCGGCAGCCGCTTTTCAGCGATGTCGAGCCCGGCCATCAGCTTCAGCCGCACTACCAGCGGCGACGCGATCTTCAGGTCGGCCTCGGCCTGCACATGCAGCGCACCGTCGATCCGGTAGCGCACGATCAGGCGCTTTTCCTGCGGCTCGATGTGCACGTCGGACGCGCGCACCTGCGCCGCATGGTCGAAGATGGTCTGCAGCAGCTTGACCACCGGTGCATCGACGTCGTCGATCACCTTGCCCATCTGGTCGAGGTCGACGATGCCGGCCTCGCGTTCGATGTTGCGCTCGACCTCGCGCGCAAACTCACCCAGCTGTTCGGACTTGCCATACACCCGGTCAAGCGTCGCCAGCAACGCGTCACGGTCGACCTGCACGACGTCGAGCGGGCGCTTCAGCAACTGCGAGATCGCATCCTGCGCGCGCAGGTTGGCCGTGTCGGCCAGCCCGAGCAGGAAGCTGTCGCCCTGGTCGCGCAGCAGCAGCGCGAGATGCCGGCGTGCCTGCATCTCCGGCAGCAGCTGCGCGAAACGGGCGTCGATGTCAAAGCGGTGAAGGTCCAGCATCGGTATCGCTCCTCCGTCTGCGCCGATGGCGTCGCGCGAGATCATTTCGTGTCCCGCGCGCCCAGCCGCTGCACGCGTTGCTGCGTCTTCAGGATGTCGTCATTCCACTGGCTGCCGTCGGCGATCACGGTCGGCTTGAGCAGGATCACCAGCTCGCGCTTTTGCGACGAGCGGTTGCTGTTGCCGAACAGCTTGCCGACGCCGGGCGCGTTGCCGATGCCGGGCACTTGCGAGCGGTCGTTGCTGCCGCTCTCGCGCATCAGCCCGCCGATCACCACGACCTGTCCATTCTTGGCGCGCACCACGCTGTCGGCTTCCGACGCGCTGCTCGATGCCAGCGGCAGCTGCAGCTGGCCGCCGACCCCGAGGTTGATGTTCTTGTTCACCGTCGTCACCTGCGACACTGACGGCCGCACATGCAGGATGATGTTGCCGTCGGCGTCGATCTGCGGCAGTACGTCCAGCACCACGCCGGAGAAGAAGGGGCGCAGCGTCACGTTCGGCGTGGTCGTGATCGCGCCGCCGGCCGACGGCGTCGTCGTGCCGCCGGACACGCCGGTGACGAAGAATTCGTCGGTACCGACCTTCAGCACCGCCTGCTGGTTGTTCAGCGTCGACACGCGCGGGCTGGACAGCACCTGCACTGCTCCCTGCGTCTCGAGGAACGACACCAGCGCAGCGAAGCTGGTGCCTTGCAGCGCCAGCCCGAACATCGTGCCGCCGGCGTTCGCCACCGTGCTGATGGCCGAGCCGGCCGCGCCCATCACGGCGGACAGGTTGTTGCCCGTCAGCGGCGTAGCCGGCGTGTTCGACAGGGAGGTGCCCGGCTGCAGCACGCCGCCGACGGCGTTCGTGCTGCCGGCGCGGAACGCCGACCAGTTCACGCCGCTCTGGTAGCCCTCCGACAGCTGCACCTCGATGATCTTCGCTTCGAGGATCACTTGCCGCTCCACCGACAGCTGCGTCGCTTTCAGGTAGGCGGAGATGTCGCGCAGCTCTTTCGGCATCGCGCGCACCACCACCACGCCCGACTGCGGACTGACGACGATGCTGCGGCCGTTGCCGGCCGCGATCGCGGCGATCGCTTCCAGCGAGGTTTTCAGTTCGGTCCAGAAGTCCGCTTCCGACGCGGTCGACACCCGGCTGCTGTCCGGGCTGCGGCCGGTGGCAGGCGCGGGCGCGCCGGCCACGCCCGGGGCCATCGGCGCATCGGCCAGCGAGCCGGCCGCCACGCGGGTATCGGAGTTGCCCTTGCGGGTGCCGGTCGGATAGTTGACCTGGAAAACCCGTGTTTCCATCACGGGCTGGCGCACCGTGACCTTGCGTCCCTGCAGCGTGATGTCGAAGTCGTACAGCTCGCGCATTGCGTCCAGCGCCTCCGGCACGGTGACGCGCTGCAGCCGCGCCGACAGATTGCCGGTCACGTTCGTGTGCACCAGCATCGTGTAAGGCGTGCCGGCCACCAGCGCCATGAAGAACTGGCGAGCGGGCACATTGTTCATCGCGATGTCGATGCGCGGCTCGTTCGGGTCGGGCGCGGCCAGCGGTACCGGCATCGCTTCCGCCACTGGCGGCGCGGCTGGCGGTTCGGGCAGCGGCATGACCGGCGCAGGCTCCGGCTGCGCGAGGGCCTCGGCAATGTTCACGCTCTTCGGCAGCGGCGCGGGCGGCGTGGCGGCGCAGCCGGCGATGGCCAGCGCGACGAGGGCGCTCAGTGAGCGTTGGGGCAGGGAGAGGTTCACGGGTCTTTCCTTCATTGTTCGGGCGGTGCCGACAGCGGCAGCGTGCGCGGTCCGTTCGGGGTCATCAGCACGACGGCTTCGGCCAGTATTTGCAGCAGCTTCAGGCCGCGGATCGCATCGCCCTCGGCCAGCAGTTCGCCATCGATTACCGCGTAACGCCGTGCGCCGCCGACCAGCACCAGCTGCAGTTCCGGCAGCACGGCAGGCGCCACCGGTCGCGGCGTGCCGGCCGGTTGCGCAGCGCCGCTGCGCACGGTGGCCGCGAGCGGCCGGGTCGGGTCGCGCAGCTTGCCGGCAGCGCTTGCTTGTGCGCACAGCAGCGCAGCGATCAGGATGAGCAGGGTCTTCATTCGAGCGGCGTCGCCTTCTGCTCGGAGAGCGTGGTGATGGTCAGGTGCAGCCTCGAGTCCGGATGCTTGACCACTTCCAGCGATGCGCTGGTCCAGAACAGCCGCTTCGGGTAGCGCCGCAGCGTTTCCATGTACGGCAGCAGCGCAAGGTAATTGCCCTGGATGACGATCTCGACCGCATGCTGGTAGACCGCCACCGGCGGCGGCTCGGGCGCTGCGTTGGCGCTGCCGGTCATCGGTGGCGACGGCTTCAGGTCGCTGCCATCGGCGGCCTTCGGGCCGGTACGCGGCAGCAGCGGCGTGACCGGCAGGGTCTTCAGCGACATCAGCCGCAGCCCGGGCGTGGTGCGCAGCATGGACTCGAGCAGCGCGGACAGCCGCAGCGAGCCGCCGTCATCTTCCGACAGCAGCGCATCGGCTTCGGCGATGATGCGCCTGAGCTCGTCCAGCTCGGCCTGTCGGCTGGCGTCATTGTTCTTCGCCAGCTTTGCGGACAGCTCGGCGATTTGCGCATTCACGCGCTGCAATTCCGCCTGTTTCGTGTCCGCCTGCGTAGCGAACTGGCGCAGCTGCTGCTGTTGCGGCCGCAGCAGCGCAGCGTCGACGCCGAAATACAGCAGCGCGCCGACGGCGGCCATCATCAGCACGCGCTCGCGCGCCGTCCGCGCGTCGAAGCGGGCGCACAGCGGACCCAGCAACGGGTTCAGCAGCGGACTCAGGGTGGGCAGTTTCATGTCAGGAGCTCAGTAAAGCTTGAAGGTCCATACGGGTGCCACCGACTGGTCCTCGTCCGCGGTCTGCTGCATCGGCGCGACCTCGACGTCCTTCAGCGCGATGCCGTATTTGGCCAGCGCCGCATTCAGCGTCGCGGCATACGGCAGGATCTGCTCTTTCCTCAGCGCGCGTCCCTCGACGCGCAGCGAGCGTCCGGCGTTCGACATCGTCACCAGCGTGACCCACGCGCCTTTTTGCGGAACGCTCGCGAATTCCGTCAGCTGGCGGCCGTAGCCGTCGAGGCTGCCGAGCTCGCCATTCTTCAGCCGCTCCAGCAAGTCCTTCGACACGCGCGTCTGCGGCTCGAGCGCGGCGATCTGTGCCGCCAGGTCGTGCGGCTCGGCGCCGTCGCCCAGCCGCTTCTGCAGCGCCTGCAGCAGCACTTGCTGCGACTTGAGCTCGGCGGCGACCTTGTCGGCACGCAGGCGCGCAGCCTCCGCATCGCGGCTGCCCGACCAGGCGAACACGCCCAGCAGAGCGCACCAGAACGCCAGCGCGGCCGCCGCATGCGGCGCCGACAGCAGCAGGTTTCTCTGCGGCTTGGGCAGCAGGTTGATCTGCTGGCTCATGCGGCCACCTCCCGGTCGCGCAGCGCGACGCCGAGCGCATGGAAGTACTGCATGAAGGCGCGCGGCTCGCGCAGCTGCGGCGTGCGCGCCAGGTCGAACAGCGCTTCGGGGTCGAGTGCCTCGACCGGATCGAACATCGTCGAGCCGAGCAGCTCGATGAAACCTTCCGGCGCATCGGCCACGACAATCCGCGCCGCCTGCATGAACGGATGATTGGCCCGGACCGCTTCGAGCGAGCGTTGCAGTTGCAGCCGGATGCGTTCGCACGCGGCTGCGCGCCGCTCCGGCGTTTCGTCATGCACGGATCGCTCCGCGATCAGCCGGTCCATGTAGAGTTCCTGCCGCCAGTTGAAGCTGATCCGCACCTCATCGGCGCAGAAGGCGACCAGCACGAGCAGCTCGTCGTCGTGCTCGAGCAGCGCGGCCAGGTTGCGCTGCGCCGTCTCGCGGATGTCGATCGCCTGCAAGTCGAGGCGCGCTGCACGGAACACCGCTGCCTGCGTCCGCACGGTCTCGCCGGGCGCAGCCACCACATACAGTTCGGGCGAGCGCTCGGGCTGCACGTCGCGCGTCGGTATCCGAAGGAAGTCGACCGCCGCATCCTCGACCGGAAAATCGAGCGTGCTGGCCAGCTGCCAGCGCACGCTTTGCGCGAGTTCGGACGCCGGCACCTCGGGCTCGGGCATGACGGCCAGCCGGTAGGCGTCGCGCGGCAGCAGCAGCGCCCAGCGCTGCCGGGTTGCCGGCAGTTGCTGCGCAAAGGCCGTGAGCGCATCCGTGGCGGGCAGCGCCTGTTCGTACTCCAGCGCCGACGCGTCGAGGACAGCCGGACGCTGGCCGGCGGCGGCCGGTGCGACCGTGACCGCCAGCATGCGCTGCGCTTGCAGGTCGGCGACGGTCCACGGTTGCCGGCGGCGCCGGGCGGCCGTGAGCTCGCTGAAGCGTGCGCGCAGCCGGGAAAAATCTAGCCGCATCAGAAGGGCTCCCACCAGTTATACGGTTGCATGAAACTCACCAGCCCGCGCGGCGTCGCCGGATCCACGTTCTTCAGGCAGGCAAAGCCGGCCGCCCATTCGTCGGTGGTCGCGCCGTTGACGGTGAAACTGAAATCGGTCGGCACGCCGGTGGCGAACAGGCTGTCGACGCCGCCGGATGCCAGCGGCTTGTGCAGGTACCAGACTTCGGAATACATGTCATAGGTCAGCGACGGGAAGCGCTCGAGCAGCGTCATCGGCATCTTCACCGCGCCAAAGCTGACCGAGGTCAGCGTGTCCGCCGCCGACTGCGCCTTGGCGGAAAAGCCGAAGATCAGCGTGTCGGCGCCCTTGCACCAGCCGGCCGTTCCGGTCGCGCTGGTGCCGGTCGTCCGGCCGTCTTGCACCTGGCCGGCGACAATGTTCGAGGTGCCCGCCGTGCCCTTGTTCTGCGCGCTCTTGTCGTCCGCATAGGCGCCGAGGTAGGTCACGCCGGTGCCTTCGAAGATGGCGCCGGTGGCGACGAAGTTGCGGTCCAGCCCGAGGTTCTGGATCACCGTGTAGTCGCCGACCGTCGTCGTGGTCGCGATCACGCCCCGACCGCCAACGGCCGGGATGCCGGAGCTGGACTGGATGCTCCAGCCTTCGGTGCAGGTGCCGCTGTAGGTGCCGGACTGGTTGCAGCTGGTGGCCGAGGTGTTCGGCCCGCCGGCATCGTCCTTGCGGCGAAACGCAAGGTTGCTGACCACGACCGAGTTGGCCTGATAGGGGACGATGGTCTGCGCGATGTTGGTCGTGTGGCCGCCGAAACCGGCCACGCCGGCGCTGGTCGGCGAGCAGTACGCGATGTCGACGCTGACCGTGCGGCGGCTGGAACCTGCGCTGCCTTGCGCCTGTCCGCGGCAGCCGCGTGCGAGCAGTTTGCCGTTGCAGCTGGCGGCCACCGCGATATTGGTCACCGTCGAGGCCGACGCGACGGAATAGCTTGCGCCGTCGAGCGTGCCGCCGGGGAAGCTGGCGGCATTGCAGGACATGGGCCCGGCCTTGCGCATCTTGGCGACCATGGCTTCGATGCCGCTGTCGGCGGCCAGCAGCGCTTTCACGCCTTGCTGGTGAGACACCGTCGCACTGCTGTTCGATTCCGCGACGGCCAGCAGGAAGCGCAGCGCGGCCGCGACCACGATCAGCAGCATCAGCACCGTGACGATCGCGAACGCGCCGCGCTGGCGCGCTGGCGGCCGGAAGCGGCGGCGCGTCATTTTGCCGCTCCCCATGCGCCGTTGCGCAGCACCACGCGCGAGCGATAGCTGACGGCCGGACCGTCGTTCGGCGTGACAGACAGCGTGATGTCGATGAAGGCGAGTCTGGTGCCGAACGCGGCGTCATTCAGCGCCAGCGCCACCGGGGCGCCGCTGCCATGGCTCCAGTAATCAAAGCGCAGCGAGCTGACGCGGTCGGCCAGCGTTTTCGGGGCGCTCGCCGTGCAGCCGGGCCAGCTGACCGCATCGAGTGTGGCCGTGGTGCCGGTTTGCCGCAATGCCAGGCTGGCATAGGTCGCGCCGGCGCTGCCGCCGACGCGGGTGAAGCACAGTCCGTTGCTGGCGCTGGTCGTGCCGGCGATCGGGGCCAGCGCGGCGAGTTGAAAGCCGCTGCCCTGCGCGTCGTAGCGCACTTGCCGCAGTTCGCGCACCATGCGCTCGGTCGCGAAGCGCAGCGCATCGATGGCCGCGAGGTTGCCGGCCACGCGCGAGCGCGCCTGCAGCGCACGCAGCACCGGCTGCATCGCAATCACCGCCAGCAGCGCGGTGAGCACCATGGAGATCACCAGCTCCAGCAGGCTGAAGCCGCCTTCGCGGAAGCGGGCGGGCGCGGCCATGTCAGTTGTTGGCCAGGAGCGCCGCCAGCGACGCGAGCTTGCGCCCGCCTTGCGTGACGGTGACCAGCACCTGCTTGCAGCCGTTGGCCGGATTCGGGCAGCTGCCGCCGGCCGAAATATCGGTGACTTGCACGCTGCGCACCAGCGAAGTGCCGGTCACGGGATTTTCCGCCGGATAGGCGCAGCTGGCCGACAGGCTCGCGCAGGATGAGGACTGGATCGGCACGTATGCATAGCCGCGACCGGGGTTGCGGCGGTCGGCCAGCACGGTCTCGATGCGTTCCTGCGCATACTGCATCGCGCGCGCGCTGGCATCGACTTCGGCGACGCGCAGCGCGGCATGGCGTGACACCGACAGCAGCGCCACCAGCGAGCCGGAAAACACCACGATCAGCAGCAGCATCTCGATCAGCGTGAATCCCGCCGGGCGGGCTGGCATGCGGCGGTTCATTGCAGCACCGCCGTCGTCACGAAGCCGGTGTCCGCGGCAATGGTCACGGTCGCGATCGCCGCGCCGTTGGCCGACAGCTGGAAGGACATCGCGGCCGCGCTTTGCGGCCGTCCGAGCAGGTCGAATTCGATGGTTGCGGGCCCGCTGAGGGTGACGCCGTTTTCAAGCGGGATGCAGAAGGGTCCGTGGTGACCGGGGTCGACCACCACGGACGTGGGATTGGGGCAGGCGCTTGCCGCCGGCGTGGCGTTGGCGCACTGCGAGGGGTCGGAGCAGCTGACACGCCAGCTGCTGCCGGCGCTGCTGAACACCAGGGATTTGCCCCAGGCCATCGCCAGCAGGCGCGTGTGCCGCAGGTCATCGGCGAGTCGCAGCGCCTGGTAACTTGCGCTGCTCTTGCCTGCCTGCGGCATCCATTTGTTCACGGCACCGGCCGACATGATGCCGGCCAGCGCAATCGTCATCACCATTTCAAGCTGGCTGAAGCCGCGCGCAAGCCGCCCCCGAGGGGAACGCGCTGTGCGGGGCTTCAGGTCCACGGTGACGCTCGATCGGCGGCTGTATCAGCAGCCTGTCACGGTGATGTTGTACTGCGGCGCGGCGGTGGCGGTGCCGGCGACGTAGGTGACGTTGCACGAAGCCGGCGTCGTTGCGCCTGCGTGCGAGATCACGTTCGCGGTCGCGGTATTGAAGTCGGAGGCCGGCGACAGCGTCACGCACTTCAGCAGCTCGGTGGTGTCGGCAGCGTAGCCGTAGACGGTCGAGATGCCGGTGGTGTTGCACGCGTTGACGGTGCCGGTTGCGCCGCCCTGGTTGTTGATCTGCGCCGCCGAATAGATCGCGGTGTTGGCCGAGGCCAGGCTGCCGGTCACGCCCTTGACAGTCGCTGCGCGGGCATTGCCGGCGAGGTCGGTCATCTTGGGCAGTGCAATCGCAGCAAGAATGCCGATGATGACGATGACGATCACGAGTTCGATCAGGGTAAAGCCCTGTTGGCGGGAATGAAACTTGAGTCGGGTTTGCATGGAGTTCTCCTGAAATGGCGCAATGCGGGTCGGCGCGTCGTAATGGCATTGCGCTTTCCTCAGCTTCAATTTACGGCTGAGGTTCCCGGAGAATTAAGGGAAACAAGCGGAGGAAAACCCGCCAGTTCTTCGGCGGGCGGCGGCGCACCGTTGCGGTGCGCCGTAAAGCTTGGCGATCAGATAATGTTGAGGCCGGCAGTGTTCGCCGCGAGGTCGCGGCCTTGCGCGTCGCGACCGTGCAGCTTGATCGCCAGGCGCAGGTCGTTCACCGAATCGGCATTGCGCAGCGCGTCCTCGATGCTGATGCGGTCAGCCTCGACGAGGTCGAACAGCGCCTGGTCGAAGGTCTGCATGCCGAGCTCGCGCGACTTCTTCATCACCTCGCGGATCTCGTGCACCTGCCCTTTGAAGACCAGGTCGGACACCAGGGGAGAATTCAGCATCACCTCGACCGCCGCGCAGCGCCCGCTGCCGGATTTCAGCGGGATCAGCCGCTGCGAGATCATCGCCCGCAAGTTCAGCGACAGATCCATCAACAATTGCTGGCGGCGTTCTTCGGGGAAGAAGTTGATGATGCGATCGAGCGCCTGGTTGCTGTTGTTCGCGTGCAGCGTCGCCATGCACAGGTGACCGGTCTCGGCAAAGGCGATCGCATGGTCCATCGTTTCGCGGTCGCGGATCTCGCCGATCAGGATCACGTCCGGCGCCTGCCGCAGGGTGTTCTTCAGCGCGGTGTGCCAGTCGGCGGTGTCGGTGCCGACCTCGCGCTGGGTGACGATGCAGTTGCGGTGCGGATGGACGAACTCGACCGGATCCTCGATGGTGATGATGTGGCCATGGCTGTTCGCATTGCGGTGTCCGATCATCGCGGCCAGTGTGGTCGATTTGCCGGAGCCGGTCGCGCCGACCATGATCACCAGCCCGCGCTTGCCCATCACGATGTCTTTCAGCTGCGGCGGCACGCCGAGCGTGTCGAGTTCCGGTATCTCGGTGGTGATCGTGCGCGCGACCATGCCGGCCTTGCCCTGCTGGATGAAGGCCGACACGCGGAAGCGGCCGATGCCGTCGATGCCGATCGCGAAGTTGCATTCGTTGGTGTCGTCGAATTCCTGCCGCTGCCGCTCGTTCATCGCCGAGCGCACCAGCGCGCGGCAGTCTTCGGCCGACAGCGGGTCGGGCGCGATCGCGGTCATCCGGCCGTCGAGCTTGATTGCCGGCGCAAAGCCGGCGGTGACGAACAGGTCTGACGCGCCTTTCGATTTCATCAGCGCCAGCAGCCGTTGCACGTTGGTCCATGCCTGTGGGGTGTCCATGCTCATCCCGGGAAATTTTCCGGCATCTTGGCGGCGGCGCGCGCGGCCGCCGGCGTGATGCGGTTGCGTTTCACCAGTTCCATCAGGCTCGCGTCCAGCGTCTGCATGCCGACGCTGCTGCCGGTCTGGATTGCCGAATACATTTGCGCGACCTTCGCTTCGCGGATCAGGTTGCGTATGGCCGGCGTGCCGAGCATGATCTCGTGCGCGGCGACACGGCCATTGCCGTCGCGCGTCTTGATCAGCGTCTGCGAGATCACCGCCTGCAGCGACTCGGACAGCATCGCGCGCACCATCTCCTTTTCATCGCCGGGGAAGACGTCGATGATGCGGTCGACGGTCTTGGCCGCCGACACCGTATGCAGCGTGCCGAACACCAGGTGGCCGGTCTCGGCCGCGGTCAGCGCCAGCCGTATCGTCTCGAGGTCGCGCAGTTCGCCGACCAGCACCACGTCCGGGTCTTCGCGCAGCGCCGAGCGCAGCGCGGCGGAGAACGACTGCGTGTGCGGACCGACTTCGCGCTGGTTGATCAGGCCCTTGCGCGATTCGTGCACGAATTCGATCGGGTCTTCGATCGTCAGGATGTGCGCGTACTCGTTTTCATTCACGTGGTTGACCATCGCTGCCAGCGTGGTGGATTTGCCGGAGCCGGTCGGCCCGGTCACCAGCACCAGCCCGCGTGGCTTCAGCGCGAGGTCGGCGAAGATGCGCGGCGCGTTCAGCTCTTCCAGCGACAGGATCTTCGACGGGATGGTGCGCAGCACCGCCGCCGCGCCGCGGTCCTGGTTGAACGCATTCACGCGAAAGCGCGCGACGCCGGGCAGCTCGAACGAAAAATCGACCTCGAGGCTTTCCTCGTAGCGCTTGCGCAGGCCGTCGTTCATCACTTCGTAGATCATCGCATGCACTTCCTTGTGCGACATCGGCGGCAGGTTGATGCGGCGTACGTCGCCGTGCACGCGGATCATCGGCGGCAGGCCGGCCGACAGGTGCAGGTCGGACGCGTTGTTCCTGGCCGCGAAGGCCAGCAGTTCGGTAATGTCCATCGGGGGTTCGCGCGTTGGGTTCAGCGGCCACGCCCGTGGTGGCCTTGTCGCGCGATTATCTGGCCCGTATTCGGCGGTCCTCAAGCGGAACAGCGCGGAAAAACCGTGGCTGTTGCAGCGATGCGGCGAAACCGACGCAAAGGCCGGTGTCAGCCCAAGGTTTGGCCCAGCACGATGCCGGCGAAGACGGCTGCGCCCAGCCAGTTGTTGTGCCGGAAAGCGGCGAAGCAGCGCAGGCGGTCGTGCCCGCGGATCAGCGTGTAATGGTAGGCCGCCATGGCGGCTGCAACGACCAGACCGCCGAAGAAGGCCGGCCCGAGGCCGCGCGATGCGCCGACCAGTCCGATCAGCAGCAAGTTGACGGCATAGCAAATCATCACCGCCAGTACGTCAAAGCGGCCAAAGGTGATCGCCGACGTGCGTATGCCGATGCGCAGGTCATCGTCGCGATCGACCATCGCATATTCAGTGTCATAAGCCAGCGCCCAGAACACATTCGCCAGCAGCAGGACCCAGGCTTCTGCCGGCACGCTGTTCAGCACCGCTGCATACGCCATCGGTATGCCGAAGCCGAACGCGATGCCGAGGTAGGCCTGCGGCAGCGCGAAGAAGCGCTTGAAGTACGGGTAGGTGCCGGCGACGATTACGGCCAGCACCGACAGCTGAAGAGTCAAGGCGTTCAGCGGCAGGATCAGCAGGAAGGACAGCAGGGCCAGGACCGCGGCGACTGCGACGGCCTCCCACGCGGCGATCCGGCCGGACGTCAGCGGCCGTTCGGCGGTGCGCTTCACATGCCGGTCGAAGTCGCGGTCGGCAAAATCATTGATCGCGCAGCCGGCCGAACGCATCAGCACGGTGCCGACGGTGAAGATCGCGACCAGCGACCAGTCCGGGCGGCCGTCCGACGCCAGCCACAGCGCCGACAGGGTCGGCCACAACAGCAGCAGGCTGCCGATCGGCTTGTCGAGCCGGACCAGTCGCGCATACAGCGCAAGGCGTTGCCGCAGCGGGGAAGCAGAGGGATTCATGGCGCGCAGTGTAGTGCGTACGGGTCGGCGCCGCCAGCGTTGCCGGCGCGGCCCGGGTTGCGGTTATTTCTCTTCGGTGGCGGCGTCCGGCAGCATCTGCACGCCGTGCAGCCGGCACGACAGGATTGCCTGTCGCAGCGCCTCGATCGCGGCCTGCCGTGTGAAGCTCTTGCGCCACGCGATCACCACGCGTCGGGACGGCGCCGGGGCTTCGAAGGGCAGGTAGCGCAACATGCTGTCCTTTGGCAGCGGCTCCGGCACCGAGGCCTTCGGCAGCACCGTGATGCCGATGCCGGAGGCGACCATGTGACGGATGGTCTCCAGCGACGAACCTTCGAAGGTGCGCGCAATGCCGCCGCCGCCGGTCGAAAAGCGCGACATCTCCGGGCAGACTTCCAGCACCTGGTCGCGGAAGCAGTGGCCGGCGCCCAGCAGCAGCATGGTTTCCTGCTTCAGTTCCTCGCTGCTGATCGACGTGCGGTCGGACCACTGGTGCTGGCGCGGCAGCGCGACCATGAACGGCTCGTCATACAGCGGCCGCACCATCAGGCCCTGGTCATTGAAGGGCAGCGCCATGATGGCGGCATCGAGCTCGCCGACGCGCAGCAGCTCGATCAGCTTGACCGTGAAATTTTCCTGCAGCACCAGCGGCATTTGCGGCACGCGCTCGATCAGCGTCGGCACCAGCTGCGGCAGCAGGTAGGGTGCGATCGTGTAGATCACGCCGACGCGCAGCGGCCCGACCAGCGGGTCCTTGTTCTGCTTGGCGATGTTCTTGATGTACGCGGTCTGCTCGAGCACATGCTCGGCCTGCGCGACGATCTGCGCGCCGATCGGCGTGACCGATATCTCTGAGCCGCCGCGCTCGAAGATCGAGACGCCCAGCTCGTCCTCGAGCTTCTTGATCGCCACTGACAGCGTGGGCTGCGCGACGAAACAGGCTTCGGCCGCACGACCGAAATGCTTCTCGCGTGCAACGGCGACGATGTATTTCAGTTCTGTCAATGTCATGGCGGTAAGTGTCGCATAGTTGCGGTGCCGGTGTTGAATTCAGGCCGGCTCAGGCGCGCAGGAAGTCCTCGCGCGCGCCGAGCCAGCGCGCCAGATGGGCGTCGGCCACCTCGGGGCGGTGCGCCAGCAAGTCTTGCGCGGCCTGCCGCGCATGGTCGACCAGCCACTGGTCGGTCTCGAGGTCGGCAAAGCGCAGCATCGCCTGTCCGGACTGGCGCGCGCCGAGGAATTCGCCGGGGCCGCGGATTTCAAGGTCGCGCCGCGCGATCTCGAAGCCGTCGGCGGTCTCGCGCATGATCGCCAGCCGTTCCTTCGCGACCGGGCCGAGCGGGCCCTGGTACATCAGCAGGCAGGCACTGGCGGCGGCGCCGCGCCCGACCCGTCCGCGCAGCTGGTGCAGCTGCGACAGGCCGAAGCGTTCCGCATGCTCGATCACCATCAGCGATGCGTTCGGCACATCGACGCCGACCTCGATCACGGTGGTCGCGACCAGCAGGTGGATCTCGCCGCGTGCAAAGGCGTCCATCACCGCCTGCTTGTCGGCCGGCTTCAGCCGGCCGTGCACCAGTCCGACCCGCAAGTCCGGCAGCGCCGCCGTCAGCAACGCATGCGTTTCCGTCGCCGTCTGCAACTGCAGCGCCTCGGATTCCTCGATCAGCGGGCAGACCCAGTACACCTGCCGGCCTTGGAGCGCGGCCGCGTGCACGCGTTCGACGACCTCGTCGCGCCGCTCCTGCGCAATCAGGCGGGTGACGATCGGCGTGCGGCCCGGCGGCAGTTCGTCGATCACCGAGACCTCGAGGTCGGCGTAATAAGTCATCGCGAGGGTGCGCGGTATCGGCGTGGCCGACATCATCAGCTGGTGCGGTACGCCGGCGACACCCTTGTTGCGCAAGGTCAGCCGCTGCGCGACGCCGAAGCGGTGCTGTTCGTCGACGATGACCAGTCCCAGTCGCGCGAATTCGACGTCGTGCTGGATCAGCGCATGTGTGCCGACCACCAGCTGTGCCGCGCCCGCCGCGATGCGCGTGCGCGCTTCATCCTTGTCCTTCTTTTTCAGGCTGCCGGTCAGCCATGCGACGTTCACGCCGAGCGGCGCCATCCAGCTGGCGATCTTGCGGAAGTGCTGCTCGGCCAGGATCTCGGTCGGCGCCATCAGCGCAGCCTGATAGCCGCTGTCGATTGCCTGCGCGGCGGCCAGCGCGGCGACCACGGTCTTGCCGCTGCCGACATCGCCTTGCAGCAGCCGCTGCATCGGGTAGGGGGCCTTCAGGTCGGCGCGGATTTCCTCCAGCACGCGCTGCTGCGCGCCGGTCAGCGCGAACGGCAGCGCGGCGAGGAAAGCGGTCGTCAGCGTGCCGGCGTGTTCCAGCACCGGTGCACCCTGCTGGCGCCGCGCGGCCTGCGCGCGCTTCATTGACAGCTGCTGGGCCAGCAGCTCGTCGAACTTCATCCGTATCCATGCGGGATGCGAACGCTCGACCAGCGCATTTTCGTCGACATCCGGCGGCGGGTTGTGCAGCAGCCGAACCGCCGGTTCGAACGGCATCAGCTTCAGGCGCTCGCGCAGCCCGGACGGCAGCGTGTCGGACCAGTCGATGCGGGTCATCGCGTTGGCGATCGCCTTGCGCAGCAGCGCCTGCGACAGCCCTTCGCCGGCAGGATAGACCGGCGTCAGCGCATCCGGCAGCGGTGTATCTTCTTCCACGGGCTTCACGGCCGGATGCACCATTTCGTCACCGAAAAAGCCGTGCCGCATGTCGCCGCGCACGCGCAGCCGACGGCCCACGGCCATTTGCGTGGCCTGGCTGCCGTAGAAATTCAGGAAACGCAGCGTCAGCCGGCCGCTGTCGTCGGCCAGCGTCACCACCAGCTGCCGGCGCGGGCGGTACTGCACGTCGCAATCGGTGACCACGCCCTCGACCTGCACTGCCTGTCCGTGCCGCAGGCTGCCTTCGGCGATCGACAGCAGCCGGGTCTCGTCCTCGTAGCGCATCGGCAGGTGCAGCACCAGCGCCGCGTCGGACGAGAGTCCGAGCCGCGCGAGGCGGTCGGCGGTGCGCAGGCTTTTCGTCGGGCTGGTTTTCTTGCGCGGGGCGGGCATGGCGAACGGGGGTGGCTCGGGCAGCGTAGAATACCGGCTTTTTCGCACTGCGCATCGGGCGTTTCCCTGTCGCCGGATCCCGGCCTGTGCCTGTGCGGGCGTCATCCCGCTCGTGCCGGTATCCCGTATTCCTTTTCCCGTGCCTTTCGCCGTCTTCCCATGTACTCGCTGTCCGACTTCGACTTTGACCTTCCGCCCGAACTGATCGCGCAGGCGCCGCTGCCCGAGCGCAGCGCATCGCGCCTGCTGCAGGTGCAGGAGGACGGGCTGGTCGACCGCACCTTCGCCGACATCGTCGACCTGCTGCAGGCCGGCGACGTGCTGGTGTTCAACGACACCCGCGTGCTGAACGCGCGTTTTTATGGCGTGAAGGAGACCGGCGGCAAGGTCGAGGTGCTGGTCGAGCGCGTGTCCGATGCGACGACGGTGCTGGCACAGGTGCGCGCGTCGAAGTCGCCTGCCGCCGGGATGAAGCTGCGGCTGGCCGATGCGTTCGACGTGACCGTCGGCGAGCGTGTGGGCGAGTTTTTCACGCTGCATTTCCCGTCCGACGCGATTCCCCTGATCGACCAGTACGGCCGCCTGCCGCTGCCGCCCTATATCGAGCATGCGGCCGATGCCGTCGATGCGCAGCGTTACCAGACGGTCTATGCGAAGCATCCGGGCGCGGTGGCCGCGCCGACGGCGGGACTGCATTTCGATGACGCGCTGCTGCAGAAGCTGACGGACAAGGGCGTGCAGCTCGCGTGGCTGACGCTGCATGTCGGCGCCGGTACCTTCCAGCCGGTGCGTACGGAAAGCCTTGCCGAGCACAAGATGCACAGCGAGTGGTACAGCATCTCGCAGCAGACGGTGGATGCGATCGAGGCCGCGCAGCGCGCAGGCCGGCAGGTGGTCGCCGTCGGCACCACCAGCCTGCGCGCGCTCGAGTCCGCGTCGCAGTCGGGCCGGCTGGTTGCCGGCAGCGCCGATACGCAAATCTTCATCACGCCGGGCTATCGTTTCAGGACGGTGAGCCGGCTGGTCACCAATTTCCATTTGCCGAAATCCACGCTGATGATGCTGGTGTCGGCCTTTGCAGGCTATGACCGCATCCGCGCCGCCTATGCGCATGCGATCAGCCAGCGCTACCGTTTTTTCAGCTACGGCGACGCGATGCTGCTCGAACGCGAGGATCAAGAATGAAATTTACCCTGCTCAAGACCGACGGCAAGGCCCGCCGCGGCCGCCTGGAAGTGGCGCACGGCACCATCGAGACGCCGATCTTCATGCCGGTCGGCACCTACGGTTCGGTGAAGGCAATGTCGCCGGACGAGCTGCGCGAGATCGATGCGCACATCATCCTCGGCAATACCTTTCACCTGTGGCTGCGGCCGGGGCTCGACATCATCGGCAAGTTCGGCGGCCTGCACCGTTTCATCGGCTGGGACCGCCCCATCCTGACCGACTCCGGCGGTTTCCAGGTGTTCTCGCTGGGCGCGATGCGCAAGATCACCGAGGAGGGCGTGAAATTTGCGTCGCCCGTCAACGGCGACAAGCTGTTCCTGTCCCCCGAGATTTCGATGCAGATCCAGCGCGTGCTGAACTCCGACATCGTGATGCAGTTCGACGAATGCACACCGTATGAAATCGACGGCCGCGCGGCCACGCGTGACGAGGCAGGGCGCTCGATGCGCATGTCGCTGCGCTGGGCCAAGCGCTCGCTCGATGAATTCCATCGCGAGCAGAACCCGAATGCGCTGTTCGGCATCGTGCAGGGCGGGATGTACGAAGAGCTGCGTGACGAGTCGCTGGCCGGCCTCGAGGAGCTCGACTTCCATGGCGTCGCGATCGGCGGCCTGTCGGTCGGCGAGCCGAAGGAAGACATGCAGCGCATCCTGTCGCACGTCGGCCCGCGGCTGCCGGCGCACAAGCCGCATTACCTGATGGGCGTCGGCACGCCGGAGGACCTGGTGGAGGGCGTCGCGAACGGCATCGACATGTTCGACTGCGTGATGCCGACCCGGAATGCGCGCAACGGCTGGCTGTTCACCCGCTATGGCGACCTGAAGATCCGCAACGCCCGTCACAAGGACGAGGACAAGCCGCTGGACGAAAGCTGCGACTGCCATGCGTGCAAAAATTTCTCGCGCGCCTACCTGCACCATCTGCACCGCGCGGGCGAAATCCTCGGTGCGCGGCTGAATACCATTCACAACCTGCATTACTACTTGCAGCTGATGCGCGAGATTCGCGCCAGCATCGACGCCGGCACCTTCCAGCAGTTCCGGCAGCGCTTCGCGGCCGATCGCGCACGCGGCGTGTAAACGCTCCGGCGACTTCCAGACTTTTCTGAAAATCAGCGGGCGCCGGAACCCCGGTCCCGCGATCGCCCCCTTATCGCTGACGCTTCCTGCTCGGTGCCGCAGCGCCGGCATCGCTGTACCGGAGGCGTAGGCAGCCACGCGCCTCCCCTCACGTGGCTGCCGCCCCGTTCGCAAACCGACAGGAGCCCGCGATGGCACAGGCACCGGCTTTCACTCCTTCTTCGGCGGTATCGACCACGACGGCAACCGACGCCGCACGGCCGGCTGCACCGCCGCACGTTCCGCCTTCGGGACTGGCGGAAGGCCAGCCGGTGATGGTCGCAAGACCGCCTGTGCAAGCGGGCGAGCTCTCCTTCGCCGCACTTTTCCTCTTCACCGGCAGTGACCGGCCCGAGCGCAAGCGCGACTGGCTGAACTGGTTGCCGCCGCTGGCCGCCACGCTGCATCAGCTGACGCTGGCCGATATCGACGATGACGTGCGCAGTGACCATGCGCTGCAGGCCATACAGGACTGCCAGGACCTGGGCGCGGCAGACGAGCGCTATGGCCGTACGGTGCTGCACTGGGCCTGCCTGCTCGCGCATCCCGATCTGGTCGATCTGCTGCTGCGCCACGGTTTGGCGGCGCAGGTGAACCAGCCGGATGCGCAGGGGCACAGTCCGCTCGATTGCGTGCAGGCGCTGCGTCCTGAGCGCGGTGCGGCCAGGGTGGCCGACCTGCTGCTGTCATACGGCGCATCGCTGGCCACACTGTCGCATCAGGGGGCTGAGCTGCTGTACCTGCCCGATCTCGACGTGCCCTTGGCCCTGCGCCTGCTCGGGCTTGGGGTCGCGGTTGATGGCGGCGATGCCTATGGGACGACGCCGCTGGCGACGGCCTGCGGCCGCGAGCTCTGGGGCGTGGCATCGGTGCTGCTGGAATTCGGTGCAGATGTGCTGCGTCCGGGGCCGTTCGGCAGCTCGGCGCTGCACAACGGGCACCTGCCCGTCTGGCTGGCCGAGCAACTGTATCGGTCAGGCGCCGAACCGAATGCGCGTGACCTGACCGGCGATACGCCGCTGATGCTCGCCCATGCCGAAGGCAACCAGCCGCTGATCCGCTGGCTGGTCGCAAAGGGCGCGCAGCAGGATGCCGTTGCCGACGATGGCCTGCGCGCGATCGATTTCGTCCAGCCCCCGGGCAGCGGGGATGCCGGCCGCCTGCAGGCTTCGGCGGACAGGTCCGGCACCGACGACGAATAAGCGCGGCCGGACGGCGCCCCGGGCGCGGGCGCCATGATTTCCGGGACGACAAGGTGCCAGCCTGACGCGTGCTGGCCAATGCTAGAATCACGGCTTCGTAAAAAAACACACTCGGAGCAGTCCATGTTTATCTCGAATGCCTATGCGCAGGCGGCAGCGCCCGCCGGCGCCGGCGGCGGCCTGATGGGCTTCCTGCCCATCATCCTGATGTTTGTCGTGCTGTATTTCCTGATGGTCCGCCCGCAGATGAAGCGCCAGAAGGAACAGAAGGCCATGATCGAAGCGCTTGCCAAGGGTGATGAGGTCGTGACTGCCGGCGGCATCGTCGGCAAGGTCACCAAGGTCAGCGATGCCTATGTCACGCTGGAAGTGGCCGAAGGCACCGAGATCGTGATGCAGAAAGCTTCCGTCACCGTCCTGCTGCCCAAGGGCACCGTCAAGTCGCTCTGATATCCCGCAATCCCCACGGTCCGGCACGCGTTGCCGGACTTTTTTCATTCAAGGCGAGTTGCCATGAACCGCTACCCCCTCTGGAAATACCTGATGATCGCGCTGGTGCTGGCGTTCGGCGTGCTGTACACGGTGCCGAACTTCTTCGGCGAATCGCCGGCCGTGCAGGTCAGCAGCGCAAAGGCGACGCTGAAACTGGGCCCTGACGCCGTCGGCCGTGTGCAGCAGGCGCTGCAGGGCGCCGGCCTGAAGGCCGAAGACGCGTTCTTCGAAGACCTCGGCAATAATGGCACGGTGCGCGCGCGCTTCGCCAACACGGACCTGCAGTTCAAGGCCAAGACCGTGATCGAGCAGGCGCTGAACAAGGATCCGTCCGATCCGGGCTACCTGGTGGCGTTCAACCTGCTGCCGAACACGCCGGCATGGCTGCAGAGCCTGCGCGCGATGCCGATGTACCTCGGCCTCGACCTGCGCGGCGGCGTGCACTTCCTGATGCAAGTGGACACCCGTGCGGTGATGGCCAAGCGCATCCAGGCAACGCAGGCGGCTGCCCGCGCGCAGCTGGTCGAGAAGAAAATTCGCTTCGCCGGTCTGTCGCGCAGCGGGGACGTGATCGAGATCCGCTTCCGTGACCGCGAGACCTTCGACGCCGCGCGCAACGTGCTGGCCGGCCAGCTGCCGGAGCTGGCGTTGTCCGAGGCGAGCGATGCCGAGGGCCCGGTGCTGCGCGCGTCGCTGAATCCGCAGGCGGTCAAGCGCACGCTGGAAGAGGCGGTGCAGCAGAACATTTCCACGCTGTCGAAGCGGGTCAACGAACTGGGCGTCGCCGAGCCGGTGATCCAGCGCCAGGGCGCGGACCGCATTGTCGTGCAGCTGCCCGGCGTGCAGGACGTCTCGCGCGCCAAGGACATCATCGGCCGTACCGCCACCCTCGAGGTGCGCATGGTCGACGAATCAGTCACGCGCGGCACCGAGGAAAGCGCGACGCTGTCGCCGGGCTCCGAGCTGTTCAAGGTCGGCAAGGGCGCACCGGTCGTGCTGTACAAGGACCCGGTCATCACCGGCGACTACATCTCGAACGCGGGCGCGGCATTCGACCAGAACCAGCAGCCGTCGGTCAGCATTGACCTCAACGGCGACGGCGGCCGCAAGATGCGCGAGGCGACCCGCGAGAAGGTCGGCAAGCTGATGGCCATCGTGCTGTTCGAAAAGGGCAAGGGCGAGGTGCTGACCGTCGCGACCATCCGCGACGAACTCGGTTCGCGCTTCCAGATCACCGGCATGGAGTCGCCGGCTGCCGCCAGCGACCTGGCGCTGCTGCTGCGTGCCGGTTCGCTGGCTGCGCCCATGGAGATCATCGAGGAACGGACCATCGGCCCGCAACTCGGTGCGGAGAACATCGCGAAGGGCTTCAATTCGACGCTGTACGGTTTTGCGGCAATCGCGGCCTTCATGATGGTCTATTACCTGCTGTTCGGCGCGTTCAGCGTGTTGGCACTGGGTGTCAACGTGATGCTGCTGGTCGCGCTGCTGTCGGTGATGCAGGCGACGCTGACGCTGCCGGGCATCGCGGCGATCGCGCTGACGCTGGGTATGGCGATCGACGCCAACGTGCTGATCAACGAGCGTATCCGCGAGGAGCTGCGCAACGGTAATTCGCCGCAGGCAGCGATTGCGGCCGGCTTCGAGCGCGCATGGGCGACCATTCTCGACTCGAACGTGACGACGCTGATCGCCGGCCTCGCGCTGCTGATCTTCGGTTCCGGCCCGATCCGCGGCTTTGCGGTCGTGCACTGCCTCGGCATCCTGACCTCGATGTTTTCGGCGGTCGTGGTGGCGCGTGCGCTGGCCAACCTCTGGTATGGCCGTCGTAAGAAACTGACCAGCGTGTCCATCGGACAGGTCTGGAAGCCGAACGCCTGAGGCGTCAGGGCTGACTAGGAGAGCATTGTGGAATTTTTCCGGATCAAAAAAGACATCCCGTTCATGCGGCATGCGCTGGTGTTCAACGTAATTTCCGCGTTGACCTTCGTTGCGGCCGTGTTTTTCCTGTTCGGCAAGGGCTTGCACCTGTCGATCGAGTTCACCGGCGGCACCGTGATGGAAGTGAAGTACACGAAGCCGGCCGACCTCGAGGGCATCCGCCATGTCGTCGGCGGCCTCGGTTTTGCCGACAGCCAGGTGCAGAGCTTCGGCACTGCGCAGGACGTGCTGATTCGCCTGCCGGCGCAAAAGGCGGCCAGCTCGGCGCAGGTGAGCACCAAGGTGCTGGATGCGCTGAAGGCGCAGGATGCCGAGGTGAGCCTCAAGCGCGTCGAATTCGTTGGCCCGCAGGTGGGCGAGGAGCTCGCGCATGACGGCCTGACCGCGCTGGCCTTTGTGGTGATCGGTATCATGATCTACCTCGCATTCCGTTTCGAATGGAAATTTGCAGTCGCGGCGATCATCGCCAACCTGCACGACGTGATCATCATCTTGGGCTTCTTCGCGTTCTTCCAGTGGGAATTCTCGCTGACGGTGCTGGCGGCGGTGCTGGCGGTGCTGGGCTATTCGGTGAACGAATCGGTGGTGGTGTTCGACCGGGTGCGCGAGGCTTTCCGTGACCGGCGTTACGGCAAGCTGTCGACGCCGGAAGTGCTGAACCACGCGATTACCAGCACGATCTCGCGCACGGTGATCACGCACGGCTCCACGCAGCTGATGGTGCTGTCGATGCTGGTGTTCGGCGGTCCGACGCTGCACTACTTTGCCGTGGCGCTGACCATCGGCATCCTGTTCGGTATCTATTCGTCGGTGTTCGTCGCGGCGGCGGTGGCGATGTGGCTGGGCGTGAAGCGCGAAGATTTGCTGAAGCCGGTGAAGCCGAAAGACGAAACGGATGGCGCGGTGGTCTGAGCGATCCTTCAGCTCTGCGCTCCGATGCGGGCGTCGTAATAAAAAAGGTCCGGGCAATTTGCCGGACTTTTTTTTTGCCCTTCTTTCTCCACTGACACGCAGCTGTGCGGGCCAGGCCAGTGATCGCGATGGGCTGGCGCGCAACATTGGCTGGCCCCGGGCAGGCGATTCGCGGCCTATCCGCAACTTGCAGCGCCGGCATGTTCCGCACGTTCCGCGCAGCCACCATCCTTCGCGCTTCTGACGCAAGCGGAGCGGGCAGTGGCGGACGATTACGACAGTCCATGGAAAGAGGCGATCGAGCGCTATTTCGCCGATTTCATGCAGTTTTATTTTCCCGCTGCGCATGCCCGGATCGACTGGAGCCAGCCGCATGTCTTCCTTGATCAGGAGTTGCGTGCAGTGACGCCAGATGCCGAGCTGGGCAACCGTCTGGTCGACAAGCTGGTGCGTGTGTCCGCCCGCGATGGTCGGGCAGAGTGGATTTACGTCCACATCGAAATTCAGGCGGACAGTCAGGAAGCATTCGCCGAACGAATGTTCATCTACCACTATCGACTCTATGACCGATTTCGCAAGCCGATTGCCAGCTTGGCTGTTCTGGCCGATCCACGGGCGAACTGGCGGCCGGAGGCATTCAGCTATGAAGTATGCGGTTGCCGCTTGCAGTTGCGTTTTCCGGTCGCGAAACTGTTGGATTGGGCGGGAAGCGAAGCGCGTCTGGAAGACAGCGCCAACCCGTTTGCGGTAGTGACGCTGGCCCATCTGGCCACTCGCATGACGCACAAGGACATGCAGGCGCGCTATGCGGCCAAATGGCGCCTGATACAAGGGCTGTACCGGCGCGGCATGCGCAAGCAGCAGGTGCTCGACCTGTTCAAGGTCATCGACTGGTTGATGCGCTTGCCCAAGGGTATGGACGCGCGGCTGCGGCAGGATTTGGACACACTTGAACAGGAGGCCGGCATGGTTTACATCACGTCGATTGAACGACTGGCAATCGAAGAGGGCATGGCGAAAGGGGTTCGGCAGGGTATGCAGCAGGGTATGCAGCAGGGGCGGCTGGAGGGCAAGGCGCAGCTGCTGGGGAATGTCCTCGTCCAGCGCTTTGGCACTTTGCCTGCGTGGGCCGGCGACCGAATCCGGCAGGCCACCGAAGCCGAACTGGATGCGTGGAGCGACGCGCTGCTCGCATCCGTGTCGATCGAGACTTTGCTCGGCGCAGAACGGCATTGATCGTCGGCGCGCCGTGACAATGGAAGCAGGGTGTCGCGGCGTCAGCGCCAAAAAGAAAGCCGGCACGCAGCCGGCTTTCTTTCGACAAAGCGGTGATTGCGAATCAGATGTCTTTCGCCAGCTTTTCCGCCAGTCCGACATACGACGCCGGCGTCATCGCCAGCAGCAGGTCCTTCGCTTCCTGCGGGATCGCCAGACCGGTGATGAACACCTGCAGTGCGTCCTTCGAAATGCCCTTGCCGCGCGTGAGTTCCTTCAGCTGCTCGTACGGGTTCTCGATGCCGAACCGGCGCATGACTGTCTGCACCGGCTCGGCCAGCACTTCCCAGCTGTTGTCGAGGTCTTCTGCCATCCGCGCCGGGTTCACTTCCAGCTTGTTCAGGCCGCGCAGGCAGCTGT
>JACCEE010672546.1_pt1 | contig 28251 bp, 27 predicted proteins | sample 7449931 | NCBI WGS metagenome assembly JACCEE01 (sample SAMN15323457, study PRJNA562643) | freshwater metagenome | isolation source: river surface water | place: USA:Blue River Watershed | collected 2017-08-19 | reverse complement strand
GCTTGTTCAAACACACTGACCTGATGCCCGGCTTGAACCAGGGTGCGGGCCGCTGTGACGCCGGCCATGCCGGCCCCGAGGATGGCAAAGTGTTTCATGGGATCGACTCTACACCCAAGTGCGTTTGCCGTCCCGGGTGGCACAACAGTGCGGCGCGGGTCGCGGGACTGCGCAGTTGTTTGAGCCACCACTGCAGGGCGCGACCGGTGCGGGGGCTGCCCTCTGCGGCGCTGGGGTCGTGACCGCTGTTCGTCGGGCTGTCCGCACCGCCGCGGCGCCAGGCGTAGCCGACCTGGCTGATGCGCGGCGGTCGTTGCACCTCTCGCGTCACCAGTCGCCCAGCGGCCAGGTACGGACGAACCAAGGGCTCGGGCAGAAACCCCACGCCCAGACCGCGCAATTGAGCCTGCAGCTTGGCGGGCATGGTGGGCACCGTGAACACGTCCTGCCCAGCCAGCAAACCCACGGTGAGCCCGCGCCCCTGTGGGGTCGAGTCGGCCACCGCCACGGCCCGGTATTGACGGATCAGTTCGTCCGGCACGGGCTCGGCGTGAGCCGCCAGCGGATGGTGCGGGGCAATGGCAAAGACAAAGGGCAACTGGCCCAGTGGGGCAAATTGCACACCATGCGGCAGGGTGCTGGCCTCCATGCTCACCCCCAGGGCCAGATCCGCCTGCCCGGAGACGAGTGCCTGCAGGGTGCCGCTCAGTACCTCGTCGCGCAAGCGCAGACGGGTGGGGGGCTTGGGCTCCAGAAAGGCTCCGCAGAGCTCCATCAAGGTGGTCGGGTCGATCAGGCTGTCCACGGCGATGGTGAACTCGCTTTCCCAGCCCGTGGCCACCCGGCGCACCCGCTGAGCCACGGCTTCGAGTTCAGCCAGGATGCGCTGTCCCTCGTTCATCAACTCCTGGCCAGCAGCGGTGGGCCGCGCCTGGCGCGAACGTCGATCAAACAGCAGGACATCGAGTGATTCCTCGAGTTGGCGCACCCGGTAGGTCAAGGCACTGGGTACGAGGTTGAGCGCGCGCGCTGCCGCAGCGAAACTGCCGCAGCGGGCGATGGTCTGGAGCATCGACAGTGCTTCGGGCGTGAGGACATCGCGGGTAGTGGGCATGGCGTTACAGAGGCAGTCCGTGCAATAAGGGGGGGACCCCTTCGCGTGATGAAGGGGCCACGACCCTCACTATGGTTCAATATTTTTGAATGATGACATCAATCATATGCCACTCAGAGTTGCCGCTGAATCCGTACATTCATGGCTGTTGTTGCTTTGTTGTCTTCAGGAGATTCGCATGATCGCCCTTCGACGCTCTCAGGATCGAGGCTATGCCGATCACGGCTGGCTCAAGTCGTTCCACAGCTTTTCCTTTGCTGGCTATCACGACCCTGCTCACATGGGCTGGGGCAACCTGCGGGTGATCAACGAGGACCGCATCGCGCCGGGCACGGGGTTTGGCACGCACGGCCACCGCGACATGGAAATCATCAGCTACGTGCTCTCAGGCGAGTTGGCCCACCGAGACAGCATGGGCAATGTCAAAGGGATTCCGCCGGGAGACGTGCAGCGCATGAGTGCGGGCCGCGGTGTGCAACACAGCGAGTTCAACCACGCCCCCGGGCAGGAGACGCACTTTTTTCAGATCTGGATCGAGCCCAACGTGACAGGCATCGAGCCCAGCTACGAGCAAGTGTCGGTCGCGGCTGCGAACAAGCGGGGTCAACTCGCTCGCATTGCGGGGCCCGAGCAAGCGGCCGTGAAGATTCATGCCGATGCCGCGCTGTACGCGGGACTGTTTGACGCACAGGAGTCTGCGCAACTGACATTGGCCTCAGGGCGTCGAGGCTATGTGCATCTGGTGCGCGGTGCCTTGCTGGTGAACGGTCACGCCTTGCAGGCCGGCGACGCGCTGTTGTTGGCTGAAGAACCGACGATCCAACTCGATCACGGACAAGACGCCGAGGTCCTGGTGTTTGATCTGGCGTCCTGAGCGCGAATCACGTCTTGGCTCGGTGAGGCGCCTGACATGGCGTGCCGGACGTATGTCTTTCTTTTCTTTTTTTAGGAGGTCTTTCATGGCTAACACGGTTGTGGTTTTTCATTCGGGCTACGGTCATACCGAGCGCGTGGCCAACTTTGTCGCGGATGGCGCCAAAGCCGAGATGGTGGTCATCGATGCCGATGGCCACGTGAGCGACGCCGACTGGAGCCGACTCGACGCGGCGGACGCCATCATCTTCGGCTCACCCACTTACATGGGCATGGTGTCGTGGCAATTCAAAAAGTTTGCCGATGCCACGTCCAAACGCTGGTTCTCCAGTGCCTGGAAAGACAAGGTGGCTGGCGGCTTCACCATCTCGGCCAGCCCGAGTGGCGACAAGCTGTCCACGATCCAGTACTTCATCACGCTGGCGATGCAAAACGGCATGATCTGGGTGGGGCAGCCGGCCTTGAATGACGGCACCGTCAACCGACTGGGCTCCAACTCGGGGCTGATGGCGCAGGTGGGGCCGACCAGCCCGGCGAGTGATATTCCCCAAGGCGACCTGGACACCGCTCAGGCCTATGGCCAACGCGTGGCTGAGGTGGCAGAGAAGCTGCGCGGTTGAGTTGAGGTGACGCCTGCCCTCAGGCGGACATTTGACCGCTCAGGGAGTGGCGGATAAATCGGGAGCGAGAGCGACCCGCTCGTCAAACACGAAGCAGTCACCGCGGTAATGCGCGCCCCCCACTTCCTCAAAATACTTGAGGATGCCGCCCTCGAGTTGATACACCGACTCGAGCCCGAGTTCTTTCAAATAGAGGGCGGCTTTCTCGCAACGGATACCCCCGGTGCAATAACTCACCACCGTCTTGCCCTCCAGTTCGGACCGGTGTGCTTGCGCGGCTGCCGGAAATTCACTGAACCGCGAGATGCGCCAGTCGATGGCGCCCTCGAACGCGCCGGCATCGACTTCGAAGGCATTGCGTGTATCGAGGGTCACCACGGGGCGCCCGTGATCGTCGTGGCCCTGGTCCAGCCAGCGCTTGACGGTGTCAGCAGCCACAGCGGGCGCTCGGCCCCCCGCCGGACGGATGGTGGGATGGTTCATTCGGATGATCTCTCGCTTGCACTTGATCACCATGCGCTTGAAAGGTTGTAAGGCCGACCAGCTCTCCTTGGGGGCGATGTCGGCAAAACGTGCGTCTTGATGCATGAAGCCGACAAATGCGCGCACACCCGCCTCGGGACCGGCCAGAAACAGGTTGACCCCTTCCTGGGACAGCAGGACAGTGCCTTTCAAGCCTTCGTCGAGTGCACGCGCCAACCAGGGTTCACGCAGACCCTGAGGGTCATCGATATCGACAAATTTGTAGGCAGAAATGTTCAGGATGTCGTTCACGTGGTTATTTTACGAGGCGGTATCCAGCGGGCAATTGCCTACAATCAATGCATGTTCGTTCATCTGCGCCTGCATTCTGAATTTTCCGTGGTCGATGGCACCAACCGCATCGACGAGGTGGTGCAGGTGGCGGCCCGTGACGGACAACCGGCCTTGGCCCTCACCGATCTGAGCAACCTGTTTGGTGGCATCAAGTTTTACAAGGCGGCGCGTGGGGCGGGTCTCAAGCCCGTGCTGGGGGCGGAAGTGGTGGTGGAGGGCTTGTCCGAGGACCTGACCCAAACTTCGCGCATGCTGCTGCTGGTGCAAGACCATGCCGGCTACTTGAACCTGTGCGAATTGCTGGCCCGCGCGTGGACGCTCAATGTGATCCGTGATCAGGCTGTGGTCAAGCAAAGCTGGTTACGTGAACTCGCGCAAGGGTTGATCGCCTTATCGGGTGCACAGTCCGGGGCCGTGGGTCAGGCGCTGGTGCAGGGCAATGCCTCCAAGGCCGGCGAGGTGGCATTGCTGCTGGCCTCCATGTTTCCGCATCGCTTCTATATCGAGCTACAGCGCGCCGGCCGTGTGGATGACGAAGCGCATGTCATGGCCGCGGTGCAACTCGCTGCGCGACTCAAGTTGCCGGTGGTAGCCACCCACCCGGTGCAGTTCACCCAGCCTGATGACTACGAAGCCCACGAGGCGCGCGTGTGCATTGCCGAAGGCGAAATCCTGGGCAACGCACGGCGCGTTCGCAAGTTCACCCGCGAGCAGTATTTCAAATCGGCCGAGCAGATGCGTGCGTTGTTTGCTGATGTGCCGTCAGCCCTGGCCAACTCGGTGGAAATTGCCCGTCGCTGCAACCTCACGCTCACGCTGGGCAAGCCACAGTTGCCCGACTATCCCACACCGCCGGTGGACGGCCGGCAGTTGCCCATGGAGGAGTACTTCCGCCATGCCTCGCACCAGGGCCTGGAGGCGCGCTTGCGACAGCGTTTCCCGGATGAGACCCAGCGCGAACGCGAGCGTCCTGCTTATGTCGAGCGGCTGGAGTTCGAGATTCAGACCATCATCAAGATGGGCTTCCCAGGCTACTTCCTGATCGTGAGCGACTTCATCAACTGGGCCAAGCACAACGGCTGCCCGGTGGGGCCGGGGCGGGGGTCAGGGGCGGGCTCGCTGGTGGCGTACTCCCTTGGCATCACGGACCTGGATCCGCTGCAATACCAATTGCTGTTTGAGCGTTTTCTCAATCCGGAGCGGGTGTCCATGCCCGACTTCGATATCGACTTCTGCCAGACCAACCGCGACCGCGTCATCGATTATGTCAAGGAAAAATACGGTCGTAACGCGGTGAGTCAGATCGCCACCTTCGGGACCATGGCGGCGCGTGCCGCCATCCGCGACGTGGGCCGGGTGCTCGACATGAGCTATACCTTTTGCGATGGCATTTCCAAGCTCATACCCAACAAGCCGGGGCAGCACATCACCATTGCAGGTGCCCTGGAGGTTGAGCCGCAACTGGCCGAGCGCCACGCCAAAGAAGACGAAGTACGCACCTTGCTGGCGCTCGCGCAAAAACTCGAAGGCTTGACACGCAATGTCGGCATGCACGCTGGCGGTGTGTTGATCGCACCAGGGCGTCTCACCGATTTTTGCCCGCTCTACCAGCAACCCGGCAGCGGGTCGGCGGTGAGCCAGTACGACAAGGATGATGTCGAGGCAGCGGGTCTGGTGAAGTTCGACTTTTTGGGTCTGGCCACACTCACCATTCTGGAAATTGCACGCGACTTCATCCGTGCCCGGCATCCCGGACAGGTCAACTTCAGCTTCGACGACATACCACTCGATGACGCTGCGACCTACAAACTCTTTCAGGATGGCAAGACCGAAGCCGTGTTCCAGTTTGAAAGCCGCGGCATGCAAGGCATGTTGCGGGATGCACGCCCCACGCGGCTCGAAGACCTGATTGCGCTCAACGCCTTGTACCGTCCGGGCCCGATGGACCTGATTCCCAGTTTCGTGGCCCGTAAGCATGGACGCGAGCCCGTGGAGTACCCGCACCCGTTGGTGGAACCGGTGCTGGCCGAGACCTACGGCATCATGGTCTACCAGGAACAGGTCATGCAGACCGCTCAGGTGCTGGGGAACTATTCGCTCGGTGGCGCCGATTTGCTGCGCCGTGCCATGGGCAAGAAAAAAGCCGAGGAGATGGCCGAGCATCGCCAGATCTTCCGGGAGGGGGCGGCCAAGAACAACATCCCCGAGCACAAAGCCGACGAAATCTTCGACCTGATGGAAAGATTTGCTGGCTATGGCTTTAACAAATCGCATGCCGCCGCCTATTCGTTGCTGGCCTACCAGACCGGTTGGCTCAAGGTGCATTACACCGCCGAGTTTTTCTGCGCCAACATGACGGTGGAGATGGACGACACCGACAAGCTCAAGGTGTTGTTCGAGGATGCGGTGTCGATGGGCATCACTTTCGAATCGCCCGATGTGAACCGAGGCGGTTACCGCTTCGAGCCGGTGGCCGACCAGTTGATTCGCTATGGGCTGGGGGCCATCAAGGGCACGGGTCAGCAGGCCATCGAGGCCATCGTGGCCGCGCGAGAGAGTGGGGGCCCCTTCACCAGTTTGTACGATTTTTGCCGCCGGGTGGATCGCACGCGCCTGAACAAACGGACCGTGGAAGCCCTGGTGAAAGCGGGTGCTTTCGATGCCATCGAACGCAACCGTGCAGCCCTGGTCGCCTCCATCGACCGCGCCTTTGAGTTTGCCCAAGCCTGCGAGGCCAACGCCCACCAGGGCGGCTTGTTCGATGAGGGGGATGACCACGGCTCTAGCACCCAAGAGCCCGATTTGGTGCGTGTCCTGCCCTGGGGCGTCAAGGAACGGTTGACGTTGGAAAAAACCGCGGTGGGTTTTTACCTCTCCGGCCATCTGTTTGACGAGGTCGAGCGCGAGGTGCGTCAGTTCGTCAAGCGCCGACTCGACGAACTGATGGACTCGCGCGAACCGCAGTTGCTGGTGGGAGTGGTGTCGGAATTGCGGATGATCAATGTACAGCGGGGTCGTTTGGCACTCTTCAAGCTGGATGACAAGAGCCAGGTCATCGAAGCGTCCGCTGACGAGGGCTTGTACAACGCCCACAAGCAACTGCTGCGCGACGATGAACTGGTCGTGGTGATGGCGCGTGCACAGCCCGACCGTTTCTCTGGGGGGCTGCGACTGCAGGTGCAACAGGTGTGGGACTTGACCCAGGCTCGCTGCCGTTTTGGCAAGTACCTTCGCGTGGAGGTCAACGGCCAGGCGCCCGATATTGCGCGCGTGGTGCGCGAGCATCCTGTGCGCACCGAGATTTCCGAGCAGGGCGAATTGAACCGTGGTCTGGGGGTTCGTTTGCATGTGCTGCGCGAGGGCGCGCAAGCTGAATTACAACTGGGAGACGCGGCACGTTTTTACCCCAGCGATGCGGCCCTGGCCAGTTGGATGGCCCAGGCCCACAACGGGCAAGCTCGTATCGTCTACGATTGAGCCCCATGTTCTTCACACTGCCCAATCTGATGACCTGGACGCGCATAGCGGCCATCCCCTTGATCGTGGCGGTGTTTTACCTGCCCCTGGCCCCTGAGATGCGCAACCTCACGGCCACCGTGATGTTCGTGGTCTTCGCGCTGACCGACTGGCTGGATGGGTACCTGGCTCGCAAGCTCAACCAGACCTCATCTTTTGGTGCGTTTCTGGATCCGGTGGCGGACAAATTTCTGGTCTGCGCCAGCCTGCTGGTGTTGGTGCATCTGGGTCGAGCCGACGTGTTTGTGGCGCTCATCATCATCGGGCGCGAAATTGCGATCTCGGCCTTGCGCGAGTGGATGGCGCAAATTGGCGCCTCGCGCAGCGTGGCGGTGCACATGTTGGGTAAGCTCAAGACCACGGTGCAGATGGTGGCCATTCCGTTCCTGCTGTACGAGGGGCGTCTGTTCGGCCTGATTGACACCCTGTGGTGGGGCCAGGTGATGATCTGGATTGCTGCCGGTTTGACGGTGTGGTCCATGGTGTACTACTTGCAAAAGGCACTACCCGCTATCCGGCAGCACGCCCGATGAATTCGTCCGGATCGGGGCCGAATGCGCCCAGCGGTCTGGCGTGGGTCGATCTCATGCCCGCGGTGTTTGTGCTCATCTGGAGCACCGGCTTTATCGTGGCGCGCTTGGGCATGCCCTATGCCCCGCCCATGGGTTTTCTGATGTGGCGTTACGCGCTGTCCATCGCCTGTTTTCTGGTGTGGATCCGTTGGGCTCGCGTGGCCTGGCCCAGTACGCGAGACCAGTGGTGGCACCTGAGTGTCTCTGGGGTGTTGATGCATGCGGGCTACCTGGGCGGTGTCTGGTCATCGGTGAAAGCGGGCATGGGCGCTGGACTGGTGGCACTCATCGTCGGTTTGCAACCGGTGCTCACGGCCGTGTGGTTGTCTTCACGGGGTGGGGCGGTGAGCCGTCGTCAATGGCTGGGTCTGTGGTTGGGGTTGGCAGGCTTGATGATGGTGGTGTGGCGCAAACTGGGTAGCCTGGAAGTGTCTTGGTGGACACTTTGTTGCGCCACCACGGCGTTGCTGTCCATCACCATCGGTACGCTGTATCAAAAGCGCCATGTCCAGCCTTGCGATGTTCGCACGGCCAACACCGTGCAACTTGTTGCCGCAGCCCTGGTCACCTGGCCTCTCGCGTGGGCAGAGACCGAATCCGTGGTTTGGCATCCGCAGTTGATGGGCGCCATGGCGTGGTCGGTCTTGGGCATGACGCTGGGCGGCAGTTCGTTGCTGTACCTCCTGATTCAACGCGGCGCCGCGGCCAGTGTGAGCAGTTTGATGTACCTGGTGCCCCCCTGCACGGCCACCATCGCATGGATCCTGTTCGACGAGCCCATCACCGTGCTCACCCTGGCCGGTATTGGACTCACCGCCCTGGGGGTGAGCCTTGTCGTGCGAGCGCCCGCGGTCACGCGAGCGACATAATGTCAGGCATCTCCCTCTGACAGCCTGGGCTTTCGCCGCACAATTCAGGTCAGTTTTTTTTTCGGAGCCACCATGAGCAAACATCGTATCGCCGTCATTGCCGGAGACGGAATTGGCAAGGAAGTCATGCCTGAGGGCGTTCGCGTGGTGGATGCGGCTGCACGCAAGTTCGGTATTGATCTCGCGTTCGACCATTTCGATTTTTCCAGCTGGGATTACTGCGAGCGTCACGGCAAGATGATGCCCGACGACTGGAAGGACCAGATCGGGGGTCATGAGGCCATCTTCTTTGGCTCGGTGGGGTGGCCTGCCAAAATTGCTGACCACGTGTCGCTGTGGGGATCGCTGCTGCTATTTCGTCGCGAGTTCGACCAATACATCAACCTGCGCCCCGCACGTCTGATGCCTGGCATCATCGCTCCGGTGGTACGCCGGGACGGCAGCCCCCGACTGCCGGGTGAAATCGATATGTACATTGTGCGTGAAAACACCGAGGGCGAGTACTCCAGCATTGGCGGGCGAATGTTCCCCGGCACTGAGCGCGAGATCGTCATGCAGGAGTCGGTGTTTTCGCGCGTGGGGGTGGACCGTGTGCTGAAGTTTGCCTTCGATCTGGCGCAGTCGCGGCCCAAGAAGCACCTGACCAGTGCCACCAAGTCCAACGGCATCGCCATCACCATGCCTTATTGGGACGAGCGAGTGGCGGAGATGGCCCGGGCCTACCCCGACGTGCGTCTGGACAAATTCCACATCGACATTCTCACGGCACACTTTGTGCAACGGCCCGATTTCTTCGACGTGGTGGTGGCCAGCAATTTGTTTGGGGACATCCTGAGCGATCTGGGCCCGGCCTGTACAGGAACCATCGGCATTGCACCCAGCGCCAACTTGAACCCTGAGCGCAAGTTCCCCTCGCTGTTCGAGCCCGTGCACGGCTCGGCCCCGGACATCGCGGGTCGTGGCATTGCCAACCCCATTGGTCAAATTTGGTGCGGCGCCATGATGCTCGAGTTTTTAGGCTACAAGGCGGCACACGACGCGATCCTGTCCGCCATCGAGAAAGTCCTCGAACCCAAGAGTGGTGCACCGCGAACCCCCGATATCGGCGGCACGGCCAGCACCCGTGATCTGGGCCGAGCGATTGAGCAAGCGTTGTAAGAATCGCGCCAGCCCAAAACGGCGCGGGGCAGGGCGGAAATTCATCTAAAAACGGATAGAATTCGCTTCCACACTGCTGTTGCACCGTTGTCTCAGATAGATGTTTGTCATCATTGACATCGGTTCTGCGCTTGGATTAAATCCTTGAAAGCAGCGATGAACTGCGTCTCCTGATCATCGTGCCCCGCGCGTTGTGCGGGGCTACGACTTTCAGGGCAACCCAATATTGCAACCACATCAAGTCTTACAACAAGGGGATCTTTGTGAACAAGTCCGAACTGATTGAACATATCGCCAAGCATGCCGACATTTCCAAGGCTGCTGCCACCCGTGCCCTGGAGGCCACCATCGGTGCCGTCAAGACTACGTTGAAAAAAGGCGGCACGGTGTCGCTGGTAGGTTTCGGTACGTTCGCAGTGACCAAGCGTGCAGCCCGTACCGGCCGCAACCCCCGCACCGGCACTGCGATTAAAATCAAGTCGGCCAAGGTTCCCAAGTTCCGTCCCGGCAAGGCTTTGAAAGACGCCTTGAACTGATTGCAGGTGGGGTGCTTAGCTCAGTTGGTAGAGCGGCGCCCTTACAAGGCGTAGGTCGGCGGTTCGAGACCGTCAGCACCCACCACCCAACGAAGGCGAACCTGGTTCGCCTTTTTTGTTGAACTCCACAGAAGACGCCCATGTTTGATTTCGTCCGCAAGCACACCAGGATCATGCAACTCCTGCTGTTCCTGCTCATCTTCCCTTCCTTCGTGCTATTTGGCGTTGATGGCTACAACCGTTTTGTTGAAAAGGGCGAGGCAGTGGCGGTGGTCGATGGACAGGACATCACTCGCGCCGAATGGGATGCGGCCCACCGCAATGAGGTGGAACGTCTGCGGGCCTCCATGCCTGGCTTGGACGCCAAGCTTTTCGACTCCCCCGAGGTGCGTTACGGGACCCTGGACCGTTTGGTGAGAGAGCGCTTGCTGCAGCTCGCTGCGACCAAGATGCACATGGGCGTGAGTGACCAACGACTGGCCACGGAGTTGCAGCAATCTCCCGCCATTGCATCTTTGCGCCGGGCCGACGGCACCTTGGACATGGAGCGCTACCGTCAACTCGTGGGCGCTCAGGGCATGACGCCTGAGATGTATGAAAACCGTCTGCGTGCCGAATTGGCCATGCGACAAGTGGTCAATGGCGTGATCGCCACCAGCTTTACACCGCAGTCCTTGTCGGGTGTGGCGCTGGATGCGTATTTTCAGCAGCGCGAAGCGCAATGGACCCTCTTCAAGCCAGCCGACTTTGTCTCGCGATTGAAGCCCTCCGAGCAAGACTTGCAGGCACATTACCAGCAGAATGCTGCACGCTACCAAACGGCCGAGTCGGTGGACATCGAGTACGTGGTGCTGGATCTGGCGACGGCCCAACAAGGGGTGGTGTTGAACGACGCTGACGTGCGCACCTATTTCGAGCAAAACCAGTCGCGACTGCAATCGAAAGAGGAGCGACGTGCCAGTCATATTCTCTTCACGGTGGACGCCAAGGCCCCCCAGGCCGAGCGCGACAAGGTGAAAGCGCAAGCCGCCCAAGTGCTGGACACGCTCAAGCAGTCCCCCAAGCGGTTTGCCGAGCTGGCCAAGCAGTACTCCAAAGACCCTGGATCGGCCAACAAAGGGGGCGATCTGGACTACTTTGCCCGCGGCGCCATGGTCAAGCCTTTTGAGGATGCGGCCTTCTCACTCGCCCTGGGCAAGCTCAGCGAGTTGGTTGAAACCGAGTTCGGGTATCACATCATTCAAATCACTGACATTCGCCAGCCGAAGTTGCCGAGTTTCGACGCTCAAAAAGCCACGCTCGAGGCAGAACTGCGCAAACAGCAAGCGCAACGCAAGTTTGCCGAGTTGGCTGAGCAGTTCACCAACCTGGTGTACGAACAGTCTGACAGCCTCAAGCCAGCCGCGGAACGCCTCAAGTTGGAGGTGCGCAAGCTTGAAGGTGTGACGCGCCAATCGCCACTGGCAGCGCCCTTGAACAACCCCAAGCTGCTGGCCGCTGTATTCTCGGCCGATGCCGTCGAGAAAAAGCGCAACACCGAGGCGATCGAGGTGGGTGCCAGCCAGCTGGTGTCTGCGCGTGTGGTGCGGCATGTACCTGCAGCGGCGTTGCCGTTTGAGAAGGTGCAGGACAAGGTTCGTCAGTCGTGGTTGGAACAGGCGTCCCTGGCAGCGGCTCGTCAGGCCGGACAGGACAAACTCACTGCCTGGAAGGCTGACTCGGCGCAAGCCACACTGGGCTCCTCCGAGGTGCTGACACGTGCCTCCGCCAACAAATGGCCTCCCGCCTTGTTGGACGCGGTGATGCTGGCGCCTGCACAAACGCTGCCCGCTTGGGTGGGGGCCGATCTGGGTCCTCAAGGCTATGCCGTGGCACGGGTCAACAAGGTGCTCCCCGCCCCTGACTTGTCGTCGCGTCAGCAAGAGCGTGCCCAATTTGCCCAATGGATGAGTACCGCAGAGGGGTTGGCGTACTACAACCACTTGAAAGAGCGTTACAAAGTGGTGATCAAGGCGCCTCGCCCGAGTCTGGGTGCCCAACCCTGAGATTGGCTGCGGCTATAATTCCGTTCTCTGCGGTGGCTGTAGCTCAGTTGGTAGAGTCCAGGATTGTGATTCCTGTCGTCGCGGGTTCGAGTCCCGTCAGCCACCCCATACACCACTTTCAACAGCCCGGCTTGCCGGGCTTTTTGCTGGGCGGCGCGGCAATCTTGCGAGCGGGCACCTCAGGCCTGGTGCGGGCCGCTTGTGTGGGTTGGCGCACATTGCGGGCTGGCGCACCCATTGCCTTCAAATTCCATGCGCGGGATCATCAATACATCACAGTGTTCCATTGCGAACAGTTGAGCGAACAGTTGACTCCCACTGCAATGATTTTTTGTTTCCATGACTTCCGCATCCGCCTTCTGTACACCTTCCCTGCTGGACTGTCTTCCCTCAAACGACCGCGACCGCATAAGGCCTGCCCTGCAACTCGTCACACTGGCGGAGGGACAGGATCTTTACAGGGCGGGGCAAGCCGTGCACAGCGTGTATTTCCCGGTAACCGCGTTGGTTGAAGAGGTATTGCCACAGCCGGATGGGGGGGCGCTGGTGCTGCGGCGTCTGGCTGCCCAGGCCATGGCGGGCTCCTGCGTGCTGGGTGATGCGCAGGCCACACGGACCGCGCGTGTGTGTGGCGCAGGTCAGGCCTACAAAATGGAATATCCCGATTTCGTGCGAGCCCTGGACGAGGTCCCTGCTTTTCGCGAACTCGTGATGCAGGACGCGGCGGCGGCCCTGCTCGACAGCAACCGGCAACGCGAGAGTTGACGCAGTCTGGTCAGTTGACCATCACCAGTTTACCCATGACCTGGCGTGAGCTCATGCGAGCGTAGGCAGCCTTCAACTCGCTCATGGGCATGGTGCGGTCAATGACGGGTTTGATCTTGCCTTGCTGGACCCACCTGACCAATTCACGCATCATGGCCTCGTTGGCCTGCGGCTCACGCCGCGCAAAGTCGCCCCAGAACACGCCCACCACCGAGGCTCCCTTGAGCAGTGCCAGGTTCAGCGGCAGCGAGGGGATGGGGCCGGCGGCAAATCCGATCACCAGGTAGCGGCCGCGCCAGGCGATGGAGCGGAACGCGGGCTCGGCCAGGTCGCCGCCCACCGGGTCGTAAATGACATCGGGTCCGCGCCCCTCGGTCAAGGCCTTGAGTTGCTCGCGCAATGACCCATCGCGGTAGTTGATCACCTGGTCAGCGCCCAGGCGCTGACACAAGGCGCACTTGTCGTCACTCGAAGCGGCTGCAATCACGGTGGCGCCTGCCGCCTTGGCGATCTGGATGGCCGAAGTGCCCACACCGCCGGCCGCACCCAGCACCAGCACCGTTTCACCGGCCTTGAGTTGAGCGCGATCGATGAGCGCGTGGTAGGACGTGGCGTAAATCATGATGAACGCCGCTGCATCCACGCTGCAGAAGCCATCGGGCAGCGGCAGGCATAAACGCGCAGGGGCAATGGCATGGGTGGCAAAGCCGCCCGTGCCGGGCAAGCAGGCCACGCGCTGACCCAGGTGAAGGTGTGTGACCTCCTCACCCAGGGCGCGAATCGTACCGGCGTATTCGGAGCCGGGTACAAAGGGCAGGGGAGGCTTCATCTGGTATTTGTTCTGCACGATCAGTGCGTCCGGGAAATTCAGACTGGCCGCCTCAATCTCGATCAGTACCTCGCCGCGTTGCGGCACAGGGGTGGGGATTTCTTTCCAGGTCAGGGCTTCGACGCCCACAGGGTTTTCGCACAACCAAGCATGCATGGTGATCTCCAGAGAATACAGGGGCTGATCATAGGGGCACCCGGGCTCAACTTAGCCGTTGGCCTTCCTGAGTGCCGCCTACAATCAGGCACTGACAGGACCGCGCATGAACATTCTCATCTCCAACGACGATGGCTACCAGGCTCCGGGCATTGTGGCCCTTTACGAGGCCTTGAAGGACCTCGGGCGGGTGGAGGTGGTGGCACCCGAGCAGAACAACAGCGCCAAGTCCAATGCCCTGACCCTGCATTCCCCCTTGTACGTGCACCAGGCCGCCAACGGTTTTCGCTATCTCAATGGCACGCCTGCCGATTGCGTGCACGTCGCGCTCACCGGCTTGTTGGACTACCGTCCGGACGTGGTGGTCTCGGGCATCAACAATGGGGCCAACATGGGTGACGACACCATCTACTCCGGCACCGTGGGGGCGGCCATGGAAGGCTACTTGATGGGCATCCCAGCCCTGGCTTTCTCGCAGGTGGACAAGGGCTGGAAGCACCTGGACGCGGCCGCCGAGGTGGCACGCGACCTGGTGCAGTCCCTCATGGCCCGGCAACCCCTGGGCGCCGCACCCTGGTTGCTCAACGTCAACGTGCCGTGCCTGCCCAAAGCCTCCCTCAAGTCACTCAAGGTATGCCGACTGGGTCGACGACATCCGGCCGAGCGCGTCATCACCCAGCAGAATCCGCGCGGCGAGACCATGTACTGGATTGGCAGCGCCGGCCCCGCCAAGGACGATGTGGATGGCACCGATTTCCACGCCACGTTCACCGGCCATGTCTCGCTCACCCCTTTGCAGGTCGATCTCACCGATCACACCGCATTGGCCAACTGGGTGAACGTGGCTCAGGCGGTCCAGGGCGCCTGAGCGCGCCGTTGTTGCTGCGGTATGAAAAAACGTCCTGCCTTTCCTGCACAACTCGATCTGGGTCAGGACCACCCTGCGCCCACGCCTCGGATGGCGGTGACCCGCGTGCAATCGTCCGCGCAGGCGACCAAAGGCACCACTGCCCCGGCCAAGCCCGCTTCAGTGACCCCTGCCAGACCCGCACGCGCCAAGGCACCCGCCGCGACGACAGTCGATGTGGCGCCCACTGGCCTGGGGCTGGACTCTGCGCAAGTGCGTGTGCGCATGGTGCGCAAGTTGTACGAGCAAGGCATTGAAGACGCCATGGTGCTCAAGGCCATGGAGAACATCGAACGACACCGGTTTGTGGACAGTGCCCTGGTCAACCAGGCCTACGAAGACACCAGCTTGCCCATCGGGTTGGGACAAACCATTTCCAAACCCAACGTGGTGGCCCGCATGCTGGCCTTGCTGCGCCAGGGGCGTAACCTGCATATCGACGGCAAGCTCGGACGTGTGCTCGAGATTGGCACCGGTTGCGGTTACCAGGCCGCGTTGCTGAGTGCCATGTCCAAAGAGGTGTACAGCATCGAGCGCCTGCGAGGCCTGCATGAAAAAGCCCGTGAGAACCTGCGTCATCTCCGGGCGGGCAATCTGCATCTGCTCTTTGGCGACGGCATGCTGGGTTATGCCCAGGGGGCTCCGTATGCGGGCATCATCGCCGCGGCCGGTGGCGAGGCGGTGCCCGATGCCTGGATCGATCAACTGGGCGTGGGTGGGCGACTGGTGGCTCCGCTGGTCACTGCCCAGGGACAGCAGGCCTTGCTGGTGCTGGACAAGACACCACAGGGCGTGCAACGGCAATGGCTCGAAGCCGTGCACTTTGTGCCTCTAAAATCGGGCGTGGCCTGAGGGCGAGGAGTGGACATGCGGCGTTGGACAGGGTGGACAGGGGTGTTATGCACGATGGCCGTGTTGGCTGGTTGTGCCCAGGCGCCGAACCGCCCCGCGCCTGTGGAGGATCGCCGTTCGTCCGCAAGCAGCCGAGCAACAACGGCCGCATCGAGCACCGCTGCATCGGCCAACCCCGCGGCACTTCCTGGCGCCGACAACGCGGGCAAGCCGGGTTACTACACGGTACGCCCGGGCGATACCTTGATCAAGATTGGCCTGGACCAGGGACAGAACTGGCGCGACCTGGTGCGCTGGAACAACCTGGACAACCCCAATGTGATTGAAAAAGGCCAGGTGCTGCGTGTGGCGCCACCACCGGGCGAAGAGGGCGTGGTTGTGCGGCCTGTCGCTCGTAACAACGTCACCATGCCCCCGCCACCTGGACAGCAGCCCCCTCAACAACCCGCTCAACAGGCGCCCCAGGCGTCAGGATCTCCACCCCCCTCAGGGGCAGCCCCTGCTGCCGCAGAGGTTGCCGAGGACAGTTTGAACTTCATGTGGCCCGCCTCAGGACAGGTGCTGGCCAGTTTCGATGACCCCAAAAACAAGGGCATTGATCTGGCCGGCAAGGCAGGGGACGCGGTGATGGCTGCGGCCGATGGTCGCGTGGTCTACGCCGGCTCGGGCCTGCGCGGGTACGGCAACCTGGTGATCATCAAACACAACAACGTCTTCCTGACGGCATACGCCCACAATCAATCGCTGCTGGTGAAAGAAGACCAGGTGGTCAAGCGTGGTCAGAAGATTGCCGAGATGGGCAACACCGATACCGACCAGGTGAAACTGCATTTCGAAATTCGCCGGCAGGGCAAGCCGGTGGACCCGACCCGCTACCTGCCCGCCACCCGCTGACGAGGCGCGGGGAACCTCACGCATGGCCTGGCCAGTACTGGTCTTCGACCTGGAAACTATTCCGGATGTGGCGGGCTTGCGTGTGTTGCGCCAGGCGCCCGCCAGCCAGAGCGATGCCGAGGTGCTGGCCGGCTGGGTACAAGAGCGCCAGGCCGCCGGCCACAGCGATTTTCTGCCGCACTACCTGCAACGCGTGCTCACCATCAGTTGCGTGTTTCGTAACGCCCAGGGCCTGCGGGTGCATTCCTGGGTGGACCGGGATGGGCAGAGTGAAGGTTCCATGATCCAGTCGTTCTTTCACAGCCTGGACAAGCACGTGCCGCAATTGGTGAGTTGGAATGGCGGCGGGTTTGATTTGCCCGTGTTGCACTACCGCGGCTTGCAGCACGGGGTGGTGGCTGACAAGTACTGGGATCTGGGCGAGGACGACCGCGACTTCAAGTGGAACAACTACATCAGCCGCTACCACCACCGCCACCTGGACCTGATGGATTTGCTGGCGCTGTACCAGTCGCGCGCCAATGCACCGCTGGACGCCATGGCCAAACTGTGCGGCTTTCCGGGCAAGCTGGGCATGGATGGCTCCGCCGTGTACGAGGCCTATCTCAACGGGCAATTGGAAGACATCCGCCGCTATTGCGAAACAGACGTGATGAACACTTACTTGCTCTACTGCCGTTACCAACTCATGCGCGGTGGTTTGCGTGCCGAGGAGTACCGCCAGGAAATGCGTACCGTGCGTGAATCCTTGCAAGCGCTGGTGGATACCGAGCCCCATTGGCATGATTACCTGGCCGCCTGGCCTGAACCCCCATCCCCCGACCATGTCTGACACCTCTGCTTGGCCTGAACAGGCCCTCACCATCGAATCGCTCGACCTGGAGGCTCAAGGTGTGGCGCACCGTCCCGATGGCAAGGTGGTGTTTGTCGAGGGCGCACTGCCCTTTGAGGTGGTGGAGGTGCAAGTGCACCGCAAGAAAAACCAATGGGAGGCGGGCACCCTCCAGGTGCTGCACCGTGAGTCCTCGCAACGTGTTCGGCCGGCGTGTCCTCACTTTGGTTTGCAGGCGGGAGCCTGCGGTGGATGCAAGATGCAACATTTGCACCCGAGTGCTCAACTGGCCATCAAGCAGCGTGTGTTGGAGGACAACCTCTGGCACTTGGGCAAGGTCAAGGCCGAGACCCTGTTGCGCCCCATCCAGGGCCCCGACTGGGGCTACCGCTACCGCGCTCGCCTCTCGGTGCGCTATGTGCACAAAAAGGGTACGGTACTGGTGGGTTTTCATGAGCGCAAAAGCCGTTATGTGGCGGACATGACGCATTGCCCTGTTTTGCCCCCGCATGTGGAGGCACTGCTGGTGCCTCTGCGTGAACTCATTGGCGGCATGCAGGCACGCGAGACGTGTCCGCAAATTGAACTGGCGTGTGGCGACTCGGTGGTGGCCCTGGTGCTCAGACATCTGGAGCCTTTGAGCGAATCCGACCAGCAACGCCTGCGCGATTTCGCCAGACAACATCAGGTGCAATGGTGGTTGCAACCCAAAGGGCCCAACACAGTGCATCGGTTGCCGATGGGCGACGCTGCGCCGCCGGTGCTGTCCTATGCCTTGACCGAATTTGGCATCCACATGCCATTTCTGCCGACCGATTTCACCCAGGTCAATCCGCACATCAACCGGGTGCTGGTGGGTCGTGCTGTGCGTCTGTTGCAGGTGCAACCGCAGGAGCGGGTGATCGACTGGTTCTGTGGCCTGGGCAATTTCACATTGCCCCTGGCCACGCAAGCCCGCGAGGTGCTTGGCATCGAGGGCAGTGAGGCGCTGGTGCAGCGATCCGGTGACAACCTGGCGCATAACCGCACGCTTCGCTCGCATGAGGGCGCCTCGGACCTGGCCCCCACGCGTTTTGTCGCTCGCAACCTGTTCGAGATGACGCCCGAGTTGTTGTGCCAGGATGGCGTGGCCGACAAGTGGCTGGTGGATCCCCCGCGAGAAGGCGCGTTTGCCTTGGTCAAGGCCCTGGCAGACCTCCACCAAGCCCCTGCGTTGCGCCAGGGTTGGACGCCGCCCGAGCGGATTGTTTATGTCAGCTGTAACCCGGCCACGCTGGCGCGCGATGCGGGCTTGTTGGTCCATCAGGCGGGGTACCGGTGTGAAAGCGCGGGCGTGGTGAACATGTTTCCCCACACGGCGCATGTCGAGAGCGTGGCGGTGTTCACCCTGGCGCAACCCACGCTTTAACGCATCCCTTCATTCACCTGGCCGCGGGTCGGAATCGCCAAGCCCGAGAGGCCAACAAAAAGGGGCCCATCGGGCCCCTGGTTGAGCAGGTGAGAAGCACTCAGTCCTTCTCGCCGCCCATGATGCCCAGCAAAGCCAGCAGGCTCTGGAACACGTTGACGATGTCCAGGTACAAGGCCAGCGTGGCGCTGATGTAGTTGGTTTCACCGCCGTCAATGATCTGCTTGACGTCGTACAGCATGTAGGCACTGAAGATGCCAATGGCGAGCATGGAGAGGGCCATCATGCCGGCGGTCGACCCGACGAACACGTTGATGATGCCGCCCACCATCAGCACGATGGCGCCCACAAACAGCCATTTGCCCATGCCCGAAAGGTCACGCTTGATGACCGTGGCCAGGCTGGCCATGGCGAAGAACACGCCGGCCGTGCCGCCGAAGGCCGTCATCACCAGCTCGGCGCCGTTCTTGAAGCCCAGCACCATGGCGATCAAGCGCGAGAGCATGAGTCCCATGAAAAAGGTGAAACCCAGCAACACCCACACACCGGTGGACGACTCCTTGGTTTTCTCGATGGCGTAGATAAAGCCGAAAGCACCGGCCAGGAACACCACCAGACCCAGGCCGCCGCTGAGCGCCAGGGTGAGACCGGTGGCCACACCGATCCAGGCGCCCAGCACCGTGGGGATCATGCTCAGGGCCAGCAACACATAGGTGTTGCGTAGCACCCGGTTGCGCTCAGCCGCGCTGGTGGGGGCATAACCGTACTCGAAAGTTTGCATTTGGTCACTCATCCATCACTCCTTGTAAAGATGATTGAAGCTAAAAGCGATTGTAGGGTGATTCAAGATGTTCCTACAATGCCCTCCAAAACCCCCACTTTGACAAGGTGCTTGTTCCATGAAAACCAAAGCCGTCCTCGAACTGTCCGACCTGAAAGCCATCGCCGCCGCCGCCGAGGCCGAGGCCTTGCGCAACCAGTGGGCGGTGACGATCGCCATCGTCGACGATGGTGGCCACCTGCTGTGGTTGCAGCGTCTGGACGGCGCCGCCCCCATTTCGGCCCACATCGCCCCGGCCAAGGCCCACACCGCCGCCACCGGGCGACGGGAAACCAAGGTCTACGAAGACATCATCAACAACGGCCGCTACGCGTTCATCACCGCGCCCACCATCGAGGGCTTGCTGGAAGGCGGCGTGCCTATCCTCAAGGACGGGCAGGTGATCGGTGCCGTGGGCGTGAGTGGGGTGAAGTCGATCGAGGACGCGCAGATCGCCAAGGCGGGCATCGCCGCATTGGGCTGATGCCTGGGCACTCCGCCGGGTCTTATTGACCGGGCGTGGCTCAATACGTCAACCGTTCCGGGCGGATTTCCTGCAGGATGGTGGTGGCAATTTCCTCGATGCTCTTGGTGGTGGTGGAGAGCCACCGGATGCCTGAACGGCGCATCATCGCCTCGGCTTCGTTCACCTCGTGCCGGCAGTTGTCCAGGCTGGCGTAGCGAGAATTCGGCCGCCTTTCGTTGCGGATTTCGCTCAGACGGTCGGGCTGGATGGTCAATCCAAAAATCTTTTTGACATGCGGGACCAGCGCTGGGGGAAGTTGCTTGCGGTCGAAATCCTCCGGGATGAGCGGGTAGTTGGCCGCCTTGAGGCCATACTGCATCGCCAGGTACAAGCTGGTGGGGGTTTTGCCGCTGCGGCTGACCCCGATCAGGATGACGTCTGACAACTCCAGGTCGCGGTTGAGCTGCCCGTCATCGTGTGCCAGGCTGAAGTTGATGGCCTCGATACGGTCGTGGTATTCCTGGCTTTTGCTCACATCCGAGAAGCGGCCGATGCGGTGGTTGGACGTGATGCCCAGTTCCTGCTCCAGGGGGTTCACAAAGGTGCCAAACATGTCCAGCAGCAGCCCCTTGCAGCCCTGCTGGATGACGCCCAGCACGTCCTCGTTGACCAGGGTGGTGAAGACGATGGGGCGGCGCCCCTCCACCTCGGCCGTGTGGTTGATTTGCCGAACCGCCTGATGGGCTTTGTCCACCGAGTCGATGAACGGCAGTCGGACATGGCGTGGCCGCATCTCGAACTGAGCCAGGATGGCGTTGCCAAATGTCTCGGCGGTGATGCCGGTGCCGTCCGAGATAAAAAATACCGTGCGTTGGGGCATGAAAGCGTCCAGAGTCAACATCCAGCGGCGAACCCGTCGTGGGGTGGGCTTGCCCTCTACAATTCAGCCATTATCCAAATTTCTCCATGCTGACCCTGCTGCTGCCTTCGCTGCTGATGCTGGCGACCTGCCAGAGGGTGAGTGTGCGCGTGCCCGGGCGGGCCTCTCTCAGCCCCGTGCTACAGCCCCGGACAGCCAGACCGCTTTTAACTTCTGGAGCTTCCCCATGTCTGCACGCTTTAGCCCGACCGCCCTGGTCGTACCGTTTGAGCACCTGAGAATGTCTGACGTCGAGGTGGTGGGCGGTAAAAACGCCAGCCTCGGCGAGATGATCTCGCAACTGCCTCAGGGGGTGCGGGTGCCCACGGGTTTCGCCACCACCGCCCATGCGTTTCGCGAATTTCTCCAACACGGGGGATTGAATGACCGCATCCAGGCCCGCCTCTCCAGCCTGAACACCGATGATGTGCGTGCGCTGGCTGAGACCGGAGCCGAGATCCGTGCCTGGGTCGAGGCCCAGCCCTTCCCCGCCAACCTCGAACAAGCCATCCGGGTTGCCTATGCCGAGTTGAGCGCCGGACAGCCTGAGGCCTCCTTTGCCGTCCGCTCGTCGGCCACCGCCGAGGATCTGCCCGATGCCTCCTTTGCGGGTCAGCAGGAAACCTTCCTGAATGTGGTGGGTATCGAGCAGGTGCTGCACAAGATGAAAGAGGTGTTTGCCTCGCTCTACAACGACCGCGCCATCAGCTACCGCGTGCACAAGGGATTTGCCCACGCCGATGTGGCCTTGTCGGCTGGCGTGCAGCGCATGGTGCGCTCCGACCTCGGGGCGGCTGGGGTGATGTTCACGATTGACACCGAGTCGGGCTTTGAGGACGTGGTGTTCATCACCTCCAGTTATGGCCTGGGTGAGACCGTGGTGCAAGGCGCTGTCAATCCCGACGAGTTTTATGTGCACAAACCCATGTTGCAAGCGGGTAAGCGAGCACTCATTCGACGCAATCTGGGCTCCAAGATGATCCAGATGGTCTTTGCCTCCGAAGCCGATCGCGCCGCCGGCAGCCGCCTGGTCAAGACCATCGAGGTGCCGACCGAGCAGCGCAACCGCTATTCGCTGACCGACGCCGACGTCGAGCAACTGGCGCGTTACGCCCTCATCATCGAATCGCATTACGGCCGCCCGATGGATATCGAGTGGGGCAAAGACGGTGCCGACGGTCAACTCTACATCCTGCAGGCTCGGCCCGAGACGGTCAAGAGCCAACAAAAAGGGCAGGCTGAGCAACGCTTCACACTCAAGGCCCGGGGTGCTGTGCTGGCCGAAGGGCGGGCCATCGGTCAGAAAATTGGCGCCGGCCCCGTGCGTCTGGTGCACAACATCAGCGAAATGGACCGGGTGCAGCCCGGTGACGTGCTGGTGACCGACATGACCGATCCGAACTGGGAGCCGGTGATGAAGCGGGCGAGCGCCATCGTCACCAACCGCGGCGGTCGCACCTGCCACGCGGCCATCATTGCGCGCGAGCTGGGCATTCCTGCTGTCGTGGGTTGCGGCGACGCCACCGAAACATTGAGCGATGGGGCGCTGGTGACGGTGAGTTGCGCCGAGGGCGACACGGGCCACATCTACGACGGTTTGCTGGAGACCGAGGTGACCGAGGTTGAGCGCGGCACCATGCCCAAGATCCCCACCAAGATCATGATGAACGTGGGCAACCCCCAGCTTGCGTTTGATTTTGCGCAACTGCCCAACGAAGGCGTGGGCCTGGCACGGCTGGAGTTCATCATCAACAACAACATCGGTGTGCACCCCAAGGCCATCCTGGACTACCCGGCGGTCGATGCCGATCTGAAAAAGGCGGTGGAGTCGGTGGCCCGCGGTCACGCCTCCCCGCGGGCGTTTTATGTGGACAAGGTGGCCGAAGGCATCGCCACGATTGCTGCTGCGTTCTGGCCCAAACCGGTCATCGTGCGGTTGTCCGACTTCAAATCCAACGAGTACCGCAAACTCATCGGCGGCAGTCGCTACGAGCCCGAGGAGGAGAACCCCATGCTGGGCTTTCGTGGCGCCGCGCGTTACCTGAGTGTTGACTTCGGTGAAGCCTTTGCCATGGAGTGCGAAGCCCTGTGCCGTGTGCGAGGTGAGATGGGTCTCACCAACGTGCAAGTGATGGTGCCTTTTGTGCGAACCCTGGGGCAAGCCGAGCGCGTGACAGCGCTCTTGGCACGCTACGGATTGCGTCGTGGCGAGAACGATTTGAAACTGATCATGATGTGCGAAGTGCCCAGCAATGCCATTTTGGCTGAGCAGTTTCTGCAGTTCTTCGATGGCTTTTCGATTGGCTCCAACGACCTCACCCAACTCACCTTGGGCCTGGACCGCGACTCGGGCCTGGAATTGCTGGCGGCGGACTTTGATGAGCGCGACCCGGCCGTGCAGGCCATGCTGCGACGGGCCATTGACGCCTGCCTCGCGCAAGGCAAATACGTGGGCATTTGCGGACAAGGGCCGAGCGATCACCCCGACTTTGCCCGCTGGCTGTGTGAGGCTGGCATTGCCTCGATTTCGCTCAACCCCGACAGCGTGGTACAAACCTGGAAGATGCTGGCCACTTGATGTCTGCCTTCCATGACGCAGCCTGACTCTGCAACCGACAGTTCACGCGCTCGAACTCGTGCGCGCATTGGCGTGTTGTTGCTGACGCTCATCACGGTGACGGGTTTGTGCGGCGCCTGGTGGTGGCCCGAAAGAACCGAGTGGCACTACCTGTTGGTGACCCAGGCCATTCCCTTGTGTTACGTGGCGCTGGCCTGGTGGGTCGCCCATCGACGACCCGAGGAGGGCGACGATGCCTAGGCGCTGGGGCTTGGTGCTGGTTGGTTTGATGAGCGTGGTGGGCTTGTCACTCAGTCTGTGGATGGCTGATCTGATGGGTGTCTCCAAGGCCTACATCAACGCCTTCTTCTTGCTGCTGTCCATCGTGGGCTACGCTGTGATTGGCATGTTCTGCCGCACCACCCAACCGGAAGAATATTTTGTGGCGGGGCGGCGCATCACCGCCCCATTCAATGGCATGGCCACCGCGGCTGACTGGATGTCGGCAGCCAGTTTCATTGGCTTGACCGGGCTGCTGCTCAACGAGGGTTACATCGGGGACGGCTTTCATGCCGGCGGGTTGGCCTATGTGCTGGGATGGACGGGGGGCTTTTGCCTGCTCTGCTTCTTGTTTGCCGGCAAGCTCCAGCAGTCGCAAGCCGTCACCATTCCCGACATGCTGGGTAACCTGTTTGGCAGCACGGCGGTACGCTGGTTCAGCGCCTGGGGGGCCATCCTGTGCTCCAGCATCTACCTGGTGGCACAGATTTACGGCATCGGTCTGGTCACCTCCATGCTGTCGGGCCTGACCTTTGAACTGGGCATGTTTTTGGCACTGGGGGGCATCCTGCTGTGTTCCTTTCTGGGGGGGATGCGCGCCATCACCTGGACCCAGGTGGTGCAGTGTGTGGTGATCGTGGCGTCCATGGTGGCGCTGGCGGTGGCGGTGTCATGGCGCGAGCAGGGACATCCCGTCGTGCCGGCCGCAGCCTGGCAGGACATGCTGAGAGTCAACGAGCGTGCACAAGAGATTGCGTTGGACCCCCAAGAGCATGCCACCACCTTGGCCATGGAGCAACGGTTGCGGCATCTGGATGAAAAAATGGCGGACCCGATCGGTGCGCGTGAGGTCGAGCGGCAGATCCTGGCGCGACAACTGGCTCGCCTGAAGGAGGAGAACGCATCGCTGGCTGAAATCCAGCGGCTGGAATCCAACCCTGCCTGGCGTGACATCAGCGAAGAGCGCATGGTGGAAGCGTGGAGGCAGGAACGTGATCGGATCCAGCAGGGCTTGAACCGCCCGGTGGGTTTCAAGGGCTTGCAAACACCAGGCGCTGATCGAGGGTTGTTCAACACCCTGGCTCTGGTGTTTTGTTTGATGCTCGGCAGTGCGGCTTTGCCGCACATCCTGGTGCGTTCTTTTTCCGCAGCCAGCCCGCGTCACGCCGAGCTGTCGCTGGTGTGGGCGCTGTTGTTCATCGCAGCGGTGTACCTGTGTGCCTCATCCCTGGCCGTCATGCTCAAACATTCTGTGCTGACCGAACTGGTGGGAGCACGGCTGGATCAATTGCCTGATTGGGCGGAACAACTCAAGCTGAGGCGCTTGCCTTTGCTGTATCTGAATGACTGGAACCGTGATGGCATCGTGCAGTTTGGTGATATTCGCATTGCCAACGATTACTTGATGCTGGCAGTGCCCGACATCATGCGGATCTCACCGGTGTTCACGGGACTGATTGCCGCCGGCGCGCTGGCGGCTGCGTTGTCCACGGCCGATGGGCTGCTGCTGACCATCGCCAACGCCCTGTCGCACGATCTGTATTTCCAGACCATGAAGCCCAAGGCGTCGGCGGTTCGGCAGGTGATGCTCTCCAAGGTGCTGTTGATGCTGGTCGCGTTGACGGCGACATGGCTGGCCACCAATCAGCCTGTCGATATTCTGTTCTGGGTGGCCTGTGCGTTTTCGCTGGCGGCGTCCACATTTTTCCCGGTGTTGCTGCTGGGTTTGCACTGGCCGGGGATGAGCCGCGCCGGGGCATTGGCCGCCATGGTGGCGGGAATGGGCGTCTCTTTGTACTACATTGTGGTTAATTACCACGGGGTGCAGAAATATTTTGGACTGGCCCCTGAGCAAACCCTTTGGCTGGGCCTGGAGCCCTTCAGCGCGGGCGTCTTTGGCGTACCCGCCGGTCTGTTGTGTGGGGTGTTGTTCAGCCGGCTCAGACCGGGGCGTGGATGAGGCTATAATCGTGGGCTTTTCACCTTGCTGCACCCCGTCAGACGCTGGGGGCGGCTTTATCCACAAGGAGAGTCCATGCGTCATTACGAAATCATCCTGCTGATCCATCCCGATCAGAGCGAGCAGGTTCCTGCCATGCTCGAACGCTACAAAAGCATGATCACCACCGCCGGTGGCGCCGTGCACCGCGTTGAAGACTGGGGCCGTCGTCAACTGGCCTACATGATCAACAAACTGGCCAAGGCCCATTACCTGTGCCTGAACATCGAAGCCGACCAGGCCATCATGGCTGAACTCGAGCACGCGTTCCGCTTCAACGACGCTGTGTTGCGTCACCTCACCGTGCAAAAGAAGAAGGCCGAGACCGGTCCTTCGCTGATGATGAAGACGGTGGAGCGCGAGGAGGCCCGCAAGGCCCAGCAATCCGAGTTGCAGCAAGCCTGAGTGACGTGACACCCGAGGGTGCCAACCGCGTCGTCCTGACGGCCCGTATTGCCGAGCGAACTGCCCTGCGATACACCCCGGCCGGATTGCCCGCCTTGGACCTGAGACTCGAACACGAGTCCATGGTCGACGAAGCCGGACAACCCCGCCAGGTCTCAGCCAGCCTCAAGACAATCGCCCTGGGCACGCTGGCCGAACGACTCGACCGGCAACCTTTGGACCACACACTCCGGTTTCTAGGCTTTTTGGCGACCCCGCGCAACGGCAAAGGCGTCGTCTTTCATTTGCAAGAGTTTCAGCACATTTCATAGGAGGCCCGCACCATGGCCACATTCAAAAAATTCAACAAGGACAAGCGCCCCAAGCGCAACACCCAGTCGCTGCTGTTCAAGCGCAAGCGTTTTTGCCGTTTCACGGTGGCTGGCGTTGAGGAAATCGACTACAAAGACGTCGACACCCTGCGCGACTTCATTGCTGAAAACGGGAAGATCATTCCCGCGCGTCTGACCGGTACCCGTGCCATCTACCAGCGCCAACTCAACACCGCCATCAAGCGCGCTCGCTTTCTGGCCATGCTGCCGTACAGCGACCAGCACAAGATCTGAGGAGAACAACCATGCAAATCATTCTGCTCGACAAGGTTGTCAACCTCGGCAATCTCGGTGAAGTCGTCCGCGTCAAGGACGGCTACGCTCGCAACTTCCTGATCCCCTCTGGCCGCGCTCGTCGTGCCACCGAGTCGGCCATCAAGGAATTTGAAGCCCGCCGCGCCGAACTCGAAAAAGCCGCTACCGACAAGTTGTCTGCTGCCCAAGCCCAGGGCGAGAAGCTCAATGGCGCGACCGTCAAGCTGACCCAGAAGGCTGGCGTGGACGGCCGCTTGTTCGGATCGGTCACCAACTTTGACATTGCTGAAGAACTCGGCAAGATGGGGTTCCCCGTGGTCAAGGCGCAAGTCCGCATGCCCACGGGCCCGATCAAGCTGGTGGGTGACTCGACGGTGAGCGTTGCACTGCACACGGACGTGGTCGTGGAGATCAATGTGTCGGTCTACGGCGAAACCGCCTGATCCTTGCACGGCCCCTGTCGGTGCCGTTGCAGAAAACCGCTTCTTCGGAAGCGGTTTTTTTTTGATCTTCAGGCACAACTTACCCACCCACAATCAACCACTTATCCACAGACTTATCCGGTGACGTGGCGTACATAAGCCCGTAGCATTGGCACTTTCAAGGAACTCCATGTCAGCGGTATTGCCCAGCTTCGAGGAAGACACCTATCCTGATCAGCAGGTGGCGCAGTTGCGCATACCGCCGCATTCGCTCGAAGCCGAGTCCAGTGTGTTGGGAGGTCTGTTGCTCGATAACAGCGCCTGGGATCGCGTGGGTGATCTCGTCACCGATTCAGACTTTTACCGCTACGAACACCGTTTGGTGTTCGCCGCCGTTGCTGCGCTGATCAACAGCAGTCGACCCGCCGATGTCATCACGGTATTCGAGCACCTGCAAAGCCTGGGCAAGGCTGATGAGGTGGGCGGCCTGGCCTACCTCAACTCGCTGGCGCAGTACGTGCCCAGTGCCAGCAACATCCGCCGCTATGGCGAGATCGTGCGCGAACGCGCCATCCTGCGCAAACTCGTGACGGCCAGCGACGAGATTGCCACCACCGCGTTCAGCCCCAAGGGACGACCGGTGGCGCAGATCCTCGATGAGGCCGAGCAGAAAATCTTCCACATTGGGGAAGAAGGCTCGCGCATGAAGCAGGGCTTCCAGTCGATGAATTCGCTGGTGGTGCAACTGCTCGACCGGGTGGAGGAGATGTCGCAAAACCCGAACGACATCACCGGTGTGCCCACGGGCTTTCATGACTTTGACCGCATGACCTCGGGCATGCAACCCGGTGACCTGATCGTGCTGGCAGCGCGTCCCTCCATGGGCAAGACCGCATTGGCGATCAACATTGCAGAGAATGTCGCGGTACAAGAGGGCTTGCCCGTGGCCGTGTTCTCCATGGAAATGGGGGCATCTCAATTGGCCGTGCGTATCGT
>JACCEE011620785.1_pt1 | contig 28283 bp, 29 predicted proteins | sample 7449931 | NCBI WGS metagenome assembly JACCEE01 (sample SAMN15323457, study PRJNA562643) | freshwater metagenome | isolation source: river surface water | place: USA:Blue River Watershed | collected 2017-08-19 | reverse complement strand
TCGTTCGCGGGATCGTAAGGCGGAGGGTGCCGGTCGGCACCGACTGTGCAGTGCTCAACGCCTGCAGCGCGTCACTGATTGCGTATTACCACCTAGATGATCAGGCACTTTCAGCAGTGCCGGCCATCGAACCTCACGGTATCCAGAGGTTTCATGTTGGCCAGTAGAGTACCGAGCCGACCACAGATTGTCGGCTGACCACCAAAGCTCTATTGACCGGCTATACCCGCTCTGTCGCTAACTACGCGGCAAGCATCTCGTCCTACTGATAGCCAGCGATAATGCGCCAATCTTCCCGATTCATCTGTTGATCAAAAACGTGGACGCATAGACGTTTCGGCTTCCCCTCCTCGGGGCAGGCTACGACGAGAGCCCGCCCACCTCGCTGCTCTAGTCGGGCAACGGTTTCCTGCAAGGCGCGAATTTCCTCGGCGGAAGGGATACTGTGTAAGATCATCGCCGTCACGAGTGCCAGCAGCACTGCGCCAAACACACTAGCCGCTACGACTAGGCGCCAACTCAAGGAGCGGGCCGCTCGCTCATATCGTTGGGCCGCCTGATACGCCTGTGTATCTGCTTGTGTAAATTTCTCTGCCAACAGGGTGGCGGCGCGCGTCGCCGTTCCTTCCGAGACTCGATCTAGAGCCACGATAACTTGCAACGGAAGTTCGTCAGCCGCCTTCCGGGAAAGCCGTGCTGCCTCCGAAGTCTGCCTGGCAGCCTCCCGTGTTTCCTTCAGCGCCGCGTCAACAATTGCCTGCTGGCGTTCGGCTACGTTGATCAGTGCGTGAACGGCTGATGCCATCGACAAGACGAATTTGCTTTCTTTTTCTGCCATCCTGACCTCACTCATATTCATGTTGCCGTTGTAGTTCAATTCTCTGTTTGTGCGATACTCTCCTTGCCTTTTCGAGAGCCATTGCTTGTTCTCGTTCCTGCCTGATGCTTTGCCGGGATAACACCAACTCCATCACGGAGACGAGTGCGACATAGTGCAATGTTCCGTCGGGAGAGAGCTTCACGACAAGCCCACCGGAACTGATAGTCCCCGATTTGTGCAGACTGGCCAGCCATCCCAGATAGGCGTTCATTTCTTCGAAGGATGATTGAGGCTGCTCGTTGACGGCTGCCTCAGCGGTCGCCGCGATAAAGGCCGCAAAATCATGCTGCTCGTCTGTTCGTGGAAAAGCGTCCAGGTATGGGACAATCCGAGCAATGAAATGGTTGTGAGTGGGTTGCGTCTCGACAAACCAATGGACCTGACGCGATATATGGGTCATCGCAGGACTGCCGGTTAGCCCCAGGCAAAGCCTGGCATACCGAACATCTTCTTTGGGATCGGTATTCGAGCGCTGCTTGAATTCGATAATCCGTAGCAAGCCGGGAGCCTCGAACAGGAGATCGCCCAGTACCGAATCGTCGGGTGTTTGCTGCAGGAGATTGACGATAGCCGGGAACTCGCAGGTCGTAGTGCGCTTTGCGATTGCGAAGCCAAGGCCGTAGAGAAAATTTCCGATGACGACGTTTTCGTAGAGTTTCATGTAAACAGGTTTGCTAATTGCTCCACGCAACAAAATGTCGCCACGATCCCTACTTTGAACTTTGGAATAAAACGTCGTTCTGGGCTTGGGCCAGTTCCCGGCGGAAGGCGCAGAGCAACTGCTCGGCAGTCAGCTCTGCGCTGATAGTCCGAAACCTATCCTGGACCACACTTGGTTACCCTTGGCGGCACCGATGCCCGAGATTACGGCCAACCTCGGGTCTCGAACTGGACAACGTGCTATCGGCGCTTACGAATTTCAGTCATGACATTGGCGATCAGACGATAACCGACTGATTTACTCATCGATAGAATTGACTCGGGGTGGAACTGGACGGCGCTGATCGGGAATTGGCGATGGCGAACAGCCATAACAATGCCAGTTTCATTGCGAGACAAGACTTCCAGACAGTCTGGGAGCGTCCGATCATCTGCGTAAAGCGCATGGTAGGCACCGACTATGCAGGGCGACGGTAGGCCTGAAAACATATGCGATCCATCATGCGACACCGTCCAGCGCTTTCCCTGACGGGGTTGAGCAAGAAGCGCGAGTTGACCACCAAAAGCTTCGACGATGCCCTGAAGGCCAAGGCAGACGCCAAATTGTGGAATTTCGGCGGCAGCGAGTCGGCGTACTAGATCGGGTAACCCGAAATCCTCTGGCCGGCCGGGACCTGGAGAATGAATGACCAAGTCAGGCATCAACTCAAGAATCAGGGCAAAGTCTAAGCCATGGCGATAGGTAACAACCTCGGCACCCGTCTGACGGAAATAGTCGGCAAGGATGTGAACGAAGGAGTCCTCATTATCGATGAGTAGAAGCTTTAGGCCTTTACCTGGCAGATCTTGTGTTGCCGCTTCGGATTTAATCTCGACCTTGTCGCGTAGTTTATCAAGCAGGTGAAAAAAAACCGTGGCCTTTGTGCGCGTTTCTTGCTCTTCCTCATAGCCGTTGGAGTCATAGACCAAGGTTGCGCCAACTCTGTAATGCGCTTGGCCATTTTTCAGGTGCACCGTGCGGATGGTAATCCCCGTCGACGTGTCACCATTGAACAGCAGAGCGCCGACGGCACCGCCGTACCATTCGCGAGGTTCCGTCTCCATCTGTTCGATAAGGCGAACCGCCATAGGCTTAGGGCTGCCTATCAGAGTCACTGCCCACATGTGCGAAAGGAAGGCATCGATACCCGTCATCTCCTGTCGCAGACGGCCTTCTACGTGATCAACCGTGTGAAAGAGCCCGGCATAGCGCTCAATGACCCGCCGGTCGAGCAACTTGACTGAGCCTGGGACGCAGATTCGGGCTTTGTCATTCCGGTCAACGTCGGTACACATGGTGAGTTCAACCTCGTCCTTTTCGGAGTTAATAAGCTTGCGGATTTCTTCGGCATCCTCCATGGCGTTTTCACCGCGCCTCGCAGTCCCGGAGATCGGGCAGGATTCGACACGATCTCCGCTGACCCGAATAAACATCTCCGGTGACGTTCCTACCAATTGTTCATCGCCGAACTGACACAGAAACTCGTAGGGGCTGGGGTTGAACCCAGACATGGTACGCCAGACAGCGGACGGCAGAAATTCGCCATAGACGGAGAAGCGGCGGTGCAACACAAGCTCGTATACGTCGCCGACCTGCATTCGCCCTCGTGCCGCCTCAACCATGGCGGCATAGCTTTCCGGAGTATGCTGCGAGGTCACCTCGCAGGATGGCCCGCTATCTCCCTTGGCTCGCTGCAATGGCACGAATGGCGCATCATTGAGGCCGGCAGTGCTCTGGTCTCCTCTGCTGAACGAGTAGTCGAAACGCACAAGCGTCTCCTTGCGTCGGTCTAGCAGAAAAATAGAATCCGGTAGGAACAAATGCATTTCCTTGGACTCCGCAGGGCGGGCATGTACACGATTGATAGGCTCGAACTGGAAAATCAGATCGTGTCCAAAGGCGCCATAGACCCCCAGCATGGAATCTTCCACGCCTTTGAATTCGCCGTATAGCAAGCGCAACGGAGTAAATACCGTCGGTTGGAAACTTCGTTCTTCCTCTGGAAAAATTTCCGTTCCGACAGAAATATGCAGGACCAAGTGGCGTTCATCGCGACTATTGACCTGGATATTGGGATCCGCGGTTAGTACGTCTGCAAACAGATTAATCAGAACCGAACCACGTTCATTCAGGGCGTTGATGCGCAATTCACGGTCCCGCGACACAAACTCCAGCGGCGGTCGTATGAAGCCGATATCCCATCGGGTGTAGCGCCCCGGATATTCGATGCCGGAAGATAAGAAGATGCCCCGTTCCTGATTTAGGGCCTCTACCATGTCCCGGATACCATGCTGGTAATCGAGATAGGTTACGGTTCGTCGACAGACAATTCCCGAAGGCGTACGAAATTCATAATCCATGATAAGTTTTTTTCTTTGCTCAACTCATCTGCCATGCATCCCGTGTGTGTTGGGATGTATGGCAGATGAGTTGTAAGGAGGGCGGATACAACAATGACAGATTAAACGAGAAGCCACATAAGAAGGCGTCGCGTCCTTGGCATTCGCTTTCATTATAAAAGCGCATATCATTAGGCAGTATTTTTTGTTTCTTGCGGATTTTTAGTTGTCCTTTGATTGGTATTGGCTTGGTGCGGAGAAATCGCGAACATTGCCGCCCTTTATTCACTGCGGTGAAAATGACAAAATCCTAATGTTCATGCAGCGGCAGCTACATGAGCTAGGTCGTGCCGCGTATGACCGCAATCCTTACAACCGCTCCGGTAGGGAAATGTTAATGGGCGGATTGTAGATGTAAGCCCATCGAAGGTCAGCAGCTTGCCGTACAGCGGCTCGCCAATGCCGAGCACCAGCTTTAGTACCTCCATCGCTTGAAGCAGGCCAACCACGCCGGCGAGCGCCCCAATTACGCCGGCGCTAGAACAGCTAGGTGACAAGGCCGACGGGGTAGCTTCCGGAAAGAGGCACGAGTAGCAGGGAGTGCCAAGATGGGGAGCAAACACCGAGACCTGGCCGCTGAATTGGAAAATGCTGGCTGATACAAGGGTTTGCTTGTTGGCAATGATTCCGGCATTAATCGCGTATCGAGTATCAAAATTATCCGAACCATCGACGACAATTTCGCAACCAGTAAGCAGACTCGCGGCGTTATCGGCATGGAGCCGAGCATTGACTGCTTCTATATCTATCAGCGGATTCAGCTCGGTCAGTCGGGCCTTTGCTGACTCCACCTTCAACTGTCCGACTGTACGCGTACTATGGATAATTTGCCGCTGCAGATTGCTTTCTTCGACTACGTCGGCATCTATCAAACGGATATGCCCCACTCCGGCGGCTGCTAGGTAATAGGCAATCGGCGAGCCCAAACCACCAGCGCCAACCAAGGCAACGTGTGCTTCTTTCAGCTTGATCTGTCCCGCTTCCCCCACTTTGGGCAAACTCAGGTGGCGACGGTACCGTGTGCGTTCCTCCGATGTCAATACTGTTGGTTTTTCTGTCGGCAAACCCTGCTCGCGCCAGCTAGTAAAACCTCCATCCAGCGAATAGACGTGCATATATCCGAGTTGCCGTAGCGAGCGAGCCGCTATCAACGACATCCGGCCACCGTAACAACAAATCACGATCGGCTGTTCGGCGGGCAGGCCATATCGGTCAATCTCAAGCTCGATAAATCGCTGGCTCAAAGTTTTCGCACCGCGTATCTTGCCTTCGGCCACATCTGCTGCGTCACGGATGTCAAAAATGATGGCATTGGTGAACAGCGGATCGTTCGCGACCTGCATTGGCGTTACTACCGGCACAGTCTGGCGGAGATCCTGGATGAGTTCATCCGACGTGCGAACAGCCATTTTGCACTCCTTGTAATCTGGAAAAACCCTCGGATTTTGTGTCATGCCACATCCAAATCCCGGTCGGCGCCAGTACAGAGGTCGATCGGGTGAGGCACGCCGCCAATCAGCCGAAAGCCTTGGATATCGGGTTGCTCGGGGAACAGTAGGGAGACGATAAGATAGAGCATCCCCTCCGGAACCGGACGCTCAATGTCGCGCCCCGTCGGTATCGCAGGCGAAGCCATGTGGCAGTGATAGACGCCGCCAATTGACCACTCCTCGCTCTGAGCCCTTCGAAAGGCCGAAAGTTGGGAGTGCGGAGCAATCTGAAAACCATAAGGCCAAGCGCCTCGGTTGGTCGCTTTTTCGACCCACCGTGCGATGCCGGCGTTATCGAACAGGACCAGACCGCAAGCCTGATTGGGTGCCTCCGCCTGACAATGGGCGATAATTTCTTCTTGGAGTAGTTGCGGCACAATCAAGGTTAGCCCCCACGGATCGCTGTCAGCATGCAAAGCTCGTCTTGCTCCGCCAAGTGCTTGTCCTTGCTCCTTTCGCTAGATATCAAGTCGCCATTAAGGAATATATGAATAAACGGGCTCAATCCTTCGCCCTGAAACAATTGCTCGCGCAAGCGTGGGTGCGATTCGCATATGTCGCTCAAGGCGCCGTAGACCGTGCGGTTGTCGCCGATTTCCTGCTGGTCTTTGGCGTTGCCGACTAGGCTGTCGAGAGGAGGTTGCAAGATTATCCGAATATTTATTGCCATCGCTCTATTCCCTTGAATAAAAAAAATTGTAGGAAGCTCCAGACCGCCCCTACTCGGCGACGGCGCCCAGGCGTTCGTGCGAGATCGCCACACAACCTTTCAACACAGTCTTGAACAGATCCGAGGTCCAGTCCTCAGGCAGTCCCAGAGAACATCCAGCGGAGGCCCGGGCTGCTACCATTTCGTCCTCCCGGGCAGCATCGACGATCCCTCGGCCGTTTTCCAGCTTGAGACGGCCAATAGCCGTTGAGATTTCCGCCCTCCGCTTCAAGCTTTGAAGTAGTTCGTGGTCGACATCGTCGATTTGGGCGCGCAGCGCCTGCAGTTCTTGCTGAAACGTGCTCATGGTTTGACTTTCCTCTTGAGAATGAGATTGGTGTTTGTTATGACGCCGTTTAGAAACTGATCGCTGGATGCGACGACTGCCAAGTCGAGCCCGGCCTGGACGGCCAAGGCTGCGTAAGCACCGGCGGCCATGACGCCGGCTGGGCAGCCGAGGGCGGCGTTTGCCGGCCACAGGATCGTGCTGAAGCCAGCTTCCTTTGCCGCCGCAACGGTCTCTATGCTGATCTGCAATGGAAACGGCAGAGTTCCCATTGGAGGGGTCAGTCCATCGACATAAATATCACTGCGTGCAATTCCGATTGGCTCGATCATGTCGGCAACGCGCATGGCCACCTCGATGCGTGCAGCGGAGGTCGCCGGAATGCCGGCATCGTCGATAGGCTGTACGACAACGGGCACGGGGTACTGTCGTAGCATCGGCAGGACTCTGTCCAGAGCCCAACGCTCACCACTAATATAATTAATGAGGGGACGCCCTTTGTAGACATCTAAGGCGCGGGCCATGCCTTCGACGCTGAAGAAATGGAACAACGCACCGACGTCAGGGTAGTCGTTCGCGGCACGAGCGAGTGAAGTTAGCAATTCGGCTTCGCCAATGCCGCGTGCCCGTGCATAGAGGCTTGCCATTGGCAGGCTTTCCGTGCGCGAGGCAGCAAGCACCTCCCGTATCTTCTGTTCCCAGTCGTTCCATCGTAGTCCGAAACAATTGCGCAGGATGGTCTGGCTAGCCACGTAGTCGAGATCTCCCCGAACTATCCGGCAGGTCGGCTGCTCCATCGCAAGCATGGAACCATTCGGACAACGCAATCCGATCGGGGATGCGCGGGCAAGGTCAAACTGAAACCCGGGATCATTCATAAAGCGCCTCCAGTTCGGCGGCGAAATGTAGCTCGATTGCGGACCTGCGGGGTTTGCCTGTACGCGTCAGTAGGCCGTTGGCTTCGGTGAAAGGATGATTGAGAATTAGCCAATCGCGGATCTGCTCGTGCGTAGGCAATGTCTCGTTAACAGCTTCGATCGCCGCTGCCACGGTGCCTCTGTCGAGAGTCGTGCCGTGCTCAGCCGGCGTCAGCACCGCCACCAGGAATGGCTTGTCATTGCCGAACACGAGAGCGTGCCCGACACCACCCATCTCCTGGAGTTTCGATTGGATGGCTGCTGAGTTGATATTCTTTCCCCGGTCGGTAATGATTATTTCTTTGGCACGTCCGGTAATACGCAGGAATCCATCGTCCAGTTCTCCGAAATCTCCGGTATCCACCCACCCATCCGCCAGAAAAGTACGCTCACTCTCCTGTCGTTCCGTATTGAGATATCCTTGGCTGCGCACCGGGTGTACACGCGCTTGGATGATCGACTCGTCCGTCAGACGGATCTCGATCCCTGACCAGACTGGGCCGACGGTACCGAATCGATATTCGGCGGGCAAGTTACTGGCCAGCATGTTGGTTTCAGACATGCCGTAGCCTTCATATACAGGAAGGCCCATCAGAACCAGCGTGCGTTTGAGCTCTTCGGTAGACGGGGCGGCACCTATGATCATTACCTTCAGACGGTCGCCAAGGAGTTGGGCGACCTCTGGTATTAACACGCTCTGCATATCCTTGGCCAGCAGCCTCGCTTCTTCATCAGTCGGCGATTGTTCGAACAACTTGTCGATCAGTGCCCGGCGCGGCCCGCTCTTGGGTAGTTTGCGCTTGATCAGAGTCACGATCTGCTGGTACACACTCGGTACGGTCACCAAAACCGAAGGACTGATCTTGGCACCACTCAGCATGACCTGCAAAGGCTCGGCGATGGTCACGTCGTAACCACGGCACAGTCCACCTATCGCATATTCGAAATGCACGACATGCGAGAAGGGATGGCAAACAACCCAGTTGTCGTCGTTGGTAAGGTGATATGCATCACAGAAAGTATCGATGAAGCCTTCTGTAGATTCGGCACTTACCCGAAACGCCTTCAACTTGCTACCGGATGTGGAGCCCGAAGTAAAAGCAACGATGCTGAATGCCCCCGGGCCCGTCGCTTCGTCCGTCGGCTCGAGGTCGGCAATGGCCTCGCATAGATGGCCCAACTCGATGCGCGGCAGTGCCGCAAAGGATTCGTAGGCACCGTATTTTTTTTCTGACGCGACGAAATCGAGCTGCAAACCGTCGAGGCTCGCAGTCATCTCATCGTTGGTCAGAAGTTCGGGGGCAGCGACGATTTCCACGCCGCTCATGATGCAAGCGACAGCCACCAGGAGCCATGGATATCCCGGCCCGCCGCAAATGGCTCCACGTCGGCCAGGCTCCATCGGGCAGCCGGCCTTCCTGAGCAACGCAATCACGGCAAGCGTGTCGCGGCGGACTTCGGGAAACTGCCGGATACAGGCTACACCAGCCGCGTCGAAGTAAGTTAGCGTATTGCGGTGGTTGGACGCGAGCAGCTTTTCAACCTCGGCGATCTTCCAGGCAGAAGCCAAATAAGTAGAAGCAGGAACTCGATTGGTCATGTGAGTGCCCTCATTGATCATAGAAATTCGCGAATTCGTCCAGTGCTGCACGATCGGTGCGGCATTGGTTCGCTCCAGCCGCCAGGTCCGGCAGGCCGAAGGAAACGCCGCAGACAAGGGACTCATCCGTATCAATGGGGAGATGCGAGCGGACCGCCTTCGGATACCGCGCTAGGGATGCCTGGGGACAAGCAGCTAGACCTTCGGCAACGCAAGCGAGCAGAAAACTCTGTAGGAAACAGCCAAGATCAAGCAAGGCGTAGGGGCCGAAGGACTTCGGCACCGTCAGGAATATTGCCTGGGGGGCATTGAAAAACAGCCAGTTGCTGCGCACCGCGTCGATTTGACCACGGTAGTCCGTAGTAACCAGCCCGCGCGCTTCTCGTAGGGCAACGTCGGCCGCCTGCTTGCGGCCGTTATAGGGTTCTTGATATTCCGACACAAAAGGGATGTCGGGAACGTCGGCGCGATCCCGGGCAGCCACGATCAGATCTTTACTAATTCTCTGCAGCACTGGTCCGTAGGCCACATAGGCCCGCCAAGGTTGGGTATTACACCACGAAGGGGCGAGGGCGGCAGCCTCTAGCAGGCGTTCAATCTGGCTGCGTGGCAACTCAACGGGCAGGAACGATCGAGCTGAATATCGATTTTCGAGGATATCGCTTAATGAGTTTTGCGTGCGAGGATAGCTAGTCGTTACCATGTGCTCTTTCACAATTTTCAATTTCGCCGGGCGCTCTTGTTCCATCAAGTCTTACGCAGTACCGCCGCCGCCCAGTTCTTGTGGCCCGTACCGAGGAGCAGGAAACTCTCCCCCGGCGCAACGGGTCGCTCGGCCAGGTAATCGTGGAGATTGATCAAAGTGTCAGCCGCATATCCGTGGGCAAAGCGCGAGACATTGCCCAGGTAGACCTGACTCTCATCAAATCCGCATTTTTGGGCGATCATTCGCATAACTGCATGGTTGTAGTTGTTGGTAATCAACCCACGCGTCTTTCTCGGTGTGAGTCGGGCAGCCTGCAGCGCCCTGTTAGCCGTCTTCTGCGCACCTCGGACTGTGGCAACGAGGAAGGCGGCAAGATTGCTGTTGCTGTCGAGGTCCCACATGTATGGAGCGCTATGGTGCCCAATGCCTGTGATTTCGAACTCGGCTTCTCCGGCGGGAGTGACCATGAAGGAGGCCGCAGCGTCGGATAGTACAGAGACGTCTGGCCACATGACGCGCTTTGCGCTGTCGCCCGGAGCGAGCTTGTCGGTGGTCACCACCAGGACGCGACGGTAACCTTCAGCGCGGATCATGTTGACCGCAACGCGCAGTGAGGTGATGGCATTGGCGCACCCGGGAAGGAAGATGCCGATCGGATGGGCGTTGATTAGTCCCAATTCGTTCATCAACCAGGCAACGTCGTGCTCGGAGTAAAAGCGCTTTTCCCAGAAGCTGGTTGAGGCATAGACCAACGCTTCGATATCGCTGGCGGCGACATTCGAAAACGCGAGAGTCTGGCTGGCCGCCTTGGCGGCCAACTGAGCCGGTGTTTCGTCAGCATCCGAAAAATACCTCACGCCTTTGGCCTGGAGGGCGGCGAGAGTTTCCGGCCGTTCCGTGAGGGCGTCCAATTCTTCTATAGAGCGCAGGCGGCCCAGCGCGTAGCCGATAGCGCCTACTCCAGCCAAAGCACCCATCGTCATGCCAAATTCCCTGCCTCGGCGCGCCCGACCAATTCAAGTGCATCGCTCACGGTATGCACCGCTTTCAGCCTGAGTGCGTCGTCGGTCAGTCGAAGCCCGAATTCGTCCTCAAGCGCCAGCAAGAACTCTAAAAAATTGAGCGAATCCATGCCGAGCGCCTGCAAATCGGTCTCGACCCCGATAGCCGTTTCGCGCGAGCCCTTTGGCAGTACACCTCGTAACGTCTTGGTTACGCGCTTGAGTATGTCAGCTTCTACGCTCATCATCTGCCCCCTGGAATGAAAAGTGTTGTCGATCCATTCACCGCCCCAAACCGATTTCGCGTTCCAGTTCTTCGACTAGACGCACGTTTTCCTCAACCTCGCGCACGGTGCGCATGCCGACGGGTATGGTGGAAACGCAATCGAATTGGAGAATGTATTTCATTGCCACCTTGAACGGATTCACCAGCGGCTGCTGGCCTGGAAGTAGCTCGTTTAGCATGGTTTGCATCAGGCCACCCGTCAGTGGACGCATGGGAATGACGGCGACCTGGTATTGTTGCGCCAGCTTGACCAGTTCCCACTCGGCCCCGCGGTAGAAATAATTGAATTGGGGCATGACGACCTGGAAGACACCGGTTTCGATGAGCGCGGAAAGTGCTTCCTCCCGATATCCGGTGACGCCGATATAGCGCACTTTCCCCTCCCGCCTGAGCTCCATGAAGGTTTCCAGAACCTCGTCGGTGATGAAGTCACGCCAGTTGTCAGCCCGAAACGGCTTGGCGATGATGCCATGGACTTGAAATAGGTCGACATAGTCCGTCTGCAGCAGTTTCAAGCTGTGGTTCAGCGACTCACGTATGCCGTTGGCATCCATTCGGTCGAACATGTTCTTTGTCGCAATGAACAACCGGTCCCGCATGCAGCGGTGGCTACCCAGTGCTTGGCCAAGCATACGTTCCGAAGCACGGTCGGTGGACCAGCCATCTGTCGGAATTTTGTTGGCGTAGGCCGGGGCTGTATCGAAAAAAGTGATTCCATGGTCGATTGCCGCATCAAGCGCACGCAAGGACTCGCGCTCCGACTGTTGCTGATTGAATTTGGGGTCCTGATAGCCACTCAAGCCGACGGGGGCTGTACCGAAGCCCAGCACGGGAAGCCGTACTCCCGTATGCCCTAGAGGCCTAGTCGGCAGCCCGCACTCCTCATTGGAAAAGGCAAGTGCGGAGGTCATGCAGACTCCTTCAACCAGCGCAGCACGTCACGCACCCAGTAGTTGAAGATCTTGTCGGCGCCAGCGCGTTTCATGCTGAGCATGTACTCCATGACGGTATCGCGTTCATTGACCCAGCCTCGCTCGGCGGCTGCTTTCACCATGCAGTATTCTTTGGAAACTATGTACGTGGCGACCGGAACCCGGAACTCCTGCTTTACCCGCGTGATCGCGTCCATGAAGATGGTGGCCGGCTTGACACCGATATAGTCGGCGCCCTGCGCGATCTCGATAGCCGTCTGGCGTAGCGCTTCATCGATGTTGCCCACACCAATCTTGCTGGCGATGGTCTGCGCGTAAGAGTTCTCTGCCATGTCGGTACCATCGAGCATGGCGTGGGCAAGTGACGATCCAAAGTTGATGGAATAGGCAAGAATCGCTACATTTTGCAATTGGGCGGCGTCCAAGCCGGCGCGCATGGAACTCACTGCGTTGTCCAACCGGCCGAGGGAGACCACGATGTCGGCACCGGCACGTCCTTGGGTGACTGCGTGGGCGGTCAGCTCGCGCAGAGACTCTTCCTGATTGACCATCCCGTTCTCGTCGACTACGCCATAGTAGCCGTTGGTGCGTGCCATGCCGAAATAGCCGTCGATGATTTTAGTAACATCCGGACAAGCCTCTGCAATTTTCTCAATGACATTGGCCTCAAATTTCATAACCGCCTGCGGGTCGTTGGCCAAGGTTTTGTCGGGACGAGGGCGCACGACGAAGTGCTTGATCCCCATGTCGCGCAATTCTTTGATTTCGGTGATTGCTTCCTCGACCGGGAAGTAATTGACATTCGGCAGATTCTCGACCGGTGTCGCCCGGGCGATATCGTTACGAATGAACACGGGGTGACAGAGATCATGCCGCGTTACGTGCTGCTCCGCGATGAATTCGCGCATGTGTTCGACACGACGCATTCGGCGTAGCAATATTTCCGGGCGATTCGATGAAATGTACATGGGATGACTCCTTTGAAATGGATACACTAAGAACTGGTAAGCAGATGAGTTCTGGGTCGCGTCTCGCTTGGATAGATTTCAGGCCGCAGTTATGTACGCTTTTAGTTAGCCATGTCCTGTGGTGGGCGGCATAGTCGGTGGGTCTTCGACCTCTATCCAGCAGGCAAAGAGAGGATGCCCTCCCATAACCATCGGCGGTCCAGCCCGATGGGCCTTGAATCCCGCATGGCGAAGCAGCCGCTCAATCCCGAGGGGGGAGACAGTAATGAGCCGCTTGGCCCCCAGTCGTGCGGCGACCCGGATCGTATCTCTGAGAAGCGCAACGGCAATCGGCGAGGACAGTTGGCCACGCGGCGAGGCTGACATGTCCGATACATCCACTGCCGCAAAGCGCGAGAGTTCCCAAACTTCCGAAGAAGATGGTGGGGTTAGGCCATTGAGTAGCTCCGGGAAGACTTCCCCCAAGAGGTATGGCTTGGTCGTCGGCAACAGGCGTGTACAGCCGTTAATACGGCCTTCATCATCCCGAGCTATGACATACACCGTGTCCTGACGGTCAAACTGGTCTTGTTCGATGCCTTCCGGAGTAATCAAATCCCAGCGGAGTAATTCAACGAAGACTTCATGGCGATAGCATCCTAGGTCGGCGTATAGGCTCGGCGACAAGTCCGCTTGATTTCCAGAAATGATGTTCATCCCACCCTCGATATGGCGTTCGAATTGCGGGAGAATTAAAGTCTGTTTCGGCGGCCTGCGTAACTGTTAAGGTTGACAGTTACCTAGGGTCTATAGAACCGGCATATTTGAGACCGAACGCCTATTTTATTGGTATTAAACTGCTGTCGTGGTGCTTTCGGAAAACCTCAGTGTTTGCATTTGTCATGAATATCGCGAGGTGATATGCTTGCCAGCATCATTGGATAGGCCAGCTAAATCGATCCGAAAGGCAATGCTAGCCTCTGTTGCCTCCTCGCCAAGATCTTGGCCATTGACAGGATCGATAAGCATGATGTTTGACCGAGGCATACCCTCGCGGAGATATCGTGGGCTGCCTGTAGTTAGATCTAAACGCCAATCCCAACCAACAGTGACCCTCGGAGAAGTGTCTGACAACCATTCGGAATAGCCGGAAATCGATGCCTCTTTACCTCCTTCAACAGATTGGCAAATGGGTTCGTTATCTAGGCCTGATAAGAAATGGACCAGTGGTAGCTCCATGAACACTGGCAGGGACATGCGTATGTACCCATCCTGCGAAATCTGCAGGCTGTCACCTTGTGCCCAACAGCAATTGATCATATCGCTTGTATCCTGCGTAACTAGTCATCTTGTTTTCTCATTCCTGCAAATTACAGGAGGCCTTGAGTAATGAATAGTGTCAAGTCTTACAGATCTTGCTTCACGGCTCTTTCTCACCAGGGGCGTATGCCGTGAAGTTGTGGCAAGACGAGCTCTTATGGCGAATGCAAACCGCCTCAAACGAAGCGATTCTGTTCGATGTGGTTCGAGATGAAGCACAAAAACTAGGATTCGATCACTGCGCCTACGGATTGCAACTTCCCCTGAGCGTGACTGCGCCAAAAACAGTCATGCTAAATAGTTACCCAGCGAGTTGGCAGAAGCGTTATATGGAGGAAAATTACCTAGCAATCGACCCATCAGTTCTACATGGAAGCCGATCGGTAATGCCTCTTGTTTGGACTGACAACCTCTTTAGCGAGGCTCGCAATTTCTGGGAGGATGCCCGGGCTCATGGTCTGCGATTTGGCTGGGCACAGTCAGGCACTAACATGCAGGGCATCCGGGGAATGCTGACTTTAGCTCGCTGTGCTGAATCGTTATCTGAAACCGAGCTACAGAAAAATGGTTACCGGATGGTATGGCTGACGCAGGTTGTTCATCAATGTATGAGTACCCTGATTGCGGCCAACATGCTCCCAGATGCGATGATTCAACTCTCATCGCGGGAAAAAGATGTACTTCGATGGACAGCAGACGGCAAAACAGCGGGGGAAATCGCCACCATCATAAACATCACTGAACGGACAGTGAATTTTCACATTTCCAACGCCATGGAGAAGCTCAACTGTATCAATAAGACAGCTGCAACAGTTAAGGCAGCACTACTCGGCCTTCTTTACTGAGAAATAAATCAATTCATCAATTGCCTGAAATTACCGATTGCGCTAGCGCGTCATGACTATGGGATCGCTATTAGTGATACTCATGGTTATCGCTGTTGGCTCATGCTGGAACCAATCTCTTTTGTTCTTGACCAGAACTCGGCCATTGCTGTCATCCAGCCATCCCGCACCCTGCGCCTGAGTTACGACGCTAAACAGACGCTCGAAATAGCACAAAAACAGTGGGGATTCACTGGCGTGCAAATGTCTTACTGAAATAGCCCCCTAGTCGCCTAGCCCGAAAATGATGACCGATCAGAGTTGAATATTTCGAGTTGCTGATTCAGTTCCCACTGTACCGGCTCAGGAAAACGGTAAAGGTCGTCGGCGATGGCTTGTATATATTGCGACCCCCTGTATTCCCGTGCGACTCGTTTTAGCACACGTAGTCCATCGCCAACTCGGGTGGCTGCTAGTAACAAATCCGCAGGAGGCCAAGACGAGTGCATGTATGCGTCGACCATGTTCTTGCGCGCTGTTCGACAGCGGTCCCAGTCCTGGAAGAAGAAATACGCAAACAGCCCTGGCGGAGGTTCTTGTCCTGCTCTCAATTGCTCATAAACAACGGGGAAGGCTACCACGACCAGAGGGCTGTGCGGTCCATTGACGTTTCGAAGTGCAAAAGACAGTACGGTTGCGGCTGCGCCGATTTGCGCTTGGTGATTAACGCTACCGGATTCGGCGAGGAGACAGGCCCACGCCTCGATAGCTTGGGCACTCAGGTAATTGCCACGTCGGTTAACCAGGCGGTCCGTGAGCACACCAATGTGCGAGAGGATTCCATAACGTAGCTGTCCATTGGTTTGACCGAGCAGCGCCATGTTTTCGCCAACCTGGCTGGAGTTGATCTCAGGAGATGTTGCGGCGAGGACGATTTGATAAGTGTCGACATGGTCTGCTAGGAGCGCAATGACGTCCACCAATCGTGGGGTGATCGATGGGCCGCCCTCGGCAAATCCTCGAAATAGCATTGAGTGCGCAAGGTCAGATCGAATAGTTTCGGCAACGTAAGGAAGCACATCTTTTCCAGTGATGAGCAGTTCCTCGACATCCAGTTGTCCTGTGAGCAGGAGGCGTCCAATCTGAGTTGCCGCGCGGGAGGAATTTTGTCTCAGCGTGTCGACAAGGAGACGAGTAATGTCAGTCCGCCGTGTGATGGCTTGGATTGAGTGTTCATCGCTGTTTTCCAGTAACCTAGCGAGCAGTTCAATCACGCGCTCGGAGTTCAAACCGCTGTCCAGGCATACCCAGTTCACGTCGGTTTCATCGAGCCGTAAGGTGCTGGCGAGGAAACGATTGGACTCGTCGGTCTCTGCAATCGAGAGAATCGCCTCGCGCAGGGCTTGGAGCCTCTCTTCACCACGGGCAGCGCGCCAAAATGGCTCGTCGAAGGCCGCGACGGAAAATTTGGTCTTTTCCCACATCAGCGAAACTGCCGTGGCAAGTGCCGACGGACTCGTCTCCGCGAGAAGAGACTCCAATAGTGGCGCCTGGGCCGCATTGTCGAGCCTCGGGAGGAAGTTCCTTCGTGCCCTGCGCCTCACGCCGACGTCACGAATGCTTAGGGTGTGGGCGATGCTCTGTATCCATTCGCTCTTGGCCATGGCATCGACCGATCGTGCTACCGAGGCGGCGAAAACGGGGCTGTAGGCAAGTAGCAGGCAAAGCGTTTGTCTGCTGAATTTTTCAGCCACTTCATGAAGGACAGGAAGGCCTTGGCTCGCCAGTCCATTTCCCAGGCCAGCAGCAATCAAGGCCGGAACGGGGCGAGCCTCATCGCGTTGAGCAGCGAAAAAATCAACCGTGGCGGTGAAGTCCGCTTGCGTCAGTGCGACAGCGCCATCGCGAATCCGACGAATTAATGCTTTGGGTGGTAATTGCGGTGAAAACTTTCCAAGGAGTGCAATCAGGAAAGTCCAAGCTTCGCTTGGCCGGAAACGAGCTATCGCCAATTGGACACTGGCTTCCGTCAACGGAAGCAACTCACCGGCAGCATCCCTAAAGGTCATCCCCTGAGAACTGAGGATGTCGAGGAGGCCCAGCACGGCGGACGGGGAGGTCTTCGATTTTTCGAGCAGTTCATGCCAGAGGAGAACAAGTCGTAGCGCAGTTTCATCCCCCTTTCGGTCGGATTTCATTGCGCCAAGCGAATCTAATGCCGTAAGGCTAGGCTCTGGCGAGCAGAAGACCCGCTGGGCTGTCGCGTCGGTCCATCGATGGCGTGGTGTACCGGAAGACGTTACTCCCTCGATTCGTCGGCCGGCCCAGTCGGTGAAGCGCGTGCGGGAGGCTTTCGGCGCAAACAGGAGGTCGAATAGCTTAGACTCGTGCAGTGTCCTGGAGGATAGGGCGAACGTGCACACTGAAAAATTGCTACGCAAAGCTGGCCACAAGGCGGACAGCAGTCGCAGCGCAATAACTTCTGCCTCGGGGACATCAAACATCACTGTCGCTTGGCGGCTCTCTAAGAATATTGCTTCGAACAGTTCGGCAATGCGCTGGTCGCTGACAGGCGGCAGCGTTTCACCCGACGGCTTGATATTTTGAGGTTCGACGTTAAGGTTGTTCGGGGTTATCGGCATCATCCATTGGAGTAATCCTGCTGGGGATGTCATTGTTGCCCAGTCGCTCATGGGGACGATAAGACTTCGCGTCAATACGCAACCTGCGCGAGGCGCATCCAAGTCTTGCCACGTCCGGGCCAGCACATAGTATTTCCGGCTTGGCAGTGGATAAGCGGTTAGGTACGGTTCGAAAGTCTCACCGGGCCGGAGGGGGCCGGATATATCGGACAGACGATCGATTACATCTTGATCCGTACTCGCGAGTTTGAGCGTCGAGCCCAACAACTCGTGTCCGTAACGGTAGCCATGAACCTGCTGGTCAATCCGAATCTCGGTCATGCGTTTTGCAGTGGTTCGACCAACCAAGCAACAGGATAGGTCAGATCTGCTTCCTCCATTATCTTGCCATCCAACTCGACGACGCAGTGTCCCGCATGCTGCAGATCACCATTCTCTAGAAATTCCGTGCGGAATGCCTGATCCTCGAAGTCACCACCGACAATTGTGACCCCGAACGCTTTAACTTCTACTTTCTGGGTATCCGCCAATTTGCCTACGAAAAGTGGATATTCGGTTTGTAGGTAGGCCATGGGACCTGCTGCACGCAGTTCCACATCGAGCAAATCCCAAGCTGTGACGACGATTGCAACGCGAGGAAGCGCACCGTCGTTTCCCGGTTGCAGCGTGTATTCCAAAAAACGCAGCAGTTCGCACAGCATCACTTGTGTCGGAACTTTGTGGCTTTCGTCCTCGACCGCCGGATGCAGTTTCAATAGCCTTTCTGCAGTTACCCAATCGAGCGGAGTGACGTTTTGATTGGACAGGACCCTGACGAACAGCAACGCTCCAATTGACCGCTGAAGTTGCTCCATCCATTCTTCGGAAATCTCGAAGGTCTCAACAGCAGATTTCCACAACTCGCCCGAAACATCCGGAACAACGATGCTGAAACCATCGGCATCGCTGACGTCGGTTCGCTTGACGGGCACCACAAAGTCGTGCCGGCTAACGGCCAAGCTCTTGTCGGAACGCGGGGCGAAGTCTCCATGCATCAAGTGTTCGAGCGTTTGTTCCACGTACTGGATGTCTGGTGGAATTTCGGGCGCTGCCAGCTTCCCTTGTCGTGCGCGTAGGGCAGCCCAAAGACGCCCAAGGTAATTCGTTTTGCCGGAGTCCGGTGCGCCAACCAGCACAATTGAATTTGCCTTCAAAACGTCGCTCCCAATTTCCGAAACCGCAAGACAGATCGATGTCCGGCGCGGCTTTCTTCATCTTTCCAAAAAACAGTTGGGGCCTCCTCGGTGCTGACCGTATGCAGTAGCAAATCCGAAATCCCCGTGCCCGCATCAATCTCCGTGCCGTCGGCAAACGATGCCAGATGCGCAACTCGCACTTTAATGCCGAGCGAGGCTGCTTCATTTGCCAGTTTCTTGAGCGTGTCTTCTGCGGGTTTGCCCAAATCGAGCCGCGTGATAACCAGAAGGACCGGAGGCGTTGCAGGAGAAAGGAAGGTCGCGACCCGCTGGAGCAGCAGGCGCGCTCGGTGGATGGCATGCATACGGCTCGCTGCCTCGATGAGGTTTCTGCCGTCCAGCATGATCCAGAGGACGTCCGCCGATTTTAAGAGGTCGAGCCGGTCAACACGGTTGTTGTCAATGAGGGAGTTTGTCCATTCTCCAGGTAAATCGGGCAAGAGCAGATCCACGCGTTGACCAGTCGCGGCAGCGCGCAGGCGGAGATGCAGGTATCCAGCCGTGCGCTCGTCGGCGAGTTTCGTGTGGCTAGTCATCTGCTCGGGTATATGGCCGTTGTCCCAGCGCCTGGCACCTCGAGCGATTTCTTCAAAAGCGATCAGCGTACGACTATCACAGAACTCAAAGCCGTCCAATTTCGCCCGACCTAGCAGCAGGTAAAGGCTGACCAGACACGCCGTCTTTCCCGCATCCGGCGCCCCGAGGATTCCCACGACGTGACAATAGCGCTCGGACATGAGATCCTGCGCTTCATCGGGCGAGAGGGTGAAGCTAGACGGAAATTTTGGCTTCGCCTTGGGCGGTTCCAGACTGATGGTCAGCTCCGCCTTGATGTCGAATTCGCCGTCATCAAGACTGCCCAGAGTTTCGAATCTCTCGGCGCAGGTTGCAGGATCGTTGTTGAGGAGGCACTTTCCTGTCTGGGCAACGGTGCACTCTGGACGGCGACATCCCTTTTCCATGGTTATTCAGCCCTGTCGTTGGCTCGAACAAATAATATTGAAGTTTCCAGCAAGGCTCGGGCGCCCCAGTCACGGAGCGAGCGTTTCTGATCGGAGACGTCGGCGGATGTTTTTCCAGTCTGTAAAGCATGGAGCAGCGGGAATACTTCAGGGAATTCCGAAAGCCACTGCCGATTGGCGAATGCCGATAGTAGCTTTTCTTTTTCAGTACCGATGGCCTCGATCAATTCGGATAGATTCAAAGATGCAGCGTCATCGGCAATATTGCGAAGTGCAAGATGCTTATGAGCCGACGCAGGCAATTTGCGGAGCGCTCGGCCAATCTCGATTCCACTGGTTACGGCGGCGAGGGGAGCCGGCAAGGTGGATAGCCGCTTATCTAGGAGGTCACTCCAGTCCCCGAGCGCCCACCAAAGTAGATCGAGTTCTTCTCGGTCGAGGTCGGCGTTCGTGCGTAGCGCCACAATCGTCGCTTCAGTACCTGCCATAAAGTCCTCTTTGAACTGGGCGATATCCCCCTCTTCGGATTCTTCGTCTCCCTCTTCCTCGCTTTCATCTCCATCCTCGATGGAGAAATCGGGTACTTCCAAGCGCCTACGGCCGTTCTCACCCGAGGCAAGAACTAGGGCTCGGGCCTTAGCCATCAATTCATCGCGCAACGCTTCAAGTTTGGGTTCGGACCGGGATGGTTGGAAGGAAAGTGCCGACCATACCGCGGCTGCCCGCGATTCGTTTGACGATTGCGATGTGGTGCCGGCTTCATGATTTTCCAGCCGCTGGCACATGGCAAGGAGCAGACAGATCAGGACTTCCAATTCGTTCCCGTCCCGATCAAAAGCGGTACTGCGTTCCTTAATCGCGGCTTCCACTTCTGTGGCCAAGGCCGTACTAAGCTTATTCGGGTCAATCACGCCGGCGGCAACGTTATTGGCCAATTGAAGAATTTCCGGCAGGCGAGCTTTCTTGCCAAGGACGGCAGTGAGTTTAGCGATAGCGGCTGTACGCTTATCGACGAGATCGTCCGATGGCTCAGTGTTAAAGATGCGGATGTGTTTCGCGATGTTAACCATGTTCCTTGCCCTCCTGTTTTTTGTGCTCGGCTTCGATCTTTTTGATGGCTGCCTCAAGGTCATCGAGGCGGTTGGTGCGCTGCAGGGAATCGAGGATTTGCACCTCGATGCTATGCGTCAGAAGATCCCGCCAGTCGTCTGGCAAGGCATTCAAATCCACCAGCACACGCAAGCGTTGGGCGCTGGTCAGATCACGGAAGAATCGCAGTCGAAGTAGCGAGTATTTCGCCGGCATTGACGGCTCCTTTCTCTCTTCGATGACTCCCGCTTCTTGAACAACTGGCACCGTAACTGCGGGTTGCATGGTATCGGCTGTTTTCGTTGTCGTCACCGAGGGTACTTGAACTGCTTGGCGGAAGTTTGGACATCCAAGGAGGTATCGAGGCTGCATCTCTTCCAGTCGGTCTTCATCGGCTCGGAAGTCTTTCTTGTCTTCCGACCACGCTCTGGGGTGGACGATTACGATCAAAGCATCGGTTTCTGCATCCCACTCGAACTCCAGGATATTGTAGGTGTAAGTAAAGGTCTCGTCGGCTGTTGGTGGAACCGTCGCGCCTGCTTGAAGAAGCATCAGATCGCAACCATCTTCGATGGGGCAGACCTTGACCGACGGCGAATGCTCGTGGCCGGTGATAAATACCCGAGCTCGATTGGACAGATATTTCTGTGCATCCTCGGAATCCTGAAGCCATTTCAGCGGATGATGCGCGATGACCACCAACTCCTCTCCGGGAGTGAGCGGCAGTACCCGCTGGCGGGCACCAAGAAGAAGTCTGCCCTCCTGATCCTTCTTGGCGCAGGTAAGGGCGGTATTCATCCCAATAAAACGCAAGGATCGACCCGGCGCGAGTTGGACGATGCGGTTACCGGCAAAACCTCCTTGGTTGTCGAGCGGTGATCCGTACGCCTCGGCAAACGGCTGGTACGCCGAGAATCTTGCGTACAGGAGTTCGCGGTCCATTTGTGAACCTAGAAACTTGTCCAATTCGGGCTCGCCCTTGTCGGCAATCTCTTGCAGCATCCAAGCGGTTGCCCCCGAAATCCTATCGCGGTCGATGTCGTGGTTGCCAGGAACCACCTGTATATCGGTAATTGCGCAACCGGCGGCATTCGCAACCCGATCAAGCCATTGCCCGGCATCAGCATATTCGTCGTGCTTGCCGGCGTACGCAATGTCCCCAGATATGATGATTCCGCTTGCTATACCTTCGGGAAGACTCCTGACTGCTCGCGCAACATCCTCGACTAAGCGTTCTTTTGCATCGTTATGGATGATAAGTGTGCCACCCTTCTCCTGTCCGAAGTGGATGTCCGAAAGGTGAATAAAGGCAATCGACATAGATCGTTATTAAAATTGGGTTTTCAAAAAACAACGCATGGGACATGGTAGCTTTACATCATAAATTTTACCTGTCATCTCCGCATATTCCGATGCCCTGAACTCTAATTCGAAGAGGATGCCAGCATAGGAGTTGCAGCCGTCTCGACATCGGGAAGCCCACCCAAGCAGCCCAACTCATCGGCGCACTCGAGTTTGTAGAAAAGCGCCAACTGACTAAACGGCTAAACGGCTAAACGGCTAAACGGCTAAACGGCAGGTAGCATGTCAGAACAAAAGCTCAGCACTGCCTCCGGTAACGCCCATGAGCAACGGTATATCCACTCATGGTACTGGGAAGGGTGCTCAGACTACCGATTAAACACTCGGCATTCTGCGTTTCCACACAGGCTCGCCAAGGGGACGAAATCAGATTCGTTCCCCTCCACCGCATTTATTGGCATCACCCTAAAAGGTCCGTAAATTGCGTCGGCGGATTTCTGACTCAAGGAACGCTTTCGCGGGATTTTGCGGGGCAAAGTAGTCTGGCAAGGTCTCTCCGAGCTTGTACATGGTCCTGAGCCCCTGCAATTTATTGAGGGTTTTCTCGATCGAATTGATCGACCGCAGAAGGCTACTGCGTGCGCGATATCTGAACGCAGAGTCAGCCCCGATGTAGTCCTTACAAATCACCTCAGATCCCGGGGTGGCTTCGGCAAATGCTAGGGCTACCCGCGAAAACTCATCGGCGAGCCTGAGTTCTGCCTGGTACAGCCAGTCCTCCCGTTCGGCAAACACCGCAAGCTGCATCAAATCGGCAGAAATATCAATTTTCGCTGTCATTTCCACGCCATCGCGAAGATGGTTAAATTTGCCATGAAACATCATGCAAACGAGTAATCAAATTTGGAACGGATTTCATATGAAAATCACATGTCGCTCAATCCAGAGGAATGGCATAGCGTATTTAGCGTGGTTTATCTGGACTCAACTCCTCGAGTCGGTTCCACTCGACCGATTTTGATCCGTACCCCTTGTCCCACTGTATCTGTGCAAGGGGTGGTTTCATCTCGACGACCATCCCACGCAATCCATTCTTGAGATTGATGACGAAGTCGCCGGCGCCGAGTGCGGCCATGCGGGTGGTTTCCTGCAACTTTTTCTGGACGGCCTCTTCCTTCTTTTTGTCCGCCACCTGTTGCGATAATTCGGCCCCGCGCTTGACAATCAAAGCGTAACCACGCTCGTCGAGGAAGAGTAGGTCGTTGTTGCCCTCGATCGAAACGAAGGCCATTGCGCTGACGAGCTTATTCCGATCAGCCACGCAACGCTGCAGCCCCCCTACGATGGATATCTGGTTTGCCCCCTTGTTGGCGAAAATGTTGAAGAGTGCATTGTCGGAAATCACCCACCCTGCCTTCGGCCAACCAACCAGCACAGTATCTCCGGAGGTGCCGGCAGCCCCCTTCAAACCGCGCTCGAAATCGCTTCCGAGCCCTGGATACTGCAATTCGCCGACTGCGCACCCGAAACCATTCTTCAAAAACGTGCAGTTGTTTTCGCGAGGCTGAAGAATCCTGCCAGATTTTGCCTTGCACCACTGTCCGAAAATACGATGCACTTCGAGCATGGTTTTGTCCTTATCGAAACGAGCGGCGTCGTAGCGATAAAAAATTGCATCCGGCAGCCAGGAAGTGGGTGCCAGTGTTCCAGGAATCCGTTCCAGCAGCGTGGCAAGTGTCGATGTGTCGGAAAATGAAGCAGCCTCCCGAGCAGCGTCTTCAGCCCATACAGCGGACATGGCCAGCAGGCCGGCGACGGCCAGTATTTTTTTCCTCATAAAAACTCCAGCAGGACCGGCCTTCGGGCATGACATATCGCCAGGGCTAGTGATTATTCGAGCAAACAATTTTGTGCACGACAGGATGCCAAAGTCATTCTGGTGGAATTTACGGGAATGCTCCTGTATGCGAACGGCAATAATAACCCACTTCGGGATATTCCGTTGCGGGTTATTAATGTGCATGCATGGCAAATGCGTTGCACCGTCCCCAGTACGAACTGTTCCGAAAGCTGATGATTCAGGCACGGGAGCGGTCCGGCCTGACGCAGGTCCTCGTGGCAGGCGCGCTTGGCAAGCCTCAGAGTTTTATCTCGAAATACGAGAGAGGAGACCGTCGCCTGGATTTTTCAGAGTTTGTCGAAATCGCCGATGTCTTGGGAATCGACGTTGCGGAATTTATTACCGCCTATCGGGATGGGATCAAATGCTGGGATCTAGGCAGGCTAATGGGAAACGGCTAGACGGTCCCGCTCCCAAGCTGTGTGTTTACCCGACTGACGATTACTTCTTGCGCGGAAAAATGTTGGCGATACTGGTTATCGCCTGTCCGACTCGGTACCAGGCGCCGCCTCCCGGATTTGCGATCGCCTCGAGCAAGGCTCGGACAGCGGCTTTCTCATCGTCATCGGCAGCACGGTAACGCTTCAGCAGCAAAAACTCGTCTTCCGTGTCTGAAGCCTCGCCATCCCGCTCCGTACCAGCTACCGGATCTGCGCGCATTATCGGTGGGCGGCCGCACGCCAGCCAATCGACATAGCACCCACCGGCATCGGCCATGAGCACCAGATTATTCGAGTTCGGTGACGCACCATTCAAATATTTGCGCAACACACTCTCACCTACACCGCTACGGCGGGCAAATGAGGCAACAGACTCGCTCCCGATGATCATTTGCAAACGATCGGCCAATGTCTCCTCCTCCGCGGCAGTCGATTCGGTATCTTCGTCTGAGGCATTGGTATTGGAGAGGTTGCGCATTTCGCTCTTTGGTGTTGACTATTGGTAATTAAGTGCGGAAAATCACTCGCATCAACTCTCAATCACTCGGGAAAGGATGCGATCCATGAATGACCGTAATGATAGGTCAGCGCACGTCAAAACCCTAGCTGAAGTCCGCGCCGATTTTGTTGCCCGTGGCTTGTGCATCTCCGCCTGGGCTCGCGAGAATGGCTTCTCCGCAAATCTGGTCTTCGACATTCTGGGCGGGCGCAAGAAGTGCTTGCGCGGCCAGTCCCACCGAATTGCCGTACGTCTCGGCATCAAGCAAGGTATCGAAGATGGCGCTCTTGCGCACTAATCGGTCGATACTCCTCGCGAAGTCTGGTAGCGCAAAAGGAGGTCGTCGAATGATCTAGTGACCCGTATTGCATCAAACAGCGGGAGCACAAAAGCAAAAACGGCCTTGGTCTGCCAACCGCGGCCGTTTTCTGAAGCGCTAATGAATCACTACGAATTCATTCTGCCTTCTGCTCCATTCCGTGTCAAGACGACAAGCTTTAGTCGTTTTGATGGCAAGGGGCTGTCACGTCGATTCATCAGCTTCTTGCCCCAGAAATAGCTTCAAGGAGGCAGAATGAGTACCATCCGAGAAATACTGCGTGTCCTTTTCGCAGGGGGAATGACCTACCGGGAAATTGGCGGCATTATTGGCATCAGTCATAACACTGTCAGTCGTTACGATCGGCTAAGAGTCGAGAAAAGCATCACCCTCGACCAAATCGAGGCCATGGACGATACAGCATTGGAGAACAGCTTCAATGCTCGTCCCCTCTCTTGCGATGCAGATCGGCCTCTGCCGGATTTTGAGCAGTGGCATCGCGAACTCAAAATTCGAGGGGTAACAATCGAACTGCTCTGGCAGGAATACCGAGCCGATCACCCAACGGGCTATTCCTATGTCCATGTTTCCCGGCTCTATAAGCGGTGGGCGCGCAAGCTCAACATCACGATGCGGCAGATCCATCGCGCCGGCGAAAAACTGTTTGTCGATTACTCGGGAAAGCGACTGCCGATCACCGACCGGGAAACCGGCGAGGTGACGATGGCGGAAATTTTCGTGGCGGTGATGGGGGCTTCCAGCAAAGCTTACGTTGAGGCTGGCCGCTCGCAGCAGGAACCTGAGTGGCTGCTGGCAAATGCCAATGCTCTGACTTATTTTGGAGGAGTGCCGTCGATGATCGTTCCCGACAATCTGAAATCGGCGGTGCTGAAAAATGGGAAGGGGAATATCAAGCTCAATCCGCGTTTCGTCGATTTTGCTCGCCACTATCGGACGGTGATCATACCTGCTCGACCAAAACACCCGAAGGACAAGGCAAAGGTTGAGGGCGGAGTTCGCATCGCGCAAATGTGGATTCTGGCCAAGCTGCGTAACCGGGTATTTTTTAGTATTGAGGAAGCAAACGCCGCTATCCGGCTCTTACTAGAGGAATTCAACGCTCGTCCGTTCAAGAAATTGAAAGGTTCAAGGAACGAGCATTTTGCTCAAATTGATCAACCGGCGTTGAAGGCTTTGCCGCCGGAACCCTATGAATACGCCGACTGGAAACTGGGTACGCGGGTCGGACTGGATTACATGGTTGAGTACGACGGTTGTTTCTATATGGTTCCACACGGTTTGGTCGATCAGTCGGTGGATATCCGTGCGACGGCGAAGACGGTGGAGGTACTGTTCAAGCACCGGCGGGTTGCGAGTCACGTTCGCCTGTATGGCGAAGGCTTGCGGGCGACCAATCGCGACTTCATGCCGTCATCGCATCAGCATTATTCCGATTGGTCGCCGACACGCTTGATCGCCTGGGGGCAGTCGGTAGGCGAAGCAACGGAGAAAATCTTTCGGCACCTGTTGGCCAACAAGCCACATCCGGAGGCCGGTTTTCGGGCATGCGTGGCGTTAGTCGAAGAAGGCAAGCGCCACGGTCTGGAACGTCTGGAGTCCGCTGCCGGTGTGGCGTTGCAAATCAACTCACTGACTTTATCCAGTATTCGCTCGATTCTGCGGACAGGACGAGATAAGCAAAGCCCGGCGGCCTTGCCACAGGAATCTACAGAGCCCGTTCTCGTTCAGACGCACGCCAATATCCGCGGTGCCGGGTATTACCATTAAGGAGTCTTCATGCTAATTCAACAAACTTTTAACCAGCTGCGCGAGTTGCGACTTACAGGGATGGTCAGTGCGCTGGAATTGCAACTGGGGCAAACGGATGTTCAGTCCCTTCCGTTCGAGGATCGGATTGGGATGCTAGTCGAGGCGGAAGTTTCGGCCCGCAACACCAAGCGCATGGTAAAGCTGGTAAAGGATGCCAAGCTCAAGGAGCCTGGGGCCTGCATCGAAGGGATCGACTTTGATCCTGCTCGCCATTTGGACCGCTCATTGATCAATTCGCTTGCACTAGGGCATTGGGTAGAAGCGGGACAGCATGTGATTATTACAGGAGCGACGGGCGCAGGCAAATCCTGGATGGCATCTGCGTTTGGCATCCAGCTTTGCCGGCAAGGTAAATCAGTTCGATATTTTCGGTTGTCGCGTTTGGTGGAGGAACTGACTGTGGCCAAGGGCGACGGGTCGCTGTCTAGGTTGCGAGCCCAGTTAGCGAAAGCCTCGGTAATCATTTTGGATGATTGGTTGATGGCCCCCCTGGACGCCGGCGCGGCTCGCGAGGTGTTGGAACTGGTTGATGATCGGGCCGGGAAAAATTCTCTGATCTTGACGAGCCAGCACCCGGTAACCGAATGGCATGATCGGATCGGTGAGCCAACGGTTGCTGACGCTTTGCTCGACCGGATCGTGCATTCAGCCCACCGTCTTGAAATTCGAGGGGAATCGATCCGCAAGCGCCGGGGAATCAAAAGTACGCCAGCAACAACTAATTGATATCAAGCAGAGCTGTACCATAGCAACGGAGGGGCGTCATACCCCCTCCGTTTTTTGTGGACTGCCGATCAGGTGGTCGGTCAGTTGGATCATGGTCAGGCGAGATCGGTGGGCGCCCGGAAAGTACTGGTCAGAATGGTAATAGGTGGTCAGCTGCTTCGGGTTGGGCAGCGACTCGGGTAACAGTGGTCAGTGACAATGGTAAGGACGGGCAATCGGGAGGATAAAACGCACAGAAAGCGGACTGGGCACGTATTCGCGAGTTGTCGGCCAAGGGGGATGTGTTGAGTGACGCCGACGCGGCTGAGCTTGGACGCATGATCCTCAAACTGAATGCCTCGC
>JACCEE010468072.1_pt1 | contig 28354 bp, 27 predicted proteins | sample 7449931 | NCBI WGS metagenome assembly JACCEE01 (sample SAMN15323457, study PRJNA562643) | freshwater metagenome | isolation source: river surface water | place: USA:Blue River Watershed | collected 2017-08-19 | reverse complement strand
TTCTGAAGTAGCGGAAAAACTTATGAGTCGTGTGCGTTGGTGGGAAGCGTACACGCACAAGCACGGGGGTAACATGAACAACAATCCTTCTCCCGGTAACAAGGCTGGTGGTATCACCACGATTCTGGAGAAGTCGCTGGGGGCAGTCGCAAAAGCAGGGAGCGGCGGTTTGATGGCTGTCTATGAATACGCTCAGCCAGTCCATGAACATGGCCTCGTGTTCATGGATACACCCGGATACGACCCCGTGTCTGCGACCGGACAAGTGGCTGGAGGCGCCAACCTGATTTGTTTCACCACAGGACGTGGGTCGACGTACGGATGCAAGCCTACACCCTCATTGAAGCTGGCCACACATACTGCACTGTTCAAGCGTATGAGTATGGACATGGACTTTGATTGTGGTGGCATAGTTGATGGGCATATGACCATTGCACAGGCAGGGGAACGCCTCTTCGATTTGATGCTGTCAACTGCCTCGGGTCAGCGTACAAAAAGCGAACTGCATGGCCTCGGTGACAATGAATTTCTACCGTGGCAACTTGGGGCGGTAATGTGAATCCGACTCTTGATTTAGTGACAGTCGGCGAGGCAATGGCCTTGTTGATCGCACAAGAGACTGGTGCGCTGTCCAGAGTGACTGATTTCAGTCGGGCTACTGCAGGCGCTGAACTCAATGTTGCGGTTGGTATCAAACGATTGGGGTTAAGCGTCGGATATATCAGCAAAGTGGGGGCCGACAGCTTTGGGGAGCATTTGCTTGCATTTTTGGATCAGCAGGGTATCGATCGCAAGCACGTTCAAATTGACCCCGACCACTCTACTGGGTTCATGCTCAAGTCACGTGAGGTAGACGGCCGCGATCCAACCATAGAGTATTTCCGACGAAATTCGGCGGCCAGCTATTTGTGTCTTATCGATAATCCTGTCGACTATTGCCTCGCATCTCGGCACCTGCATCTGACTGGAATCAGTCCGGCACTGTCGACCGGCCTGAGAGAACTTGTATTTGAGATGTCCAGGCTCGCCAGGGCTCAAGGACGAACGATTTCGTTCGATCCAAATCTACGGCCACGACTCTGGCCTTCGCAGGCTGCGATGGTGGAGTGTATTAACCGGCTTGCCGCTTGCGCGGACCTTGTCATGCCGGGTTTGGCTGAAGGTCAACTCCTGACTGGACAAAGTACTGCGGAAGGAATTGCAAATTTCTACTTGGAGAAGGGGGTTAGCCAGGTAGTTGTAAAGCTAGGATCCCAAGGAGCTTTTGTTGCCAGCAAAGAGGGTTTTGCAACCATTTCTGGATTTGAAGTTGAGACAGTCGTTGACACGGTTGGCGCTGGTGACGGCTTTGCGGTAGGGGTTATCAGTGCACTCCTTGAGGGAATGTCGCTGAGCGAGGCTGCGCGGCGAGGCAATGCTATTGGTGCTCGCGTCGTTCAATTCCCGGGGGACTGCGACGGGTTGCCAAATCGAACACAGCTCGACGAATACGTGCGTCGAGGATCACTTTCATCCGGTGTTGTTTTTGTTTGATCGGTGGTGAGGCACCATTAAAGGTCAATTGAACCTTGATTTTGTAATGACTCATCGTAAGAGTGCCAGATATTCCATGCAGTCCATGCCCATTCATCCGGTCATCGCTCAAGCACTGGCAGCGACGGAAGACCTACGCCCATATAGCGAAATGCCAATCGCAGAGGCGAGGGCACAGGCAATGCGGTCGTTCGTGAGCACCCAGTCGAAAATTCCGGTGCAGTCGGTGTACGACACCGAGTTCACAGGCCCGGCCGGAGCAACGCGGGTACGCGTCTACACGCCACCAGGCACAGGCCCACACCCATTGGTTTTGTACTTCCATGGCGGGGGCTTTGTGGTGTTGGGGTTGGATTCGCACGATGAACTTTGCCGGCGCCTTTGCGTCGGCAGTTCCACGGTTGTGTTATCGGTCGACTATCGATTGGCACCTGAACACAAGTTCCCTGCGGCGCCAGACGACTGCCTGGCCGCTACCCGCTGGGCCGTAACTAATGCGGCCGAGCTCGGTGCGGACGCAACCCGCATGGCCGTAGCGGGTGATAGCGCTGGTGCTTGTCTGGCTGCCGTAACGGCCCTTCGCCTGCGCGACGAAGGCGGCCCCCCCTACCTGTGCGCCCAACTACTCTTCTACCCAGTTACCGACTATCCGTCGCAACCGCCCCGGTCCTACTATCGCTATGGCAACGGGTATGGTTTGACCAGTAAGACCATGAAGTGGTTTTGGGAGCAATATCTGCCTGCCCAGTCTGCTGGCGCACATCCCCATGCTTCGCCACTGCGATTCGAAAACCTGGCAGACCTCCCTCCTGCCTATGTTGTTGTGGCCGAGTACGACCTGTTGCGGGACGAGGGCGAAGCGTTCGCAAGCCGCCTCATCGCTGCTGGAATTTCAACAACAATGCGCTGTGCCGGCGGCTTGAACCATGGCTTCCTTAAATACGCCGGTGCGATCGAAGTTGTCGACGCTGAGTTCGAGGCAGCATGCGACTGGCTACGAGGCACGCTCGAACGCCCTCCAACTTTGAAACCAATCTAGGCCGAATACGCCAGCGCAGTACCTGATAAAAGCCCTGCCGTCAGCGACTGAGCGATATCCATCAATCCAACACTAGCCCATCGGAGTAATCCCAGGGGCTTGCGCGGCAAGTGATGCAGACAGGTATTGGGCATGCAAATTGTTGCGCGGACTGGCTCTGCTAGTCCGTTTACGTTGTCCAGAACATTAGGTCGTGGCGGTTCAGTGGCAAAAATTGTTTATCACTGTCTTACTCTTGTTAGATAGTTTTAGATCACATCGCTATCGCTCTGGTCTCGACTTTGAGGCGGCCAAATGTTTAGGCTGGACATAGGCTGGAAACGACCGCCTCGAAGAGGCTTTCAACTTCCGCTTCTGGCCGTGAACAGCCGCCGATCAGTTCAACTGGCTGTCGTTTTACACGACACTTGCCATCAGCCAGTCGCACCTTCCAGCTTCGCAGTCACAGCTTTTTTACCCGTCTTGCGGACGGCAGCGATGGCAGCAAGTTGGCCTGCACGAGGCTTGGTCTTGTCCGTTTCCCAGTGATAGCAGCGCAGACAATAAACGCCTTAGCCATAATTTCCTCTGCCAGCCTAACGGTATTTGAAGTCGACTCAGACTATTTTCCCGATTGAATTTTGCGTAAAGACTGATCACATACGGTTTGCACTGCGCTGCCAACCAGTAAAGATCCAATCCAAGCCAGGATCAAAAAAGAAAAAGCTGCGCGTTGTCCATGCAAGTCGTAGCTTTCCCAAATACCGCTGACGACGACGATGACAGCAAAGTGGCTCACGAATGTGCTGTAGGAGACGTCGCTCAGGTAGCGGATCGCTCTAGCCATCCTGGTTTTGGTGCTGGACCATCGGACATGCGAAAACCCATACAGACAAAGTGCAGTCGCCAAAGCGAGAATGGGCCGCGCTCGGGGTTCTGTAATCCAGTCTACCAACAAAAGAGCGCTGGTGATCCAAAACCATTTGCGCGCACCCGAACTCTCACGTGCCCAACTTACGAGCACTCCCAGACCGTAGGCAGAGAGATAGTAAATCCCCCATATATCGAGAACGCCCGATTTGCTGAATACATTTATGGAAACTACCGTTGCGCATGCGACCAGTATGGGCGCATTCGTTTCCGACAAAGGGCGTTCAATTCGTCTGGATACTCTCGCCAAAATGACAAACAGTCCGAACAACTGCAAATCAATGGCGACGTACCAGGCTCCTGCCGACATCGACTCGATGCCTAAAATATCTTGCAGGACAAAAAGATGTGCCAGAAAGACACCGATAGTGGGAAGGGGCGATAGCCATTCTTCGTGGTTTAACTCATGCCCCAGCACGAAAGTAGCCAGCATTACTAGCAGAAGTGAGACTGCCAGTTGCGGCGCCAGGCGCAAATAACGTTTCCAGATCAGTGGAGCAATGCCAGGTCCAGCTTGTTTACTCAGGGATTGGGCAGTCAGGAAGCCTCCTACCACTAAGAATGGCTGCACTGCGAGACGGCCTTCTTCGTAGATCAACTCTACCAGTCTGGGCCAAGCCAAAACGAGCCAGTCTGTCATCGGCGCATATTGGCTGAAATGATGCAGTACGATGACTTGGGAGCCAACTGCCTTGATCGTGTCGATGGCTGCAGATCGGTTCATGTTCAGGCTGCTTGGGCGTCCACCAACAGGTCGGCTGTTGACAGTGCGTAGCTGACTTGGAGCTTCATGTGTGAATTTTAATTTGTCGTGAGACGGGTTTACCCTTGTTACAAAAGCGGGTAAATTGCTCACTCTAAAAATTATCACTGAGTCCCAACCAGTGCATCGCGGAGACAAATCAATGGGCGTGATCATCACCGAGCCTAAAGGCATTGGTATCCGTTTGCCACCACACGCCGACCCAGATCGATTAGGCTACCAAGTCACTCGTTTTCTGCTGAGACTTGGCGCGCATGAATGGTGCAAATCTGAACTTATAAAAGGATCGAAAGGTCAGGTTTGGCAAGTGCGCCTTAGGAAATCTATTGTCTCTAAGTTGTTGCCAGGCCATGACAGTCTGGGGCTACGTCAGCGTTTGGCAAAATTGTCTTGTTTACGAGGCGACGATCTACTGTTTCAAGAGGTGTGGGTAGCGTTGCTCAGCGCGCCGTCGAGGATCGATTTCACTGACATAGAAGAGCTGGAGTCGCATCTGAGAATTCGCTGCAATATTGCGCGTGCTGCCGAAAAAACTGCGCTGGCATTAAAAACGGATGCAGCCGAGAGGCCTAGCGACTTCTGGCACGATGAACCGGATATGGGATTTCTGCTCAAGCCGGGAGTTCACCTGACAGACGCTTTGATCGCTGCCACCCAGCCCGAACGCACTGGCCGTCTATATGACTTCTCCTGCTATCGCGCAACCGAGTACGTTATTTTGCTGGGTATCGCGCAAGAGGCCAGAAATACAAATCCTGAGCTTTATGAGTTGCTGGAAAGCACGAGCCGATCAAGGTGCATCAAATCGGGCATGTTTCATGAAGTTTTTTTAACTGAGTATGGAAATTTAGATGAGCCGGTCCCCATGAATTACTACGTGCCTGGCGACAGAGTCTGGTTTAAAAATCCCGATGAGCACTCGTCAAATGCATCTAGCTACGAAGGCTCCTGGGTGATTTACCTCGGGGGTGGAAAGTTCAGTAATTTCTGGAAGCGCGATGCCCCCTACACATTGAATAGCAAGATGATGGAGGTCTACCACTGGCGCCACGGCGTACGTCTGGACGATCCATGCACAATGCAAATGGACGAGCATTTGGTGGAGAACAAGGTCGCCGCGACCCGGGCCGATCCCGTCAAAAAACAGAGCGTGCTCAAGCGGATGGCTCGCTACCGTGACCCCATGGGCACATACAGCGAAGGGGGTTGCATTGACGCCAGTCGTGAATTTCCTTGTGGATTTGACCAAATTACTGCCAAACTTGTGTCACAGCGGTAGTTTTTACAAAAGTGATGCTCAGTTGTGAATCTGCACCGAGCACCACCACCCAAGGGAAACTTATTTGATCGAGCAACTGTTATGACCTTGAACTGCTCTTAGAAATATTGACTTGAAGTGGGCTGTCCTAATTTAACCAAAATACACTATGTCTGGCATTCCCCCAAACCTGTAGACACTTTTCATAGCGCAGTTTGACGCTGGCGCTCGAACTCATGGGGGCTGAGCTGATCGAGATGCTTGTGGCGTCGCACTCGATTGTAGAAACCCTCGATGTAATCGAATATTTCTGACTTGGCTTCAGCCCTTGTTTGGTAAATCCGTTTTTTGATCTGCTCGCTCTTCAAGCTGCTGAAGAACGACTCAGCCACAGCGTTATCCCAACAGTTGCCCCGACGGCTCATGCTGGGGCTCAAGCGGTTGTCTTTGCACCAGCGATTGAACTCGTCACTACCAAATTGACTGCCCTGATCCGAATGGATGATCACCGAATCTTTTGGTCTCCTGCGCCATACAGCCATCGTCAGCGCATCCAGCACCAAGCCCGTTTGCATGCGTGATCCCATGCTCCAGCCCACCACAGCACGTGAGTGCAAATCCAGCACTGCGGCCAAGTACAACCAACCCTCATGCGTTCGGATGTAGGTAATGTCAGTCACCCAAGCTTGGTCAGGTTCATCGTGCTGGAACTGGCGTTGCAGCTGGTTGGGCGCAACCAGTGCTGGCTTGCCCACTTTGTATCTCGGCCTCTTGTACCCACGCACCGACTTGATTCCTGCCGCTCGCATGAGTCGCGCGACACGGTTTTCTCCGCAGGCCACACCTGCTTCACGCAGGTCACAGAAGATGCGTGGACTGCCGTAGATACCCATACTCTGGTCATAGAACTCTTTGATCTTGAGAGTTAACCCCTCGTTGACTTTGGCACGAGGTGATAACGGCTCGTGCAGCCATGCATAGAAGCCACTGCGGTGAACCCTGAGGACGCGGCACATGCTGGTGAGTTTGAATTCGGATCGGTGGGCTTGAATGAACGCGTACTTCACCCGGACTGTTTTGCAAAGTACGCTGCGGCCTTTTTTAGGATGTCGCGCTCCTCAGTGGTGCGCCTTAACTCAGCCTTGAGTTTTGCCACTTCGGCCTGCATCGCTCGCATGTCTCCCAACGGAACACCATCAGCGGCCTTGGACTTGCGAACCCAGTTGTACAAAACCCCTTCGCCCAATCCTAGGCGCGAGGCAACATCGACGACCGTGTGGCCCTTGTCCACCACCTGCTTGACAGCCTCAGACTTGAACTCGGGTGTGTATTTCGACCTTTGCATTTCCAATTCTCCAATTCAGTTTTGACATCATTATTTGTCTACTGATTTGGGGGAATGCCATTAAGCCAGCAATTCCGAATCTGTAATCAAGTCCGCTTACACAAAATTACCTTTGAAATAGATTTGTTTGTACGCTTATTGACTAGCACATGAATTTGAAGGCGAGTCGCAAGGTGTCGTGCGAACCGACAGTTCGTGATCAGGGGCAGAAATTCGTGGGCTAAATCCCGCATCTGCATTTCAGCAATATGCTCCCTGGCAAACAGTGGCGCAAGCGTCAGCACTAATACCGCCCTACAGCATGCGATCACTCTTGCCCTGCCACTCTGGGTGCTGTTACCAGAGAAAAACGCTTGCAGGGCTTGCTTTTGCCGCAAAAAAATTTTGGGCACTGAAAGAGTGCGTGCGGCCCCGGAAAAATCTATGAAAACTGCACTTTTTCAAGATTTTTGCGGTTCAACGTTGAAATCATTGAGGATTTTTTCGCGCAAAAAGTTATCCACAGATTGTTAGCCCTGACGCTGCCTGCGTCGCACTGGTAGCCCGATGGCGAATCGGGTTTCAGGTTGTCCAAATTCATCGTTGAAAACATACTTAAAGCACACAAAACATGTGATTTAGGAGCAGCGCGATGGCACAAGCAAAGATCCTGACCCCCGATGAATTGGAACAAGTTCTGGGATTCATCGGAACCAAAAAATACGCTGAGCGTAATCGCTGCATGCTGTTGCTGACGCATTACGCTGGACTCAGGGTAGGTGAGGTTGCATGCATACGCTGGCAGGATGTTGTCAACGGTGATGGCAGCGTCAAAGATGAAATCCGACTGCTGCCAGACATGACCAAAGGAAGGCACGCCCGTACAGTGTTTGTTGGTAGGAAGTTGCATGAAGAATTGCAAGCCTATGTGGCTCAGACCAAGTGCTTGGACAAAGCCTACCCCCTGTTTGCAAGTCAAAAGAGCGTCAAGAGTGGGTTTTCTGCTAACAGCCTGAGCCAGACTCTGACGCAGTTGTACGTGTCAGCGGGCATTGAGGGTGCAACCAGCCACAGTGGCCGCAGATCATTCCTCACAAACTTGGCCAACAAGGGCACTGCAATTCATTTGCTCAAGACACTGGCCGGCCATCGCAATATTCAAACAACTGCAGCTTACTTGTACAGCAGCCCCGCACAGTTGAAGGCTGTTGTTGAGTTGGTTTGAGTGAGTTTTCGAATCCTGTTAGCCCCGCCATGCAAACTTTCTTCAAAGTTTCAATTCTTCAATCCCCATCTGCAAGCTGTTGATCTGATTGGATTTTTCTCCATCAGCTCCTGACCGGCGATTGAAGAAAGTGGCCTCACGCAGGGTCACGATGGAGATTGAGACGCTGTTCTGCTCAGCACCTCCTGACTGAGCGAGTTCGAAAAAATCAACAAGAACAACGACTTACGCTAATTTCGAAACTCCCTCCTTGCCGTACTTTCCAGAAAAAGTCAGGAGCTTTTTCGGGAGCCCAGCATTCATGCGGTTTAGTTGCTGTGGGGATTCGAACTTTTGCCGGGTTGGATCCCAAGAAGTGCAAATGACCAGTGTCGGCCAGAAGCGGTCAGCTATGAATTTTCCCGATCGCAGTCGTTCATAGCCATACCGCCCAAAACTAACATCTAGCGTGAATTTGGGAAGACTGCTCTTGGCGAGTTGGATCGGGCTCGCCGAGAAGTCTTAAAGCTAAACGACCAGCACCGGGCAGGGCGAAGCATCGATCAAAAACGAATGATCTGGCGAACTGAGCCATCGCCAAGGAATCGGGCGGGCTAACGACCGATGCGTGACGACCAAGTCAGGACTGAGTGCCTGTAATGCCTGCTGGACCTCGCGGAAATCTTCACGGTAGATCACATGAGTTGTGGCCTGATACCCCTCCGTTGAAAGCTGCTCGCAGCATTGACCAAGTCGCTGCTTCATCGCCTCAAATTCATCCGGCGAGATGGATTTCCTGAAGAACTGTGGCTCGTAGATATGCGCCTCAACAGGTCTGGCAGCAATGGCTACAAGGATCAGTTGATCCTCGTGCCATTGCGTCAGCTTCGCCTCCCCCAGCAACCTGCCCAATTGCTCACTTGAGCCGTCAGTAACCAGGACGATTTGCTGGATTTTTTTGGGTTGCTTGCTATCCATGCCAGTATTTGTGATCGTCGCCTTCAGTCGCTGCGCACGTTGGCATCGGCTACCGTAAGCGCGGTCATGTTGACGATGCGGCGCACCGTCGTGCTTGGCGTCAAGATGTGCACAGGCTTGGCCGCGCCCAGCAGCATCGGGCCGATCGCGATGTTGCCACCGGCCGCGGTCTTGAGCAGGTTGTAGGCGATGTTGGCCGCGTCGATGTTGGGCATGACCAGCAGGTTGGCACTTCCGGACAGACTGCTGTTCGGCATGATGGCTTCGCGGGCAACAGCGTCAAGTGCCAGGTCACCGTGCATCTCCCCATCGACTTCGAGCCAGGGTACGTCGCGGCGCAGCAACTCCAGCACTTGGCGCATCTTGACCGCACTGGGCTGCTCGGAGGTGCCGAAATTGGAATGGCTCAGGAGCGCGGCCTTCGGCTCGATGCCGAAACGGCGCATTTCCTGGGCGGCCATGATCGTGATCTCTGCGAGCTGTTCAGCGCTCGGGTCGTAGTTGACGTGGGTGTCCACGATGAACACTTGATGATTGGGCAGCATCAGTCCGTTCATCGCGGCGAACGTCATCGCTTTAGGGCGCTTACCGATGACCTGCGCGATGTATGTCAGGTGGTGCGCGTTGTGGCCCCAGGTGCCACAAATCAGGCCATCGGCATCGCCCTTGTGCACGAGCATCGCGCCGATGAGCGACAGACGCCGACGCATCTCGATCTTGGCGATCGCTTCGGTCACCCCCTTGCGCTCGGTCATGCGGTGGTAGGTCTGCCAGAAGTCGCGGTAGCGGTCGTCCTGCTCGACGTTGACCACGTCATAGTCGAGGCCTTCCTGCAGGCGCAGGCCGAAGGTCTCGATGCGCCGCGCGATCACGGCCGGGCGGCCGATCAGCGTCGGGCGTGCGATGCCCTCGTCGACCACGATCTGCGCGGCGCGCAGGATGCGCTCTTCCTCACCCTCGCTGTAAGCGATGCGCTTTTTGAGTGCGCGCTTGGCGGCCGTGAAGATCGGCTTCATGGTCGTGCCCGAGGCGTAAACGAAGCTCTCGAGCTTTTCGCGGTACGCCTCCATGTCCGTGATCGGACGCGAGGCGACGCCAGATTCAGCAGCCGCCTTGGCGACCGCCATGGCCACGCGGGTCATCAATCGTGGATCAAATGGCTTGGGGATCAGGTAGTCGGGGCCAAACGAGAGTTTTTCGCCGGAATAGGCTGCTGCGACGCGTTCGCTTTGCTCTGCCTGGGCCAAATCGGCAATGGCATGCACGGCAGCGATTTCCATTTCATCGGTGATCGTGGTCGCGCCGCAGTCCAGCGCGCCTCGGAAGATGTAGGGAAAGCACAGCAGGTTGTTGACCTGGTTGGGGTAGTCCGAGCGACCGGTCGAGACGATGGCGTCGTCGCGCACCGCCTTGACCTGCTCGGGCATGATTTCCGGATTGGGGTTGGCCATCGCGAGGATCAGCGGCTTGGCCGCCATCTTGGCGACCATCTCGCTCTTGAGCACGCCGGCGGCCGACAGGCCCAGGAACACATCGGCTGCCTCGATGACCTCGGACAACTTGCGCTGATCGGTCTTTTGCGCGAACTGCGCCTTGTCCTCGTCCATGAGCTCAGTGCGGCCTTCGTAGACCACGCCCGCGAGGTCGGTGACCCAGATGTTTTCGCGCGGTATGCCGAGCTTGACCAGTAAATTGAGACAAGCCAGGGCCGCCGCCCCTGCGCCAGATGTCACGAGCTTGATCTTCTTGGGGTCCTTGCCCAGCACCTTGAGGCCGTTCAAGATGGCCGCGCCGACCACGATCGCAGTGCCGTGCTGGTCGTCATGGAAGACCGGTATCTTCATGCGTTCGCGCAGTTTGCGCTCGATGTAGAAGCAGTCGGGCGCCTTGATGTCTTCGAGGTTGATGCCGCCAAAGGTCGGCTCCAGCGCCGCGATGATCTCGACCAGCTTGTCCGGGTCTTTCTCGTTGATTTCGATGTCGAACACGTCAATGCCAGAGAACTTCTTGAAGAGCACGCCCTTGCCTTCCATCACGGGCTTGCCAGCCAGAGGGCCAATGTCGCCCAAACCCAGTACCGCGGTGCCATTGGTCACGACGCCCACCAAGTTGCCCCGGGCTGTGTATTTAATGGCGGCGGTCGGGTCCTTGACGATCTCTTCGCAGGGTGCAGCAACCCCGGGCGAATAGGCGAGCGCGAGGTCACGCTGGTTCACCAGCGGCTTGGTGGCGGTGACGGCCAATTTGCCAGCTGGCTCCTGAGCGTGATAGTCCAGAGCGGCGTTGCGGAAGGCGGTAGCAGTTTCGTTGTTCATGTCAGACATCCCATTTTTTGTTCAAGATCCTTAACTGGTATCAAGCCGGGATCGCTTGGGCTTGCCAACTGATTTCGGCGGCTCGCATGGCCAGCCATTTCTCGGAAACAACAGCAGCGCGCGCCTTGTATCCAGTGATCACCGCGCAGTGCCGCAAAGAGCAAGCTGCGCCGGGCTATGGTCGGAATCGCTCGCCCACAGCCTGGCGTGCCAGGGCGCAATCCTCGGTCAGTCGGCGTATTCGCCAGACTCGCGGATCACCTTGCCCCAGCGCTGAACTTCGGCTTCGACGAATTTACGGTGACCGGCAGGGTCGAGTCGGCTGTCGGTGACGATCGTTAGACCCAGGGCCTCCTGACGCTTGATTAGGTCAGGGTCTTTGAGCGCAGCACGAAGAGCCGAGTTGAGTTTGACCAAGACGGCTGGCGGGGTACCTTTGGGGGCGTAGAGCCCATGCCAGACTTGCACGTTGAAGTTGGGCACGCCAGCTTCGGCTAGGGTCGGGACATTTTTAAGAGATGGCAGGGTCAGTCGATACTGCCCTGTTTGCGCAAATGTCTTGACCTTGTTTCCTTCAATTTGAGGAACTGCATTGGTGGCCTGCTCGCACATCAAATCGACTTGACCACCAAGTAGGTCGTTCATCGCAGGTGCCGTTCCCTTGTAGGGCACAGAAGTCACTTTGACCTTCAGCGCACTTTGGATCATCAGTCCACATAGGTGAGAGGCCGAGCCCAGACCCGCGTTGGCCAAGCTGACATCGCTGCCTTTGGTGGCCATCCATTTGCGCAGATCATCGAAGTTGTTGGCACTCAGCGCGCGATTGCCGATGAGTACAGAGGGGGCTTCGTTGATCAGGCCAACAGGTTCGAAGTCATCGGGGACCTTGTAGTTCAGCTTTCGGTACAGCGCCGGTGCCGTCGCCATACCAATGTGATGAACTAGCAAGGTGTAGCCATCAGGCGTTGCCCGGGCCACCTTGGTCGAGCCAATAGTGCCCCCGGCTCCCCCTGTGTTGTCCACAATCACTGTCTGCCCCAGGGGCTTGCGCAGTGCCTCAGCCAAATCGCGTGCGATTTTGTCGCTTGGACCGCCTGCTGCAAACGGCACAACGATCGTGATGGGCTTGCTCGGGTAGTCCACTTGTGAATAAGCAAGCACAGGAAGCATCGTCAGTGCAGTCAGCAGATTGTGGATTTTCTTCATGTTTGTCTCCTCGGCGTAGTACTCTGTTGATTCTTGACTTAGGAAGCCAGCGCTTGCATTTCGCGGAACAGATCCGCTTTGCCTTCAAAGCCGATGCCTGGTAGTTCGGGCAACGTGACGAAGCTGTTTTCCACCTTGACGCCGTCAGGGAAGCCGCCGTAGGGTTGGAACAAATCGGGATAGGATTCATTACCGCCCAGACCCAGCCCGGCCGCGATATTCAGGGACATCTGGTGACCGCCGTGTGGGATGCAACGGCTGGGCGACCAGCCATGCTCTTTGAGCATGTCAATCGTGCGCAGGTATTCCACCAAACCGTAGCTCAGTGCGCAGTCAAATTGCAGATAGTCGCGGTCAGGACGCATGCCGCCGTAACGGATCAGGTTGCGAGCATCCTGCATGGAGAAAAGGTCTTCACCCGTAGCCATGGGGTTCTTGTAGAACTGTCGCAACGTAGCCTGAAGCTCGAAGTCCAGCGGATCGCCCGGCTCCTCGTACCAGAAGAGGTCGTACTGGCTCAGCGCCTTAGCGTAGGCGATGGCTGTTTCCAGGTCAAAGCGTCCATTGGCATCCACACACAGTTTCTGACCGTCTTGCAGCACTTCCATGATGGCGTCGATGCGGCGCAGGTCTTCGTCCAGAGAGGCACCACCGATCTTCTTTTTGACCACGGTGTAGCCACGGTCAATGTAGCTGCGCATCTCGTCTTGCAGCTTGCGGTAGTCCTGGCCTGGGTAGTAGTAACCACCGGCGGCATAGACAAAAATCTTGCGGTTAGGTTTGCCATTGCCGTAGCGGTCAGCAAGTAATTGAAACAGTGGCTTGCCTTCGATTTTGGCGACCGCGTCCCACACAGCCATGTCGATCGTGCCCATAGCAACCGAGCGCTCACCGTGGCCACCCGGCTTCTCGTTCTTGAACATGGCGTTCCAAATCTTGTGCGGATCAAGATTGTTTCCGCTGGCATCGATCAAGTCATCTGGTGCAGTTTCCAAAATGCGCGGGATGAATCGCTCACGCATCATGCTGCCTTGCCCATACCTACCGTTGGAGTTGAATCCGTAGCCAATGACAGGCTTGCCGTTACGGATTACGTCGGTGACCACAGCGACCAGGCTGAGGTTCATTTTGCTAAAGTCGATGTACGCGTTCCGGATAGAAGAACTGATCGGAACAGTTTTTTCACGGATTTCAACAATTTTCATGAAAGGCCTCGTTGTATGGGTTGAAGATGGGTTGAATGGTGCCGAGTCCCAACTCAGATGGCCAATGCTCATTTTGGCTAAACTTATGCACTGGACGAACCGCTCATGAATTTCACCTGGCTTGAAGACTTTTTGGCCCTGGCTGACTCAGGGAACTTCTCTCGTGCAGCGGAGGAGCGCTATAGCTCGCAGCCCGCTTTTAGTCGACGTATCAGGGCTCTGGAAGAGTGGGTAGGTACAGACTTGGTTGATCGCAGCACTCAGCCCGCTAGGTTGACGAAGGCTGGAGAATGGTTTCGTGGTGTGGCAGAAAACCTAGTTGCACAGATCGCTCGGCTTCCAGGTGAAGCAAAACAGGTCGCTGAGACCAATTCCGTCACTCTCAGAATTGCCTCAACCCATGCCTTGTCGTTCGTGTTTTTGCCCCGTTGGTTGCGCAACCTTGAATCTGCCATCGCCATTGAGCGAGTGGAGTTGATGTCGGATGTGCTCTCCCGCTGTGAGGTGCTCATGCAACAAGGGAAGGTTCACTTTGTGCTCAGCCACTCACATCCCAAAGCCCCCAATTCCCTCGATACAGAGAAGTACGCAGGCCTGTGCATTGGCTCAGACGAACTTATCCCCGTTTCCCAAGCCGTGAGCCAAGGCCTGCCGCTGCACGCTTTGGCTGGAAACAAGAAAAAGCCGGTACCTATCCTCGGTTACACCGAAGAGTCTGGGCTGGGACGGATTTTTGACGCCGTAATGGGTAAGCGCTTGAAGTCAGTACCAACGCAAGTGGTGTTCAAGGCTCACCTTGCTTCGGTGTTGCGCACCATGGCGCTTGATGGCAGGGGCATTGCCTGGCTGCCCAGAACTTTGGTGGATGAGGACATCAGTGCAGGCCGTCTTGAGCTGGCCAGTGATGACAACTGGAATGTGCCCCTCGAAATCCGCCTATACCGAGAGCAAACCATGACCGGTCAGGCCCCCTTGGCTTTATGGAAAGCAGCCTCTGCTGGAAAGTAATTCCCAAGCATCAACAATTGCTACCTCCAGTTTCATCTTCCACCTTAACAAGGTGTCATCGAAACCGGCAGCAGCTCAGACATTAAATATTTCTCTGAGACCCATACACATCGTCGCGGACCTATTATCTGAAAGACTGCTTCGGCGGACTCCAAATGGCTGCAAAGGGTCGCAAGCCGACCGCTGCGGGACGGGGCAGTTCGAATCCCCAACCTCACCAAAAAACGATGCTTTTCGACCTGAGCAAGTTAGTTAAACATTCTCTTCTGGCCCGCCAAGACTATTTCGAACTGTTTCCAAGTCGTTCGAATAATTTACAACCCGTTCGGGGCCTATTTGGGTGCTCTCCTAGAACACCTTACGGATCAGACAGGCTTCTTCATAGGCCTCAATGTCTTTGACCCGGTACAAGACTTTCCCCACGATCTTCAAGTACTGCGGGCCCTCGCCGACAGTGCGCCAGCGCTGCAGCCGTGCGACGTCTTCGGCAACGCGTGAAACTTCCTGGAGTGTTGGCATGGTGCAGCTTGCGTTGGTGAGTGAAAGAAGTCTTCTAAGTTAACACGAACCTGCGCCCTGTCTCAGAAAGGTGAACCCTACCGTTGTAGTCGAAAAAAATTCCAAGTCGGGCAAGACTGCGTGGCCATATCCACACCCGGCGGCGTGAATTTCAGCGCAGCTGAGACACGGCCGAGGCTATCCGGCGGCAACCTTCTGCGATCACGTCCAGACTCGTCGCAATCGACATGCGAAAGTACGGCGCAACCCCATAGGCCGAACCGGGAATCATGGCTACACCCACCGTGTTGAGCAGGAAAAGCACCACATCAACGTCTGTTTTCAATTCCTCACCCTGCGCGGTTTGACGGCCGATCAAACCGCTGCAATTGACGAAGAGATAAAAAGCGCCGCCGGGGGCACGGCAATGAAGCCCGGGGATGGCATTGATCTTGGCTAGTGCCGTGTCACGGCGCAAACTGTAAGTGGCCATGAAACCACTGATAAAGCTTTGATCCCCTTCCAGCGCCGCCAAGGCCGCCGCCTGACTGACCGAGCAAGCGTTGCTAGTGGACTGCGACTGCAAGGTTTCCATGGCAGAAATGAGATCTGCCGGCCCCGCGGCATAACCGATGCGCCAACCGGTCATCGCGTAGGTTTTGGAGACGCCATTAATCACCATAGTCCGGTCGCGCAGTGCCGGCTCGATGGCCAGAATATGCGGACTGGCTTCATCTGAAAACCGGATGTGCTCGTAGATGTCGTCGGTCATCAGCATCACTTGCGGATGGCGCAGCAGCACATCGGCAATGGCTCGCAAATCTGGTGCGCCATAGGCGGCACCGGTCGGATTGGTCGGCGAGTTCAGCAACAACCAACGCGTGTTGGGCGTGATGGCATCCTCGAGTGCGGCGGCCTGAAGGCGAAAGCCGTCTTCCTCCTTGCAGGTCACCACCATCGGGGTTCCGTCACAGGCCAGCGCCATGTCCGGGTAAGAGACCCAGTAAGGTGTCGGGATGATGACTTCATGCCCCGGCTCGAGGGTCACCGACAGGGCATTGAAGATGGCATGCTTGGCGCCGCAGGTCACAACAATGTCGCGTGGTTGATAGCTCAGCCCGTTCTCGCGCAGCAATTTGTTGCAGACAGCCTGGCGCAGGGCCGGGGTGCCGGCAGACATGGTGTAGCGCGTCTCGCCACGCTCTATCGCCTCGCAGGCAGCGCGGCGAATATGTTCGGGGGTGTCAAAATCCGGCTCGCCCACCACCAGGTTCACTATGTCACGGCCTTGCCGTCGTAACTCGTTGGCCCTGTCCTGGGCAGCGCTGCTGGGGGATGGCTTGATGCGTTGAACGCGTGCGGCAATTCGGGACAAACTCAAGGGGCGCTCCTGACAGACATAGGCAAGTTGCTACCTTAGAGCAACTACACTGCCGGCGCAAAGACCGATTTCGTCTTGCGGCATAACCCGCTCTTATGCGGCACGGGAATCTACGGATTGACCCGGGTGCGGCTCTTGCTCGATGATTTCACTCTTCTTTTATACAATCGGCCCACTGTCTTGAATCTTCGCCGTCTTAAATATTTCGTCAAAATCGTTGACATCGGAAGTCTGACCCAGGCCGCTGACGTGTTGCACATCGCCCAACCCGCATTGAGCCAGCAACTCGCCACCCTCGAAGGCGAGTTCCGCCAGCAACTTTTGGTGCGTACTAAGCGCGGCGTCACACCAACCGAAGCTGGCATGGTGCTTTACCGGCATGCCCAAATCATCCTGCGGCAGTTTGACCAGGCCCAAAATGATGTCAAGAATTCGGGGCAGACGCTTTCCGGCCAGGTTTCGGTGGGCCTGGCACCGGGTACGGCCGCATCTGCCCTGTCCCTGCCGCTGCTCAAGGCTGTGCGTGCCCGTCATCCGGGCGTCCTGCTTTACCTGAATGAAAACTTCGGCACCACGTTGAGCGAGCTGATCATGAACGGCCGCATGGACATGGCGGTGCTTTATGGAAGCAAACCCGTGCACGGCTTGTCTTTTGTACCCTTGCTCAAGGAAGAGCTTTATCTGGTCGGCCCGGCTGATATGGCACTGCCCGAAGCCCAGGTCGAACTGGCGCAACTGCTCGACGTCGAATTGCTGTTGCCGCGCCCCTATAACGTTGTGCGCAAACTGGTCGATGAAGCCTTCATCGGCATCCACCGCACCCCCAATGTGGTGGCTGAAATCGAATCGGCCTCCACCCTGGTGGCCGCCATCGCGGACGGCTTGGGCGCAACCATCCTGCCGGGTTCAGCCGCGCGGGTGATAGGCGCTGCATGCAAAGCAAGGCTATGCCGAATTGTCAACCCGGTGATCGAGGCGCCGCTGTCGCTATGCGTGTCTGACCACCTGCCGATGTCTGAACCCGCTCTTGCGGTCAAAGAGATCCTGATGGAGCTGGTGGGCGACCTCGCTGCAGTCAACAATCCGGCGTGAGTCGGTTCATCATAAGACCGTCTTATTGCTACAGGCTCATTCCGTCTTTGCCTGCGCGTTGCACCGGCCGTACATTGCACTCAGCTTTGGGACGTTGTTGTCCCGGCCATAGGCGTGCGAATGGACTTACAAAAAATCAAAGAACTGATCGATGTGCTGGCAGCCTCCGATCTGGCAGAAATCGAATTGGTCGAGGGTAAACACCGGGTTCGCCTGATTAAGCGCCTGCACACGGAGGCCGGTGCTTATTTGAGCCCGGCGCCGACGGCCGCTCCTGTGATGGCAAATGCAGAACCTGAAACCGGCGCACCAACGCCTGCCCCGCAGCAAGCACTTTCGAACTCAAACACCGAAGCCGGCGATTTAGTTACTGCGCCGCTCTATGGAGTGGTGCACCTCACGCCATCGCCGGATGCGGCTGCTTTTGTCCAACTGGGCGACACCGTTCAGGCCGGACAAACCCTTTGCGTAATGGAAGCCATGAAGATGTTTCACGAAGTCAAAGCCAACCGCAAGGGACGCGTTGCGGCCATCCTTGCCACTGCCGGCGAAGAAGCAGAAGCGGGCGCGGCACTGTTTGAATTGAAGGCCGCGGAATAAAGCATGTTCGACACGGTCCTTATCGCCAATCGGGGGGAGATTGCCCTGCGGATCCAGCGGGCCTGCAGGCAACTGGGGCTGCGCACCGTGGCCGTTTATTCTGAAGCCGATGCCGACGCCAGCTACCTTAGGACGGCTGACCAAACTGTCTGCATTGGCCCTGCGACGCCAACGCGAAGCTACCTCAACCAGGCTGCAATCTTGCTGGCTGCCGAGCTCACCGGCGCGCAGGCCATCCACCCGGGCTACGGCTTTCTATCTGAAAACGCAGACTTTGCCGGCGCGGTGCAAGACGCAGGGCTGGTTTTTGTCGGCCCTTCGGCAGCCACCATCCGCACCATGGGCGACAAAGTAGCTGCCAAGCGGGCGATGTTGCTGGCCGGCGTGCCTTGCGTGCCGGGTCCGGACGCTGCCTTCACTGGCACCCCGACTGAAGCCTTGGCAGTTGCCCAACACATCGGCTACCCGGTTATCGTCAAGGCAGCCGGCGGCGGCGGCGGGCGGGGCATGCGCGTGGTTCACGAGGCCGGTCAGTTGTCTGAGGCCATCGCAGTTACGGGCGAAGAAGCACGCCGTGCATTCGGCAACCCTACGCTTTATTTGGAGAAATACCTCGAACATCCGCGCCACATCGAGATCCAGGTGCTAGCCGACGCACATGGCCAGGCTGTCTGGCTAGGTTCGCGCGACTGCTCACTGCAACGGCGCAATCAGAAGGTGATCGAGGAAGCGCCGGCAAGCGGTATCTCTCAAGCACTGATCGCACAACTGGGAGAGCGTTGCGTCAAGGCCTGCTGGAACATGGCCTACCTGGGAGCCGGCACATTCGAGTTTCTTTACCAGGATGGAAATTTTTATTTCATTGAAATGAACACCCGGCTGCAGGTCGAGCACACTGTAACAGAAATGACCACCGGCATCGACATCGTCGAGCAGCAGCTCCGGATGGCGCGCGGTGAGCCCCTGTCTTTTGGCCAGGCCGACATCATCGAGCAAGGGCACGCGATGGAGTGCCGCATCAACGCGGAAGACCCACAAACATTCATCCCTTCGCCGGGCCGTATCTCCCGATGGGACATGCCGGGCGGCGTGGGCGTGCGCTTTGACTCGCATGTTCGGGCCCATGACACCATCTCACCTTACTACGACTCGATGGTCGGCAAACTGATCACCCACGGCAGCACCCGTGCGCAAGCTATTGCACGCATGCAGATAGCGCTGGGCGACATGGTGGTCCAGGGCATCAAGACCAACATTCCGCTGCACCAGGATTTGCTGCGCGACCCCGGGTTCATGGCGGGCGGTGTGGACAACCATCACCTTGAACGCCTGCTTGCCGCACGCCACGCCCCATGAGCCCACCCATCGACAAGCTGCCACAACCCCGCATCAGCTTGCTGGGCAGCACCGCCTTGCTGTTTGAAGCCCCCGGCGAGATGGACCTACCCCAGCAACGACGCATCTGGGCGCTGGCACGGCTGGCGAGCAACTGGGCGAATGTGCAGGAAGCGGTGCCGGGCATGAACAACCTGATGCTGACCTTCAGCACGCCACCGCCAGACCTGGCCCCACTACGGGCCTTACTACAGCAAGCCTGGGATGAGGGCTACACGTTGTCACTCGACGGCCGGATCTTCGAGCTGCCCGTGGTGTATGGCGGCGCAGCAGGCCCGCACATGGCTGATGTGGTCGCGCATACCGGCTTGCCCATTGACGACATTGTCCGCATTCACACCGAGCCCCTGTACACCGTGTACGCACTGGGCAGCCACCCTGGCTACTGTTACCTAGGCGGCATGGACGCCCGCATTGCGACGCCCCGCAGAAAAGTTCCTGTTGTGCATCTACCCGGGGGATCGGTCTCCATCGGCGGCATCCAAACCGGCGTCTCTGCCTCTGACGGCCCGAGTGGCTGGAACACCATAGGTCAAACCGCCATGCAATTTTTTGACCCTCAAAGCGAAACACCGGCGCTGTTGTCGCCGGGTGACCAGATACGGTTCACCGTCCTGAGGATTGACGCGTGATCGAGTTACTGTCTTCAGGCACGCTCAGCACCGTGCAAGACCTGGGGCGCCTGAGCCACTTGCGCTTTGGCGTCGGAACTTCGGGAGCCATGGACCGGCTGGCCTTGCAAGCCGGCAACCTGATGTTGGGCAACCCGGCCTCGGCGGCCGGGATTGAGGTGCCTGTGCTGCCTTTTCAGGTGCGGTTTCTCAAGGATGTCGTTTTCGCGGTTACCGGCGCAGACGCCGCTGCCCAGCTGGACGGACTTGCGCTTGCGCCCTGGTGGACGCGACGCGCCAGGGCCGGCCAGGTGCTGACATTGGGAGGCGCCGGCCCGGGCTTTCGTACGGGCGCGCGCAGCTACCTGTTGATTGCGGGGGGCGTTGATGTCCCTGTTGTTCTCGGCTCACGCAGTACGCAATTGCGCGGCCAGTTCGGTGGTCACCATGGCCGGGCACTGGTCAAGGGCGATATCTTGCCGGGCCAGCCGGCGCTGGCACTGCCAGGCGGTCCCGATGCCGGCTTTGGCCTTATGCCACCCGATCTGGCCTTGCCGCAAAGTGAATTTTTCGCAGCGCAATCGCAGACAGCAGTGACGGCTATGCGCGTGATTCCAGCCGCCGAATACGACAACTTTGACGCACCCTCCATGCAGAATTTCTGGGGTACCGACTGGAAAATCAGCGCCCAAAGCGACCGCTATGGCTACCGCTTGTCCGGCACTGCGCTGGCTTTGCGAGAGACCATGGAAACCCGCTCTCATGGCATCGTGCCCGGCGTGATCCAGGTGCCGCACAGCGGCCAGCCGATCATCCAGATGCGGGATGCACAGCCCTCGGGCGGTTACCCCAAAATTGGCACAGTCATTGAAGCCGACCTCTGGCGCCTGGGCCAGGCACGCGCCGGCTCCTATATTCGTTTTGTGCCCTGCACCTACGAGCAAGCCGTGGCGGCATTGAAGCCCACAGAGGCTTATCTGAGCAAAGTACGGCATCTCTGCGCTCTTTACAGGCAATTGCATGACTGAAACCCGGCCAGAAACATCTAACCTGATTCCAGCGCACGTCTGGCCGCAGATTGCCGCCTGGCTGGCTGCGGCGGACGTTGATTGCATCGACATCCAAACCGGCAGCGTAGCGCTTCGCATGGCGCGCGGCAGTCAGGGTTACCAGCTGCAAGCAACAAGTGCCAGCGCAACTGCACCCACCCTTGTCCCTGCCGGCCCGGTGGTGGTCACGGCCCATATGGCTGGTATTTTTCTGACCCGGCATCCTGCGGGCGGCGGTAAATTTCCCATTCAAGGCGATCGCTTACAGGCCGGCGAACTGCTGGCACTGCTACAAACAGGTCTGTTGTTAACACCCGTGCTGGCACCAGTCAGCGGCACGCTCGGACGCTGCCTGCAGGCCTCAGGCACACAAGCCGGTTATGGTGCGCACTTGTTCGAGATATTGGCGGGAGACGCATGATGGACATTGACCTCAATTCCGACCTGGGTGAAGGCTTCGGCCCCTGGCGCATGGGAGACGATGCTGCCCTGATGGAGGTCATCTCGTCGGCCAACATTGCCTGCGGCTACCACGCCGGGGACCCGGTGCTCATGAACCAGACGGTGCGGATGGCCAAGGCACGCGGCATCGACATTGGTGCCCACGTGGCTTTTCCAGACCTGATGGGTTTCGGTCGTCGCCCTATGCAGACCGACCCGGCAGAACTGGCCACATATGTGATTTACCAGCTTGGCGCTTTGGCTGGGATCGCCCGGGCTGCGGGCTGCGTGATGACGCACATGAGTTTTCATGGCGCACTGGGCAATATGGCGGCTGCAGACTTGTCGCTAGCTCAGGTTCTGGTCAGGGCCGTTGCAGACTTTGACCCTGCCCTGATCATCAGCGTCTCAACCGACACGGCAATCGAGAAAGCTGCCGATGCCTTGAACCAGCGCGTAGCGACAAGCTTTCTGGCCGACCGTGCCTATGACGACGCCGGCGCGCTGGTATCGCGCAAATTACCAGGCGCGGTCGTTCATGACGAAAAGCTGGTTCTGCAACGTGTATTGCAAGTCTTGGAAGACCGCAGCGTCACCAGCATCACCGGCAAAAAACTGCCTATGCGGGTTTCTTCTATTCTGCTGCATGGTGACACGCCAGGCGCGGTTTCGTTAGCCAAAACAGTTCGCCGCGCCATAGAAGTCGGTGGTGGGCGCGTGGTTCCCTTGTCGCGTCTGCTGGCATGACCATGGCCTTTGGCTTCAAATATAAGCAGGACTTATCGCGGCAGGCTCAATCCGTCTTTGCTCCGCGTTAAGCCCGACAGTACATTCAAATTCAGGTCCTTTGACCCCAGCTCTCCAAAGACTAGACATGCCATTTTCAGATTACAAAACCGCATTGGTGACGGGCGCCTCATCGGGCATGGGAGCCGCCATCGTCGATCGATTTTGCCGCGAAGGCCTGCAAGTCCACGCGCTGGCTCGCAGCGCAGACGCGTTACACGAGCTGGCTTCACGCACCGGCTGTATTCCCCAGGTAATGGATGTTTCCGACCTGCAGGCCGTAACTCGGCTCACGGAGCAAGTCCAGTTCGACATCCTAGTCAATAACGCCGGCGTCAACCAGCCGGGTTCTATCCTGACGGCCAAAGCCAGCGACATCGACTTGCAAATGGATGTCAACCTGCAAGCCGCCATGCATCTGGTCCGGCTTATCGTGCCGGGCATGGTGGCGCGCGACTGCGGCCACGTTGTCAATGTGACATCGATCGCCGGCATCTACAACTTTGGCGGCAACACCACCTACCACGTCACCAAGGCTGGTCTGCACACGCTGTCACGCCAACTGCGCGTTGACGTCACCGGAAAGCGCGTGCGTGTGACAGAGATTTGCCCGGGGCGGGTCGCCACGGACATCTTCGGGCATGTATTGGGTGACATCGAAGCGGCGCGCAAGGAATTCATCGACGGCTTCGAGTTGCCGCTGGCCAGTGACATTGCAGACGCCATTGCCTTTGCCATTTCCGCCCCACGGGCCATGAATATCTCGAACATGGAAATTCTGCCCACATTGCAGGTCCCCGGCGGCCTGACCACCGTCAAACGCGACGACACACCGTCGCATTAAAAAATAAACAAGGAGAAAACGCATGCCATCCAACGGCGCCAGCAGAAACCCATCAGCCCCACCGGCCGATGCAGCCATCCTCGAAACATTGCGCGGCATTGCCCTTGCGCTTTTAAGCGACAATCTGCATCGCAGCATAGGCAGTGTCGGACTAAAGCCTTACCACCGCCCGAAACACATGGCCGGCACCGCCGTCACCGTACGTGCGCGTGGCGGCGACAACCTCACCATCCTGCGGGCCTTTGAATACTGCCGCCCCGGTGATGTGATGGTGATCGACTGCGGCGGCGACATCACCAACGCCGTCGTGGGCGGCATCCTCACTTACTACGGCGCCATCATCCAGCTCTCGGGCATGGTCATCGACGGCGCTATCCGTGATGTGGCTGAAATCCAGGAACGGGACTTTCCGGTCTATGCCCGCGGCATCAACCACCGGGGCCCCTACAAGGACGGCCCTGGCGAAATCAATGTCCCTGTGTCTATCGGCGGCATGGTGGTCAACCCGGGCGACATCATCGTGGGCGATCAGGACGGTTTGCTGGCATTTCACCCCTCCGAGGCCCCCCAGGTCATTGCCAAAGCCCAAGCACAGGCCCTCAAAGAGGCAGAAACCATGTTGGCCATGAAAGAGGGCCGCTGGGACCGTTCCTTCATCGCAACGCTGGAAGCGCGCTGCGCCAACTGACCCTCACCACGAGACATTCTCGAAACTTATCCAGCCAGACGAAAAGCCTCTTTGCCGCCCGGCAGTGACCCGCTTACGATTTTTCCCGTGCCTCTCAACACTTACATCAGGAGATTTTGATTATGACCATCAACCGCCGCCAGTTCGTTGTCACCAGTTGCGCCGTCGCATCCATGGCCAGCCCTATGCACTCGGCTTTTGCCGCTGTGCAACTCAACCTTGCTAGTGTCCTGCCAGACGGTAACTTCATGGTGCAAAACGCCCGCAAGTACGCCGAAGCAGTGGCCAAGGCCACAGGCGGCGAGGTCAATATCAACCTGCGCCCGGGTGGCTCTCTGGGTTTTAAGGGTCCAGAGCAACTGCGCGCTGTGCGCGATGGCCTGGTACCCATGGCTGACGTTCTGACCAGCCAGCAAATTGGTGACGAGCCCCTGTTCGGCACCGAAGGCATTCCGTTCCTGGTCGCGTCCCAAGCCGAACTGCGCAGCCTGCATAAGTTCCTGCGGCCCGAGTTCGACAAACTGGCGGCCAAGTTCAACCAGAAAATTCTTTACATGGTGCCTTCGCCGGCGCAATACATGTTCCTCAAGGTCAAGGTCGCGTCTGCTGACGGACTAAAGGGCATCAAGATCCGTGGCGCCGACAAAAACACCGTGGACATCTGCAATGCTGTCGGCATGGCCGGCGTGATCATTCCGTTTGGCGAGTTGATCCCCGCCCTGGCTTCGGGCCGCGTTGACGGTGTAGCCACTTCCGCCACCACCGGCGTGGACGCCAAGTTCTGGGAATTCATGAAATACGTCTACCCGACCAACCACACCTGGGCCTGCAACATGGTCAACATCAATCTAGATGTGTGGAAAAAAATCCCACCGGCACAACAAAAGGCCATGGAAGAACTGGCCGCCAAGATGGAACCTGATTTCTGGGAAGTCTCGGCGCAGGCAGATCGCGACAGCATTAAGAAACTGACTGAAAACGGCATGGAACTGCTGCCGGTGTCGCCCGCCATGATGGCCGACATTCGCAAGCGCGCCGGCACACTGCAGCAGGAATACCTGCAACGCGTGCCAGCTTCAGCACCCATCGTCAAGCAGTACATGACCAGCATGGGTCGTGCCTGAAATGACTGAAGTATCAGGTCAGGCTTCCGGCAGCTTAAAGACTGCCGGCACCATTGCCGCATTTCAGCGCTTTGTAGACGCACTCGCTTTGGCGGGGGCCTATCTTGCAGCGGCGTCCCTTACGGCGATGGTGTTGCTGGTGCTGGCCGAGATCAGCACGGGTCTCTTGTCCCGTGTGATTCCGTCCATGCCCAGCGGCATCCGGTTTGCCTGGGAATACAGCGCCTACCTGATGGGTTCAGCCTTCATGTTCGGTGGCGCACTCACCCTGCGCTCGGGCATGCAGATTCGCGTCGAGTTGCTACTGCGCGCCGGCCAAGGGCGTTTCGAGCGTCCTCTTGAAATTTTCTCTTCGCTGGTTGGCGCGGTCTTTCTTGGCATGCTTGCCTGGAGTCTGGCGGCTTTCACCCTGCAATCCTGGAACACAGCGCAGGTATCGGGCGATACGCTCACGCCCTTGTGGATACCTCAAAGTGTTTTGCTGCTGGGGACTGTCATTTTTGCCTTGCAGGCATTTGCACGACTCCTGTCCTGCCTTGCCGGACTGCCACTGGACAACGACGACTTCAAAGTGGCTTCTGCCAGCGAATAACAAGATTTAAAAAGCCACAATGACCGCCATTTTTGTCAACCTTTTCGGCCTGTTGTTTGCGATCCTCGCGTCTGGTGTGGGTATTGGTCTGTCGCTGGCCATCACCGCCATGCTGCTGGCTGCATTTTTCAGCGACATTCCCATCACGCGGCTGCTGGCGCAACACACCTTCAACATACTCACTACATCGGACCTGGTCGCCCTGCCCTTGTTCGTCATGATGGGGGAATTTCTTTTCCGCACCAACCTCTCGCGCACGCTTTTCAACGGCCTGGCCCCATGGGCAGGCCTTCTGCCGGGACGTTTGCTGCACGTCAACGTCATTGCGTGCTCCATCTTCGCGTCGATTTCAGGCTCCAGCGCAGCCACCACCCAGGTGGTGGGCAAGATGACCCTGACGGAATTGCTACGCCGCGGTTATGGCTCCAGCGTGGCCATCGGCAGCCTGGCGGGCGCCGGCACGCTGGGCTTTTTGATACCGCCCAGCACGGTGATGATCATTTACGGCGTTCTAGCTGAAGAGTCTGTACTGCGCCTGTTCACGGCTGGCTGGATCCCCGGCTTGCTGCTGGCCGGCTGCTTCATGGGCTGGATCATGATCGATACCAAGCTGCATCCGGAATTGATTCCTGAGTCCGAGCAGGCCCTCAAGCATGTCCCTCTCAGCGTGCGTCTGGCCGCCCTGAAGGAGCTTGGCCCTGCCATGTTCCTGATCATCTGCGTCATCGGCTCCATGTACGCCGGCATTGCAACCCCCACAGAGGCTGCTGCGCTGGGGGTGCTGGGTGCTTTCATCGTGTCGTATGTGCAGACAGGGGTGAATTGGGAAACGTTGCGTAATGTTGCCATCGGAACGGTGCAAAGCTGCAGCATGATGGGCATGATCATTCTGGGTGCGTCCATTCTGGGCAACGTCACGGCCGCGCTGGGCGTGCCGGATGCTGTGGCCCAGGTTGTCACATCATGGGAACTTTCACCGCTGATGCTGATCGTCGCCTTGATGACGCTTTACCTTCTTTTAGGCACTGCGCTGGAAGGCTTTTCCATGATCGCCTGCACCTTGCCGGTTGTGCTTCCACTGGTCAAAGCTGCAGGTTTCGACAAGGTCTGGTTCGGCATTTTCATGGTGCTGGTCGTCGAGATGGCCCAGATAACCCCGCCTGTAGCTTTCAACCTGTCAGTGCTGCAAGGCATCACGGGCAAAAGCATGGCCTACCTGACCCGTGTGACCTTGCCCTACCTGTTCATCATGATGGGCTTCGTGATTCTGATTGCCGTATTCCCGGGCATAGTTTTGTGGTTTCCAAATTTCATTTTGAGCAAGTGACAACACCCGCCTGATTCGGGCAAAAAGAAACCGCGCACTCTCGTAGGAATGCGCAGTGTATTCAGTTGTTCAAAGGCTATTTGCGCGCCGGCTGCAAATCTGTGCAGCTGCCATGCGCCACTTCCCCCGCCATGCAGATGCTCTCGCCCAGCGTAGGATGCGAATGAATCGTCTTTCCGATGTCCACCGCGTTAGCGCCCAACTCAATGGCCAGAGCGATCTCGCCAATCATGTCGCTTGCATGCGTGCCGACTAGGCCGCCGCCAAGGATCTTGCCGTACCCATGCGCTTCCGGTGAATCAAACAGCAGTTTGGTGACCCCTGGCTCAAGAGCGAGGTTAAGAAAGGCCGTAAACATAGTCGCAACACCCGCCAACTCTTCAATGATCTGGTAGTACTGGGGTTTGAGGGCTCGTATGACCGAGTCGCTGCCATTGCTCGTAATTGGCTTCAAAACAAACACGAAGCCACCAAGACAACTGGGCGCGGGGCATTTGCGCCCCTCACATTTGCACCTAGCGAGGCCTTCCAGTTCGACTGGAGCGAAGACTGTGCTGTGCTGTGATTGGCGGAGAACGCACGAAGTTGCAGGCGGCTCAATTCAAGTTGGCGCACAGCCGAGCATTTCTGTTGCGGGCCTAGTTCATGAAAAGTTTCTTTGTTTATGTCACCGCAAATAGACCAACTTAGATATCAGTCCAACTTGCTGTCAGATCACACCAACATGCTGGGCACACCATAAAGTGTCGGTTTGACCGACACTCGGTAACATCTTTCACGCTAGAAGTCGCCCCGTAAGCCGTTAACCACTCTTTGCAAATTAACTTTCCTATTTACAAAGCCTAGAACAACACACCTTGATGACTAAGCGATGGTTCTGCCGAAACCCTGCCCCTTGAACCAGTACAAAGAATGACCTGCTCTCGGGCATGCATTGCCTCATTCAACGAGTGCTTTGAAAGGTGCGGCAGTAAGGCCACCGCTTGGAAATCCAAGCACTGCTGCCCATATGGCTTGACCTCTTTGCAGGGGAACTCATCTATGGCAGCGTTTTCTGAAATGTTGTTTGCCCAAGCTCGGTGCCTGACCACTGTAGCCACCAATAAACGACGCTCATAGTCCTGGCTGGAATTCATCCTTCGGCCATTTGGCGCCACTTTGCCGATGAATCGATCGACCAGCAT
>JACCEE012155906.1_pt1 | contig 28371 bp, 30 predicted proteins | sample 7449931 | NCBI WGS metagenome assembly JACCEE01 (sample SAMN15323457, study PRJNA562643) | freshwater metagenome | isolation source: river surface water | place: USA:Blue River Watershed | collected 2017-08-19 | reverse complement strand
TTTTGTTCTCTACCCTTGCACTAAATTTTAAAAACTTTTAAGAGCAAGGCATGAAATTATCTAAACTTACCGTTGCGGTGGTTGCCGCATTGGGTGCAAGCGTCACCTCATCTGCGTTTGCGATTGATCTTTATATGGACACGAAAACTAAACAGATTTTTGCTGAGCCGGGCAAACGCCGGATAAAAATGGGGTCTTTTGAAAAAACCGGTCAGCAGGCGAGTCCACAAGCAAGCAGTAGCTCTGAAATGGATTCAATCCGTCAGGATTTAGAGTTGAAAAACAATGCCATTAAAGCGTTAGAAGAAAATGTGGCAGCCGTGAAAGAAGAAAAGAAACAAGATGGCGACAAATGGTATAACAAAATTAATATTGGTGGTTATACACAAATGCGTTATAACTTGGGATTGTCAGGGGATAGAGTTGGCAATGCGACACGCCCTGCGTTAGCTTCAACAGGTGACGGCTATATTGGTAACAATATGGGCTTTGGTTTACGCCGTGCGCGATTAAAGTTTTCCGGTGATATGAATGACTATGTGTCTTTGTATTTACAAGCTGATTTTGCAGCCGCAATCCCCGGTTCAACTGCTGCGCAAAGTGGTCAGCATTTTGCGCAGTTGCGTGATGCTTATGCCGATATTCATTTTGACAAAGCTCACGAATACCGTGTTCGGGCTGGTATTTCTAAAGTTCCGTTTGGCTGGGAAAATTTACAATCATCACAAAACCGTTTAACCCTTGACCGTGCCGATGCGTTAAACAGTGCAGTACCCGATGAGCGTGATTTAGGGTTAATAGCGTATTGGACACCTACGCATGTGCAAAAATTATGGAAAAGTTTGGATAAAAAAGGCTTAAAAACCTCTGGAAACTACGGTGTTTTAGGTGTGGGTATCTATAACGGACAAGGGCTTAATCGTCCTGAGCGTAATGATGATTTATATGTTGTCGCACACTCTACTTACCCTGTTGAACTTGGTTTTATGGGCAGTTTGTTAGATGGACAGGTTTTAGAGGTTGGTGCAGACGCGATGACTGGACGGTTTTCGCCAAACGTAGCCGCTTATACGCCGTTTGGTAAAACGACAGCAATTACACCGACAATTCGGGGTGACGGCAATAGTCGAATTAGTGAAGAGCGTGTTGCAGTTCACGCTATTTTATTTCCGCAACCTTTTGGTTTACAAGCAGAATGGACATGGGGAAAAAGTGGTGCGCTTAATCAAAACTTAGCCGGAACTGCGGCAACGATTGATAGAAAATCGTTAAATGGCGGCTATGTTCAAGCGATGTACAAGTTTGATAAAGTGTTTGGTACCGAAGGGACTATTATTCCATATGTCAAATGGCAAACTTATAAAGGTGCGTGGAAAAAAGATACTAATTCCCCGTATGTTTCAGTGTCAGAACTTGAAGCAGGGGTTGAATATCAAATTATGAAAGCATTGGAGCTGACTTTGGCTTATGCGGATATGAACCGGACTAATGATGCTGTGAATGCGCAGGCAGACGGTAGTTTATTAAGAATGCAGTTACAGTTTAACTATTAACAATTTACTTGTGTGGTGAATTTGAAAAAGCCTTTGAGTATTACTCAAGGGCTTTTTTTTGCCGTGTACATAAAGTGGCGATAAGCTATAAATTAGCTCATACTAAGCCTTGGCAAAATTTGTTTATCACGCATCCTGACGTATAAAATGACCTCCATTCCTGAATCTATCAAACACTTTAATGCTGGCAGAAATCCACTACCGCTAGCACTAAAATATCAAGCGATGCGTAGCGACCTCTTTGCGTTTTATCGCGGTTGTTGCCATGTTTTTTATCAACAACTACAACAATCCTCTTGCTTATATGCGTCACCGCCCACTTGGGTGTGTGGCGACCTGCATTTGGAAAACTTTGGCAGTTATAAAGCGGGCAATGGTATTATGTATATGAATATCAATGACTTTGATGAAAGTTTGCTTGCCCCGGCGTTATTTGATGTTGCACGGGTAATGACCAGCATTTTATTAGCCAAAAATAGCTTAAAAGTTGATGATTTAGGTGCGTTACAGCTATGTAAACGGTTTTTAAAGGTCTATATTCAAACGCTGCTTAGCGCAACGGCACAACTGGTTGATGACCGCCTTGCACACGGCAATGTGCAAGATTTTTTATTGCAAACACATTTACAAAAGCGCAAAGAGTTTCTTAAAGCGCGTACTGTAAAAACCGCTGAACAATTAACATTATTGCTGGATAATAAAAAAGTTTTTGCTATCGATGCGGATATAAAAAAGCAAATTATTAAAGCGGTTGCGCAATGGGCAAAAATCCAGCCACAAGCGGATTTTTATCGGGTTTTAGATGTCGGCGCGCGCATTGCTGGCGTTAGCAGTTTAGGGGTTCAGCGTTATGTGTTGTTAATAAATGGCAACGGCAAAAATAATCCTTATCTATTGGATATGAAAATTGCCAATCCGTCTTGTTTAACGCCGTTTGTGACCACGCCGCAACCGGCTTGGACGAGCCAAGCGCAGCGTATTATTCAGGTGCAAAAACGTATTCAAATTTATCCGCCTGCGTTATTAAACAGCGTACCCTTTAAACAGCAAACCTTTGTGATTAAAGAATTACAACCGTGGGCGGCTAAACTGGATTTTGCCAGTTATAAAGGCAAGCAAGATAAGCTTAATACCGCAATCAGTACCTTTGCTAATATTACCGCATGGAGTCATTTACATAGCAGCGGACGGGATAATTCGGCAACTGCTGATGAACTGGTGGCGTTTGCACGCGCGGCTGCAACGTGGAAGGCTGAATTGTTGTCAGAAGTTAAGCTTTACGCCGATATTATGCAACATAATTACCGTGCTTATTGTAAAGCTTATGATAAGGGTTATTTTAAACTGTAGAGCAAGCGGGGGTGGGGGGTATGTTGCAACGAAGTTATTTAGCACTGTTGTTTGGCTGTTTAGTCAGTCAATCGGTGTTTGCCACCTCCTGTGAACAAGGTGAGTTGGGTCATATCTGGATTTCACCGCAACGCCTTAAAGCAGGCGAGTCGTTTAAAGTGCTGGCTGTTTCCAGCACACAACCTTTGACCGAATTAATCCTTACATTACCAAAAGGTGAAAAACAACGCTTAAATGCTCACGCTAACAGTGGTTCGCCGTGGAGTTTAACGGCACAAGTCAACAATACTGCGGCGAATTATTATCAGATAGAGGCTAAAAATAAAGATAAAACCATTGCTTGTCGGGTTGTGTTATTAGGTGAAAATGCCGACGATAAGCCAAGCTGGAATGCACATTATGAGGCATTTTATGCAGCATGGATTGAACAGCTTTTTGATGCACCGGTGAGCGAAAATTTAAGTTTTCCGGCGTTAGAGCCGGTGTTGCGCAACGCCGAACATAATTTTTTATACAATTATTGGCGTGATAATGAAGATAAAGCCTTACCCGCCACCCCCGATTGTGCGGATTTGCCGTATTTTTTGCGTAATTATTTTGCTTGGAAAAATCGCTTGCCGATGAGTTTTCGCGCGTGTAGTCGTGGTGCAGCGAAAAGCGCGCCGACTTGTGACAGCGCAACGATTAGAACCGATTATGTTGAAAAGCCTACGCCCTTGGCACAGTTTAAAGCGTTAAGTCATCAATTAATGGACGTGGTGCATTCGGGAAATACCCGTACCGCTTCGTATAATGAAGACAGTGATTTTTATCCGTTGGCGTTGCGGCGCGATACGTTAGTGCCGGGAACCATTTACGCCGACCCCTATGGACATGTATTGATGATTGTGAAATGGGTCGCGCAAACATCAACCAGTCAAGGATTATTGCTAGCGGTGGATGCGCAGCCGGATAATTCGATTACCCGTAAACGATTTTGGGAAGGGACATTTTTATTTACCAATTCAGTGAGTGCCGTACCCGGTTTTAAAGCATTTCGCCCGATTGCCAATAGCCGTTCACTGTTTTCTAACGCCGAATTGCCCGGATTTTCCGCTGAACAGGAAAATATTCCGCCGGAGGAGTTTTATGCACGGATGGAAAAATTGATTAACCCTCATGGTTTAGATGCAAAACAAGCTTATGAGGCTAGGTTAAATGCACTGCTAGAACAAGTTGAAGCGCGGGTACAATCGGTGGAAAATGGGGAGCGGTATTTTCGTAACGGCGGTCGCCTGATCGCCATGCCAAAAGGGGCGGCAATTTTTGAAACCGTGGGCGCATGGGAGGATTATGCCACACCATCACGCGATATGCGGTTGTTAATTGCGATAGATGTATTATTAAATTTTCCTGAAAAAATAATGCGTTATCCGGCGTTATTTAATTTAACCGCACAAACTGCGGCGGCAATGAAAGCGCAAATTATGCAGTTACATGAAAAATTAACAGCCCAAAAACGCATTCATTACGTCGGTAGCGATGGCAAAAGCCGTGAGTTAACACTGGCGGCTATTTTAGCGCGCAAAGCGGCATTTGAAATGAGTTACAATCCGAATGATTGTGTGGAACTGCGGTGGGGTGCGAAAGAAGGCAGCGAGGAATATGCAGGCTGTACGCGCCATGCTCCGCTTGCGCAATTAAAACAGATGTTGGCAATGCGGGAATGGTTTCGGGATATGAAACGCCCACCGCGATGAAAATAAAAAAACGCCCACGATAAGCGAAGGCGTTAATAAATACGAGAGATTTTTTTTACACTTTACAATAAGAAGGAATCCAGCTTTTTTCAACCATGTAGTCTGGAACCTGATTAAAATCAAAGTTTTTCCCGTCTGCAATCATTTGTTGCACATCGAATAATTTATTCACTTCAGGTATATCATTGAAAAATAAAGTATAAAAAGGTGCAACGAGCCATTTTGCCACTTTGATACCTAATGGACCGATAAAATTACGCCGTTGTCCAACATGGGCAATTTCATCAATTGTGATTTCGTCTAATAATTCTTTCATCCGCGCACAGACTTCCGGCTCATCTGCCAACACCCGATCAAACAATTTGTGCAGATGAAAATAAAAAGTCACGCCCATTAATTCAGTCACAAACGCCGGCGTGTCCATTAAAAACCAAGGGACTTTCGGGAACTGCTCATAAACTTTTTCTTTCCAAGGGGATAACGGAACCCACTCAACTTTATCCAAGCCACAGGTTTTTAACATTTCATCAAATAAACGCACATGACAAAATTCTTCAGCCAAGTGCACACGGGAAATTTTTTCCTGAAGGGTGACAGAGTTTGCCATATCGGGTACTGCATTCCACGCGCCTTTAATGCCAACCCATTCGTGACGGGCGAATTTATAAATGCCAGTCAGCATTAATGTCATGTCATCTAAAGAATTAGGGTCATCGACCATTTCAATATAATTGCGGTAAAACGCTTCTGGATTGGCTAACGGGGTGCGTAGTTTTACCGGATTGGCTTGGAAATATTCTAAACGTGTACGTTTTTTCAGCAGGTCTTGTTCTTCTTCTAATAATTGCCCGCCGTGTTGCTGCGTAAAAATCCAATAGTCATCAAAATTTTCTTTGCGCTGTTGAGCCGTTGCGGGCGTAAAAACAGAGCGATATTTCGTGTTATTCATAAGATGTACCTTTTGCTTAAGGGAAAATACCGCCGTTATTCTACGGGATATTTACAAAATTCAGGGTTTTATTTCCTAAAAAGGCACGTCGTCATCAAAGTCTTCATAGCTGGGTGCGTTGGGCATATTCACAGGTTGCACAAATTGTTGTGCCGGACGCGGTGGCGGTGGAACTTGATTATACTGTTGCACGGGTGGTTGATTATATTGCGGTTGCACGGGTGGCTGATAGACTGCTTGTGCTGGCGGTTGTTGATAATACTGCCCTGCTTGTGGGTCAACATACCCCCCTGTCTGTGGGCTTTCAGCAAAACTGCTTGTACCGCCGGTTTTACTGCCTAGCATTTTCATGTCTTCTGCTACAATTTCCGTAGAATAGCGGTCTTGACCATTTTTATCTTGCCATTTGCGCGTTTGTAAACGCCCTTCAATATAAGTTTGACTACCTTTTTTTAAATATTGCCCAGCAATTTCCGCAAGTTTGTAATTACCGATGTTAAAAAATACCACCCGATGCCATTCTGTTGCATCTTTATTTTCACCGGTTTGTTTATCGCGCCAGCGTCTGGTGGTTGCTAAACTGATACTGGTAATGGCTTCACCGCCTGCCGTATAACGTATATCCGGGTCTGCGCCTAAATTGCCGATTAACATGACTTTATTGAGCATGATGTTCTCCGTAAACAAGATTATAAATATGCTAGTTACACGTTATAGTTAACGAATAAAAAGCAAAACTGACCACGATTATGCCTTAAGCATTCCCTAAAAAGCAAAGCACCGCTGTATTTAAAAATGATATTATCACTTGCTAATATCGCTTAAAAAATTAGGAAAACATGATGAAAATGATACCGTTACTTGCCTTATCGCTGCTCAGTAGCGCAAGCTTTGCAACCGTTCCCTTACCTGTTAAAAAAGTCACTGATGGCGTTTATGTGCATATTAGTACGCCTGAATTATCGAATACGCAAAATCATGGTGAAATTGCTAATATCGGTTTTATTGTTGGTACAAAATGTGTAGCGGTGATTGACACAGGTGGCAGTCCGGCGCAAGGACAAGCGTTAAAACAAGCCATTTTAGCCACCACCGCAACACCGATTTGTTATGTTATTAACACGCACATCCATCCTGACCATATTTATGGCAATCGGGCATTTAAAGCAGCGGGGGTGCAATTTATCGGACACTATAAATTAGCGCGCGCGCTGGCAACGCGCGGGAATTATTATTTAGAACGCGCTGTACCACAACTTGGGCTGACCTTGACTGCGGCGGATTTAATCGCGCCAGATATTGAAGTTAAGCAGCAATTAAAATTGGATTTAGGTGGACGCATGTTGACTTTACAAGCCCATCCAACTGCGCATACTGACAATGATTTAAGTGTTTATGATGAAAAAACGCATACGCTATGGCTGGCGGATTTATTATTCACACAGCATATTCCAACCCTAGACGGTAGCTTAAAAGGCTGGCTGGCGGAAATGGCGCGTTTAGAAAAACAGTCTTTCCGCTATGTCATACCCGGACACGGCGAGGTGGTAACAGATTGGCCACATAGTCTACAGCCGCAAAAACATTATTTAACCACGTTATTAACGGAAATTCGCGCCGAAATTAAACAAGGACATTTTTTAGAACACGCGGTTAAAACGGTCGGCTATGGACAAAAAAATGACTGGCTATTATTTGATGCGTTTCATCGTAAAAATGTCACCACCGCTTTTGCGGAATTAGAGTGGGAATAAACACACTGGTTTAACAAAACTGCATCGTATCAGTTGGTACAATAATTGCTGATTTAATGTAACTTCCGATTGTCACAGTTATCATCCCCATGTTTGATTATTTATTTCGGCAAGCGAAAAATCTTCGCTTAGTTAGACGCAAGCCTAATAAAGTCAGCGCGTTAATCAACGCTTATCAAGAACGAGTGTTAACCCAACAGTTACAAAATGACCCGGCGCAATTAATGGTACTAAACCATTTACAGCAGCTATTGAATTTTTTAAGCCAACACCCACGCAAAACGGCGCGTTTTCGTAGGTTTGCAGATATTCATGTTGGCAAAAGTTTATATATTTTTGGCGAAGTCGGGCGCGGTAAATCAATGATGATGGAGATTTTTTTTCAAGCCTGCCCCATCGAAAAAAAACGGCGCGTACATTTTTCAGTATTTATGTTGGAAGTACATGATTTTATTCATCATTGGCGACAGCAACACCACAGCGACCCGATTGCAGCCTATGCAAAACATTTGCGTGCCTCAACGTGGTTATTGTGTTTTGATGAATTTAATGTCACCGATATTGCTGATGCGATGATTTTAACCCGTTTGTTTAAACATTTGTTTGCGCAGGGTTTTTTGTTTGTAGCAACCTCAAATTATCACCCGGATGATTTATATCAAAATGGCTTACAACGAGGACTATTTTTACCGTTTATTCAACAGCTTAAGCAAGCTGCATCTGTTTTAGAATTAGCTGCGCAACAGGATTATCGCCTAGCACGCTTTAAAACAACACTACAGCAGCGATTTTATATTGGTACAGGAGAAGCGGCAGAACAGTTTTTGCGGCGCAGTTTGGCTCTGTTAATCGAACATCCCGACATGAACAGCGTGACTTTGCAGGTACAAAGCCGCGCTGTATATTTTAAAGCAGCACAGGCTGATATTTTATTCAGTTCATTTGCAGAATTATGCAACCGTGCGCTGGGAACGGGCGATTATAAAGCTATTGCCAATCAGTTCAACGTGGTGTTTATCGCGCATATTCCGCAGTTATCGCCGGAAAATCGTGATCAAGCACGCCGGTTTGTCAACTTGATTGATGCGTTATACGAACATAACGTAAAAATTGTTTGTACATTGGCGGTAGCAGTGAATCAGCTTTATCGCGTAGATCAGGTTTTTGAGTTCAAGCGTACACAATCCCGGTTAATGGAAATGCAATCGGATCATTATTGGCAGGCTAAAAGGGTTTTACCACCGCTAAAATAATAATCAGCACTAAAAACAGTATCGGAATTTCATTCACCTTGCGATAAAAAACATGGCTGCGCTGATTACGGTCGTGTTGAAAATCGTCAAGCCATTGATAACAAAAGCGATGATACACAATCATTAGCCCAAGTAAAGCCAGTTTGGTATGTAGCCAGCCGGTTTTACCATACGCCGCCCAAGCATAATCGAGTAACATCCAAATCCCGAAGAAAAACGTTAAGATCATCCCCGGAGTCATAATAATAAAAAATAATTTGCGTTCCATGACTTTAAACCGTTCGTTGCTGATTGCATCGTCACTCATCGCGTGATACACAAAAAGGCGCGGTAAATAAAATAATCCTGCAAACCAAGTGACCATAAAAATTAAATGTAATGCTTTTAACCACATAATGACGACCTTTAAAAAAATTGTTGAAGCGTTGTTTTCATGTCTTTAAGATTAAATAAACCGATTTTTTGCAAAATAATTTGTCCTTGTGGGTTGATTAAAAAAGTTGTGGGGGTCAAGGTAACTTGTTTAAAGACCTGAGCTAATTCGCCGCGTAAATCTAAGACAACAGGATAGGGAATGTGTTTCATTTTAGTCATCGCCACAACATGACTGGGCGGGTCATAGACCATTGCTATCGCGATAATTTCTAATCCCTGGTGATGAAACTGTTGATAAAGGTCAATAAAATCATTCACTTCTTTTATACAGCTTGGGCAATCGGTTGCCCAAAATGTGACCAATACCGGTTTGCCGCGTAAGGCTTGTAAGCGGATTTTTTCACCACGAATGGTTATTAACGTGGCATCCGGTGCGTTCCAAATGCGGTAATACGGGTGATTTTTAAAATAGAGGCTGCCGCTTATGAAGAGAATAAATAGTATGAACAGGTATTTGTGACGCTGAAAAAAAACGCGGTTAACTGGCGGCATAAAATTCAAATTTGTTGGTTTTAACGCTTAAATTATAACAAAGCTGGTAAAATGCTTACGCTTAAATGCTATGGCGTGTACAGCATTATCACTCATTTTAATAACCTTAAGGAAAAATAGCATGTTTCATATTTTGACCTATAACAATATTTCATCAACAGGACTGGATAGATTTCCCAGTGAGCGATATGCGATTTCTGCCGAAGTTGAGCTGCCTGATGCCATTTTGTTACGTTCGTTTAAGCTGCATGGTGTAGCGATTCCTGAATCGGTAAAAGCGGTCGGACGTGCAGGTGCGGGAGTTAATAATATTCCGGTTGAAGAATATACTAAGCGTGGTATTCCAGTGTTTAATGCGCCGGGCGCAAATTCAAATGCAGTGGCAGAATTGGTGATTGCAGGGATGTTATTAGCTTCGCGTCACCTTCCTGCGGCACTAAAATTTGTCAGCAGTTTACAAGGCGATGAGGAAAGTATTAACAGCCAAGTGGAAAAAAATAAAAAGGATTTTGCCGGTTTTGAAGTTTTGGGAAAAACTTTAGGTGTCTTGGGGTTAGGCGCAATCGGCGTTAAAGTGACTAATGCGGCGGCGGCATTGGGGTTAAAGATTATTGGCTTTGATCCATTTATTTCTTTAGCCAGTGCGTGGAAATTAAACGCAGCGACCATTCCAGCTACTGATGTGGATGATTTAATTTCCCGTTCCGATTTTATCACTTTACATATCCCTTTGAATGATAAGACAAAAAACTTGATTAATGCAGAACGGATTGCACGCATTAAACAAGGCACGACCTTGTTGAATTTTTCCCGTGCGGGAGTTGTGGACGAGGCGGCGGTACTTGCGGCTTTAGATTCAGGCGCGTTACACGCTTACGTTTGTGATTTTCCATCGCCAGCCTTGCTAAAACACCCACGCGCGATTGCTTTGCCGCATTTAGGCGCGTCAACAGAAGAAGCAGAAGATAATTGTGCCGTGATGGTGGCGGATCAGATTCGTGATTTTTTGGAGCAAGGTATTATTCGCAATGCGGTGAATTTTCCTGAGGTGATTGTGCCGGTTACCGAGGAAGGGGTACGGGTGGTGATTACTAATCAAAACATTCCCGGTGTGGTGGGGCATGTGTCATCGATTTTTGGTGCCGCTGGATTAAATATTATTGATTTAACCAATAAATCGCGTGGGGATGTCGCTTATACGCTGATTGATCTGAATGCGGACGTGCCGGCACAAGTAGTGGAAAATTTACGCCATATTGAAGGCGTATTATCCGTGCGGGTGATTTAATTTAACTTGTAAAAAGGCAAGATTTTGTGTCTTTACAAACGGAAAGCGACTATGAGTTTTGACATTGTTTGTTTTGACTGCGACAGTACCTTAAGCAAAATTGAAGGCATTGATGAATGTGCTAAGCGTGTGGGGTTAGGCGATGCTATGGCGAAGTTGACCGAGGCGGCTATGAATGGTCAGTTGCCTTTGGAAGCTGTTTATGAACGGCGTTTGCAATTAATTCAGCCAAACAAGGCGGCGATTGCAGCGATTGCTGATTTGTATCTGGCGGAAATTGTTGACGGGGTTGTGGAGGTGTTTACAACTTTGCAGCAGCACGGTAAGCAGATTCACATTATCAGCGGCGGTTTGCGGCAGGCGATTTTGCCGTTGGCGTGTTTTTTAAATATTCCTGAAGTCTGTGTTCACGCAGTTGATATTTATTTTAATGCCGATGGCAGTTATCGTGATTTTAATCGCGCATCTCCTTTGAGTAAAAATGGCGGTAAGGCTTTGATTTGTCAAGAAATTAGTAAAAAGTCGCAAGCAATGGTGCTGATAGGGGATGGTAAAACTGATTTGGAGGCGCAAAGCGTGGGGGTCAAAGTGATTGGGTTTGGTGGCGTTGTCGCGCGTCAAATTGTTGCAGAACAGGCAGATTTTTATGTGGCTGAGCGTTCTTTAATGGCAGTTCTTGGACACATCTTGTAATATAACTAATTGATTTTAATTGTTTAATAGAGAAATTTTAGAGAAAGAGCATGGCAGGACATAGTAAATGGGCAAACATTAAGCATCGCAAAGGAGCGCAAGATGCAAAACGCGGACAGGTTTTTACTAAAATGTTGCGTGAAATTTCGGTGGCGGCAAAAATCAGTGGTGATGTCGCTAATAACCCACGTTTGCGTACTGCGATTGATAAAGCCTTAGGCGCGAATATGAAGCGTGACACCATTGAAAATGCGATTAAGAAAGCAACTGGGGCTTTGGAAGGGGTAAATTATGAAGAAGTCCGTTATGAAGGTTATGGTCCGGGTGGGATTGCGGTGATTGTAGAATGTTTAACCGATAATCGTAATCGTACAGTCGGTGAGGTGCGGCATGCGTTTTCTAAGTCTGGTGGCAATTTAGGTACCGATGGTTCGGTGGCGTATATGTTTAAAAAACTGGGCATTCTTAGCTACAACGCCGGTGTGGATGAAGATGCCGTTATGGAAGCGGCGATGGAAGCCGGTGCGGATGATATTATCACTAATGATGACGGTTCGGTGGATGTGTTGACCAGTGCGGAAAGTTATTTGACTGTCAAAGAGGCAATGGTTGGTGCAGGATTTACGCCGGATAATTCTGAGGTAACGATGGAAGCGGATAATAAAGTCGCAATCACTGATTTGGAAGAGGCGCAAAAAGTATTGCGTTTAATTGATAGACTTGAAGAATTGGACGATGTACAAGAAGTTTATTCAAATGCAGACATCAGTGACGAACTTGTGGAACAGTTAGATTAATATTGTCATTTATATACTGCGACTGTTCGGTTTTAGCAAAACTGGCAGTCGTGGTTTACCGTCAGGAGACTACTATGCAAGCAGCCAGAGGTTATGCAGCATTTAACAGCAATACCCCTTTAGTTCCTTTCCAATTTGAACGCCGTGATTTAATGCCTACTGACGTGCAAATTGAAATTCTTTATTGCGGGGTGTGTCATTCTGATATTCACCAAGTACGCAATGAATGGGGAAATTCAATTTTCCCGATGGTGCCGGGACATGAAATTGTCGGCAAAGTGATAAACGTAGGAAACGCGGTTAGCAAGTTTAAAATAGGCGATAGTGTCGGTGTGGGGTGTATGGTGGACTCCTGTCGCGAATGCCCGGATTGTCAAGATCAGCAGCAACAATATTGCAATCATGCCGTGTTTACTTACAATGCGCCAGACCCTAAGATGCAAGGCAAACAAAGCACTTACGGCGGTTATTCTAATCAAATTGTAGTTGAGCAAGATTTTGTACTCAAAATTGCCAAGCATCTTGATTTGGCCGCTGCCGCGCCGCTGTTATGTGCTGGAATTACCACTTATTCACCGTTGCGGCATTGGCAGGTTGGCGCAGGACAAAAAGTCGGCATCGTTGGCTTGGGCGGATTAGGGCATATGGGAGTCAAATTTGCTCGTGCGATGGGCGCGCGAGTTGTGTTGTTTACGACTTCCGCAAATAAAGTGGAAGATGCAAAACGGTTAGGTGCAGATGAAGTGGTGATGTCTACAAATCACGACGATATGAACGCACATCTGCAAAGCTTTGATTTTATTTTAAATACTGTTGCCGCACCGCATAATTTAGATGCTTACACCGCATTATTAAAACGCGATGGTACATTATGCTTAGTGGGTGTACCGGATTACGCACATCCTTCGCCTTCTGTTGCAAACTTGATTTTCAAACGTCGCAGTATTGCCGGTTCCCTAATCGGCGGTATTCAAGAAACGCAGGACATGTTGGATTTTTGTGCTGAACATCAAATTACTTCGGATATAGAGCTGATTCCGATACAACAGATTAATCAGGCTTATGAACGGGTATTAAAAAGTGATGTTAAATATCGGTTTGTGATTGATTTGGCCAGCCTTGCTGTGGATGACTAATTGCTATGAATCCCTTTGTTTGGCCGATTCGAGTGTATTATGAAGACACAGATGCCGGAGGTGTGGTGTTTCATGCAAATTATCTTAATTTTTTAGAACGGGCGCGCACCGAAATGTTACGCGCATACGGTTTTGAGCATAATCAACTCCGTGAACAATTTAATCTTTTATTTGTTGTGCGTTCCTTGGCAATTGACTATCTGATGGCGGCTAAATTTAATGATTTGTTAAATGTTGTTTCACAGATTACGACAATCAAACAAGCAAGTTTGTTGTTTGAACAACAAATTAAACGCGATGATTTAGTTTGTTGCAGTGCGCAGGTCAGCATTGCTTGTGTTGATGCGGTCAGTTTTCGTCCTAAAGCAATGCCAAGCGATTTGAAAGCAAGATTTATCAGAATAGACTAAACTTCGATTTGTGATGGTTGGTCAATCCTCTGTGATGCGGCTTTATTTTAATTAAAGACGGCCGGGGAATTTAAACTCTTAAAATACTTAAAAAATACAAAATGAATATTGATTTGTCTATTTTCCATTTGGTTAAGGATGCCAGTTTTGTGGTGCAGTGTGTATTGCTGATTTTGTTTATGGCATCATTGATTACTTGGAATTTCATTTTCTTTAAGCGCAGAGAGTTAAATGAATCAATTGCTTTAGTCAATACGTTTGAAAATGAGTTTTGGTCAGGCATTGAACTGACTGAGTTGTATAAAAAATTAACCGCGAAAGAATTTGCTCCTGAAGGGGTGGAAAAAATATTTTTAAGTGGTTATAACGAATTTTCGCGGATGCGTCAAAAAGGCAATGTTGAACCGGCGGTATTAGTTGAAAGTGCGCAGCGGGCAATGCGGATTGAACTGACGCGCGAATTAGATAGATTGGATGAAGCGTTACCGTTTTTAGCGACAGTCGGTTCCAGTAGCCCTTATATTGGTTTGTTTGGTACGGTATGGGGGGTTATGAATGCTTTTCGGTCGTTGGTCAGTGTGCAACATGCAACGTTAATTCAAGTTGCGCCGGGGATTGCTGAATCATTAGTGGCAACGGCAATGGGCTTGTTTGCCGCTATTCCGGCGGTGATTGCTTATAACCGTTTTTCGACACGCTTAGATAGATTGGCAGGAAGGTATGAATTGTTTATCGATGAGTTCTCAGTTTTATTGCAACGTTTGGCGCATAATAAATGATGAGTTATAGACGTATTCGGCGTAGAAAATTACTCTGTGAAATTAACATCGTGCCGTATATTGATGTGACTTTTGTCTTGTTGGTTATTTTTATGATGACAGCTCCTTTGCAGCAACGTGCGGTAGAAGTAAATTTACCGGTTGCAGAAGGGGGGGCGATTGAACCGAAACCCTTAGATCAGCCTGAACAATTTCCGGTTATTATTTCAGTGGAAAAAAATGGGCAGTATTATTTAAGCGAACACGGGGAAGCACCGACAGCATTGTTATTGGATTTGTTGTTATTTAAAGTTGCTGATTTACATAAGGATAATCCAAGTCTGGCGTTTTATTTAAAAGCCGATAGCGATGTTAATTATGGTCGTATTGTGGCGGTCATGGAGAGATTAAAAAAAGCCGGGGTTCCGCATTTAGGGTTAATTACCCGTTCTGCTGAGCAATAGCACATGGATGAGGTAGGTTCTTCAAAATTTAGCTTTTCTTTTATATTAGCGATTTTGCTGCATTTGTTATTGCTGACCGTGTTTGTGTTAACGTTGGAAACCGATAAGCATAAACAACATACAGTTATCCCGTTAGAGGCTTTACAAGCTACGGTTTTTGACGCGCAACAGATAGAAAAGCAAATTCAAGATGCGCGTCTGTTAGCGCAAGTTCCTAAACATAAATTAACGCGCAGTGAAAAACGGCGTTTAGCACGCGAGAAAAAGATTGCTGCATGGCGTTTGGCGGCTAAACGGCAAAAACAAATAGCGTCATTGACTAAATTATCGATTGGGGGGCAACCTGTGTTAGCCGACCCTGAAAAACCCGATTTAGCGGAGGCGGAAAAACAAGCGAACGCACTCGCTAAAAAAGCACTGGCGCGTGAGAGGTGGCTAAAAAAAGTGGCGGCACGGAAAAAAGCCGCCCAAGCGCAACTTAAAAAACCAGCCCTTGCCCCGCCTGAAGTCAAACCACGCCAAGACAATCGCTTGCCACAGACCGTTCCTTCACCTTTTTAACTTAAGCGAATGCGTTGGGAATGTTATTGAGATTTAGTGCCTGACAAGGTAAAAAAATCCGTGTTTTTTATTACCATAACCTGAATATTGACTATAGTATTTCAATTAACGTATTAATTTACTGTATCGTAAGGACTTAAAAATGAAAATATCCCAGCTTATTTTGTTGATGGCGACTGTTGGTATAACTTGTGCGTATGCTGAAGAGCAATTGCCACCACCGCCAGTGTTGGATCATTCAACTTATCGCGGTGGGTTATATGATCCTGTGCAACCTGCCTCGTCTGTTCCGTTGCAAGTCAACACGCCGATTTTAACCCCGCCTAATCTTCCGGCAAGTGACGGTTTAGGTCGCTTACAAAATGATGTCACACAGCTTAAATCCAGAGTGGATGAACAGGGACGCGCTTTATTAACGTTAAAACAACGCCAAGATGCAATTAACGCAACGCTTGAACAACGTTTATCAACTTTAGGTTCCGGTGTGAATGCAACAGGCGGAGCATTAGGTACACATCCGGTGGCACCGATTGTGCCACAGTTAGATACGTCAGGATTTATTCCGCCTAGTAGTGCAGTGGCTGCGCCGTTGGCGAATAGTGAAAAAATGCGCTATCAAAATGCTTATACCTTATTTAGAAATAATCAGCCTGATCAAGCTATTACCGAATTTAAAAATATTATTGCCAGTTATCCTAGCGGAGAATATGCAGATAATTCCCAATATTGGATTGGTGAGGCGTTACTGAAAAAAGGGGATAAAAACGGCGCGCTTTTAGCTTTTGATCAAGTGGTGCGCAGCTATCCACGCAGTGCGAAAGTGCCCGATGCGTTGCTGAAAATCGGTATGACGCAACTGACATTAAAAAATAAAGCCAAGGCGAAAGAATATCTTGATTTTGTGATTAAAAATTATCCGGGCACTTCAGCCGCCGGTATCGCCGCAACAAAAAAATCACAAGCGGGTATTTAATTAATCCAAACCAAAGCCATTGTGACTGATTCTTTACGCATTAGTGAAATTTTTTATTCTTTGCAAGGTGAAGCCAATACCGTGGGTTTGCCGACTGTTTTTATCCGTTTAACAGGGTGTCCGTTGCGTTGCGTGTATTGCGATACTGCCTATGCTTTTACCGGTGGTGAAAAAAAAACGTTGGCGCAAATTATGCACACTGTTGACAGCTATGGTGCAACCTATATCACTGTAACCGGCGGTGAACCGTTAGCACAGCCTGAATGCTTAGTTTTATTAAAACAATTGGCGGATAAAGGCTATTGTGTTTCCTTAGAAACCAGTGGCGCGTTAGACATTGCACAAGTTGATTCGCGCGTTATCAAAGTGATGGATTTAAAAACCCCCAGTTCCGGCGAATTGACTAAAAATCGCTATGACAATCTGCTTTATTTACAGATGCAAGACCAACTTAAATTTGTGATTGGTAATGAACATGATTATGTCTGGGCTAAAACGATGATAGCAGAGCATGATTTAATTCACCGCTGTCAGGTATTGTTTTCGCCAGTGATGGGACAAATGTCGCCGACCACACTGGCAGAGAAAATCTTACACGACCGCTTATTAGTACGATTTCAAATTCAACTTCACAAATACCTTTGGAATGATGCCCAAGGTAAATAATTTATGCAAAAAAAAGCCCTTATTCTTCTTTCCGGTGGTTTAGACTCTATCACCACATTGGCACTGGCTCTACAACAAGGTTTTTCCTGTTATGCGTTAAGTTTTAATTACGGTCAACGCCACACTGCGGAACTGGCAGCCGCACAAAAAATTGCTGCGCATTATCAAGTTGTTGAACATAAAATCATTCATTTAGGTTTAGACGCTATTGGCGGCTCTGCCTTAACGGACGCGCATATTGCGGTTCCTAATACTTTACAAAAAGGCATTCCAGTTACCTATGTGCCGGCCAGAAATACTATTTTTTTATCACTGGCATTAGGCTGGGCAGAAGTGCTACAGGCCGATGATATTTTTATTGGCGTGAATGCGGTCGATTATTCCGGTTATCCTGATTGTCGTCCTGAATTTATTGCCGCATTTCAAACACTTGCCAATCTTGCCACCAAGGCGGGGGTTGAAGGGGATGTGATAAAAATACATACCCCATTGATTTCATTAACGAAAGCGCAAATTATTCAACAAGGTTTGGCATTAGGTGTAGATTATCAACAAACGGTTTCTTGTTATTCGGCGGATGGGCAAGGTCGCGCGTGTGGTGTGTGCGATGCGTGTCGTTTACGCAAAATTGGTTTTGAGCAGGCTCAAGTTAAAGACCCGACCCGTTATCAATAAAAATAACTTATCAAATGAATGACTAAGCGCGGATTTTGCTGGCTATTGTTGCTGATGACTGCGCCTGTCGCTGCGATAGACACCGCAACTTTAGCGATGGCGCAGCTTAAAAGCCAAGGCTGGCAATTACAAGGCATTAAAATTCAGTTAAGCACCCCAGCGCAACATACACCACAATTTCAGCTTATTATTCAAACGCTTAGCTTGCCTAAGCCGTTAAATGATTTAAAACTTCTTAATATCCACTGTACGCAATTTTTATGGCAAAAGCGACAAATCAGTTGCATACACGGTGTAGCACAACTGCAATCCAAAACATTCGCTTCCCCCCGTTTAAACTTTTCATTCGCAATTACTCCCGCGTACAGTCAATTTCATATTCAGCAGCTAAAATTATTCAGCGGTCAGTTTGATATACAAGGCTCAGCACAACAAGGCAAATGGCAACTGCGTTTAAATGGCGCGCATTGTGGTTTAACTGTGCTACATGACTTATTGTTTCCACAGCTTAAACTCAGCTCCGGTACGTTGGATTTACAGGCAAAAGCTATGGGCAATTGGCACGGTGCGCAGCAAATTAAAGCGCAGATGCAAGCGAAAAATTTATCGTTACAAACCGCAGACGGTAAAAAGGCGGGTGAACATCTAGCTTTAACCGCGCAGGTAAATGCCGCGCAGGTTAATAAGCAGTGGTTGTGGCAAACGGATAATTTTTTTCATAGCGGGAATTTATACATTGAGCCGTTTTATGTGGAAAATAAATCCACCCGCATTAGCCTTAGTGGGCGCGGTTATCTGGATATTGCGCAGCATAAGATAGACATCGACAGCATAAAGTTTACCCATCCGCATATTGCCACGCTTACGGCTACCGCAAATTTGCATTATGCGCCAACTGTTGAAGTAACACGCGGTAAAGTTTATGCGCATGTTAGTGATTTGGCGGCTGCCTCACAAGTGTATATCGCGCCGTTTATCGCTACGACTGCCCTAGAAGGATTGGGTTTATCAGGCGATATAGAAGCACAAACCCATATTCGCCAATCCGCATTAGCCGATGGTTATTTAATTGCCAATCATTTGAATATTCTGGATCAAAAACAACGCTTTGCATTAACTGGCGGAGCTATGACTTTTAATTGGGCAAATCAAGACAGCTTTACTAAAAATTCGATTATCGCGTGGAAAGAATTAAAGCTGTATTCGTTATCGTTGGGACAAAATTATTTCCCCTTATTATTCAAAGCACAGACAATTCATTTACCTAAATTATTAATTATTCCGTTATTAGGCGGTGATTTTCGCGTTGAACAATTTGATTGGCAGCGGGTGAAAAATAAAAGCCCACAACTACATTTTGCCGGACGTATTCATCAGCTTTCGTTAGAAAAATTAACGCAATCATTTCATCTACAACCTATTTCGGGCTATTTAAGTGGACAAATCCCTAGCGTAACATTGGCGGACAGTAAATTAAGTTTAGACGGCGGTTTACAGATTAATGTATTTGATGGTGTGATTGCCATTCATAAATTAGCCATATCCGGTTTTATGACCGATTTTACCCAGTTTTATAGCGATATAGCGATTGATAAGTTAGATTTAGAACAATTAACGCAAAAATTTTCTTTTGGCGGTATGCAAGGGCGTTTATCCGGTTATATTCGCGATTTATATTTAGAGAACTGGCAGCCGATTAAATTTAATGCGTGGATTGGAACATTAGACGATGATTCAACCCATCAAATCAGCCAAAAGGCGGTAAATAATATTGCCAGTATTGGTGGTGGTGGTGCGGTGGATGCGCTGTCGCGGGCTGTTTTAAGTATTTTTGATAATTTTAATTATGAAAAAATCGGTTTAGGATGTTATTTGCAAAAAAGTGTGTGTCAATTAACCGGCGTGGAATCTACTGATTATGGGTATTACATTATTAAAGGCGGTGGACTACCGCGTATTGATGTAATGGGCTATAACACGCGCATTGATTGGAAGGTTTTGCAACAGCGGTTAGAGCGGATTGGTAAAACCGATAAAGCGGTGATTGATTAACGCAAAATCATCCGTAAATCTGTACCAATCTGTCTAAGCTCCTGTAATTTAAGTGTTTTTTTGTCGGTAATACGGTGTAAGTCAGGTAGTGTAAATAATCCTCGCCCTTGGTCTCCTAAAATACAGGTTGCCATGTAAATAATCCATTCATCAACCCAATGTCCGGCTAGTAACGCACCATTTAACACAGCACCCGCTTCGATGAAAACCTCGTTGATTTGTTGTTGACCTAAAAAATCAAATACCGCAGTTAAACTAAGCCGACCGTGTTCGGCGGGGAGTAAATATATTTTAAATCCTTGCTGTTCTAGCCGCTGTTGTTTTTCACGATTTGCACTACAGGTTAACACCCATGTTTCGCCAGCTAATGTTGCCATTTTCGCATGGCAAGGGGTGTTTAAATGACTGTCTAAAATAATGCGCGTCGGTTGTAACAGCGTTACATCAGGCAAACGGGCATTTAACGAAGGGTTGTCGGTTAAGACAGTGTTAATGCCGGTCATAATAGCGCAGCTTTGCGCACGATAGTGATGAACGTCTTGGCGTGCTGCGATTGAGGTAATCCAGTGACTTTCACCATTTGCCATAGCTGTGCGCCCGTCTAAACTCATGGCTAATTTACTGCGCACCCAAGGGCGACCGGTGGTCATACGTTGGATAAAACCGGGGTTTAAAGCGCGTGCCTCCTGTTCTAAAACACCACAAACCACGGTAATCCCGGCTGCGCGTAATGCAGCTAAGCCTTGCCCGGATACCAGTGGATTGGGGTCTTGCATCGCCACGACAACCCGCGCTACTTGCGCTTGAATCAGTGCCGCACAACAAGGTGGGGTTTTGCCGTGATGACTGCACGGTTCTAACGTCACATAGACAGTCGCGCCTTGGGCTTGGGTGGTTTGTTTTAATGCCTGCACTTCGGCATGACCTTCTCCGGCATAGGCGTGCCAGCCTTGCGCGAGTAAATGCCCTTGCTTGACGATTACACAACCGACACGCGGATTCGGTGTTGTGGTGTATAGCCCTTGTTTCGCTAAAGCTAAGGCTTGTGTCATGTAATAAATATCTTCGGGTAAGGTCATAGGTGAGCCAAATAAGACAAAATTATAAAAAATGCCATTGGCGAAAATAAGCGGCCTGACCGTGATAGACACCAGCCGCATCCACCACATTCCAGATAATGGCATTGCGTATTTCAAACCGTCGCCCCGATTGCGAAATGCGCACGCCGTGATAATTTTTAATAAAACCTTGTGCGGTGACTTGCGCCATCAGCTTTTCGCGCGCGGCTTGATTGATTGGTTCGGCTGAAGCGCGTGAGGGCAAGGTTATTAATTGTTGCCAGTTTAATTCAAATAATTGCAATCCTTGTGCGTTAGCATAATTAAACAGCGGCTCTGCTTGGGTATTGTGTGATAACAAGACACAGGGTGCGAAAAATAATTGTTGCGCCAAGGTTGTTGGCGGACAGTCAGCCAACGGATAACCCAGCAGTGAGGCAAAACTTTTAGCCAATAAATCAATATGATCGGCTAAAAAATGATTATCCGCACACGGTTCGGGGGGAAAATAAGTTGCCATGATAAGTTAAAACTCAATCCCTTGTTCAGCGTGAATGCCTTGGTTAAAAGCGTGTTTAATGGGGTGCATTTCCGTTACCGTGTCCGCAAGGGCGATGACTTCCGGTGCAGCATTACGTCCGGTTAAAATTAAATGCTGCCATGCCGGTTTTTGCGTGCGAACAAAATCAGCAATTTCTGCGCCACTGATCCAATTATAACCACAGCAATAGTTAATTTCATCCAACAGCACCAAGTCAAATTGCGCTGAGAGAATTTTTTGTTGGCTAAATTGCCAAATTTTACGGCTCGTGTCGATGTCTTGCTGAGGATTTTTAGTGTCCCAAGTGAAACCATCGCCTAACGCATACCACTCAATGGTATCAAAACGCGCTGCCGCCCGTTGTTCACCGGTTTGCCATTGCCCTTTAATATATTGAATCACACAGATTTTCATGCCCCAGCCGGCAGCGCGGAAGACCATGCCAAATGCACTGGATGATTTGCCTTTGCCTTCGCCGGTATGAACCAACACAATCCCACGCCGTTTGTCTCTGCTTTTCACGATAACCACTCCGCCATTTTTTGGGGGGCACTGGAAAAATACCAATGAATATACGAGGCGCGCACATTTCTAAACCGCGTGCCTTTGTCGCCTTTTTTGACTTTAAAACAAGGCATTAAACCGCTAGTATTTTCACGCCGCGAATAGTGAAACTCATGTCCGTGCATCCCGTTTTCTTCATCACGATAGCCTAATGACATAAGTCTTTTTTCCATAATTGAACTATAAGGGAAGACCCCAGCCATCGGCCAGCGATTGCCTTCAATATCGACTAATTCTTTACCCAGCAGCATTGCACCGCCACATTCGGCTAAAACGGGTTTGTTTTCACTGATAAATTGATGCAAGGAAGCCCAGCTTTTTGATTGGGAAAGTATCGGCGCGTATAATTCAGGATAACCGCCGGGTAGCCAAACCGCATCGGCTTTTTCAGGTATAGGCTCACTGCGTAAGGGCGAAAAAAATTGAATATCTGCACCTTCTTCTTTTAGCCAATTAATATTTGCCGGATAAATAAAACAACAGGCAAGGTCTTTTGCTACCGCAATCACTTTGCCTTTTAATAACGGCTCACGCGCTTGCGTATCGGTTGGATGTTGATCTAAAACTTGGGTAAAAGCGACTTCCCAGAAACGTTCATCGATATGTAAAAATGGCAAAAAATCTGGTACATCGCCTTCTTCCGGGCGTTTTAAACCTAAATGACGATCAGGTAAAATTGGCGCGTCTTTTTCAAACCAAGCCAGTAATGGCGGCAATTTATGTGCGGCTAATAAATCGCGCAAAATGGCGGCATGGTGTTCGCCGCCAATTTGGTTGCCGATGATTGCGGAAATAGTAAAACCGATTTTTTTTGCATACTGACAAAATCCAGCCACTAACGGTACAATCGAACCTGCCATACCTTTACCATCGACAATTAAAATTGCCGCAATATTTAATTCCTTGGCTAAATCTGCACTCGACCCCATCCCACCTACGCCCGCACGCCCGTCAAACAACCCCATCACCCCTTCAATTAAAGCAAATTGAACGTTTTGTGCCTGTCGCGTTAGTTGGTCACGACACACTTTTGCCCCCATCATTTGTGTATCTAAATTAAAAGACGGCTGATGGGTAATCGCTTGATGCCAGAGCGGATCAAGATAATCAGGACCTGCTTTAAAAGTTGCTACTGGCGTTTTTTTTGCTTGCAGATGCTGTAGCAAAGCTAACATAACTGTTGTTTTGCCGCAGCCTGAATGGGTTCCTACTAAAATCGCTGTTTTTAGCATGTATTCCTCGGTTATTTTCGATGATGTCGCATCAATAAAATGTTGTTGCTGAGAACGTAAGCTTATCTTTCATTATCATTGTAGTTGATTACAATTTTTTTTGTAATTTGTACGTTAAAGCAACATATTTATGTAAAAAAAGCGGGGCGAAAATCCGGTTACAGAAAATACATCTGCTAAAATCAAAAAAATTATTGCTGTGGATAGGTGATTAAAAAGCTAAAAAGGCTATGTGTTGAACTAAAATGGGACTACAAAATAAATCGTCAGGTTTTGGGTGAAAAATTAAGGGTTTGAAAGTGTAAAAAAATCTGCCGCAGATGGTGAAACGGTCTATAAATTGATTGCTTGATAAAATCAGCAAGCAAATTAAAATCAATATTGTAAAATGCAACACAGTTTTTGAGGCGTTGACCGCTGCATGTTTAAAATTACTTGCGTATTAAAGAGGAAGAAAATAATGAAACATTTAACGCGAATCAGCGGTTTAGTCTTAGCCGCTTTATTACCGCTGACTGGATTGGCGGCGGAAGATGAAACCGCTTGGAATAATACTTTAAAGCCTGAGTTTTTCGCTAAGCAAGCGATTGAAGAATCGGACAAAGTGATTGAGTTAGAAACGCCGTATCGCGCTGAAGACCCTGCACTGGTGCCGATTAAAGTGAGTAGTAAAATCAAGCAAACTAAAGAGCATTATATTAAAAAAATCATTGTGTTAGTGGATAAAAATCCGTTTCCGTTTGTGGGGGATTTTGAGTTTACGCCCGACAGTGGTAAGGCGGATATTGCGATGCGGGTGCGGGTAAATACTTACAGCTTTGTGCGTGCGATTGCGCAAATGAATGATGGTAAGTTATATATGAGTAAAAAGTTTGTTAAAGCCAGCGGCGGTTGTTCTGCACCGATTGGAACCGATTTAGACGAGGCAATGAAACGCTTGGGTAAAATGAAATTCCGTTTAGATGATGGGGTAAAACTCGGTGAGCCAACGTTGGCGCAATTGTTGATTAGTCATCCGAATATTACCGGTATGCAGATGGATCAAGTGACGCGCTTTGTGATGAAGTCACATTTTATTGAGCAAATGAAAGTCACGTTTAATGATAAACCGGTGTTGACGGCAAAAATTGATATTGCTATCAGTGCTGATCCGAATTTCCGTTTTTATTTTGTTCCAGATAAGGCCGGGGAGTTAAAAGTGCAAATCAGCGATACGTCTTGCGAAACTCCAACCAGCCGTAAAGTGTGTAGTAAAGGTAAAACGTATAGCGAAAGTTATAAAGTACAGCCTTAAAAGGCGTTTTTATAGGTTTGCGTTAAACAGCACGTCACAAAAAACTCAGCGGTTTGTTTCGTGGCTGAAAAACGCAGGTATAATGCCGACCATCTATTCAATGGCTTGAAAAATAAGAGGTTAGATTGAACGTTATTTTAGTTACAGGTGGTGCAGGGTTTATTGGCTCAAACTTTGTGCATCAACAACTGCACAGTACCGATAATTTGGTCATTAATTTGGACAAATTAACTTATGCGGGGAATTTGGAAAATTTAGCCACGTTGCGCGGTCATTCACGTCATGTTTTTGTACAAGGCGATATTGGCGACCGTTTTTTAGTCGATTCACTGTTTGCACTGCACAAACCCAACTTTGTGGTTAATTTTGCCGCTGAAAGCCATGTTGACCGCTCGATTCACGGCCCGCAAGATTTTATACAAACCAATGTCATGGGAACGTTTCATTTACTTGAAGCTAGCCGCGCGTATTGGAATCAGTTATCTGCTCCTGAACAAGCGGCATTTCGGTTTTTACATGTTTCAACGGATGAAGTATATGGTTCGTTGTCAGCAACTGCACCCGCCTTTACCGAAACCCACCCTTACGCACCCAATAGCCCCTATTCTGCGTCCAAAGCAGCCTCTGACCATTTAGTCCGTGCGTACCATCATACTTATGGTTTACCAACGCTGACTACTAATTGCTCTAATAATTACGGTGCCTATCAATTTCCTGAAAAACTGATTCCGCTGCTGATTATGAATGCGTTACAAGGCAAAGCGTTACCCATTTATGGCGATGGGTTAAATATTCGTGACTGGTTGTATGTAGAAGACCATTGCGCAGCAATTACTACTGTGTTAAAGCAAGGCACGGTAGGTGAAGTTTATAATATTGGCGGCAATTATGAAAAAACCAATTTAGAGATTGTGCATACTGTATGCGCAATTTTAGATGAACTGGTTCCCGATTCACCGCACCGTCCACACCAGCAATTAATCACTTATGTTAAAGACCGTCCCGGACACGACAAACGTTATGCCATTGATGCCAGTAAAATTAAAACACACCTCGGCTGGCAGCCCGCGCATACGTTTGAGGCGGGGATTTTCAAAACCGTCACTTGGTATTTAAACAATCCGGCGTGGGTAGAACATATCACCAGTGGCAGTTATCAACAATGGATTCATCAAAATTACGAGGCACGCGCATGACACGCAAAGGTATTATTTTAGCAGGCGGCTCCGGTACGCGCTTGTATCCTGCGACCCAGGCTGTTTCTAAACAGCTATTACCGATTTACGATAAACCGATGATTTATCATCCGCTTAGCACGTTAATGTTAGCGGGAATGCGCGATATTTTAATTATTTCCACCCCCCAAGATTTGCCGTTATTTTCACAACTGCTCGGTAGTGGCGAACAGTGGGGATTAAACTTAAGCTATGCCCCACAACCGTCACCGGACGGCTTGGCGCAAGCGTTTATTATCGGCAAACATTTTATCGGCAATGACCTTAGCGCGTTAGTATTAGGCGATAATATTTTTCATGGGCATAATTTTTCCGATTTATTACAGCAGGCGATGTCGAAAACCGATGGAGCGACAGTGTTTGCTTATCAAGTTCACGACCCTGAACGTTATGGGGTTGTAGAGTTTGACGATAATTTGAATGCGCTGAGTTTAGAAGAAAAGCCCGCGCGCCCTAAATCCAATTATGCGGTAACGGGGTTGTATTTTTATGATAATCAAGTCATTGATATTGCTGAAAATTTACAGCCTTCGCCGCGTGGTGAGCTTGAAATTACCGATGTTAATAAACAATATTTAACCCGGCAACAACTTGCAGTTTCCTTAATGGGGCGCGGTTATGCGTGGCTGGATACCGGTACGCACGAGTCGTTATTAGAGGCATCGCAATTTGTGCAAGTGTTAGAACGGCGGCAAGGTTTAAAAATTGCCTGTTTGGAAGAAATTGCATGGCGGATGAAATATATTACTGATCAACAACTAGAAGCCCTAGCACAACCGTTGGCGAAAAACGGCTACGGGCAATATTTATTAAAAATACTCGCGCAAGGGGCTTAATGATGCAAGTGACAGCAACCGCTATTCCTGATGTGTTGGTGATTGAGCCGAAAATATGGGGCGATGAACGTGGTTTTTTCTTTGAGAGTTTTCATGCCGCGCGGTTTAATGCTGCGGTAGGGCGCAATGTGCAGTTTGTACAAGATAATCATTCCCGTTCCCGACAGGGGGTGTTGCGCGGTTTACATTATCAGATTCAACAGCCGCAAGGTAAGTTAGTGCGGGTTACGCTGGGTGAGGTTTTTGATGTGGCGGTAGATTTGCGCCAAAACTCGGCAACTTTTGGGCAATGGGTCGGCGAATATTTATCGGCTGAGAATAAAAAGCAATTATGGGTGCCGGAAGGATTTGCGCATGGATTTGTTGTGCTAACTGACATGGCGGAATTTCTTTATAAAACAACAGATTATTACGCACCTGAATATGAGCGGTGTATTATTTGGAATGACGCAACGTTAAATATTACTTGGGGGTTAACACAACCACCGGAGTTATCTGCTAAAGACCAGTTGGGGAAATTATTTACTGAAGCCGAGATGTTTGCATAATAAGGCTCAAGAGCAGATTATGGCAAAGCGTCTTAAAAAACACACCGAAGCGGAATTAATTGTTTTATTTAATTTACAACGCTTAACTGATAACGAAAACTGTGATTTATTACAAGCATGGTTAAACACAGACACAACGTTAAATGCGGGCGAAGAATATCTTTTTGATTTAATTCTTGCGGATGCCAAAGCGAATATTGATAGCTGGCACGAAGAAGATTTGAAAATGAAGTTTATTTCGTTTGTGTTAAGACTGGGGTATTTGGTGGATGACGGCAATTATCACACTTATTTTGAACGCACGGTTGAAGCGACAGTTGATGGTTATTTTTTGAAAACCAAAACTGATTTTATGTTGGCAAAAGGTATTTTAGATATGCCGCAACAGCCGTATTTTCATTTTCAAGAATGGAAACGTCATCGTGACCCGACAGGCGACCCCGTTGCGCAATTATTAGAGGCGTTTTTAATCGCACAAGCGATTAATCAATCCCCGATGCCGTTATATGGTTGCACGATTACAGGCAAATATTGGGAGTTTGTGCTGTTATCTGGAAAAACCTATGCGATTTCTGAGAGTTACGATTGCACCAAAAAAGCGGATTTAATGCGGATTATTGCCATTTTGCGAAAATTTAAAGTTATTTTGGAAACGGAATTGTGCAAGCTAAATTAACAATCAGTATTTGTAGGATGAGGCAATGCAAATTTTAAAATCTATATTGGATTGGTGGCGGCTTTTAGGAGCAACGATATGGCAACTTCCTTCAGTAGCAACAACAGTAATAACGCTACCATTTATTACATGGTCACTTACTATTGATGGTTGGCTGAAAGCATTGCCACCTCATTCGCTAACAGTTTTACCATGGGCATTATTAGTGAGTATTGTCTTTTTAATTACTTTCTATTTAAAACTAAAATCAGAACGCTCAAATAAACTGACACTTAAATACGGTATTTATTGGGATAAAAAGAAAAATTCCTATTGCCCAGTTTGCCAAAAACCAGTTTCTTATAATAGATGGTGTAATGGTAATCGGTATTCTAACGGAGAGTGGCAAT
>JACCEE010243406.1_pt1 | contig 28379 bp, 30 predicted proteins | sample 7449931 | NCBI WGS metagenome assembly JACCEE01 (sample SAMN15323457, study PRJNA562643) | freshwater metagenome | isolation source: river surface water | place: USA:Blue River Watershed | collected 2017-08-19 | reverse complement strand
CCGATCATGACGACGGGGTCCAGACCATGGGCTTGGGAGCGCAGTTCGCTACGCTGGGTAGAAGTGAGTTTTAGCATGAGCCTCTTTCAAAACCATCATTGTAAGTCAGTGATACCACTCTTTAGAGCTTAGAGTTGGATGGGAATTAATTTGTCTACGGGGTGTGATGAAACCCTGAGCGATGTATCCTTGCGAGTATGGCAAAAAACAAAGCAAACAAGAACTGGCTGCACGGCCATATCAATGACCCCTACGTAAAACTTGCGCAAAAAGATGGCTACCGTGCGCGGGCTGCTTACAAGCTCAAAGAAATCGATGAGGATGAAAAGCTGATTAAGCCGGGTCAGATCATTGTGGATTTGGGGTGTGCGCCCGGTAGCTGGAGTCAATATGCGCGGCGTAAATTAGCTGGCAAGGAAGGGGGCGGTATCCACGGCATGATTGTCGGATTGGATATGCTGGAGATGGAGCCCATCGCCGATGTGAATTTTATTTTGGGTGATTTCCGTGAAGAGTCGGTGCTGATCCAATTGGAGTCACTACTTCAGGGGCAACGGGTTGATCTGGTGATTTCGGATATGGCACCCAACTTATCTGGGATTGCGGATACGGATGCGGCGCGAGTCGAAGATTTGGTCGATTTGGCAATAGATTTTGCGCGTCAGCACATGAAACCGTCTGGATCGCTGCTCGTCAAATGCTTTAATGCTAGTGGTTACACGCAAATTGTTGAGAAGTTTCGGGAGCAATTTAAGACGGTCAGCTCCAAAAAACCCAAGGCTAGCCGGGACAAATCCTCTGAAATCTTCCTTTTGGGAAAGGGCTTACGCCACCCCGCCTGACCTTTTTATGCCTGCTATCTCGGGCGCTGGATGGGTGTTCTTTGTCAGCTAGCTTTTGCTGTGGAGTCGAGTGACGCTTCAACCCTTGAAAAATCAGGGGTTTAGCCCCATATCCTTGCTGGCAAGGGTCGGGTATTGCGAGTAGAATTTACCAAGTGCTAGACCGCAACTGCCGGTCCGCAATAAGGAGTCTTCGTGAATAATATGTTTTCTAAAGCCGCCATCTGGGTTGTCATTGCCTTGGTGCTATTTACCGTCTTCAAACAGTTCGATGAACGTGGTTTGGCCGGCGGTGCAACGCCCATTCCTTATTCCGATTTCCTTGATGAAGTGAAATCGCAGCGTATTCGTGAAGCGACGATTGAGGATCGCACGATCATTGCTATCACCAATGATGGCAAAAAAATCAAAGCCACGACAACGAATCTTGATCGCGGCTTGATTGGTGACTTGGTGAACAACGGCGTGAAATTCGACGTTAAGCAACCTGAGCCGCCTTCATTCCTTTCGCAGATTTTTATTTCGTGGTTCCCAATGCTGCTATTGATCGGCGTGTGGATTTTCTTCATGCGTCAAATGCAGGGCGGCGGTAAAGGCGGTGCGTTCTCGTTTGGTAAATCCAAAGCACGCATGCTCGATGAGCATCAAAATGCTGTCACCTTTGCTGACGTAGCCGGTTGCGATGAAGCGAAAGAAGAAGTCTCTGAGCTGGTCGATTTTTTGCGCGACCCAACCAAATTTCAAAAGTTGGGTGGTCGTATCCCGCGTGGTGTGCTGATGGTCGGCCCACCGGGTACCGGTAAAACTTTGTTGGCTCGAGCTATCGCAGGCGAAGCCAAGGTTCCTTTCTTTACTATTTCCGGTTCCGATTTCGTTGAGATGTTTGTCGGTGTGGGCGCATCGCGTGTGCGCGATATGTTTGAGAATGCAAAAAAACATTCACCGTGCATCATCTTCATTGATGAGATTGATGCAGTAGGTCGTCACCGTGGTGCAGGTATGGGCGGCGGTAACGACGAGCGCGAACAAACACTCAATCAGTTATTGGTTGAGATGGATGGATTCGAAGCGAATGCGGGTGTGATCGTGATTGCAGCGACTAACCGTTCAGACGTGCTTGATAAAGCCTTGCTGCGTCCGGGTCGTTTCGACAGACAAGTGATTGTGGGTCTTCCAGATATTCGTGGTCGTGAACAGATATTGATGGTTCATATGCGTAAGGTGCCTATTGCTCCTGATGTCAGAGCGGATGTACTGGCGCGTGGAACACCGGGTTTCTCAGGCGCTGATCTCGCTAATTTGGTGAATGAGTCAGCGTTGTTTGCGGCACGTCGTAACAAGCGTTTAGTTGAGATGCAAGATTTTGAAGACGCAAAAGACAAAATCGTTATGGGGCCTGAGCGAAAGTCGGCTGTCATGCGCGAAGAAGAGCGTCGCAATACTGCATTTCACGAGTCGGGTCACGCAGTCGTCGCTAAACTCTTGCCTAAGGCTGACCCAGTTCACAAGGTCACCATCATGCCGCGCGGTATGGCATTGGGTTTGACTTGGCAGTTGCCTGAGCACGATCGCGTGAATATGTACAAAGACAAAATGTTGGAAGACATAGCGATTTTGTTTGGCGGTCGAATTGCTGAAGAAATTTTTATGAATCAAATGTCGACCGGCGCATCGAATGACTTTGAGCGTGCCACCAAGCTTGCTCGTGCGATGGTGACTCGCTTTGGTATGTCGGAGTCATTGGGTACCATGGTCTATGAAGATTCTGATCAAGATTCGTATTTTGGACGGATGTCATCCAAAACCGTATCCGAAGCTACGCAGCAAAAAGTAGATACCGAGATTCGTAACATCTTGGATCAGCAATATGCTATGTCGCGCAGTCTGTTAGAGCGTAATCGCGATAAAGTTGAAGCGATGGCCAAAGCCTTGCTCGAATGGGAAACCATCGATGCGGATCAAATTAACGACATCATGGCCGGTAGCGACCCACGTCCACCGAAAGTGGCGCCCACACCGCGCCCGAGTGATCCACCAGGTGGTGGTGTTGCGCCAGCGACTGCACCTGCGTGATGATCGTCTGTAAACCATAAGCTAGCTAGCGGGGTGAGGAGAAATCTTCACCCCGTTTGCTTGTCAATTTCCTGGTTTCTCTGTGACTGATTTCCCTGATACGTATTTGCAGTGTGGTCGTTATCGACTGAAAATTAGTGGGCCCTCATTTCGTCCGTTAGTTATGGGCGTCTTGAACGTTACACCTGATTCATTTTCTGATGGTGGGCGCTTTAGCTCACTTGATGCGGCCATCACACAAGCAGAACTCATGATCGAATCAGGAGTCGATATTATTGATATTGGTGGCGAGTCCACTCGACCTGGCTCACCGCCCTTATCTATCGACGAAGAATTGCGTCGAGTGATGCCGGTACTGTATGCCCTACGTGATTGTGGTAAACCGATTTCAGTTGATACGCGTCGACCCGAAGTGATGCAAGAAGCGATGATTGCGGGTGTCGATATGATTAATGACATCACCGGCTTTCGTGATGAAGACAGCTTAAGCCAGCTCAGGGATAGCGACTGCGCTTTATGTATTATGCATATGCAGGGCACGCCCCAAACCATGCAGCACGATCCTAGTTATGACGATGTGGTGCGTGAGGTGAGTGCGTTTCTGTTGCAGAGGGCGGATGCCGCTGCCAGCGAAGGTATAGACCGTCGTCGCTTATGTATCGATCCTGGATTTGGTTTTGGTAAAACACTACAGCACAATGTAGAGCTGCTTGCGAATGTAGAACGTATTCAGCGTGAGTTAAGCTTGCCACTTTTAGTCGGTCTTTCACGTAAGAGCATGATAGGTAAGTTAACGGATAAACCTGTAGAGCAACGCATGGCTGGCAGTATTGCTGCTGCTTTGTATGCGATAGCACAGGGCGCACGTATCGTGCGTGTGCATGATGTCGCTGAAACGGTTGATGCGATTAGTGTTTGGCAAGCAGCAAACAATGCGTAAGCCGAGTTAAATGCAATTCAGCGAAGCTGAAATAAAAAAATCGATTAGCGATAAAAAAGACAAGTTACGATAAGTCACCACTAGAAAATACAGGAAACCATGGCAAGACAATATTTCGGCACAGACGGTATCCGTGGCAGCGTTGGCACTGCACCGATTACACCGGACTTTGTTATGCGTTTAGGCTATGCTGCAGGCAAAGTATTAGCCCAATCAGAAAATTCAGCGGCTGGACGTCCCACGGTGTTGATTGGTAAAGACACGCGTATATCAGGCTACATGCTCGAAGCAGCTTTAGAGGCGGGTTTTACCGCGGCAGGCGTAGACGTTTTACTTGCAGGCCCGATACCGACTCCCGCTGTTGCTTACCTGACGCGCGCATTGCGTTTATCCGCTGGCGTAGTGTTATCCGCCTCACACAATCCGTATCACGATAATGGCATCAAGTTTTTTTCAGCGCAAGGTAACAAGCTACCTGATGCGGTTGAGGAAGCGATTGAAGCAGAACTTGAAACCCCTATGCTCTGCGTTAGCTCAGAGAAGCTCGGTCGTGCTAAGCGACTCGACGATGCACGTGGTCGTTATATTGAATTTTGTAAAAGCACCTTTCCAAACGAGCTTGATCTGCGTGGAATGAAACTGGTGGTGGATTGCGCTCATGGAGCGGCGTATCACATTGCCCCAGATGTATTTCATGAACTTGGCGCTGAAGTTATCGCGATTGGTAATCAGCCTAACGGTTTTAATATTAATGAGCGTTGTGGTGCGACAGCACCACAAGCCCTGTCTGAAGCGGTGCGGGCGCATAGCGCTGATCTGGGTATTGCACTTGATGGTGATGCCGATCGTTTGATCATGGTTGATGTCAGTGGCCGTGTGTTTAATGGCGATGAGCTTCTTTATGTCATGGTCAAAGATAGGTTAGCGAACGGCGGTGTTCAAGGTGCTGTGGGTACCTTGATGACGAACATGGCCGTTGAATCAGCCTTTAAGGCAATGGGAGTAGGTTTTGCTCGCGCTAAAGTGGGTGACCGCTACGTGCTTGAGTTATTACAAGAGCGTGGCTGGCAAATCGGAGGCGAAGGTTCGGGGCATTTACTTTTCCTCGATAAGCACACCACAGGTGACGGGATCATCTCAGCCTTGCAGGTTTTAGCGGCGCTCAGACACAGCGGGCAAACCCTCTCTGGTATCACTAGCGATATGCAGCTTTGGCCGCAGACATTGCTCAATGTGAAAATTGCGCCTGGCTTTGACTGGAAAGCCAGCAAATCGTTGATGGCTGAAAAGGAGCGCGCCGAGGCCGAATTAGGAGAGGCCGGGCGCGTGCTAATCCGTCCCTCAGGTACCGAGCCGCTGCTCAGAGTCATGGTGGAAGCGCGCGAGGCATCCCTTGCCAAGGCCCTGGCAGAACGGCTGGCGGCCTGTATTGCCACCTGAACGCTCTCTTAGCTGACGTAATTGGCAACAAAGTGGCAAGGTACCCGCAGGCTAAGGTATAATTATGTTCTCGGAGTGTGGCGCAGCCCGGTAGCGCACCTGCTTTGGGAGCAGGGGGTCCAAGGTTCGAATCCTTGTACTCCGACCAGTCTAAAAAACGGGTTGTCATTGACAGCCCGTTTTTTCATTTGTGGAGACGTTTCTGTTTCCGCGTGCACTGCCCATAGCTCAGTTGGATAGAGCAACGGCCTTCTAAGCCGTAGGTCGCACGTTCGAATCGTGCTGGGCAGGCCATTAAAATCAATGACTTACATCACTTCCCACGCTCACTCTTACGTCAACTGTGCCTAAATTGTGTCGTGAAAATTTTCTTTAATAGTCACTAGGGTTGTTTATTAGACTTTAGGCATTTACGACTTTTTCTTCAATATGGACTCTGTATCAAGGCTATAAACGCCAGCAAGGTCCATGCAAAAACGATGCAGGTATCGTGTAAATAGCCTCATCGGAATGCCATTATCGTAGGGCAGAGTGTGGCTTGCATAAAAATGCTGCGGACCTGAATCACGAACGAGCTTGAGATTTACGATGCTTTCTTTTTCGGCTTGTTTTTGTACGATTTCTTCTAATTGATCATCGAATGCCTGATCTTTGATAAAGATTTTTCCGTAAAGAAGAATTATTTTTTCTTCGTTATCTAAGCGTATCCACGATTCATGCGCAAGCCCCTTCTCAGTTTTAATGGCTTTGGAGGGCATAACTTCTGAAATAATTTTATTTCGCCTTAAAAAAAGGCTGATTTTTTCAGGATCAACTTCCTTGGCATCTAATATTGAAGGTGAGGTATCCGCAGTCTGGCTTCTCGTTTCTTCAATAATTTCTAAAATCTCATGCGTTAATTGTGGCGCATGTTCAGAGCTAAATTTTAGTTCTCTAAACAGCTTCGTCATGATGAGAATAATTTCCGAGAATTGGCGCTCTGGCAGCTGGATCTCGTATGAAGAAGTTGGAGTCGGGGGCTTTCTGTATTCAAGCGTGGTCTTGGGAATTAGGTATGGCCAATATCGATTCAAATCTTGAATGATTGTTGGTTTTTTCGCGAGCAGAAAGAAATGTTTAACTAAGTCATTTTGACTAACATTCTCATAGAATTGATCTAAGAATTGATCGAATTCTTTGGTGCCCAAGTAAGACTGTAATAAGATCGAAATCATACTGATTTAATACCCTGTAGCTAGATGCATTGACTTACCACGCTTGGTAGGCCTTATTCACTTAATGGACGATTGAAAGTTGATGACTAAAGCGCACCTGTAGTTTGAAATTACCGAGATAAACATTCCATGAACTAGATCAAGAACATTCGAGGAATGTAAAAGATGGAGTTGTCGTATCAATAATTTTTATCAAAATCTATAACATTATATAAAAAAATAAAAACGGATTGGCTATCACTTAGCTCAAACTATCGAGATCATGCGATGAATATCAAATACCTACTGGTTCTCTTTGTTATTGCAGGCTGTGGGTTAGTCAGCGAACGTTCCATCTACGAGGGCGTACGATCTGTTAATAAGTCCAAGTCGACGGAGATCGAGCCTCATTCCAAACAACTCCCTCCGTATGAGCAGTATGAAAAAGAAAGAAAAGAAATAAGCCAATAAGGTGTATTTTTAGTAACAATGTAATAAATGGAAGAATATTGCCTACCGCAGTGAGTTCACCAAGCAGGGGGGATGCGCAAAAGACGGAAATTGCCAATTCAAAAATTAATTAGCAATTGACATAAATTACAGCCTATGTTCTTCTAATCGGCCGTCAATTTAGTATGCGGAAACTGTCATGGTTAAAACGCACAAAATTCTGATTACTAGCCAGAAAGGTGGCGTTGGTAAAAGTACGTTGTCTGTCAACCTCGCTGCTTATTTCAACAAGTACACGAAAGCCAAGGCTGCGCTTGTTGATCTGGACCACCAAGCGACCTCAAGTAAATGGTTGAATGGAGTTACTGATCATATTCTCAAGGACTCTGCCTATCACCTTGAGAAAGGGGTAAGTACTGGGATAACGAGTTTAAATATCGCTAGAATTTTAAGAAATGCCAGCCAGGCTAGTGATGTAGTAGTGACTGATTTGACATGGACTGATCAACTTCCCAAAGAATTTTTTTTCGATTTCGATTTTTTGCTGGTTCCGTGCTCGCTATCAAGCGTAGAGCTTGATAGCACAGTGAATTTCTTGGAACGCATATCTCACATTATTAATTCTAAAATCAAGAAGCCGCCAGCACTAGTCATTGTTCCTAGTCGAATCCGTGGCGCTGAAGATTACTCACGGATGCTGCGGAGAACATTTAATTTCGAGTTTTACTTGTCTCCACCGGTAACTTACAGCGCAGAAGTGCAAGACTATTTTTGCAATACATTTTTATTCGATTCGACGAGTGAAGAGATTAAGAAAAATTTTATCGAGTTCGCTCGTTCGATAGAAGCATTAATCGTTAACCATGAAGTAGAGTCAAGTCAACGTAAAATTCCGATAAGTTCTTCGCGCGATTCAGGTACTGTGTTGGATAGATTTTTATTGTCAAGATCGACGTTTAAAAATCAACCTAAGATAGCGGACCAAAAAGAAATTTCATCGACAATACTCAGAGCTCAATCTATACCTTCTTTTTTGGAAGTAAGAAAATGATTTGAGCGATGCTGATTTGTTATAAATGCCCTTGGATTTTTGACTATGGTCTTTGCGTGATGCGTGATGCGTGGTAGTGGTCAGACCTTTAGTCAATTTATTAGTTAGGGTATGCACAATGAACAAAGCAATCAATGTTGGCGTCGCAGCAAAGCTCGGAAAATATAGTGATGCTATTCAAACTAATTCAGGTGCGCGCTGGCTTTACACCTCAGGTACGCCAGGTTTGAATGAGGACGGTACGTTACCTGCAGATTTTGAGTCGCAGGCAAGATTGGCCTGGAAAAGTATTGTCGCCATGTTGCATGCGGCGGATATGGATGTTGAAAATATCGTTAAGATAAATCAGTCCATGCTTAGAAGAGAAGATCTTCAGGCGTATCGCACAATTCGCGACGAGTATTTGGGGCATGCTCGTCCTGCTTCTATGCTCAGCTTTATCAGTGAGCTGGTGATGCCAGGAATGCTGATTGAATTGGAAATTGTGGCAGCTAAGTAAGTCTGAGCACCCTAATGTCAGGGGCAGATTTGAGTTGATGTGAGTGTGTCTATATCGCTAGCGTCGGGGATAAGGTTAGCTTTTTGAATGGCAAACGTAAACGGTTGCCAAGCTTTGGGCTCCGTTGTACAGTCCGGCATTAAGAAATAATGCCCCTGTTACTTATGTCTACGATACCAGCGTGCCCCATCTGCGCTAAAGAAAATACATATCAAGATGCTGATCTTTATATCTGCGCTGACTGCTTCCACGAGTGGTCAGTCAGCGGCATTACATCAAGTGAACCTGCTGACGCAAGCGACGGCATTGTACGTGATGCCAATGGCAATCCTCTGGCGGATGGCGATTCTGTAATCCTAATTAAAGACTTAAAGGTAAAAGGTTCCTCGACGGTACTTAAAAAAGGAACTAAGGTAAAAAGTATACGGTTAGGGAATACAGCCGATGGTCATGAGGTTGATTGCCGTATGGAGGTTGGCAATTTTATGCTCAAGGCAGAATTTTTGAAAAAAGCGTAATTAGAGCTAGAGCAGTATTTATTAGAACAGAAATTTTCTGTATCTGATTGTCTTAAAAAGTCATTCGTAGTTCTTGTATCATGAGTCAGTCAAACCGTTTAATTTGATCGATATAAATCATAATAATGAGCCAAGCGACTATTCGTCACATAGAGCATCTGGTCAATCATTACCTGACCCAGCACATGGGTGAGGATAGAGCCTTTTTTCATTGTAAGGTCAACATTGAGCGTATTCGTGAAGATCATGTTCTTGGCGATGTCATTTATCACGATAGGCCGATTGAGGGTGCTTCATACTTCCCCCACACCAATATTAACAAGAGTGTGTATGAACATCTTGCAGATCTTAAATATGTACCGTTGCGCTCTGAAGAAGAAAAATCTTCGAACCTACAAGCCTTAAATATTGCTAAGCGCTCCTCGCGTGAGCTTGCGATCGAAAGTGATGAGCTTGGCGAATGGGAATTCGAATGTTTTCTGACTCAACTAAATAAAGAAGAATGTGGACAGTTTTTGGTGGAGGCTTACGGAAGTAAAGAAAGCATCGCTTTTCTAATGTATCCCCAAAAATTACATTACTTCATCGAAGATGCTTTTGATACGTATATGCTGTTTGAGCGATTGCTCGATAAAACTATGCAGAAATATGGCTTTTTGTAATTTTGTCAAAATGTTTCAGGTATAAATAACCAACCCAAAGCAATGTGGTGTTTTTTACGATTGGTCCGTGTCACTTTTTGTCTTTATAGTGCGACCTTCATTAATATTTCTTCTGCATCGTAGGTGAAGGTATCGGAAAAAGTCTTAGAAAATTGTTGCGCAATCCTAATGAGTAAACGATTAGGCACGCCAAACTCAAACGGCAGACTATAGCTGGCAGCATATAGAGGAGTTGTGTCATCCATGTCCGCATAAAAATTCAAAATTGGTGCGTACTGTTTTGCCTCATTCAACAAATACCCCATCTGTTCTGACGTAACACTTTCTTTGACAGCTGCTTTAGCGATCAAAGTCAGCGTTTGGTTATCTTCGTCAATCTGAGTAAAAAATGGAAACGGATAAGGTCCTCCCTTTAACGATGAGGAGGCGTAAATAAGATCAGGCCCTTTAATGATCGTATCTAATTTTCCTTTTTGATAGACCTTGGATAAAGCCTCGACTGATACGTCAACGGCTTTTAGTACGCCGATCTTGTTATCGTTGCACTGGGTACGAGTCTCTTCAATGATCTCCATGATGTGAGTAATCAGGCGAGGTGTGTCGTGTTCTGCTAGCCCGGCATTAAGTAATATCTTTCGCAACACATCAATCACTTCGTTAAAGATTACAGCGCCCACTTGAATGCTCAGATCTGAGCTTTGAAAAAAACCACCTAAATACGCATGATCTGCTTTTCTAAGGACGTAGCTGGCGAAATGCTCTTGATCGGCAATGATTTTTTCTGGTGTGACGTTTAAAAAGTAATGCCGTAGATCGGGTTGGTCATTAACCTGGCTATATAGATCACGCACGATCATTTTAATTTTTGGTAAGCCACCAAAAACAGGTTTGAATGTAGTTTTTTGCTGTTGCTTAATATCGGTTGCTGGTGTCGTTGCGCTAATGGGTTCTTCAGCTGGCTCGGTGACCGGCGGCGCTACGTGGATTGGCGCCGGAGTGGTATTTGCTGGAGTAAGTTCTGCAGCAGGCTGCGCGATTGTTACTGCGGCAGGATTGCTTGTTGTCTTTGCCGTTGAATGTTCTGCGCTTGTAGTTTGTTGCGGGCTGGTTGATGCAGGTTTTATTGCAGCAGGCTTAGCAGTAGGCGTTGTAACGGGTTTGCTCACCACGGGTGCAGATGGCTTAATCGCTGGTGAAGGTGAGGGCGAGGGCGAGGAAGCAGGTTTGCCACGATAGACAATTTCATCCCGTATTTCGAGTACGACACCCATAATCAGCTTGATATCGTCCATAGTCACGCCGCCCGTTTGCAGAGTGTTGATCAATAAACGACCAATCTCATCGAAGTCGGCATCGGTGATGTTCAATGGATGATGAGCATCGGCGAGTTCGCGGCCTTTATAGACCTTTGCTGGTTTACCTAATACGAACGATAGAAATTGCACTTGGTGATCAATCAATTTCTCCATGTTCAGTTGCGTAAAGTAATGGCCCACTTTAGGGTTAACGCGCGCCTGTTTATAAAATTCCCGAACAAGGATTTTCATGGTGGGCGTCCCGCCATATTTGTCGTACAGGGTAGGCATGATTAACTAATCGCTCAATGAAAATAAGGTTACGAACGCCACACATTTTATGTGTAAATCTGATGGCGTATGTCACATGAAGTTGATAAGTTTCTAGCCTGATGGCGTATTACTTTTTTCCGATGCCGAAGTTCTATCAGGATTTTTTCTTCAATATTGATTCTTTATCGAAGCTGTATACAGCAGCCAAGTCCAAACAGAATCGTTGTAGGCAACGTGTAAAAAGTCGCATCGGGATGCCATTGTTAAATGGCAGGGTATGACTCGCATATAAATGCTGTGGCCCAGAGTCACGTACAAGTCGGAGTTTGACGATGCTATCTCTCTCGTCTTGTTTTTCTATGATCTCTGTTAATTGATCATCGAAAGCCTGGTCTTTGATAAAAATTTTTCCGTAAATGAGTATTTCTTTTTCTTCATGATCGAGCCGTATCCATGACTCATGTTCCAGACCCTTGCTAGTTTTTAAAGCTTTGGACGGCATCACTTCCGATTGAATTCGATGACGCTTGAGAAAAAGATGAAGGATCTCAGAATCGATATCTTTTCCTTCTAACGTTGTTGATGCTGTATCGGCTGTCTGGCTTCGGGTTTCTTCTATGAGTTCGAGAATTTCATGAATTAATTGTGGTGCATGTTCCGAGCTGAATTTTAGTTCGCGAAACAACTTAGTCATCATAATAACTATTTCAGAGAATTGACTCTCAGGTAGTTGGATTTCGTATGATGATGTTGGCGTCGCGGGTTTTCTATACTCGAGTGTCGATTTGGGCAGTAAGTAGGGCCAATATCTTTTCAAGTCTTGAATGACAGCGGGCTTCTTTGCGACTATAAAAAAATGTTTGACGAGATCGTGCTGCGTGACTGAGTCATAGAACTGATCTAAGAAGTCATCAAACTGTGGAGTGCCAAGGTACGTTTGTAACAAGATTTGCGCCATTTTTTTGTCTCTTCATATGCCAGATACGTTATTTGGCACGTTGTGTTTATCTTGAGAATTCAGACGTCAATCGTCAGTCTTCCGCTGCAATGCATCTCCCTAGGTTTTTTCTTTTATATCGGTGAAATCAGGATTGTGCAGCTGGATACCCTTGGAATTATCCTATACCAATTTGCAATTTGTTTTCAAGGATGAAATGAGTTAACAGCTTAAGCCCTGGGGCAAACTTAATTATTAGGCAATTAAAGGCTTACTTTGTAAATTGACTAGCAGTTATCTCACGTTTTCTTTGAGAATAGTTAGCTAAGGAAGCACTGAATAAATAAAAGCGAGACGTTACCCGAGCAACTAATCAAAGCTAACCCCTCGATTAACATGACCCCGCGTCGCACAGCTGCGCTGGCTCGCCATAAAATTCACAATAAATCAGCATTTCCCTAATGTTAGCCGAGTGGTTGCGATAATTTCAGGTGAAGTTGCACATTTTTTTGCGAGTAGATTTTGTGCAAGCTTGAAGCTTCCCTTACTTGGGCTAAATTAGGACTAAGCCTCAGCGTTGTACAGTACACCTTTCAGATTTTCGATCGAGTGTGCAACTCGTAATACCGCTTCTGCTGGAATCTGGCGCACTAGCTCGCCGGTATTTTTATCTGTGACCGCAACCACCGGTGTGTTAATGGTTCTGTCCATTTCAAACCAAAGATTACGATTCGTTGATTTCATTTGTTGGTTGAGCTCATCCACCACGTTTTGAAAAGCCCGAGTCATTTTTTCCGCTGTGTTTGGCGGAATGGGTCCAACGGGTATGGGCTCCGGGGCACGGTTAGGTGCAGGAGTAATTACCTTAGCTGTCGGAAGCTGAACTCCCATGGCTGAGCCAAGGGTTGCGCTTGCATTGGTGGCAGTGTGAATAATCATTATGGCAAGTGCTGACACATGAATTCAGATAGGCATATCATAGGCCAACTTTAGCGTTGACGCTAAGCGCATTCTAATTTTATGCCATTGGCTTGCTAATCGTTGGTAGTAAAAATAAAACAGTATTGAGATCGATATGAAACAGTGGAATTCTAAAATTTTAATAAATAAAAAATCAAGCATTGAGCAACGGTGGTTAGTGGTTGTCGCGTTATTTTTTTTGCCATCCAGTCAAGTGCTAGCCGCTTGGGAGTTAGTGACTAAGAGTTCACGTGGCGATACGTATTATCTTGACACAGCCGTTCAAACGAAAGGGACCATTTCTCAAGTTTGGGGTTTGGTCGATCTATCTGAACCCATTGAAGGCAGTTCCTCTGTTAAGCGTTTGTACCAATTCGATTGCCTCAAGGGGAAAGTCAGAGTTAATCAGCGATTGGCTTATGCAGACAAGGGTGGGCAGGGCGGGGTGACCTCGTCAGAAAAAAATCCTGGGCCGTGGGTATACCCTGATCCCGAATCAATCAATGAACAATTAGTTTTGAAAATTTGTTTCGACAAAAAACCAACTCATACAAAGCATTAAGCGTAGTGAAAAGTATGCAGGTTGGTATCAACCTCTGCCTAACTCCGATACAGTAGAGTCAATTAAGGAATGAATTTTGTCATTCCCCATACCTAATTTTTTGGCGTAAATTCGCATTTTTATTTTCAGCATTTCAACTTCATTGCCAAACCCGCTGTAATCAGCAGTCTCTATTGAGTTGATATGTCTTTCGCTAACACCGATGCGAAGGGCAGCATCGCTTAATGTCCAACCTTTAATCTGCCTAGCGTTCTCTAGCAGCATTCCTAATTCAAAGCCTGAGAAGAATCCTGAGTCCGAGAGTTTCATTGCGCAGCGGGGTCTTAGCTAATTAGCATCAAGCCAGTCATGGTCGATCGGGCTTCTTTAATAAATCATCTGAGCAGTGTAATTTTTAAGCGGATGCGTGCGTTGAGAATATCGAGTAATTACTAAAATAACACGATCTTTTGTTTTGGGATTTGCGCTATTGCCCCTTAGGTCATATGGACAATGCCCTTAAATTGTGCAACAGTTTGCGTCGGAGATGACATTCATAAGAAAACATCATGCTTGGGGAAATTCTCAAACAGCGGCGGGAGGAGCTTGGACTAAGTGTTCAGGATATTGCACGCATGACGGGAATGCCGCCGAAGCAGGTTGTTGCTCTTGAAGCTGGGCATGCGTCCTATTTTGCAGGCGGTAAACTTGAAGTTGATCGTCTGATGAAGCTATACGCAAAAAAAATCAATATGAATCTAGAGTCTTCATTTTTAGCGCATTCAGCCGCAGATCAAAAATCGGGTGATGCACATTCAGCAGAGGTGATGATCCCAGCTTTCTTAATGGTCACCTCACCCGAAGAAGCACTGCATCCCAAAAAATGAGCGTTGTCCTCAGATTTTTTAGGCAGAGCGAATTTTTCTTTCCTGGCTAGTTTGAATCCCCTTGATTTTACGTTGCAAGTATCCTTTCCTTCATTCGGTTAAAGCGCCGCATGCCTATGTGGTTTACCTTCGCTTGTTTCAATTCTTTTGAAGTCCGAGCGCATCAAATGTTGGATACTTAGGTATTCTTCAGAACTAAAAAGAAAATAGCTTTTTGGTAATAACGTTATTGGTAATTTATGGATACTAGAGAAATTGCACGCCGTTTGGGTTCACTGTCGATAGAAGAGCGGGTTCAGATAATCAACTGTTTGCTTGACTGCAGCCCGCAGAGCTTAACCGTGGTGGAGATTGCTGGCGCCACCCACTTGGGTGCACCCGCGGTTCACAAGCAAGTCGAGGCCTTGGTAGGGGCGGAATTAGTTTCATCCAAATCGGTCGATGGTGAAAAAGCCTATGCCGTGAATGCAAAAATGGTGCGCGATCTATTCGATTATATGTATCACCAATTCGGACCGGGCTTTCAGCCTGATCCCATTCACACTGATAGTGAAGCGGCGCATAAATGAGCATTAGGCTGGTTGATCGCTAGGTCTAGAGTACTGACTTAATCCCTCCTATCTGATTTATCTGGCTCTGCGTCACACTCGCACAGCCATGCTGGTTCGCCATAAAATCCAGACTTCATTAGCATTTCTCTGTTTATTGCATCCTTTTTTTAAAGGTCTGCTGATAAAGTTCGAATCCTACATTGGAGCTTTGGCGGAATGATATTTTTGTCAGTGCGGCGCTGGCTGTGATCAGTCAATCAATAAGTGTTGTTCAAGGGGTCAGAAGTGGAAGCCTTGCTTACTATTTTCAAAAAGCTATCAATTGCCTCGGCGCTTATCGTGGGCTGGCTTGTTGTTTTGCTATTGTTCGTGGGTTGGTTGATTTTTGCCTACGACCAGGCTGCGGCGTTTGGTTTTATTTCTTACGTGCAGAGCAGCATGAGCATCATTAACAAGCCGCTGGATGCGCTAGATGTAGCGGCTGGGCTGAGACTAGTGTTCGCTGTCCTTGCGGCCATCTTCATGGTGATTGTCTGTGTCATTACCTTGCCCATGTTTGCCTTCGTTTATCTAGGTGCGGCCTACGGCAAGATTGTCGAAAAACTGTCTAAACGTAAGGAAGGCGCTGAACCCGAGCCGGGAGCGGCAGCTCAGTAGCCTTAGCTCATACGGTTAGCTCACACGGTTAGCTCAGAACGGGTCAGCGTTGCCTATGACTTATTCAAGTTTTTGAACGGTTCGTCGATATCTCTAAGGAGCAGTCAGCCAATCTGTGGCCGACTTGCCTACCTTACATCGGAGCCACAGAACCATGCTACCCGTCGATATCGAAATTCGCTTAACCGTTTTTTCTTTCTTCGTAGTCGCCCTCGTGGTGAGCTTCATACTGAAGTGATGTTTTGGATGATCACTCATACGGTGTGATCGCTATCACTGACATTCCACAGCGTATTTTTCTGATGCGCGCCTAACGCGAGTACGGGCTTTATGCTGCTTATCTAGTGGCGCCTCTCTCAAATCCTCTTCGCGCCAACGCAGTTGCAGCGCTAGATTTTTACATTTATGTTCTCTCGCCGCCGCGCCGCGTGCAGATAAATCGCGAATTTGCTGATCTTGCCGCTCTCGCTGTTCGCGAAACTTTTGTAGTCGTGATATCTCAGCTCGATTTTTTGCTAAAGATTCATTCTGGTTCTTACGATGAGATTCTGAGGAGGGTGACTCGGGTAGCGAAAGTTTTTCTCCTTCGCAGGCGTTGTCGGTATAGATAATTTCTCCATGACGCACGCACTTATAAACGGCATGTGCGCTGTATGAAGTTAAAAGTAAGCCGCTCAAAAGCGTCGAAAAAATACAACAGGTTAAACACTGAGTAAAAATTGTCATGGTCATCTCCGAATCGACACTGAATCGGGCGAAGACCATCAACACGCTGTGTTAAATCACTTTGCCTGGATTCATTAAGTTAAGCGGGTCTAGTGCCTGCTTTATGGCAGCCATCATGGCTAGCTCTGTCTCGGATTTGTAGCGTTTGATTTCATCGCGCTTAAGCGCACCTAAACCGTGCTCAGCGGAGATGGACCCTGCGTACTTATGTACATTGTCATGCACGCAGCGATTGATGGCATCTTGCTGTTGCAAAAAGGTTTCGTATTTTTTTCCTGCGGGGGCGGATACGTTGTAATGCAAATTGCCGTCACCAAGATGACCGAAGGTGACCATCCTGCAGCCAGGAAAATCACGCTGAAGTAAAGCGTCGGTTTCAATTAAAAAATCGACCATGCACGATACAGGTAATGAAATATCGTGTTTGATATTCAAGCCTTCAGCGGCTTGTGCCATTGAGATATGTTCGCGCATGGCCCATAGTTTGTGCGATTGTGAAAGCGAACTAGCAATCACAGCATCAGCAGCCCATCCTTTTTCAATGGCAGTAGCAGCGATAGCCTCTAGCTGAGCCATCGCGTGCGATTCTGATTCGCTATCAGAGATTTCCATCAACACATATTGGGGATGATGCTCTGAAAACGGCAATGACAAATCAGGAAAATGGTTTTCTACCAGCTGCAAACAAAATTCTGACATGAGCTCAAAGCCAGTCAAATTGGCATCGCATCGCTGGCGAGCTAATTCGAGTAAGTCAAGTGCATTCTTCACACTGGATAATGCAAATAAAGCGGTAAGTTTTGCGGCAGGCTGTGCGACCAGTTTGAGTACTGCGGCTGTGATGATGCCTAAGGTACCCTCAGCACCGATAAACAAGTTGCGTAAGTCATAGCCAGTATTGTCTTTGCGCAGACCGCGTAAGCCATTCCAAATATCCCCCGAAGGTGTGACAACTTCTAAGCCCAAGGTCAGATCGCGCATGCTGCCGTAGCGCAGAACGGCAGTACCACCGGCATTCGTCGAAAGATTGCCGCCGATCGTGCAACTACCTTCTGAAGCAAGTGATAGCGGAAATAATCGCCCCTGTTCATGAGCCAATGCCTGAATTTGTTGGAGTATGCAGCCCGCTTCAACAGTGAGCGTGTCATTCTGTAAATCCACCGAACGCACACGATTCATGCGTGTGAGTGAGAGCACGATAGCTTGGCCACTTTGATCGGGCACACTACCTAAAACTAATCCGGTATTACCGCCTTGCGGAACGATGGGCACCTTATGTGCTGCGCAAAGTTTTACTATCTTGGCGACTTCTTCGGTTAGCGCAGGTTTGATAACCGCTAACGCGCGACCTGTAGCACGCTTGCGCCAGTCGGTTAAAAATCCATCCATATCTGTGCCCGTCAGTACATGCTGCGGACCAACGATATCGCTGCACTGTTTGAGAAAATCAGAGTGCATCGGGGTTGGCAGCTTTGCGAATCGCTTCGCTCGCTAAATTTTTTGCCGCCTGTTTGTAGGGGCGCAAGAAGAAAATAGCGCAGATAAAAAAGGTCGTTGAAAAAACAACCTCAAGGCCCGCTAATATCTGTGAAACACCATGATCGCTCCACGCACGAACGACACCTTCAGTGAAGTACAGCAAAATAAACATCGAGGCCCACTGCAGCGTGTAAACATTTTTTTTCAGCGTGCCAGATAGCGGCGCAAACAAAGGCAAAACCTTAATCACCATCCACGAACCCCCTGGGCGCAATGGGGCAAGTACTAGTTCCCACAAAATGCACAACACAATGAGTAGTACCAAACTGATAGATGAAATCAGATGCAGTCGTTGCTGCGTGGGTGTGAGCTCAATCATGCGGAGTGCAGCTTGCGCGCAGTGGTTGCCAGTCGTTTACCTAAAGCGATAGCGAGTGTTCGAGTGTCTTCTGTCATATCGTGTTTGCCGTTAGCCCCCGACCAATGGGTAGCACCGTAAGGTGCACCGCCACTAGAGGTACTCATCAATGAGGGCTCGGAATAGGGTAGACCCACCATTAGCATGCCATGGTGCAGTAGCGGAATCATCATCGTGAGTAAGGTCGATTCTTGACCACCATGCAAACTTCCGGTGGAGGTAAATACGCTCGCAGGCTTACCAGCGAGTGCGCCCGATAGCCATTGCGCGCTGGTAGTGTCGAGAAAATGCTTCATGGGTGCGGCCATATTGCCAAAGCGTGTCGGTGATCCAATCGCAAGACCAGCACATTCTTCTAAGTCGCTAAGTTCAACATAGGGTGAGCCAGAAGGTGGCACCGCAGGTTCAATCTCTTGGGTCACAGCGGACACGGAGGGCACGGTGCGAAGTCGGGCTTCGCAGCCGGGTACGCTCTCAATTCCTTGTGCGATGAGTTCAGCCAGTTTGCGTGTCGAGCCGTGGCGCGAGTAGTACAAAACCAGCACAGGTAGCAGTGAAGTCGTCATGGTTGTTATTATAGGGCGCTTTATCATTGTGGTTATGGCATGAGTTCTTATCCTACACATCCCTCGGGCGTCTGGTCACGCGTGCAGTTGCGCGATCTGATGCGTTTTGCATTGCGCCGCCTAAAAGAAGAGCGGCTACCCGAGGTCGCCGCTAGCTTGACCTTCACCACTGCGTTAGCACTGGTACCGGTTTTGACGATTGCATTCGCTATTTTTACGACCTTCCCGCTTTTTACGACGTTTCGCGATTCGCTCGAAGCCTACTTCGTACAAATTTTGATGCCCAAGGGTATAGCCAATACTATTTTGGATTACCTGAGTCAGTTTGCCGCGAAGGCGAGTCGTTTGTCAGTGTTCGGTGCCGTATTTTTAATTGTGACGGCGATCATGATGTTTGGTACCGTCGATCGTACGTTGAATCAAATCTGGCGCGTGAAAACATCACGGCCTTTTTTACAGCGCATGATTATTTACTGGGCCATCATGACTTTGGGACCCTTGTTGTTGGGCGCGTCGTTATCCTTTGCCAGTGAACTTTCTCCAATTACTGGTTTGTTGGGAAGAGAAGCCCCATTTTTACGCACGTTATTGCTAGTTCTGGTATCGCTAAGCTTATCTACCTTAGCGTTTACGTTGCTGTATTTGACTGTTCCTAATCGCGTGGTTGATTGGCGTGATGCAGCAATTGGCGGCTTGGTGGCAGCTTCCGCATTTGAAATTACACGTCGGCTGTTTACGTTTTTTATCGTGCAAGGCCCCAGTTCTAGTTACAAGGTGGTATACGGCGCATTAGCTGCTGTGCCAATTTTTTTGATTTGGGTTTATCTCTTTTGGCTCATTACATTGGCTGGCGCCGTGATTGCAGCAGCGCTGCCGGTAGTGAAGTACGAGCGATGGTGGCATAAACCTGCACCAGGAAGTGAATTTCTAGATGCGATGAATGTATTAAAAGTGATGGTTGATGCGCGCAGTGGTTCTGCGGCTGTTGATGCTTTACGTTTACGGGAATTTACGCGTTTAGGCTTTGAAGAATCAGAGAGTCTTTTGCAACGCATGCTCGATGTCGGTTGGGTAGGTCGCGTGAAATCGGAAGTCACGACCAGCTGGCGACTCAGTCGCAAACATCGCAAACAAGATCGCTGGGTATTACTTGCCAACCCTGAAAAATTGACCGTGTCGGATGTGTATCAATTATTCGCGTTTGCGCCTTCCGCTCCGTCGCCACTGTCATCCAAAGTAGAACACGTGGTCGAGCGTGAGTTAGCGACTCCGCTGAAAAATTATTTCAACGATCCTTTGGCAAATTCAAACAACGCATCGAGCACCTGATCAGGTTGTTCAGCCATCAATGCATGGCCACTACCGTCGATCATGACGAGTGTTGATTCAGGCAATGCATTCATTAAGGTCGACGCTGCTTTCGGCGGCGTCATCATATCTTTGCGCCCTAATAAAAAGAGTGCAGGGCAATGCAGTGATTTTGCAGCAGCTTCACCGTTGGCATAGGCATTACAGGCTGAAAAATCAGTGAAGAAAACTTTAGCGGTATTGTTTTTCGCGACATGCTGCATTAATCGACGACCGCCGCTAGGCACATAAAAGCCGGGGCCGGGTGCTGAGGGTTTTTGTGCAATGCTGGAATGGGACCAAATTGTCACCATATCGATAGCCGCTTGTTCGCGATGTTCCGACGCTTCTAGTAACAAAGGCGAAACCTTCATAGGATAAGCCGTGCCCACCAGTGCAACTCCAGCCACTAATGCTTTCGCTCGGTTAGCTGTTTCTAGTGCAATCAACGAGCCCATGCTGTGTCCGATCAATACAGCGCGCTGTACACCGACACTTTGTAATAAAGCATTCAACCAGTCAGCCATCGCTTCCACTGTGGCTAACGGCTGACCTTTGCTACGTCCATGACCGGGCAAGTCAACCGCCAGTACGGAGAATCCATGATGCGCAAAGTAGCGTGTTTGCAGCGCCCAGACTGAATGATCATTTTGTGCGCCATGAATGAACACAGCCGTGGGCAGTTGCGCATTGAATGGCTTACCACCGGTGTAGGCATACGCGGATTGTGAATTGATAGTAATGATCACGATTACGCTCCCTTCTGCGCAGCTTTCAAGCCGCGTTTCAGGTCGTCGATCAAATCATCCACATCTTCTAAGCCTATCGATAAACGCATCGTACCTTCAGTAATTCCCGAAGCAGCGAGTTGATCATCCGGTACCCGGAAGTGAGTGGTTGATGCGGGATGAATGACCAGTGATTTGGCATCGCCAACATTCGCCAGATGCGAGAATACGGATAGTGCTTCGACAAATCGTCGACCTGCAGCACGATCACCTTTAAGCGCAAAAGAAAATACCGCACCACAGCCTTTGGGAAGCAAACGTTTTGCTAAAGCATAATCGGGATGTTCAGGCAGCTCAGGATATGAAACTGAAGCAATCGCTGGTTGCGATACAAGAAATTCTACGATCTTGCGAGCATTAGCGACATGACGATCCATGCGTAAGCTGAGTGTTTCTATGCCTTGCAAAATGGCGAACGCATTATGAGGACTCATCACAGCACCAAAGTCACGCAAGCCTTCGCGTCGTGCGCGCAAAGAAAATGCACCGACTGTGGATTCTTCGGCAAAGACCATGCCATGAAAACCATCATACGGTTCGCATAGCTCAGCGAAGCGACCCGTTTTTTCATACGAGGCTTGCCAATCGAAGGTGCCACCATCCACTAACAAACCACCAATTGCAGTGCCATGCCCGCACAAAAATTTAGTGGCAGAGTGATAGATTAAATCAGCACCGTGGTCGAGGGGTTTGAGTAAGTAAGGAGTAGTAAAGGTGGAATCCACCATTAATGGCAAATGATTTTCGTGTGCGATTTGTGAAACGGCTTCGATATCCAATACGTCTAGTCCGGGATTACCCAAGGTTTCTGCAAATAAGACCTTAGTGTTCGGTCGAATATTAGCTCGCCATGCGTTCATGTCGCGGGGGTCAATGAAGGTCGTCTCAATCCCGAATCGTTTCATCGTATAGCCGAGCAGATTTTGCGAGCCGCCATACAGCGCGCGTGAAGCGAGTACGTGTGAGCCAGCACCAGCGATAGTGGCTAAACCAAGATGCAAGGCCGCTTGTCCACTAGCGACGGCAATGCCAGCCACGCCACCCTCGAGAGCGGCGATGCGCTCTTCCAAAACGGCATTGGTTGGGTTCGAAATGCGCGAATACACATGGCCTGATCTCTCCATGTTAAATAGCGAGGCGGCATGATCTGAATCACGAAACACAAACGAAGTCGATAAGTAGATCGGGGTTGCCCGCGCACCGGTCGTTGGGTCGGGGGTGCTGCCTGCGTGCAATGACAAGGTATCAAAGCCGGGATATCGTGGTTCGCTCATGGCTACTATCTCAGGGAGTTGCTAGGAAAGGTCTGCAAAAAGGTGCGGATTATGGCGCGCCAGCATGGTTACTTAAGCGACGGCTAGCTCAATGTAAAAAGAATTATAGGCTGACTCCCCCAGCGCCCCCATCACTTCAGCGCGGGCTCTGGCTTTTTTGCTAAGCCTAGGCTACAGTCCTTGTATAAAAATAGTCATGGGGGAAGCAATGAAAGTTTCCGAAATTTTGAAGCTGAAGGGCAATATTCTCTTTACGGTCACTCCGGAAACGCTATTGTTAGATGCCATTGATACCCTAGCCGAAAAAGATATTGGATCACTCGTGGTGATGAAGAGTGGTGCCTTGGTCGGTATGCTTAGCTTTCGAGAAGTCATGCAAGCAGTCCATGCGAGCCGTGGAAATATTACAGGCACGGTCGGTGATTACATGGATCGCGATATGTTTACGATAGCGCCAGATACCGATGTGAACGATATACGTCGTATGATGTTGGAACATCATGCGCGCTATGTTCCTGTAGTAGATGGAACGATGCTGATGGGCGTGATGTCGTTTTATGATGTCGCTAAAGCAGTTTTTGAAGAGCAAAATTTTGAAAACAAAATGCTCAAAGCCTATATTCGTGACTGGCCATCCGAGTCAGAAAAAGAAGGGTAGCCTAACGTGAAATCAGGGCAGTTCTCTTTATTGGGGCAGGCACGGTTCGGCCCTTTTTTTGGCGCTCAATTTTTGGGTGCTTTCAACGATAACTTGTTCAAGACGGCATTAGTCACCGTCATTACCTTTGATGCGGCGTCATGGACATCCATGAATGTCGGGCTACTGAATAATTTAATTGCCGGTTTGTTTATTTTGCCTTTCGTCTTGGCATCCGCTACGGCCGGTCAATTGGCTGACAAATTTGACAAGGCCCGCTTGATGCGCATCATCAAGCTCATCGAAATTTCAATCATGTTGGTGGCAGCGGTAGGCTGGTATATGCATTCACTCTGGATATTAATTCTTGCCGTTGTGGGTATGGGTTTGCATTCGGCTTTGTTTGGCCCGGTTAAACACTCCTATCTTCCGCAGCATCTTGAAGTGAGCGAATTAGTTGGTGGTAATGGCATGGTTCAGATGGGTACCTTTGTCGGCATTCTGACTGGACAGCTGATAGGGGCATCGCTGGTCAGCTGGGGCCCGATTGGTGTACACGTAATCATTTGGTCGACCGTTGTGGTGGCAGTTCTAGGTTTATTGTTTACGCTGTTTGTGCCGCATACACCGGCGCCCGAACCTGAACTCGTTATTAGTCGAAATCCTTTTCCTGAGATGGCGAGTAATCTTAAATTTGCTGCAAGTCATAGCGATGTGTTCATTGCTATGCTGGCGAATTCTTGGTTCTGGTTTTTTGGTGCGATGTTGCTCGCACAATTTCCTGTCTTTGCGCGCGATGTGTTGCATGGAGAGCCGGAGATCTTTGCCTTATTACTCACCGCGTTTTCATTAGGTATAGGTGCTGGTTCGCTCATGTGCGAACGTTTGTCGGCACGCATTGTGCAGTTAGGATTGGTTCCGCTCGGTGCTCTCGGATTATCTGTATTTGGTATCGATTTATATTTTGCAGGAAGTCAGGCCATGCCTGCGTCGCTCAGTGCAGCTGATCTGATTCTCGGCGAGTATTTCCGAATTTTTATGGATTGCCTGTTGATAGGGTTGTTTGGCGGGTTGTACGTGGTACCACTATTTGCGCTCATCCAGACACGAGCTGAGCGTTCGCATTTGTCACGCATTATTGGTGGGATGAATATTCTGAATGCCATTTTTATGGTGTCAGCGGCGCTTATCGCGATGCTGCTGTTGAGTGCTGGATTGTCGGTGGTTGATATTTTCGGGTTCACTGCGATTCTTAATGCGGTGCTGCTAGTGGTCCTGTGCATAAAGCAACCAGAATATGCGCGTGCCTTTGTCTCTTGGCTGGTGGGTCTGGTAAAGAAGCGCCCGCTGGTAGAATGACGTTTTTGGCGGGTCTTTCTGACCGTTCTGACTCGCCCACTCCACTTTCATTGATCTCATCATGTCCGGTAATACGATAGGCAAGCTTTTTTGCGTGACCACTTTTGGCGAATCTCATGGCCCAGCGATAGGCTGCGTGGTCGATGGATGTCCTCCGGGCATGCCGTTATCTGAAACGGATATTCAGCCTGAACTTGATCGTCGCAAACCCGGAACCTCGCGCCACGTTACTCAGCGTAAGGAATCCGATACGGTAGAAATTCTTTCGGGCGTGTATGAAGGTAAAACGACCGGCACCCCCATTGCACTGCTCATTCGAAATGAAGATCAGCGCAGCCAGGATTACGGCAATATTGTTGATCGCTTTCGACCCGGCCATGCTGATTACACCTACTGGCATAAATATGGCATTCGCGATCCGCGCGGCGGTGGACGTTCCTCTGCGCGTTTAACCGCGCCTGTGGTGGGTGCCGCGGCCATAGCTAAAAAATGGTTGCATACGCACTATGGAACCACCTTTCACGGCCACATGAGTCAATTGGGTGATATCGCTATCCCGTTTCAATCTTGGGATCACGTTCACAACAATCCTTTTTTTGCGGCTAACGCTGACATCATTCCTCAGCTTGAGGCCTATATGGATGAGTTGCGCAAATCAGGTGATTCTTGCGGTGCTAGGATTGATGTGGAAGCGCATCACGTTCCGGCCGGCTGGGGTCAGCCTTTGTTCGATAAACTGGATGCCGATATTGCTTACGCCATGATGGGTATCAATGCGGTGAAGGGTGTTGAGATCGGTGCCGGATTTCGTTCGATCACGCATAAAGGTAGCGAACACGGCGATGAAATCACACCGACCGGTTTTGTGGGTAACAACGCCGGTGGGGTGTTAGGCGGCATTTCATCGGGTCAGGACGTCACCGTTTCTATCGCTATCAAACCAACCTCGAGTATTCGCACCCCTCGTAAATCTATCGATCGTGATGGTAACCCTGTGACGGTTGAAACTTTTGGACGACATGATCCTTGCGTCGGTATACGCGCTACGCCTATCGCTGAAGCTATGTTAGCGCTGGTGCTGATGGATCACGCATTGCGGCATCGTGCACAGTGCGGTGATGTGAAGCCGGAGTAGTGTCAGCCGCATCACGACCAGCGCAGTCCCTCAATTTTGCGCTGTTTTTCTTTGCTTACTACGGCTACGTCGGTGTTTTCTCACCATATGCCAGCTTGTACTTCGCCGATCGAGGATTATCTGCCACGCAAATTGGCATCTTGATGTCATTGATGCAGGTGATGCGTATTTTTGGCCCGAATGTATGGGGCTGGGTGGCGGATCAATCGCGTCGTCGGGTATTGGTTCTACGCTTAACCTCAGTCGCTGCAGCCCTCACTTTTTGCGGTATGTTTGTCGGTCAGACATTCGTATTTTTCTTCGCGCTGATGGTCACAGTAAATTTATTTACTAGCGCCCAGGGGCCGATCTCTGAAGCCTTAATGTTGTCGTCCATGCGTGGTGATTTGACTCACTATGGCCGCGTGCGTTTGTGGGGGTCGGTAGGCTTTATCGTATTGGTGACGGTATCGGGGTATGCGTTGGATTGGCAGGGTATTGAACTGATGCCTTGGATAGCGCTGCTGATGCTAGTGATGGTGACTAGCGTGACCTTCAGTCTGCATGAAGAGCCACCAACACAGCATGCTCAGCCATCGAATTCTGTTCGTGAATTGTTATCGCGTAAATCAGTAGTATCTTTTTTCGCATCGACATTTTTGATGATCGCCGCCCACTCATCTCTGTATGTGTATTACTCGTTGTATTTGTCTGACATGGGTTACAGCAAGACTGTGATTGGGCTGATGTGGTCGTTGGGCGTGATTGCCGAAATTTTGTTTTTCTTTTATCAGGCGCCATTGTTTCGACGCTTTGGTGTGCGCAAACTTATGCTATTTAGTTTAGCAATCGCAGTGGTTCGTTTTCTGATGATAGGTTGGGGCGCGCAATCGCTTGCGATTCTGTTAGTGGCGCAGGTGCTGCATGCGGCTACTTTTGGGGTGCATCATTCAGCCTCGGTGGCGACCTTGCAGCGCTGGTTTGCTGGATCGTTGCAAGCACGCGGTCAGGCGCTTTTTATCAGTATTTCCTACGGTCTTGGTGGTACGGTGGGCGGCTTGCTGCTATCGGCCTGTTGGGATACATTTGGCGCCCGTTGGGTCTACGTGTTAGCGGCTATCATGTCTTTGCTAGGTTTGTTTGCGGCTCAATTAAGCTATCGATGGCAAGACGAAGAAGCACAGGCGTGAGCTGACAAACTGTTTTATCGGAATTTTTATGCGAAACAAAACCACCATGCAAATCATACGTACTGTTCTCATTACGGGAGTAATTTTATTTCCGCTGAGTGCCTGTCAGACCGTCAAAACAACGCAAGCGGGTGCGGTCGGTGTCGATCGTCAGCAGCGCATGTCTGTGTCGGCTCAGTCCATAGAGCAGAGCGCCAACAAGCAATATGGGCAGCTGATGGCTGATGCGAATAAAAAAGACAAACTTAATTCAGATACCGCGCAGTATGAGCGCGTAAAAAAAATCGCAGACAAACTGATTCAACAGACACCTTCATTCCGCCCTGATGCGCTGAATTGGAAATGGGAAGTCAACGTACTGACCTCGGGTGAGGTGAATGCCTGGTGTATGCCAGGCGGCAAAATCGCTGTGTATAGTGGCCTCATTGAAAAACTCAAAATCACTGATGATGAATTGGCTGCAGTGATGGGCCATGAAATTGCCCATGCATTACGCGAGCACTCGCGCGAACGCGCTTCCGAGCAGACCGTCGCTAATGTGGGAATTACGATTCTTGCTACGGTAGCGGGTTTGGGACAGCTGGGTCAAAAAGGCATGGAATACGCCTATCAAGGTTTGCTCGGTTTGCCCAATTCACGCGAACATGAAACCGAGGCTGATCGTATCGGCGTTGAGCTGGCCGCGCGGGCTGGCTACGACCCCAGAGCCGCAATCACTCTCTGGGAAAAAATGGGCCAAGTCGGTGGCAACGAGCCGCCAAAATTCATGTCGACGCATCCACCGCGTGCAGATCGCGTCAAAGACCTGACCCGCTATTCTAAAAAAGTACTTCCTCTGTACGAGCAATCCAAAGCCCGCGGTTAATCACTAACGCGGGATTTCAGCCCAAATTAGCAGGAACGGCGGGTTCAAAGGCCAGAAAGTGCGGGACGGTATGGCATAATTTAGGGCTATTTACCCTCTACCGGCGCGCTTTTAGCGCAATCTCGCCATGGCACAAACTCTCTACGACAAACTCTGGCAATCCCATGTGGTGCATACCGCTGAAGATGGCACGTCCATCCTCTACATTGACCGCCATCTGATTCACGAAGTCACCAGCCCTCAGGCCTTCGAAGGTTTGAAGCTGGCGCATCGCAAGCCTTGGCGCAATGCCGCCAATTTGGTGGTGGCTGATCACAATGTCCCAACTACGCATCGTTCAGAAGGTATTTCTGATCCGATTTCGCGCTTGCAGGTGGAGACTCTGGATCACAATGCCAAAGAATACGGTCTCACCTATTTCAATATGAATGACCGGCGTCAGGGCATAGTGCACGTAATCGGTCCTGAGCAAGGGGCAACCTTACCCGGCATGACAGTCGTGTGCGGCGATTCGCATACCTCCACCCACGGTGCGTTTGCGTGTCTAGCACATGGCATTGGTACCTCAGAAGTTGAGCACGTGCTTGCAACGCAGACCTTGCTGGCAAAAAAATCTAAAGCTATGTTGGTGCAAGTCGATGGCAAGCTGGGCACTGGAGTAACGGCTAAAGATATTGTGCTGGCCATCATTGGCAAGATAGGTACCGCAGGGGGTACTGGCTATGCCATCGAATTCGCAGGTTCAGCGATCCGTGGATTGTCGATGGAAGGTCGCATGACTGTTTGTAATATGGCGATTGAAGCGGGTGCGCGCGCTGGCATGATCGCTGTTGACGACACGACGATT
>JACCEE010354651.1_pt1 | contig 28388 bp, 24 predicted proteins | sample 7449931 | NCBI WGS metagenome assembly JACCEE01 (sample SAMN15323457, study PRJNA562643) | freshwater metagenome | isolation source: river surface water | place: USA:Blue River Watershed | collected 2017-08-19 | reverse complement strand
TTGGGGTCGATATCGGCCTTGTTGATCACCACCAGATCGGCCAGTTCCATCACGCCCTTCTTGATGGCCTGCAGGTCGTCTCCCGCGTTGGGCAATTGCAGCAGGCAGAACATGTCGGTCATGTTGGCCACCGCGGTTTCGCTTTGCCCCACCCCCACGGTTTCCACGATCACCACGTCGTAGCCAGCCGCTTCACACACCAGCATGGACTCACGGGTTTTCTCGGCCACGCCCCCCAAGGTACCGCTGGAGGGGCTTGGGCGGATGTAGGCCTTGGGGTGCACGGACAAGTGCTCCATGCGGGTCTTGTCACCCAGAATGGAGCCGCCCGACACGGTGGATGAGGGATCCACAGCCAGCACCGCCACCCGATGACCCAGGCCGATCAGATACAGGCCCAAGGCCTCGATGAAGGTGGATTTGCCCACGCCCGGCACCCCACTGATACCCAGCCGAAACGATCGCCCCGTGTGCGGCAGCACGCCCGACAGCAAGGCATCGGCCGAGAGTCGATGATCGGCCCGGGTGGACTCCAACAGGGTGATGGCCTTGGCCATGGCACGCCGCTGCGCGGTCGCATCGCCTTGCAGCAAGCCTTGCAGGAGTTGGTCAGGCGTCACGCGTCACCAGGCAGTTGTGTGTGTGCGTGGACGCGTTCAGCCCACGGCCTGTCGGATTTGTTCCAGTACGTCCTTGGCGCTGGCTGGAATCGGCGTGCCCGGGCCGTAGATGCCCTTGACACCCGACTCGTACAAAAACTCGTAGTCCTGGCGCGGAATCACACCGCCCACAAACACAATGATGTCATCCGCCCCTTGCTTCTTGAGCTCGGCGATGATGGCCGGCACCAGCGTCTTGTGCCCCGCGGCTAGCGTGGACACGCCCACGGCATGGACATCGTTTTCGATCGCCTGTCGCGCACACTCTTCCGGTGTCTGGAAAAGCGGCCCCATGTCGACATCAAAGCCCAGGTCGGCATAGGCGGTGGCCACCACCTTGGCACCGCGGTCATGACCATCCTGGCCGAGCTTGGCAATCATCACGCGCGGGCGACGGCCTTGTTGCTCGGCGAACTGGGCAATCTCGCCCTTGAGTTTGTCCCAGCCTTCGGCGGAGTCGTAGGCCGCGGCGTACACGCCCGTGACCTTTTGCGTGTCGGCGCGGTGGCGCCCGTAGACCTGCTCCAGCGCATCGGACACCTCGCCCACCGTGGCACGCAGGCGAATGGCTCGAATCGACAGATCCAGCAGATTGCCTTGCCCGCTCTCGGCGGCAGCGGTCAGCGCCTGGAGTGCAGCCTGCACAGCGGCGTTGTCACGCTTGGCCTTGATCTCCTTGAGCCGAGCAACCTGACCCTCGCGCACCTTCACGTTGTCCACCTCCAGGATGTCCACCGGGTCTTCCTTGGCCAGCTTGTACTTGTTGACGCCGACGATCACATCCTTGCCTGAGTCGATGCGGGCCTGTTTTTCGGCAGCGGCCGCTTCGATCTTGAGTTTGGCCCAACCACTGTCCACCGCCTTGGTCATACCGCCCATGGCGTCGACCTCCTCGATGATGGCCCAGGCCTTGTCCACCATCTCCTGTGTCAGGCTCTCCATCATGTAGGAACCCGCCCAGGGGTCGATCACGTTGGTGATGTGGGTTTCTTCCTGGATGATGAGCTGGGTGTTGCGGGCGATACGGGCACTGAACTCGGTGGGCAGTGCAATCGCCTCGTCAAGCGAGTTGGTGTGCAGCGACTGGGTGCCGCCAAACACGGCCGCCATCGCCTCGATGGTGGTGCGCACCACGTTGTTGTAGGGGTCTTGCTCGGTGAGCGACCAGCCCGAAGTCTGGCAGTGGGTGCGCAGCATCAGGCTCTTGGGGTTCTGGGCGTTGAAGCCCTTCATGATGCGGCACCACAGCAGGCGCGCCGCGCGCATCTTGGCCACTTCCAGGTAGAAGTTCATGCCAATGGCCCAGAAAAACGACAAACGACCGGCAAAGTCGTCCACGTCCATGCCCTTGGCAATTGCCGTCTTCACGTACTCTTTGCCGTCGGCGAGCGTGAAGGCCATCTCGAGGGCCTGGTTGGCGCCGGCCTCCTGCATGTGGTAGCCCGAGATCGAGATCGAGTTGAACTTGGGCATGTTCTTGCTGGTGTACTCGATGATGTCGCCAATGATCTTCATCGACGGTTCGGGCGGGTAAATGTAGGTGTTGCGCACCATGAACTCTTTCAGAATATCGTTCTGAATGGTTCCCGAGAGCTTGTCCTGGCTCACGCCCTGCTCTTCAGCCGCCACCACGTAGCCAGCCAGCACGGGCAGCACCGCGCCGTTCATGGTCATGGACACCGAGACTCTGTCCAGGGGAATCTGGTTGAACAAAATCTTCATGTCTTCGACCGAGTCGATGGCCACGCCGGCCTTGCCCACGTCACCCGTCACGCGCGGATGGTCGGAGTCGTAGCCTCGGTGCGTGGCCAGGTCGAACGCCACGGACACCCCCTGACCACCAGCGGCCAGGGCCTTGCGGTAGAAGGCGTTGGATTCTTCGGCGGTGGAGAAGCCGGCGTACTGGCGGATGGTCCAGGGGCGTACCGCGTACATGGTGGCTTGCGGGCCACGCAGGAAGGGCTCAAAACCCGGCAGCGTGTCGGCGTGAGGCAAGGACTGGGTGTCAGCAGCGGTGTAGAGCGGCTTGACTCGAATGCCATCGGGGGTGACCCAGTCGAGTTGACTGACGTCCCCGCCCGGGGCCGACTTGCTGGCAGCCTTGTGCCAGGCGTCCAGGGTGGCAGGGGTGAATTCAGGCGTCTTGGCGGTCATGTCGATGGCCTTTGGTCAGTGAAATGTCGGACGTTGAGGGTCTTCAACCCTCGACCGTCACGGGTGAGTTGCCAGCCCGCAACGATGTAACAGACCAGATTCTAGGTCAAATCTCGATTCGTTATTCATAATTATTGATGCATAATATTGATACAAACTGACAAATTCTCATGGCCGCCATCACCCTCACCCCCCGCGCACTCTACGAAGAAGTGGCGGAATTGCTGCGCCAGCGCATCTTCTCGCGCGAACTCGAGCCCGGCAGTTGGATCGACGAGGTGAAGATTGCAGAGGCCTACGGCATCAGCCGTACGCCCATGCGAGAGGCGCTCAAGGTATTGGCCACCGAGGGGCTGGTCACCATGAAGATGCGGCGCGGCGCCTATGTGACCGAGGTGAACGAGAAAGACCTGACCGACGTCTACCACCTGCTGGCGCTGCTGGAATCCGACGCTGCCGGCGTGGTGGCTGAGCGCGCCAGTGAGGCAGAGATGCAATCGCTGGCCGATCTGCACCATTTGCTGGAGTCAGCCCAGAACGACCGCGAGGCCTTCTTTCGCATCAACGAAGAATTTCATCAGCGCCTGCTGCAACTGGCGGACAACCGTTGGCGCGAGCAAATGGTGGCGGACCTGCGCAAGGTGATGAAGCTCAACCGGCACCAGTCTCTGCTCAAGTCCGGGCGCATCAGCGAATCCTTGCAGGAGCATCGGCTGCTGCTGCAGGCCTTGCAGTCGCGGGACGCCGTGGCGAGTGCACAGCGCATGCGCGAGCACTTTCACAGCGGGCTGGAAGCGGCGAATTGATTCGCCTGTTGACCCTTCACACCAGCCCCAATCGTGCCGAATTCGCGCGGGCGCTCACCTCGCGCGGCGAGCGATCCTTCAGATGATGATCGCTCCACACCTGACGCCAGCGCCGTGCCCCGGGCTCTCCGTGCCACAGGCCCAGCATGTGCCGGGCAATGGCGTACCACCCCACACCATGCTCGCGCGCCTCGCGCTCCATGTAGTCCACCATCGCGTGCTCCACCGCTTCTCGAACCGGTGTGCGTGAGGTCTCGCGAAAAAATCGAGCATCCCACTCGGCCATGAGCCAGGGGTTGTGATAAGCCTCCCGACCCACCATGACACCATCCACCTGCGACAGCTGGGCTTGAATATGCTCGTTGGTCTTGAGGCCTCCGTTGAGCACCAGGGTCAGCTGGGGAAACAAGCGCTTGAGTTGGTACACCACCTCGTACCGCAGCGGCGGAATCTCCCGATTTTCCTTGGGCGACAAGCCCTTGAGCCAGGCATTGCGGGCGTGCACGATGAAGTGGCAGCAACCCGCCTCGCTCACCCGTGTGATGAACTCCACGACCATGTCCAGGCTTTCCAGCTGGTCCAGACCAATACGGTGTTTGACGGTGATGGGCAAGGAGGTGGCGTCACGCATCGCCTTCACGCCATCCGCCACGAGTTGGGGCTCGGCCATCAGACAGGCGCCAAAGGCACCCCGTTGCACCCGCTCGGACGGGCAGCCGCAGTTGAGGTTGACCTCGTCGTAGCCCCAGTCCTGGGCCAACCGGGCACAGCGTGCCAGATCCTCGGGCTCGCTGCCACCGAGTTGCAAAGCCACCGGGTGCTCGCTGACATCAAAACGCAAATGTCTGGGTACATCGCCATGCAGCAGCGCACCGGTGGTCACCATCTCGGTGTAGAGCCGTGTGTGCTGGGTGATCTGACGATGGAAGTACCGGCAATGCCTGTCGGTCCAGTCCATCATGGGAGCCACCGAAAGTCGCCAGGGGGAAATGTTCATGTAGGCTGGAATTTTAAGGGTCGCGCACGGTTGGGCTCTCCAGTCCCTGAGGGCTGCATGACCTGAGGGGGCCTCCCCCACGTTGCGTGAAACCCGGGTTACAGCACAAGCCTGTGGGCTCCCGCATAATTTGGACGGGTCACCACCCGGGCTGCCTGGCCTGGCTGGGAACACCATTTCAACCCCTTTTACAGGACCATCACCATGACCACACTCACCCTCGATCAGGCCCAACGCATCATCACGGCCGCCTTGCAGGCGTCCAACAAGGCCGGGTATCAGCCCATGGGGGTGGCGGTGCTCGATGCCGCTGGACAACTGATCAGCTACGCCCGTGAGGATGGAGCCAGCATGTTCCGCTTTGACATCGCACGGGCCAAGGCCTGGGGGGCTGCAGGCATGGGCGTCTCCAGCCGCACCCTGGCCGAGCGCGCCAAGGACAACCCCAACTTCTTTGTCTCCCTGTCGGCCACGTCCGAGGGGAAATTCTTGCCCCAACCCGGTGCTGTGGTGATCAAGGATGCCAGCGGCAAGATCATCGGCGCGGTCGGTGCCAGCGGCGGCACCGGCGACCAGGATGAGGAGATCTGCATCGCCGGTGTCAAGTCGGTAGGCCTGCAACACGGTTGATTCAACAGGAGTGCTCCATGGCCTATCGCCCGAAACGCAAAGTCATCATCACCTGCGCTGTGACGGGCGCCATCCACACGCCGACGATGTCGCCGCATCTGCCCATCACCCCGCAGGAGATCGCCGATGCCGCGGTCGGCGCGGCGGAGGCTGGCGCGGCGATCGTGCACCTCCATGCTCGGGACCCCAAGACCGGGCAACCCACCCAGGACCCGGCCTACTTTCGTGAGTTCGCCGGTGACATCAAGTCACGCTCCGACGTGGTCATCAACTTCACCACCGGCGGTGCGCCCACCATGGACGTGGAGGAGCGGTTGCAACCGGCGCTGCAACTCAAGCCGGAGGTGGCCTCGCTCAACATGGGCTCGATGAACTTCGGTCTGTACCCCATGCTCAGCCGCTACAAAAACTGGCAGCATCCCTGGGAAGAGCCCTACCTCGCCGGGTCAGACAGCCGCATTTTCAAGAACACCTTTGCCGACATCCAGTACATCCTGGAGTCGTGCCGTGCCAACCAGACCCGCTTTGAAATCGAGTGCTATGACCTTGGCCATCTCTACACAGCAGCGCACTTCCTGGAGCGCCAGATCGTGGAACCACCGTTGTTCATCCAGTCGGTGTTTGGCATTCTGGGCGGCATTGGTCCACACCCCGAGCATGTGATGCAGATGAAGCAAACCGCCGACCGTCTGTTTGGCAACGACTATGTGTGGTCGGTGCTGGGCGCGGGGCGTCACCAGATGCCCACGGCCAACATGTCGGTCGTCCTGGGCGGCAATGTGCGGGTGGGGTTGGAGGATTCGCTGTGGGACTCCCCCGGCACACTGGCGCAGACCAACGCCCAGCAGGTTCGGCGTATCCGCTCGATCATCGAAGCGCTCTCGCTCGAAATCGCCACGCCGGATGAAGCGCGCGAAATCCTGAAGCTCAAGGGCGGCGCGAACGTCGGCTTCTGACAGCGGCGCAGGCTGCTGATGGCGTTACTGAGCCACCCAGCCGCCGTCCACGTTCCAGGCCACGCCGCAGACGTTGTCGCCAGCGGCTGAGCACATGAACACCGCGAGTCCGCCCAACTGCTCGGGGGTAGTGAAGCGCAAAGAAGGCTGTTTCTCGCCCAGCAACTCGCGCTCGGCCTGCTCGCGGCTGATGCCGGCGGCCTGGGCCCGGGCCTCAATCTGTTTTTCGACCAGCGGGGTCAGCACCCAGCCGGGACAAATGGCGTTGACCGTCACCCCGGAGGTGGCCGCTTCCAGGGCCACCGATTTGGTGAGGCCCACGATGCCGTGCTTGGCTGCCACATAGGCCGACTTGTTGGCCGACGCCACCAGGCCGTGGGTCGACGCCACGTTGATGATGCGCCCCCACTGGGCCTCGCGCATGGCGGGCAAGGCCAGACGGGTGGTGTGAAAGGCGCTGGAGAGGTTGATGGCGATCACCGCATCCCAGCGTTCGACAGGAAAGTCATCCACCGGTGACACATGCTGAATACCGGCGTTGTTGACCAGCACATCCACACGACCAAACTCGGCGGCAGCAAAGGCCATCATGTCGGCGATCTGCTCGGGCTTGGACATGTCAGCACCGTGGTAGCGCACATCCACGCCGAGGGCCTTGACCGCGTCGATGGCGGACTGGCTGTCGCCAAACCCGTTCAGAATGATGCGTGCGCCCTCTTTGGCCAATGCCAGGGCGATGCCCAGACCAATGCCGCTGGTCGATCCGGTGACCAGGGCGGTTTTTCCCTTCAGCATGCGTTCCCCCTTCAAAAAAGAAAATTGTAGAGGGAATCCCGACCTCTGTCGGTGCGGTGCGCTCAGGCGGTGGCGACGGCGTTGGTCTTCCAGCCCTGTCGAATGGCTTCGTTCACGCGAGGCATCACCTCGTGCGCCATCAACTCCATGGAGCGGCGCGCCAGCCGCGGATCGACCTGGTCCATGCCGGCATAGACCAGCTCGCCAAAATCTCCCACCTCCTCGCGCAGCGCGAGAATCTGGTCCACCACCTGGTTCACAGTGCCGCAGATGACCAGGTCATCGAGCACGCGCTCCAGGGTGAGCAGGCTGTCGTCCTCATCGGCGTGGCGCTTGAAGATGACATGGCGCTTGGACATCTTCATCTTGGTGAGCATCTGCCGGTAGTAATAGCGGTAGGGGCTGTTGGCGTCGGCCTTGCCGTAGGCCAATGCTGTGGCCTCATCGTCAGCGACAAAGATGGTGCGGGCCACGCGCCAATCGCTGGCTTTGGCCACCTGCCCCACAGACTGCTTGCCCTGGGCGTAGTTGGCCCAGTGGCTGGGCAGCCATTGCGACAGCAGGAAGTTGGCCGACATGGGGTGAAAGTCGCGCTGCCCCATGGCAATCACGCCCTTGGAGTGTGGTGCCACCACCGTGCCCACGATCTCGGGCCGGCGGTTCTGGTAAGGCTTCATCAACTCGCCGCGACCAATCGCTGGCACGCTGGTGATGCGTGTGCTGACCTTGAAGCGGTTGTCAGGGAAATCGATGTCGTAGGGCGGATCGCGCTCCCAGATGGCCAGGATGACGTCAATCGCCTCGGCAAAAATTTTGTTGCGGTCCTGGTCCAGAATGCCCAGCGCCTCGGCGTCGGAGGCCAGTGCGCCCGGGCTGATGCCAAAGATGAACCGGCCCTTGGCCAGATGGTCGAACATCGCACACTGCGAGGCGATCAGCGTGGGATGCGAGTGCGACAGGTTGGACGTCCCCGTGCCCAGCATGATCTGCTTGGTGTCATTGATCAACGTGGCCTGGAACACCAGGCTGTTGGTCACGTTTTCGGCTTTGTCGGTCAGGTGTTCGCCCACGAAGGCGTCGTAAAAGCCCAGCTGGTCCGCCAGGATGATGATCTCGCGGTCTTCCTGCAGCGTTTGGGTGGTGTCCCGTTCCAGCGGGTGAAGGGGCATGGTGAAGTAACCGAGGCGCATGACATCCATCCAAACAGGGGCCAAAAGTGGTGTGATTCTGAGTCACGCCGCCCCTGGTTTCCTGTCACCAGCAAGATAGCCCAGGGAACTGCAGGGACTCTGCTCGATGTCAGCCCCAGAGCTGCGCTACATTTCGCCCATCGCCCCGCTGCTTGAAGCGGAACTGCCGCAACTGGCGCAGCAGCGCCCCCTGACAATTCGAGGTCCATCATGCGTCGTGTGTTTCGTCATGTGTCCCGCTCAGTCACGCTTGCTCTGTTGGGCGCCAATCTGTGCTTCAGCCTGGTGGGCACCGCTCAGGCGCAGTCCTACCCCAACAAACCGATCCGGATCATCGTGCCTGCTGGCAGTGGCGACAGCTGCGACATCCTCTCCCGTCTGATAGCCCCCAAACTCACGGAACGCCTGGGGCAGGCCATCGTGATCGACAACCGAGCGGGCTCGGCAGGCCAACTCGGCCTGACCCTCATCAAACAAGCGGCCCCGGATGGTTACACCCTGGGCTGTGGACAGGGTGGCAACATGGTGATCGTGCCGCTGGCGTATGCCAAGGTGGCGTATGACTCGCGCAAGGACTTCACCCCGGTCGCCATGATGGCCTCCAACTTCCTGGGTCTGGTGGTGAGCCCCAAGACGCCGTTCAAGACCGTGCAGGAGTTGATCGACTATGGCAAAGCCAACCCGGGCAAGCTCACCTTTGGGACCAACGGCGAGGGTGCGTTCCTGCATTTTGCGACCGAACAGTTTCGACTGATGGCAGGCTTTGAGTACATGCACGTGCCCTACCGCGCCATGAGCGATGTGTTCACCCAGATGCTGGGCGGCGAAATCCAGGCCTCTGTGGGTTCGTTCATTTCGCTGCAGCCCCTGGTGGATTCCGGCAAGTTGCGCTTGCTGGGCGTTGCCCGCTCCACCCGCTTGCCTGAGTACCCCAACGTGCCCACCATCGCAGAAACCGTGCCGGGCTTCACCTCGGGCGGCTGGTTTGGCGTGATTGCGCCAGCCGGTTTGCCCAAGGACATCGTCAACCTGCTCAACCGGGAAATCAACTGGGCCCTGCAGCAACCCGATGTGCGGGAACGCATGAAGAAACTGGGGCTCGACATCCACACCGAACCGCCCGAGTTCTTCACCGAACTGCTCACCCGCGACGTGGCCAACTGGGGCAAGGTCGTGCGAGACATCAATTTCAAACCTCTCTGAACCACCGCCGCTGTAGGGGCCTGGGACGGGGGCCAGCCAGGCCTCAGCGCTCGGGCACAATGTCCCACAACCGTGCTCGGACTGTCGCGTTGGCGAATCTCCCTGCTGGCAGAGCGTGTTCAACTGCAGCACGATTTTTTTGCAGAACCAGGGAGTGTGATGACCCAAGCCACCGTTGATGAATCCAAAGCCTTTCGCAATGCGTTGGGGATATTTCCCACCGGGGTGACCGTGATCACCACGCGGGACTCGGAGACCGGACGATCGGTGGGCCTGACGGTGAGCAGCTTCAACTCGGTGTCGCTGCAACCCCGTCTGGTGCTGTGGTCGATTGCCCGCACCTCTCCCAATCTGGACCAGTTTGCCGTGGGCAAGCGACATGTGATCCACGTGTTGTCCCAGGACCAGGGGGAGTTGGCCCGTCGCTTTGCCAACCCCAAGCTGGATAAATTTGAGGGCGTGGCGCTGTCGCACAACGCTCCGGACGCACCCCCTGTGCTGGAAGGTGTGGCGGCCCAATTCGATTGCGAGACCGAGTCGCTGCTGGAGGGTGGAGATCACTGGATTGTGCTCTCGCGCGTGCACCACTACCAGACGCACGATCGACGCCCCTTGCTGTTCTGGTCTGGCCAGCTCACTGCGGTCGGATCGGTTTGACACCCACTCACACAGGAGACCTCATGTCACGTGACCGCATGCCCCCGATCCCTGAAGATCGCATGACCCCCGAACAACGCGCCGCCATGGTTGAACTCACCAGCGGCCCGCGCGGCAAGATCGGCGGGCCCTTTGTGCCCCTGGTGCGCAGCCCCGAACTGATGAGCCGCCTGCAAAAGGTGGGCGAGTACCTGCGCTTTCACCACACCGCTGGCCTGCGCAACTCCGAGTTCGCCGTGCTGGTGGTGGCCCGTCACTGGTCGCAACCCGTCGAGTGGGCCATTCATCGCCCCATTGCCGAACGCGAGGGCGTGTTGCCCGCCACCTGCGATGCCATCTTGGAAGGCCGCCGTCCTGACACCATGTCCAGCGACGAAGCCATCATCTATGACCTGCTCGAAGAACTGCGCAACAACCGTTGCGTGAGCGACCCGACTTATGCCCGGGCGCTCGAGCGTTTTGGCGAAAAAGGCGTCATCGACCTGGTGGCGCACTATGGCTACTACAGCACGCTGGCCATTGTGATGAACACCTGCCGCACGGCGCTGCCGGAAGGCGCGCCCGCGCAGATGCAGCCGATGCCTCAGCGCTGATCAGCCTGCTGCGTGCAACACGTGCCCGCCGGCCTCGACCGGCTTGGCATGGATCAGAATCACCGCAATCACACAGGTCTCAGTGCCCCGGTTGACCCAGTTGTGAATGGTGCCGCGCTGCACCATCACGTCGCCGGCCTTGAGGTGGACTTCCACGCCATCGTCAAGCTCCATGTCGATCTCGCCCTTCATCACCACCAAATAGTCGATGGAGTCGGTGCGGTGCATGCGGTGCTCCACACCGGGGCGGAAGTCGAGAATTCGAAACACACTGCCGTTCTCGATCATGGTGAACTTGCCTTCACGCATGCCGCCGTCCTTGAAGCCATCGTTGTTGGCCGGCACGGTATCGGTGGTCCAGATGTTGCAAATGAAGGCATTTTGGCGACCTTGCTTGAAATGGGTGCAAACCTCGTCAATCTCGACGATGGCCTTGCCCTGGTCGTCATGGCCCGTCACAACGCGGCGAATCTTGGGAACATCTTGCATGGTTGTCTCCTTTAGGTGGGTTGTCTGGCGTGCTGGTGTGGTGTGGCGGCTGGCGCAAGGCCAGCCAGCCCAGGTTTATCGAGAGGGGTGCAAGGCTGCCCACACTTTGGCTGCGGTGAAGGGCATGTCCATGCCAGTCACACCAAAGGGACGCAGGGCACTCATCATGGCGTTGGCCAACGCAGGCATGGAGCCGGTACAACCGGACTCTCCGACCCCCTTGGCGCCCAACAGGTTCCACTGTGTATCCACTTGCACCGTCTCGTTGCGGATGGTGGGCATGCAACCCAGATGCGGCATGGCGTAGTCGGAGAATGAACCGGACAGCAGTTGCCCCTGTTCGTCATAGACCACCTGCTCGCAAAACGCCTGGCCCCAGCCCTGCACCACGCCGCCGTGCACCTGACCACGTACCAGGTGCGGTGAAATGACCCGGCCCAGATCGTCCACGGCCCAGTAGCTGACCACCTCGGTGATGCCGGTGGCCGGGTCGATCTCCACTTCGGCCACGTGGCAGCCATTGGGGAAGGTGGATCCCGACTGGGCCTCGCCCATGGCATCCAGCGCCTGGCGCTGGGAGGCGCTCAGCTGCGGCCACAAGGTGGCCCAATCGATGCGCTGTCCGCTGACCCCAGCACGGTGCCAGGCGCCCTGCTCGAACACCACGTCCGCCGGTTCGCATTGCCACAACGCCGCAATGGCCTGCTCCGCTTGCTGGCGGATGTTCTGGCACAGGTTCTTGATGGCACTGCCGGCGCCGTACAAGGTGCGCGAGCCGCCGGTGCCATTGCCAATCAGGCTGCGCGCCGGATCGCTCGCGTGGTAGCGCACATGGTCCGCGTGCAAGCCCAGTTCGGACTCGATGATGCTGGCAAACGAAGTCTCATGACCCTGGCCGGAGGCGCCGGTCACACCATAGACATGCAGCACGCCTTGCGCATCGAACTCGCCTTGTACCTGGTCCTTGGGTGCGCCACCAGCACCCGAGGCCTCCAGGTACGTTGCCAGGCCGATGCCGCGCAATTTGCCGCGTGCCTCGGCCGCCTGTTTGCGCTGTGCAAAGCCCGCATAGTCTGACAGCACCAGCGCACGGTCCATGACGCGCTCGCATTCGCAGGTGTCGTAGACCGTGCCGTTGGCTGTGGTGTAGGGAAACTCCGCCGGTGGAATGAAGTTGAGTCGACGCAAGGCCACGGGGTCCAAACCATGCTCGTGGGCCGCGTAATCCACCAGGCGCTCGATGGCGTAGGCAATGTCGGGGCGCCCTGCCCCGCGGTAGGCCGACACCGGCGTGGCGTTGGTATAGACCAGGTCCGAGCGCATGTACAGCGCCGGCACCTTGTACACACCGCCCATGGTGACCGACAGGTTGCGCGTGCCGATGAAGGTGCTCATGTAGGCGTTGTACGCGCCCAGGTCCACCTGGTCGTGGAAGCGGATGGCCAGTATCTTGCCTTGCGCATCCAGCGCCACCGAGCCCTCCAGCACGAGGCCGCGACCGTGCCAGTCGCTCACGAACACCTCGGAGCGTGAACCCACCCAGCGCACCGGTCGCTTGAGCACACGCGCGGCGATCACCACGCCCACGTGCTCGGAGAACGCGCCACCACGAATACCAAACGAGCCCCCGACATCGAGGGTGAGAATTTCAAATTTCTCGGCCGGCATGCCCGTGGCTTGAGACAGAAAGCCCAGCATGCCCAGAATCCCCTGGGTGGGGGTGTGCACACGGGTGCGGTCCTGCGCCTCGTCGTACAGGGCCACCACAGCACGGGGCTCCATGGGCGCGGGGATCAGTCGCTGGCTGACCACCCGCAAGGTGCTGGTGTGCGCAGCCCGGGCAAAGGCTGCATCCACCGCGGCGCGGTCACCCGCTTCAAACTCAGCCGACACATTGTGCGGCGAGGCCTCGTGCAGCACGGGAGCCCCGGCAGCCAAGGCAGCCTCAATAGAGGCCGCTGCCGGCAGGATGTCGAATTCGATGTCGGCCAGCTCGGCCGCATCTTGCGCCTGGTATGGCGTGTCGGCAATCACAAAGGCAATCGGTTGCCCGACAAATCGCACGGTGTCGTGGGCCAGCACAGGCATGCGGGCCACCCGCTGAGGCTCGCCATGCCGGTCCTTGACGGACACGGCGTTGGGCAGGTCCTGGCCACCGTTCGCGTCGATGTCCTGAGCAGTCATGACCCAGCGTACCCCCGGGGCAGCCGCCACGGCACTGAGGTCAAGGCGCAGGATTCGCGCATGCGCGTGCATGGAGCGGATCACATGCAGGTGCAGCATGCCGGGGTACTGCACATCGGCGGTGTATTGCCCCTGACCGGTGATCAGCCGATGGTCTTCGGTGCGGGCGTATGCCACGCCGGTCTGGGTGGCGGTGTTCACACTCATGCGACACCTCCCTTGAGTTGCTGGGCCGCCTGCTTGACCGCGGCGGCGATGTTCACATAGCCGGTGCAACGGCACAGATTGCCCGCCAGGCCTTCCGCGATGTCCTGGTCAGACGGCGCTGGGCAGCGACGCAACAGGTCCACCGTGGCCATCACCATGCCCGGCGTGCAAAAGCCGCATTGCAGCGCGTGGCATTCGGTGAAGGCCTGCTGAACCGGGTGCAAGCCCTGGGTGCTCAAACCCTCGATGGTGGTGACCTGCGTGCCATCGGCCTGCGCTGCCAGCATGGTGCAGGACTTGACCGCCTGACCATCGACATGCACGGTGCAGCAACCGCACTGGCTGGTGTCACACCCGACGTGGGTGCCCGTCAGGCGCAAGGTCTCGCGCAACAGGTCGACCAGCAGGGTGCGGTCCTCGACATCAGCGCTGTGAGGCTGACCATTGACAGTGAGTTGAATTTTCATGGCAAAGAAAAGGAATGGGCCTGGGGCTTGAATGGGGCGAATCGTGGAGGCTGGGCGATCAGCGCAGTTGCTGCAAGGCCTGCGCAAACATCAAATCGGTCAGGTGCGCACGGTAGCGGGCCGGCGCATGGATGTCCCCCAGCAAGCCGTCATGCGCGAAGGGGGCGGGGGGCTGTCCGGCCTGCCAGGCAGCTTCGGCCTGCGGCCAGCGACACACGGCATCGGTCGCACCGGTCACCGCCACGCGGCGCCCTTTCGACCCGAAGTCGGCCAGGAAAACGCCCGCCATGGCATACCCCGAGGCGGGGTGACGGAACTTCGCATAGGCGCTCTTGACGGGGCGAGGAAAGCGCACAGCGCGAATCACCTCACCCGGCTCGAGCGCCGTGGTGAACATGCCCAGGAAGAAGTCATCGGCGGCGATCTCGCGCTGGGTGGTGATCACGGTGGCCCCCAGGGCCAGCACGGCGGCCGGGTAATCGGCAGCGGGGTCGTTGTTGGCGATCGCGCCACCCAAGGTGCCACGCGCACGCACTTGCGGGTCGCCGATCAGCCCAGCCAGCTCGGCCAGGGCAGGCAGCGCGCGGGCCAGCTCGGCATGCGAGGCCACCTGGTGGTGACGCACGGCCGCACCCACCCAGACCGTGTCCGACTCGATGCGAATTTCTTGCAAATCCGGCAGGCGGGCGATGTCGATCAACTCACTCACCGCCAGCAACCGGTGTTTGATCGACGGAATCAGTGTCATGCCGCCAGCCAGCAGCCTGGCCTGGTCGTTGCCGCTCAGGCGCTGGGCCGCTTCGCTCAAGGAGTTGGCCCGGTGATAGTGAAAAGAATTCATGCAGTCGTCATCCATGCAAAGCGCCGGCGGCGCAGGAGTTCTGTGACGGACTGTACCCAAGGTGCCAAACCCGAGAAGTCCGCCAGGAGACTCAGCTGACCGTCCGCTTGCCCGCCACGGTTAGAGGGTTGGTGAGACAGAACCGACCAGCTTCGGACCACTCCCGGTCACACGCGCGTGGTCAATCCAAGCCCAGGTTGATACGCCGTGCCACGGCACCCCACTTGACCGAGTCCCGGGCCAGTTGTGCGGCGGCCGCCTCGGAGGTGCTCGCCACCGGCACTTGATCCGTTTGCTTCAGGCGCTCCACCACCTCGGGGCTCATCAGGGCGTCGGCCCAGGCCTGACGGAATTTCGCCACGATGTCATCGGGCACCCCGCGCGGCGCCCACAGCGCCAGGGTGAACATGGCGTCATACCCCTTCACGCCCGCTTCGGCCACAGTGGGCACATCGGGCAAGGTGGGGGCCCGAGAGGTGCCAGAGACGGCCAGGGGCACCAGCTTGCCGGCACGCACATGGGGCAACACGGTGGGGCCAGCCAGCAAGCCGCACGGCACCTGACCGGACAGCACATCCTGGGTGGCCGGTGCCGGCCCCTTGTACGGCACATGGGTCATGTCAAAGTTGGCCATGTACTGCAGCAACTCCATCGACAAATGTCCCGGCACACCCGGCCCTCCCGAGGCATAGGACATGGGTCCTGACTTGGCTTTGGCGATCAACTCCTGCAAGGACTTGACCCCCACGGCGGGGTGGCATACCAAGGTCTGCCCAAATTGCGAGAGGATCGCCACCGGCTTGAAGTCGTCTGGCTTGAAGGGCATGTTGCGGTACACATGCGGGTTGACGGTGACGATGGTGTCGGTGCCGAGCATCCAGGTGTAGCCATCGGGCGCGGATCGCGCCACTTCTTGTGCCCCGATGTTGCCCCCCGCACCCGCGCGGTTCTCCAGGATCACGGGCTGCTTGAGGGTGGTGCTCAAGCGCTCAAGCACGGTGCGGGCAATCAGGTCACTGGGGCCACCCGGCGGATGTGGAATGACGACGCGAACAGGTCGCTGCGGCCAATGGGCCGCCTGCTGCGCCATGGCCAGGCACGCCGACCCAGCCAAGGTCAAGCCTGTCGCCAGGCGAGCCAACCATCCCCAATGTGTGCGTTGCATCATGGTGTTTCTCAGCGGTTAAGGGGCTCTCACGCCCGGATTCTGAGGGAGCACGGTCGGCGCGAACCTCAGGCAGTCAATTGTCAATCTTCACATTGGCCGCCTTGGCCACTTGCGCCCACTTCTGCTGTTCGTTCTTGATGAAGCTGGCAAATTTCTCGATGGACCCACCACCATCCTCGGCGCCATACTGATCCATTTTTTCCTGCACGTCAGGCATGGCCAACACTTTGTTGACGTCCTCGTTCATGCGCTGGGTCATGCCGACTGGCATGCGCGCAGGGGCCATGAGCCCGTACCACACGGTGGCTTCAAAGCCAGCAAAGCCCGACTCGGCCATGGTGGGCACGCCAGGAAATCCCTTGGCGCGCTTGAGCCGGGTCTGCGCCAGGGCAATCGCCTTGCCCGACTTGATGTGGGGCGTGGCCGAGGTCATGGTTTCAAAGCAGTAGTTGACCTGCCCACCCAAGAGGTCGGTGAGCGCGGGCCCCGATCCCTTGTAGGGCACATGCAGGGCATCGATGCCGGCCTGCAACTTGAACATCTCCAGCGCAAAGTGTTGCGCCGAACCGCCACCGGCCGAAGCGAAGCTGATCTTGCCCGGTTGACGCTTGCACAACTCGACCAGGTCGGTGACGGTCTTTGCCGGTTGATCGGCGTTGCAGATCAGGATGTTGGGCGTGACGCCGACCATGGAGATCGGCGCAAAGTCGCGTTCGGCATCGTAGTTGAGCCGGGTGCCCAGGGCAGGCGCCAGGGCATGGCTGTTGATGTGCGCCATCAACAGCGTGTTGCCATCGGGAGCTTGTTTGCTCACAAAATCGGCAGCAATGACACCGGCGGCACCAGCCTTGTTTTCAATGACGATAGACAGGCCCCACATGGTTTGGAGCTTTTGTGCCACCACACGGGCCAGCGCATCCGTGCCTCCACCAGGCGGGAAGCCCACGATGATGCGCACCGGCCCCTTGGGCAGGCTCTGTGCGCGGACCATGGGCGCAGCCAGGGTGGCCGCGGTGGCTGCAATCAGGGTGCGTCGTTTCATGCAGAGCTCCTGGGAAGAAACAGAGGTCGTGGTCCTTGGGATCGGCGCCTGAAGTGCGAAACAACTCAGAGCGCCTGAGGGGGGGCAACAGGATGGTCGGCAAAGAATTGCATGGCGGCTTGCACACCAGAGCCTTGCAATTTCACACCCGAGAGCTTGAGCCCCATCTCGCACGCTGCCACCGTGGCTACCACGGTGAGGTCGTTGCAATCGCCCAGGTGGCCAATGCGGAACATGCGGCCCTTGACCTTGCCCAGGCCCGTGCCTAACGAGCAGTCGAAGCGTTCGTAAATGCACTGTCGCACAGCGTCGGCATCCACCCCCTGGGGCATCATCACACCGGTGAGGACCGGTGAGTAGACCGAGGCATCCGCACACTGGATCGCCAGGCCCCAGGTGTTGACCGCTGCACGAGCCGCTGCCGCCCAGCGTTGGTGACGCGCCAGCACACCGGACAAACCGCCATGGTGCGGGTTGAGCAGCATGTCACACGCTTCTGACAAGCCGTACAGCAGGTTGGTGCTGGGGGTGTAGGGCCAGTAGCCCTTGGCGTTCATCTCGACAATCTCGTCCCAGGCCCAGAACGCCTTGGGCATGCGCGCAGTGCGACTGACTTCCAGCGCCTTGGGTGAAATGGCATTGAAGCTGATGCCGGGCGGCAGCATCAAGCCCTTTTGCGAGCCACTGACCGACACATCCACGCCCCACTCGTCATGGCGGTAGTCGGCACAGGCCAGGCCCGAGATGGTGTCGACCATCAGGAGCGCCGGGTGCTTGGCAGCATCGATGGCGTGGCGCACAGCAGCGATGTCGCTGGTGACCCCGGTAGACGTCTCGTTGTGCACCACGCAGACAGCCTTGATGGCGTGCTGGGTGTCTGCTTTCAAACGTGCCTCGATCAAATCGGCCTGCACGCCGTGACGCCAGCTGGTGGGCACTCCGCCCTCCTCACCCGGGATGGCGATGACCTCGGGGTTCAGGCCCAGGCGCTTGGCCATCTTGATCCACAACGAGGCAAAGTGGCCCGTTTCGTACATCAGCAGGTGATCGCCCGGGCTGGTGACGTTGCACAGCGCTGCTTCCCACGCACCCGTGCCTGAAGCGGGGTAAATGATGACGGGATGCTGGGTCTGGAAAATCTGCCGGACCTGCGACAGGACCTTGAGGCCCAAGACACCAAACTCTGGACCGCGGTGGTCAATGGTGGGCAGGCTCATGGCCCGCAGGATGCGATCAGGAACCGGGGAAGGCCCGGGAATCTGAAGGAAATGGCGTCCGGACGCGTGAAAATCGAGCGACTGCATCAACAATGTCTCCTGTTGTCTGTTGATTATGCATGCAAGAATCTCCTCCATGAATGCTCCGCATCCCTACACCAGCCAAGCTGGCGACTTCGATTCTCTGGCCCGTCGCAGCACGGAGCAGCTGGCCCAACTGACTCAGCAACTGCAACGCCACACACAAGGCGAAGTGCTGGTGAGCCAGGCCGATCGCGGCCGCTATGCCACCGACGCGTCCATCTACCAGTGCATGCCACTGGCCGTGCTGGTGCCTCGCAGCGAAGACGACGTGGTCTCGGCCTTGGGTATCTGCCGCGAGCTGAACGTGCCCATCGTGCCGCGCGGCGGCGGCACCAGCCAGTGCGGACAGACCGTGGGGGCCGGTCTGGTGATCGACTTCAGCAAATACCTGCGCCGTGTCATCGACCTGAACGTCGAACAGCGCACCGTCACAGTGGAGCCCGGCATGGTGCTGGACCACCTGAATGCGCAACTCAAATCGCACGGGCTGTGGTACCCGGTGGATGTCTCCACCAGCGGTCAGGCCACCCTGGGCGGCATGGCGGGCAATAACTCGTGCGGCAGCCGCAGCATCGCCTACGGCAACATGGTGCACAACGTGCTAGGCGCCGATGCCTGGCTGTCCGATGGGTCGTTGCTGTCGCTGGGGCGCTTCGACCAGAGCCAGGGAGCAGCACGACACCTGGGTGAGCGCGTGCAGCAACTGGCGCTGCAACTGCAACCCGAGATCGAACGGCACTGGCCCAAGGTGCTGCGCCGCGTCGCGGGCTACAACCTCGACATCTTCTGCAACCAGAACGTGCGTCCCTACACCGCGGACGGCTCGGTGAATCTCGCGCATCTGCTTGTCGGCAGCGAAGGCACGCTGGCGCTCACGCGTTCGCTCACCCTGCAACTCTCGCCGCTGCCGCGCGCCAAGGTGCTGGGCGTGGTGAATTTCCCCGACTTTCACAGTGCCATGGATACCACCCAGCACATCGTGCGCCTGGGCGGTCCGCACTTGTCGGCGGTGGAACTGGTCGATCGCACCATGATCGACCTCAGCCTGCAGAACCCGGCCTTTGCGCCCACTATCCGCACCGCGCTCTCGCCCCACATCAACCACGGCCAGCCAGCCGCCATCCTGCTGGTGGAGTTCAGCGGTGAATCCAAGGACCCCCTGTTGCCGCACTTGCGCGATCTGGTGACGCTCATGGGCGACCTGGGCTTGCCCGGCAGCGTGGTCGAGATGGTGGACGACAGCGCGCAAAAGAATTTGTGGGAGGTGCGCAAGGCGGGGCTGAACATCATGATGAGCTTGCGCGGCGACGGCAAGCCGGTGAGTTTCATCGAAGACTGTGCCGTGCCGCTCGAGCACCTGGCCGAGTACACCGATGCACTCACCGAGGTGTTTGCCCGCCATGGCACCAAGGGCACCTGGTATGCGCACGCCTCGGTGGGCACGCTGCATGTGCGGCCCATCCTGGACATGCGCCGCGACGGTGCCGTCAAGATGCGCGCCATTGCCAACGAAGCGTCCGAGCTGGTCCGCAAATTCAAGGGTGCGTACAGCGGCGAGCACGGCGACGGCCTGTGCCGCGGCGAGTGGATCCGCTGGCAGTTTGGCGACAAGATTCACGATGCCTTTGGCCAGATCAAGCAGTGGATGGACCCCATCGGCCTGTACAGCCCGTCGCGCATGATCGATCCGCCGAAAATGGACGACGAGCGCTTGTTTCGCTTTCCGTCGAGCTACCGTGTGATCCCCATCAAGACGGCGCTGGACTGGAGCGCCTGGAATGTCACGGCGGACCCGGTGACAGAAACCGTGAGCGCCCCCGGCACCGGGGGCGACCCAGCCCAAGGCTTCGCCAAGGCCGTGGAGATGTGCAACAACAACGGCCACTGCCGCAAATTTGACGCCGGCACCATGTGCCCGAGCTACCGCGTGACGCGTGACGAACAACACCTCACCCGCGGACGCGCCAACACCTTGCGTCTGGCGCTGTCGGGTCAACTTGGTACGTCAGCGCTGACCGATCCTGCGCTGTGGGAGACCATGGACCTGTGCGTGAGTTGCAAGGGCTGCAAGCGCGAGTGCCCCACGGGCGTGGACATGGCCAAGATGAAGATCGAGTTCACGCACCAGTACAAGCAACACCACGGCTACACCTTGAAGGATCAACTCATCGCCCACCTGCCCCGCTACGCAGGATGGGCCAGCCGGTTGGCGCCGCTGCTCAATCTTCGCAACCGCTGGCCGTGGCTGGCGCGCCTGACCGAGCGCTTGACCGGCTTGAGCGCGCACCGCGCGCTGCCGGCCTGGCAGGCCGCGCATGCGTTCAACACGCCGACTCCCGGCGTGGACATCGCCACGGTGTTGCGAGCCGAGCGCGGTGTGGTGTTGTTCGTGGACACCTTCAACGGTTACTTTGAGTCAGACAACGCCCGTGCCGCCTACCGTGTGCTCGAGGCTGCTGGCTTCACAGTGCATGTGGCGCAGCGCCCGGATCAGCATTTGTGCTGCGGCCGCACCTACCTGGCCAGCGGCATGGTGGATCAAGCCCGCGTCCAGGTGAGACAACTGATCGACTATCTGCTGCCGCTCGCACAGCAGGGTATTCCCATCGTGGGGCTGGAGCCCAGTTGCCTGTTGACGCTGCGCGACGAGGCCTTGCAGCTGGGCCTGGGCGAGTCGGCACATGAGGTGGCCCAGCATGCCTTGCTGTGGGAAGAGTTTCTGGACCGCGAGCACCAGGCCGGCCGGCTGGAAACACTGCGGGCGCAACTCACCCCTGCCCAGGCGCCCTTTCTGTTGCACGGGCATTGCCACCAGAAGGCGTTTGATCTGGTGTCACCCATTCAACGGGTGCTGGCCCTGATCCCACAGTCATCCACCACCTTGATCGAGACGAGCTGTTGCGGGATGGCGGGCAGCTTTGGTTACGACGCCAAGCACCAGGACGTGTCGATGGCCATGGCCAAACTGTCGCTGCTGCCCACGATTGACAAGCATCCTGACGCCTGGGTGGTGGCCGATGGCACCAGTTGCCGTCATCAAATCGACCATGGGTCAAAACGGCAGGCGCTGCATGTGGCGCAGGTGTTGGCACGTCACCTGGGCTGAGTGTTAGACAAAAAAATACCCGCACCAGGCGGGTATTGGCTCATCCCGCGCAGGGAATCAGCCCATGTGCAGCCCCCCGTTGACCGAGAAGTCAGCACCCGTGGCGTAACCGCCCTCTTCGCTCGCCAGCCAAGCCACGATGGATCCGATCTCGCTGGGTTCGCCCAGGCGCTTGACCGGCACCGTGCCGACGATTTTCTCGAGCACGTCGGGGCGAATGGCGCGAACCATGTCAGTGCCGATGTAGCCCGGACTCACGGTGTTGACCGTCACGCCCTTGTTGGCGAGTTCTTGCGCCAGCGCCATGGTGAAACCGTGCATGCCGGCCTTGGCAGCCGAGTAGTTGGTCTGACCGGCCTGCCCCTTCTCGCCGTTGACCGACGAGATTTGCACAATGCGGCCCCAGCCCTTTTCCACCATGTCAGGCACGACCTGCTTGGTCACGTTGAACATGGAGTTCAGGTTGGTGTCGATGACAGCGTCCCAATCCTCGCGGGTCATCTTGAGAAACATGCGGTCACGCGTAATGCCAGCGTTGTTCACCAGGATGTCAATCGGGCCGTGTTCGGCTTTGGCTTTGCTGAAGGCATCGACCGTGGAGTTCCAATCGGCCACGTTGCCAACGGATGCGTAAAAAGTGAACCCCAACGCCTTTTGCTCATCGAGCCACTTGGTGAAGTCGCGTGTCGGGCCGCAGCCGGCGATGACTTTGTACCCATCACGGTGCAAGCGCTGGCAGATGGCAGTACCGATACCACCCATGCCCCCCGTCACGTAAGCAATTTTTTGACTCATGGTTGTCTCCTTGAAGTGATATGAAAAATGGAAGGCGAAAAAAATTCAGCGCTCGAGCGCCAGTGACACACCCATGCCGCCGCCGATGCACAGGGCGGCCAGGCCCTTCTTGGCGTCGCGGCGCTGCATCTCGTGCAGCAGGGTGACCAGGATGCGGCAGCCCGAAGCCCCAATAGGGTGACCGATGGCGATGGCGCCGCCGTTGACGTTGACCTTGCCAGGGTCGATGCCCAGTTCCTTGTTGACCGCACAGGCTTGGGCAGCGAAAGCTTCGTTCAATTCGAACAGATCGACATCCCCGGCGTTCCAGCCAGCGCGTTGCAGGGCCTTGCGCGATGCCGGCACCGGGCCCATGCCCATGGTCGCCGGGTCGAGTCCGCTGGTGCCAAACGCCGCGATGCGGGCCAGGGGCTTCAAGCCCAGGGCGGCCGCCTTCTTGGCGGTCATCACCACCACCGCAGCAGCACCGTCGTTGATACCGGAGGCGTTGCCCGCCGTGACGGTGCCCGCCTTGTCAAAGGCTGGACGCAGACCGGCCAGTGCCTCGGCGTTGGTTTTCTTGTTGATGAACTCGTCGGTGTCGAACACGATGGGGTCGCCCTTGCGCTGGGGAATGGACACGCCCACGATTTCGTCTTTGAATTTGCCCGCGTCTTGTGCTGCGGAGGCTTTTTGCTGGCTGGACAGCGCCAGCATATCCTGCATGTCCCGGGTGATGTGGTGCGCCTTGGCCACGTTCTCGGCGGTGATGCCCATGTGGTACTGGTTGTACACGTCCCACAGGCCATCGACGATCATGGTGTCGGCCATTTTCCAGTCACCCATGCGCTGACCGTCCCGCGAGTTAAGCAGCACGTGCGGCGAGGCGCTCATGTTCTCCTGGCCACCGGCCACGACGATGTCACTGTCGCCCCAGGCCACGGCCTGCGCGGCCAGCATCACGGCCTTGAGGCCCGAGCCGCACACCGCGTTGATGGTCAGGGCCGGCACTTCCTTGGGCACGCCTGCCTTCATCAAGGCCTGACGCGCAGGGTTTTGTCCCACGCCAGCGGCCAGCACCTGGCCCATGATGATCTCACCCACTTGCGCGGCATCCAGGTGGGCCCGCGCCAGTGCCTCGCGGATCACGACCGCGCCCAGGTCGGTGGCGGCCACCTTGGCCAGCGAGCCCCCAAATTTGCCAACGGCGGTACGGGCCGCCGATACGATGACGATGTCTTCCATGTGCTCTGTCTCTCTTGTGTGAATTGAACTTTCAGGCCTTGGCCTTGACGTAACGCCCAGGTGCCGCCTCGATAGGTTTGTGTCGCGCGTTGCCGTAGCGCTTGGGCGCGGCCACCAGCTTGCCCCCGTGACCCTTGAGCCACGAGGCCCAATCTTCCCACCAACTGCCCGGCACTTCTTTGGCGCCGGCGATCCAGTCGTCCGGCTTGGGCGGAAACTTGCCATCGTTGCGGACCCAGTGGCTGCGCTTTTTGGCGGCCGGGGGGTTGATCACGCCGGCGATGTGCCCGGAGGCGCCCATCATGAATCGCTTCTTGCCTGGGAAGACCTGGGTAGAGGCATAAGAGCCGCCGATGGGCACGATGTGGTCTTCACGTGAACCGTAGATGTAGATCGGCATGTCGACCTTGCGCAGGTCGAGCGGCTCGCCACACACCATCGCCTTGCCCGGCTTGATCAGCTTGTTTTCGAGGTAAGTGTTGCGCAGGTACCAGGCGTACAGCGGGCCCGGCAGGTTGGTGGAGTCGCTGTTCCAGTACAGCAAGTCGAACGGCGGGGGCGTTTCGCCCTTGAGGTAGTTGCCCACCACATAGTTCCACACCAGGTCATTGGGCCGCAGGAAGCTGAAGGTAGAGGCCATGTCACGACCCGCCATCAACCCACCCTGTGCATACTGCATCTCGCGAAAGCGCACAAAGTTTTCGTCGATGAAGACATCGAGGACACCGGTGTCCGTGAAGTCGATCAAGGTGGTCAGCAACGTGGTACTGGCCACCGGTTTCTGGCCACGTGCCGCCAAAACCCCCAGCGCGTTGGCGAGGATGGTGCCGCCGACGCAAAAGCCCAGCGCATTGATCTGGTCGGTGCCGCCGATGTCACGCGTGACCTCGATGGCCTTGATGGCGGCATTTTCAATGTAGTCGTCCCAGGTGGCATTGGCCAGGCTCTGGTCGGGGTTGCGCCAACTCACCACGAAGGTTCGGTGCCCTTGGGACACCGCGTAGCGGATGAACGAGTTCTCGGGTTGCAGGTCGAGGATGTAGAACTTGTTGATGCAGGGCGGCACCAGCAGGAACGGGCGTTCATGCACCTTGGCGGTGAGTGGCTTGTACTCGATGAGTTGGAAGTAATCGTTTTCAAACACCACCTGGCCCTCGGTGGTGGCGACATTGCGCCCCACCTCGAACAGGCTCTCGTCGGTCATGGACACATGGCCTTGCTGCACGTCGTGCAGCAGGTTTTGCACGCCCTTGGAAATGCTCTCACCCTGGGTCTCCAGGGCTTTTTTCTGCGCCTCGGCGTTGAAGGCCAGGAAATTGCTGGGGGCCGACGCGGCCACCCACTGCTCGACCGCGAATCTGATGCGCGAGCGGATTTTTTCGTCCGCCTCGACCGCATCGGCCAGCGACAGCAGCGTGCGGCTGTTGAGCAAATACGTGGCAGCGGTGAAGGAGGCCACCGGGTTTTGCGCCCAGGCGTTGCCCGAAAAGCGCCGATCCTGGAGAGGCGTGGACGAGTTCAGCCCCTGGTTCCAAAGGCTGGCGGCTTCCTTGAGGTAGTCGGCTTGAAGTTGTCGCAGCTTGTCAGGGGCGAAGCTCAGCTGTCCCGAGGCCCCGTTGCCCAGATCGATGCTCTGGAAGGAATCCAGGGCACGTTGCCAGCTGTCGGCCATGGATTTGCCCCATTGCTGTGCTGATGCTTCCCACCCGGGCGGACCGTTGGATGTCATGTCTTGTCTCCTCAGTGACATGGTCGAGAGTATCACAGAGCAATGCCTTCGTTTTGCTGACAGATGTCAATTTGACCGGTGAAGATCCCGCCCTGTCAGGTCCGCCAAATGAGGGCTGCCAGTCGACCGCTGACCCGATCTCGGCGGTGAGAAAACCAGCGTGTGGTGTCCGTGACGGTGCACCACGCTGCACTGCCATCGTTGCCGTCCACCCAACGCACGCCCAGGCGCTGCAACCGTTGTCGCGCGAGTCCGCAGAGGTTCAGCAAGTATTTGCCCGCGCGCGCCGGGTGAGGCTCGCTCAGGCCCAGGGGGTTGAAGCCATTCGCCACGAAGGCCTCCACCACCTCGGGGCCGACTTCAAAGACTTGAGGGCCAATGCAAGGCCCCAGCCAGGCCCTGAGTTCGGCCTGCGGGGGGGCCCGCTCGCGCAGGGCCCGTACCGTGTTGTCCAAAATCCCCCGCCCGGCATGGCCAGCCAGGCCTCGCCAGCCTGCGTGAGCGGCGGCAACCACCTGGCCATGCGAGTCCGAGAGCAGCACCGGTAGGCAATCGGCCACCATGATGGTGCACGCCACCCCACGCTCGAGAGAACACACCCCATCCGCGGTCAAACCATCGGGGCTGGTGTTGTCCAGCCAGGTCACCTCGGTGCCGTGGACCTGGTTCAGCCACACCGGTTTGGTGGACAGCCCCTGCGCCACCCGTTGGCGGTTGGTCTGCACGGCCGCGGTGTCGTCGCCCACATGGCTGCCCAGGTTCAAACTGTCGTAGGGCGCATGCGACACCCCGCCTGCACGGGTGGTGAGGGCGGCCTGAACGCCCGGCACCCCCCACGGCAGCAGCCAAACGCCTGGCCCGGCCATGGGAATACCGGCGGCCTCAGGGTTCGTTGTCGGGGCAGGCTGAGGGTTGGGCACGCTGAAAAGCCTCCAGCTTCATGCAGGCATCGAATGCTGCCATGGTGCGCGGCAGTCCATCGAAACTCACCTTGAAGCGTTGTCCGTTGAAGATCTGGGGCACCAGGCAGCAATCGGCCAAGCTGGGCGTATGGCCGTAACAATAGGTCGACGCTGGGCCTTGAGCCAACTGACGTTCAAACGCCTCCAGCCCCTCACGCACCCAGTGACGGTACCAGGTGTTCTTGGCCTCTTCCTCGACCTTCAACTCGCGTACCAGGTATTTGAGGACGCGCAAATTGTTGAGCGGGTGAATCTCGCAGGCAATGGACTGCGCCAGCGCGCGCACCCGCGCCCGGCCCAACGCGTCGGCCGGCAGCAAGGGCGGCTGGGGGTGGGTCTCGTCCAGGTATTCCATGATGGCCAAGGATTGGCTCAGGATCTGGCCATCCAGATCCAACGCCGGCACCAACCGGTCGGCCGATACGTCGGCATAGGCCGCCAGCTTGTGGTCGCCGCGGGCCAAATGCACCGGCACATACTCGTAGGACAGCCCTTTGAGATTGAGGGCAATGCGCACGCGAAACGAGGCCGACGAGCGGAAGTAGTTGTAAAGCTTCATGGCGGCAAGGATACCGCGATCGAGGCCACTCAGGCAGTGTTTACCCAGCCACCGTCGAGGGGCGGGTTCCGGTAGACTGAGGGCTCGAAGTCCCGCACTGGCGGGTTGTCGTGTTCCCCTGAGGTCAACCATGAGCTTTGTTTTCCCTCCCGCCCCTGCCGTGTCTGTTCCTGTCGCAGGAAGTGGCCAGCAGTTCCCCGTGCACCGCATCTATTGCGTGGGCCGCAACTATGTCGAGCACGCCCAGGAAATGGGCTTTACCGGCCGCGAACCGCCTTTCTTTTTCCTCAAGCCGGCTGATGCCATCGTGGTGGTCCCCGCCGGCGAGACCGGCTCCATGCCCTACCCCAGCCTCACCCAAGACCTGCACCACGAGATCGAACTTGTGGTGGCCATTGGCACAGGCGGTCGCAACATCAAGGCGGCTGACGCCATGCGCCACATCTTCGGCTACGCCGTCGGCCTGGACATGACCCGCCGCGACCTGCAAGGCGAGATGAAGAAACAGGGCCGCCCCTGGTGCATCGGCAAAGCCTTCGACCACAGCGCGCCCATCGGCCCCATCGTGCCGGCCGCTCAGGCGGGTGACATCACCAAGGCCGAGATCTCACTGCAAGTCAATGGCAAGGACCGCCAGCGCAGCAATGTCAGCAAGCTGATCTGGAACATTGCCGAAACCATCGAACACCTGTCGGCCGCCTGGGAGTTGCAACCGGGCGACCTGATTTACAGCGGCACCCCCGAAGGGGTCGCCGCGGTGGTGGCGGGCGATCTGCTCGTGGGCCAGGTGGCCGGCGTAGGCGAGTTGCGTATCAAGATTGCCTGAGTCGACATCTCTTCACTGCCCCAGGCTTCCTTCATTTCTTGTTCATTAGGAGACCCTCATGATTCAACGTCGTTCCGTTCTCAAAGCAGGCGCTGCTGTCGCGGTAGCCGCCCCGACCCTCAGTGGCCTGGCCCAGCAAAGCGTCACCCTCAAGTTCCACACCTTCATGGCGCCACAGTCCAACGTGTGGCTGACCATGCACAAGCCCTGGATGGAAAAAGTGGAAAAAGAGTCTGGTGGCCGCATCAAGTTTGAAGGCTACCCCGCGATGCAGTTGGGCGGCACGCCGGTGCAGTTGTACGACCAGGCCAAGGACGGCGTGGTGGATGTGGTCTGGACCCTGCCTGGCAACACCGCTGGCCGCTTCCCGCGCATTGAAGTGTTTGAACTGCCCTTCATGATGAACAACGCCGAGGCCACCTCCAAGGCCTTCTGGGAGTACGTGCAAACGGCTGCCCCCGACGAATTCAAGGACACCCAGGTCCTGGCCCTGCATGTGCACGGTCCCGGCATGTTCCATACCGTTGACAAGCAGGTGAAAACCACAGCCGATCTGCGCGGCCTCAAGATGCGTGGGCCGACCCGTCAGTCCACCAAGCTGTTGGCCTCCCTGGGCGCCACCCCGGTGGGGATGCCCTTGCCGGCCATTCCCGACGCCTTGTCTAAAGGCACCATCGTGGGATGCGCCATTCCCTGGGAAGTGGTGCCGTCGGTCAAGGTGCATGAACTCACCAAGTTCCACAGCGAATTCCCCGCCAACGCGCCGGCCCTGTACACCACCACCTTTGTGATGGCCATGAACAAGGCCCGCTACGACGGCCTGGCCCCGGACCTGAAGAAAATTATCG
>JACCEE010680659.1_pt1 | contig 28400 bp, 22 predicted proteins | sample 7449931 | NCBI WGS metagenome assembly JACCEE01 (sample SAMN15323457, study PRJNA562643) | freshwater metagenome | isolation source: river surface water | place: USA:Blue River Watershed | collected 2017-08-19 | reverse complement strand
CGGAACTACAAATATACCATAGTTTTTTTGCAGTTCTTTAGAAAACATAAGGATGGCAAATCCTCGCCATCAATGGAAAATAAGCGGGATATTCCCGAAAAGACTGAATCAATTTGGTTTTTAAAATCTCTAAAGATTAAAACAAAAAAAGCGCCCCGAAGTTCGGGGCGCTTTCATATTATTCGAAATGAAGATTAGTTGAAGATATATCTCAAACCAAACTGCATTCTCCATACGTCAGCTACACCTGCGGTGGCTCTGTACGTTTCAGAGACTAAACTCGTTCCAAAGTTTCTCATTCTGTACTGAGGTCTGCCATCTGCGCTAGCAACAGGAGATCCTACAACTATAGGCTGCGTAGAGTTGAAAGTCTTTCCTACACCATAATCAGAATCAAGCAAGTTGCCCACGTTCAAGATGTCCATACGGAATTCCAAGGTATTTCTCTTTCCTCCGATGTTAGTAAACAACTGCTGGGCAAATGAAAGGTCAGCACGGTATACCATTGGCATGATTACAGCACCTCTTTGTGCATATCCACCTCTGTTGGCGCTCAAGTACTTGTCCTGAAGGATATACGCTTCCCATGCATCTGCTTGCTCTGCAGCAGTAAAGGTCTTACCGCTAGCTGTAAACGTTTGGAAGTTCATTTCAGCTTTGGTAGCAGGGATGTAGATCAAGTCGTTGGCAGTACCGCCATCACCATTCAAGTCACCACCAACCACGTAGCTGGCGTTACCGATTGTTCTACCTTCCCAGAAGATGGATACTGAAGTATTTCCAAACTTGAAGATATCTTTAGAGTAGGACGCTGTAGCGAAAACTCTGTGGCCCATGAAGTTGGAAGACATTGCTAAACCTGGATTGTTTGGATCATTAGTTATTGGGTTACCAAACCAAGTACCTGCAGCAATAGATCCTGGATCCACTGTGTTTTTAGACTCACCATAGCTATACGCAGCTTTCATGAATAGACCGTTTGTGAATGGTCTTTCCAAAGAGAAAGAAGCTACCCATGAGTAACCTACTGCCTGATTAGACAAAGTCACTGCATTTGGAATTTTAGCATTTAGTCGGTTGGGGTTGGTAGCCGCATTCCATCTCGCACGGGTATCATTTCCAGTGAATTGGGACCATTGAACTGGCAAGTTCGCGTTGTAGTAGGCTACCCCGTTCACGTCCTGGTTGTAGATAAATTCACCTGTAGCAATAATTCCTGCAGGCAACTGCTGATCTACTGCGATATTGGTTCTCCATACCTGAGGAAACTTGAAATTGGTCTCAGTCAAGGCAAGCTCGTAAGAAGATGCTGGTGTACCAGAAACTTCAGTTGGCTTGTACTTATTAGGATCTGGATTGAATGGTCTTGTAGTGGTGTTATCAAACTGAGCAAAACCAGTCAAGATACCGTTGTTACCCACTTGGTTGGATATCCATACGTAAGCTGGACGACCGGTGAATACACCTGAACCACCTCTAATTTGAGTCTTCTGGTTGTTAAACACATCCCAGTTGAAACCTACACGTGGAGACCACAATAGGTTGGCATCAGGAAGAGCATCCGTTCTAAAGTTTACAAATGCGCCAGCTGGATTTCTGAAATACATGGTCTCCATTTCTGTATTTCTAAGTGCAGTCTGCTCAAAGAAAGGAACATCAACTCTCAAACCAGCCGTCAATTTCAAGTTGGTTCTAGCCTGCCATTCGTCCTGAATGAAGACACCACCGTAGTTTACTTCCAAAGGCTGGATTGGCTTCTCAGAACCAGGGATATTATTCCAACGAACCTGGAATCTTCTCAAGTTCACACCAGAGGCAACGGAGTTGCCATTAGCAAGGAAGTTATCCGCATCCTTGTAGAAGTCTGCCAAAGAGTTGTATACATATACTGACTGAGAACCTGGGAAGAATACGTTTTCAGACTGGTAGTTTTCGTAGCTGAAACCAGTAGTGATGGTATGGTTACCCTTGAAGATTTGCAAGTTTTCCTGGATTTGGAAAGTCTTGTAACGCAATTCGTTGTTTGGAGTGAAAGGCTCAAATCCAAAAGAAGTATAGGTAGCACCGTTGTTCAAGATATCCACCATAGGGAAGAATTCACCCTTGTAACCACGGCTTTCGTCTTGGTAGGTGTATCCAACGATCAAGTTGTTTGACATGTTGGCATTGATACGTGTATTCAATTCTGCAACTACAGATTTGATGTTCTCCATAATGCTGTAGTTAGAATTCTGGAAGTTCAAAGCCTCAGGTCTGAAGTTACGGTTACCGAAACCTAGAGAAGAAGAACCAGACATCAACACGTCAGTAGAAGAATCCAATTGGTTGTATCTCAAGCTAAGCTTGTTCTTTTCATTGATGTTGTAGTCCAACTTGATCAAAAACTTCTTGCCCAATGTTTCGTTGTCGTATCCTTGGTAAGGACCAGTTTCGTAGTTAAACTTGCTTTTCAAGTAAGAGCTCAATCCATCAAGGTCAGAAGCCAATACACGAGTTACGTTACCAGTAATTGGCTCATTACCTTTATTTGCTGTCCAAGTGGTACCTGGTCTTGCTTCTGCTTCATCTTCAAAAGAAGCGAAGAAGAACAATTTGTCTTTGATGATTGGACCGCCAACGCGGAATCCCATCTGCTTGTAGCTGAAATCACCAGGGTTAAACGCGTTTAATCCTGCCTCTTTACCTACGTTGTTGTTATTTCTAGTGAAATAGTAAGCAGAACCAGAAAATTCGTTGGTACCTGAACGGGTTACTGTATTTACACCAGCACCAGTAAAGTTACCTTGTCTCACGTCATAAGGAGCAACGTTTACAGAGATCTGTTCGATCGCATCCAAGGAGATTGGAGATACACCTGTTCTTCCACCTGGGTTAGAACCAGAACCCAAACCAAATGAGTTGTTGAAGTAAGAACCATCGACAGTAATGTTGTTCAATCGAGAATCCTGACCAGCAAAAGACTGACCATTTGACTGTGGAGACAATCTTGTGAAGTCGTTGATACTTCTAGAGATGGTAGGAAGCTTGTTCAATGCTCTGTTGTCGATCGCAGTGTTAGCACCTGTACGCTCGCTAGAGAAAAGGCTGTTTTGATCTGCAGTGATCAACACTTCAGAAAGTTCCTGTCCATCTTCTTTCAAGGTAATGTTTACATTGGAGAATGTACCCAAAGAAAGGATCAAACCCTCTACATCTTGCGTAGAAAATCCAATGAAGGATACAGAAACTCTGTATGGTCCTCCAATACGCATCCCTGGAATAGAATATTTACCTTCTACGTTAGATACAGCGCCATAGCGAGTACCTGAAGGAAGGTGCGTAGCTACCACGTTGGCTCCTGGAAGGGCCTGTCCGTTGGCTTCTGTTACTGTTCCGGTGATACCAGAAGTCGTAACTCCCTGTGACATTGCAAGCCCCGTACTCATCACGAGTAGAAATACGGCCAGCAAATTCTTCAGTAAATTTTGCCTCATAAGTTTGGTTTTTGGTAAAGTTGGTTTTTGATTATAAATCTTTGCAAAGTTAAACTCGAATTGAAAGGGGTACTAAGAATGTGGGTTAAATTTTGCTTGCCAAATTTCACATTTTTTAACGAAAGCTTAACACTCCCGCCAAATATTTTTTATGTTTTTGGCAAAAAATCTACATTTTTAATGCTTTTTCGGTTTACTTTCACTGATTCTCAAACGAAACCATAAATCGCCTGAAATTGTTTTGACAAAATATTGTTTCAAGTAAGTCCCTATTTTCAATGGAATTGATATTGGATTAAATTTTAACCTTAGTTTTAGCAAAAAATCAATCCCTGCCTTGAGAGACAAAAATATCATCTGGCTTTACCTGTTTTTGATCGCTACTATCGTGGATTTAAGCTTCTTAACTGAGCAAAATGATTCCATGCGCGTATATTCCAAACCAGTAATACTACTGGGCTTGATTCTGTATTTCTATTTCATCAGCAAGCCCATTGCCTCCACCCTTCTGGCCAAAACCATCCTGGCAGCACTTTTATTTTCTTGGCTAGGTGACATTTTACTCCTCTGGTCAGACCTATTTATCTATGGATTAGGAGCGTTTTTGATGGCCCATGTATGCTATATTTTTGGATTTCGATTGGCTCAGCTACCCGAAGGACGTCTAGATTCCTGGTATACTATCCGCAGCTTTTCTTACAACCTTCCCATCTATTTTTTGGCAGGATTGGTTTTCTATTTTATCTATCCCAATCTAGGAGGTTTGAAAATCCCAGTCATCGCCTACATCCTCGTCATTGTGGGCATGGTAACCACTGCACGGGCTCGTTTCAAAAAGGTAAATGCAGCCTCCTTCTGGCAAGTTTTTATTGGAGCCCTATTTTTCTTGGTGTCTGATGGGATCTTGGCGCTAGCCCGATTTTATAAAGATTTTCCAGAAGCAGGCATTCTCATCATGGGAACCTATGCTACAGCGCAACTCTTGCTGGTCATGGGAATCCGCTCCTACCTCGTCGGAGCCAAATAAAAAAGAGCGGCTTGAGCCACTCTTTTCAATTCATCCAAAATATTGGTTTCCATTTGAAAATCCCTATTCGGCTTCTCTTTACTTTTTCAAAGCCACCCGAATAGACAGCTCTTCCAATTGCGCATCGGCAAGCGTACTCGGTGAATCAATCATGACATCTCTACCTGAGTTATTCTTAGGGAAGGCAATGTAATCGCGAATGGAGTCGGAGCCACCAAAAATGGCACACAATCGATCAAATCCGAAGGCAATTCCTCCGTGTGGTGGAGCTCCGTATTCAAAGGCTTCCATCAAAAATCCAAACTGCTTCTGTGCCTCCTCATCCGTAAACCCTAGGTGTGTAAACATCAGTTGCTGGGTGGCGCGGTCGTGGATACGAATCGATCCTCCGCCCACTTCTACCCCATTGATCACCAAGTCGTAGGCATTGGCTCGTACAGAACCTGGATCTGATTCCAGCAACGGTATGTCTTCTCGCTTGGGAGAGGTAAATGGGTGGTGCATGGCATGGAAGCGCTGAGATTCCTCATCCCACTCAAGTAGCGGAAAGTCTACCACCCATAGCGGCACAAATACCGATCGATCGCGCAAGCCCAGATCTTCACCCATCTTCAAGCGAAGTTCTGAAAGTTGCTTGCGGGTGGTTTTTTCATCTCCACTAAGCACTAGAATCAAATCTCCAGGAACAGCACCACAGGCATCTGCCCAGGTCTTCAATTGTTCTTGAGAGTAAAATTTGTCTACGCTGGACTTAAGTAGTCCATCTTCTTGGTAGCGCACATAAATCAAACCTTTAGCGCCGATTTGTGGTCGCTTGACCCAATCCGTCAACTCATCCAATTGCTTGCGCGTGTATTCCCCTGCTCCTTTGGCACAGATACCTAGAACTATTTCCGCCTGATCGATCACAGCAAACCCAGTTCCTTTGGCAAGGGTAGTCAGGTCCACAAATTTCATGTCGAAGCGCAAATCTGGCTTATCATTGCCATAGAATTTCATGGCATCGGCATAAGTCATGTGGGGTACATGACCTAGGTTCACCCCTTTTACAGATAAAAATAAGTGCTTGATGAGTCCTTCAAAAGTATTGAGAATGTCCTCTTGGTTAACAAAGGCCATCTCACAGTCAATTTGGGTAAACTCAGGCTGCCTATCGGCGCGCAAGTCCTCGTCTCGAAAGCATTTGACGATTTGAAAGTAGCGGTCAAATCCACTGACCATCAAGAGTTGCTTGAATGTCTGTGGAGATTGAGGTAAGGCATAAAACTCCCCTGGATTTACGCGGCTAGGCACCACAAAATCTCGCGCCCCTTCCGGAGTAGACTTGATAAGTACAGGCGTCTCCACTTCGATAAACTGCTGTTTATCCATGTAGGTCCGGGTTTCCTGCATCATGCGATGACGGAGCTGGAGTTTTTCACGGATTACATTTCTGCGAAGATCCAGGTACCGGTAGCGCATGCGAAGTTCATCACCACCATCGGTCTCGTCTTCGATAATGAATGGAGGAACCTTTGCTGGATTCAAAACAGACAATTCCTCCACCTTGATTTCAATGTCTCCGGTAGGCATTTTATCATTCTTGGAAGTTCGCTCCAATACCTTTCCTGTAGCTTGCACCACAAATTCCCGTCCTAGTTGAGCGGCCTTTTCCAACAAGGCTTTATCGGTAGATCCTTCTTCAAAAATCAGTTGGGTAAGCCCATAGCGGTCCCTCAAATCCACCCAAATCAGGCCTCCTTTATTTCTGACACGCTGTACCCAGCCGGCCAAGGTGATCTGTTGATTGACGTGTTGAAGGCGGAGTTCGCCGCAGGTATGCGTTCTTAACATGACTATTTCCTAATTTTTGGGAGGTCAAAGATAAATAAATGCTACACAGAACGATAGCGCTCGATTAAGATTCCCCCGTTTAACCCTGTTTTTCTTCATTTTTTTATCTTGAATGCTTAACGTGTTGCCTAGAAATCTACTGGAGCGCTATCCTTTTGGCCGCTCCAAAAAAGTCAATAAACGTTAAAATCGGGCCTATCTCGATTACTTTGTCCACTTTCCTTTGGAAAAAAGCCATCTTTTGGCTTGTTTGGAGGCCCAAAAAAATTGTGTCCTGATGGGATTGGTGATTTGCAGATGAAAAAAAATTGGATTGGCTCGATTACTTTGCTGTTGTCTTTACTTCTTATCGGAGTTTACCAAACCGATTTGAGGCTATTTCCTAGCTGGTTTTCAGCGCAAAAGGAATCCAAAGCAGACAGCCTTTCCGCTCCCAAGGAACAATTTCTCTATGGCATCAATGTCACCGGGCTAAATATTGTCGAAGGAACGGTAGCAAAGAATCAAACCCTTGCCACCATTCTAACTCCCTTCAATGTGCCCTACCAGATCATTGATGAAATCGCAAAAAAATCTGCTGAAGTTTTTGATGTACGCAGAATAGCGGCAGATAAAAAATTCACTGTCATTACCCCTCCCAACTCTTCCAAGGCAAATTTTTTAATCTATGAGCCCAACCCCGCAGAATATGTGGTGTTTAACTTAGATTCTGCCACCATCCACAAAGCGGAAAAGCCAGCAGTGACTCGAAAAAGAGAAGTAGGAGGCGTCATCGAAACTTCCTTGTACAATGCCATGGTGGATAAAGGGATCTCTCCGGAGTTGATCGATGAGTTTGCAGATCTTTACGGCTGGTCGGTAGATTTTCAAGCCCTGCAAAAAGGCGATGTATATAAAGTGGTCTTTGATGAAAAAGTGATTGAGGAGCAGGTAGTGTCCATCTCAGGGATCCATCTCGCTTTTTTTAACCACAAGGGGGTAGAAATGCATGCCATTCCATTTGAACAAAATGGACAACTCACGTTCTTCGATCAGGAGGGCAAAAGTTTCAAAAAAGCCTTTCTCCGCGATCCCCTCAAATACACACGGATCAGTTCGCGCTACAATTTAAACCGATTTCATCCGGTCCAAAAGCGATACAAAGCACATTTGGGCACGGACTATGCAGCTCCTACTGGAACCGAAATCCGCTCGGTAGGTGAAGGCACTGTAGTAGAAGCAACCTACTCATCTGCCAACGGGAATTATGTGAAAATCAAACACAACGAAACCTACACCACCCAATACCTACACCTCTCCAAAATCGGAAGTGGGGTGAGGAGAGGAACACGTGTCAGACAAGGACAAGTTATCGGATATGTGGGGAGTACAGGTTTGGCTACAGGGCCTCACCTCTGTTTCCGTTTCTGGAAAAATGGCAAGCAAGAAGACTGGTTGCAAGAAGTAATCCCTCCTTCTGAGCCTATTTCGGCAGCCAATCTGCAAGCATTCAATCAAAAAAAGATAGCGGGCATGAAGCAATTGGCAATGATTGATCCCGCGGTTGACGATCGCTTGTTGGCTACTGCCACTAAAAGTCCGAAGTAAATCGGAACACTTGGGTGCCCAAGTAGTTTGTTTAGAAAGCCTAGGTTATGAGTCAAGAGCCCTCCATTCGGATCAATAAATACCTCAGCGAAGTAGGCTTTTGCTCCCGAAGGGCTGCCGATGGACTATTGGAACAAAAACGAATCACCATCAATGGCAAAATCCCAGAGCTAGGCACTCAAGTTTTTCCTCAAGATGAAGTTAGGGTAGATGGGCAGTTGATTGGAAAACCCAAGCAGCAGCACGTTTACATTGCCTTCAACAAGCCTGTAGGGATCGTATCTACGACGGATACCCAAGGGGAAAAAGACAACATCATCGATTTTATCGGCCATCCCGAACGCATCTTTCCTATCGGCAGACTGGATAAAGACAGTGAAGGGCTCATTCTTTTGACGAGCGAGGGAGATCTGGTCAATAAAATCCTCCGTTCTAAAAACAACCACGAAAAAGAGTACGTGGTCACTGTAGACAAGCCTCTCCATCCGAGTTTCGTTCAAAAAATGAGTGCCGGAGTTCCCATCCTGGATACTGTTACAGCTCCCTGCACCGTAGTGGCCATCAACCGATTTAAGTTCCGCATCATCCTCACCCAAGGGTTAAATCGGCAGATTCGCCGCATGTGCGCGCACTTGGGCTACCAGGTCACGCAACTGAAACGGATTCGAATCATGCACATCCAACTTGATCTAGCCGTTGGCAAATGGAGAGATCTCAGTGAAAAGGAACTGACTCAACTCAATCTTCTTATTCAGGATAGTTCCAAAACTACCTAGCCAAGTTTTCTACAAAATTGGCTAACTTGAAAACTGACATTTTCTCAATCACACTGCTCCCATGCTTTCTGACCTTCGACCCAGTCCTTCCGAACTTTTTGCTAGCCAGTTGCCCACCTCCATTGCCTGGAGATCTTCCACGCTTGTCGAGCGAAAGGAGCGATTACTCAAAATATTGAACTGGATCACGACGCATCAGGAAGCAATTCATGACGCGCTTTGGCTGGATTTCAATAAACCCGCTATAGAAGTAGATCTCAATGAAATTTTTCCGGTCACCTCGGAAATCAAGCATTGCCTGAAAAATTTGTCCAACTGGATGCGGCCCCAGCCACAGCCCACTCCCCTCCCCATGCTCGGGACATCCGCCTTTGTGGTGGCTGAGCCCAAGGGGAGAGCGCTTTTGATTTCGCCTTGGAATTTCCCCTTCAACCTCGCCATCGGACCTTTGGTATCTGCACTTGCGGCAGGATGCACGGCTATTCTGAAACCTTCCGAATATGCACCGCATACCGCACAGCTAGTTCAGGATCTGGTGAGTGACTTATTTGCTCCCCACGAGGTTGCCGTTTGTTTGGGCGAAAAAGAAGTGGCTTCAGAACTTCTGGCTTTGCCTTTTGACCATATTTTCTTTACTGGGAGCCCAGCAATTGGAAAAATTGTGATGCGTGCCGCTGCCGACCATTTGAGTTCGGTGACCCTAGAATTGGGAGGCAAGTCCCCCGTGATTCTAGATACTTCGGCTGACCTAAAGGATGCTGCAGAAAAATTGATTTGGGGCAAGTTTGTCAACTGCGGGCAAACCTGCATCGCCCCCGATTACATCCTAGTTCCTGAAGACAAGAAGGAAGTCTTTATCGGACATGCGCGTGAAGTGCTTACCCGCTACTACGATCCAGAGAAAAAAGGAATCATGCAAAGTCCAGACTATGCTCGATTGATCAATACCAAACATTTTGATCGGATTCGGCAGTTATTGGATGACGCACTTCAAAAAGGTGCGCAGGTAGAAGCAGGAGGAGAGCTGGATGAAGAAACTCGGTATGTGGCCCCTACCTTGATTTCGAATATTCGTGAGGACATGCTTGTCTTCCAGGAAGAAATCTTTGGACCAATCCTACCGATACTTACCTACAGTCACCTCAATGATGCACTTGCACTGATCCATTCCCAGCCCAAGCCTTTGGCCCTGTACTTTTTTGGCAAGGATGAGGGACGTGCCAAGCGGGTGATGGAGGAAACTAGTTCAGGCAACCTGGTGATCAACGATTGCGTGCTTCATTTCTTGCACAGCGAACTCCCTTTTGGCGGGGTCAACAACAGTGGGATTGGAAAAGCCCATGGTAAGTATGGATTTTTGTCCTTCAGCAATGAAAAAGGAGTATTGAAGCAACGGATTGGTTTCAATAACGTCAGCTTGCTACGTCCACCTTACGGGATTCGGGTCAAGAAGTTGATTGCTACGATGATGAAGTGGTTTTAATTGGACCACAGACGACAGACCAGGGTCTAGAGCAAGTCTACCTTAACAACAACCCTTGATAAATTGTGCCCCTATTGAAAAATCTAGCTAAGCCAAAGGCAAAAGAAAACCCCGCTATTCGGCGGGGTTACCTTAGGTCAGACTTGTGGAAGTCCCGTAGACTGGGCCATTTTTTTGATGGCTTTCACTACTTTTTCGGAAGGTTGCAATTTTACTTGCTCCAAAAACTCCACGGTGCTCAGCAGTTCAATGTATTCTTGCATCAAAGCGTCATCGCTGTGCAAGGCTTGCATTAAGAGTTCTTGTTCTACCTCCGACATTTCCTGATAGATATATCTGATCAGGTCATTTGGGGTAAATGATTTTATCATAGGCACTGTTTACTTGTTTCATTTTTTTACGAATATGGTTGAGCGCATAGCGCATTCTACCCAAGGCTGTATTGATACTGACGCCGGTTTGTTCGGCGATTTCCTGGAAACTCATGTCTAAGTAATGACGCATGATGACCACTTCTTTTTGAGCCTCTGGAAGCTCATCGATCAAATTGCGTACCCATACCAAGGTTTCCTCCTTGATCCGTTGCTCCTCAGAGGAGTCTTCCGCAAAGCTTAGGGAATTGAACAGATTGCTGCCATCTTCCAAGAGGATGGTAGGGTATCTTTTTGCCTTTCTAAAATGATCGATCGCCAGGTTATGCGCAATACGCATCACCCAGGGTTGAAATTTACCTTCCTCGTTGTACTTGTCAGAATTCAAGGTGTGGAGCACCTTGACAAATACATCTTGTAACAGATCTTCTGCTACATCTTGATCTTTGACGATCAAAAAGATGGTGGTAAATACTTTACTGTGATACCGATCTACTAGTAGATTAAAGGCAGCTTCATTACCATTGCGATACAGCGTGACCAACACACTGTCGTCCGGACCTAATTGCTTACTCATTTTTAATTTGGTTTAAAAACAACGTAAAAGTCTAGGCCATAGTATCGGGTTAGGTGAAAAGATTTTTTGAAGCGGGTGTACGGTAACTAAAAAGGAATCAAAACTACGGCCAAATTGGTGAATGTTGCAACTTTTGTTTCAAAATCAATACTTAATTCTATCAATTATGCATGCGCTTAGATTTTAATTTATTTTTTAAACTAAATATGCCTATTTATTCTGTTTGGCAAGCCCTATCTCGAAAGAAGGAAAGGAATCGGAGGCAGAGGATACCGGGGAAATAACTAGAATTATCGATACAGACGGTTTTAAAAAAGTAAGTCGCATTGCTTACCTTCGTAGTCTTACCTAGAAAAAACGAATTATGGATTTAAGCGGAAAAGTAATCTCCCAACTAGCGGAAGTGAGCGGGAGTTCAAAGAGTGGCAATGCTTGGCGCAAGCAGGAATATATTGTAGAAACAGGGGGTCAATATCCCAAAAAAGTATGTGTTGCCATCTGGGGAGATAAGATAGACCAGTTTGGATTAAAAGTAGGCGACCAAGTCAACCTTGGGATAGAGGTAGAAAGCCGGGAATACAACGGTCGTTGGTATACTGAAGTGAAAGCATACAAAGTAGACCGCAGCCAAGGAGGCGGAATGCCGGTAGGACCTCCAGATGTAGACACCTTCTACGAAGCTTCAGAGGATGACAAGCTTCCATTTTAAGTTTGAGGCGAAGAAAATATCCAACGCATTTCGAAAACCAATCCACAAAAAAAGCGAGACTTACTCAGTCTCGCTTTTTACTTTTAGTTCGATTTCTTCTCCAGATTCATCTAGGAATCTGTATTCCGTCACTGGTAGGGAAGAATCTTTGATCAGTTTTATCCATTTGTAATACTTAAAAAACCACTTTACACGTCGGCTAATCAGGCCAGTGGTAAAGTAGGCATGCAGATACGGATGCAAGCCGATGTGGATTTTATCCACGTTTTGAATGGTTGCCATGTGCTCCAAATCCTTTTCCAACTTATCGGCGACGAGAATAGACGCTTGGATTTTGCCGGTACCGTTGCAAGCAGGGCAGGTTTCCTTGGTCACAATATTGACTTCAGGACGTACGCGCTGTCGGGTGATTTGCATCAGCCCAAATTTGCTTAAGGGCAAAACGGTATGCTTGGATCTATCGTATTTCATCTCCAGCATCATGGCATCGAAAATCGCCTTTTTGTTTTCGGCTTTTTTCATGTCGATAAAGTCGACCACGATGATTCCTCCCATATCTCGGAGGCGGAGTTGTCTAGCAATTTCTTTAGCAGCCACCAGGTTGGTTTTAAGCGCTGTAGATTCCTGGTCACTTTCTTGATTGGACTTATTGCCACTGTTGACGTCAATGACGTGCAGGGCCTCGGTGTGCTCTATAATCACATAGCCTCCTTGAGGTAGGCTTACGGACTGTCCAAACAAGCTTTTGATTTGCTTTTCGATTCCAAAACTTTCAAATAGCTTGACTTTACCGTTGTAAAGTTTGACAATTTTTTCTTTTTCAGGCGCTATAGACCTGATGTAGGAACGGATCTGATCGTAAGTAGACTCTTCTTCTACGGTGATTGCATCGAATGATTCATTGAGCAGATCCCTCACAAGTGAGGAAGCCATGCTCATCTCTCCAATGATTTTGTCCCGACTTTTGGCTTTCAGCAATTTGCTCATTCCCTCTTCCCAGTTGGTGAGAAGATTTCGAAGGTCTTTGTCAAGTTCCGTCACGGACTGTCCTTCGGCCACTGTTCGGATGATTACTCCAAAGTTGGCAGGTTTGATCGAATTGATGAGTCTGAGCAGCCTTTTGCGCTCTTCGTTGCTACGTATCTTCTTAGACACATTGACTGTGTCGGAGAAGGGAACTAGTACGAGGTAACGCCCGGGTAGAGAGAGCTCACAGGATAGTCTTGGGCCTTTGGTTGAAATGGGTTCTTTGACAACTTGAACCAACACTTGGTTGGTCTTGGCTAGAATCTTGTCGATTTTTCCGACTTTTTCTATTTCCGCTTCGTTTTCAAAGCCCTTCAAGAGGTGGTTGTTGTAGTTGTTGTTGCGTACCATTTTGGTAAACTTCAACAAGCTATTGATATTTGAACCCAGGTCTTGGTAATGCAAAAAGGCATCTTTCTCGTAGCCTACGTCGATAAACGCAGCATTGAGTCCATTGACAATTTTGCGGACCGTTCCCAAGTAAATGTCCCCCACCTTAAACTGGTTATCCATCCCTTCGGAATGAAGTTCAACCAGCTGCTTGTCGTGCAATAAGGCTATTCGACTTCCATTTTGAGCAGAATCGATTAACAATTCCGTACTCAAATTTTCTTTTTACTTCTGTAAATGAACGTACTTTACTTTTACTCGCTCAAAAAGAAGGGATTACTTCTTCTTGTGTCTGTTTTTTCTAAGTCTTTTCTTACGCTTGTGCGTAGCGATCTTATGTCTTTTTCTTTTCTTACCGCAAGGCATAGTTTTAAAATTTAATTGTTTACAATTCGTTATAGCTGATCCAAGTAGCCTTGAATACTCTCTAAGATCATCGGATCGTCGGTCATTTTCTTGACTAGCTCAAACTGTACTTTTGCTTTATTTTTCTCTTTGGATTCAAAGTAGCTTACCCCTAGGTAAAATTGACCCTGAATGTTTTGTGGATGTGCTTTTGCCAATTCTTCAAAACGACCAATTGCTCGATCGTATTGTCCGGATTGCATGGAGAGTACCCCCATGTTAAACAAGCCATCTTCATTCTTCGGGTCCTCCTCCAAAATCTCACGCAATAAGGTGATTCCTTGCATGGGATTGGATGAAGACACGTAGGTCATCGCTATTTTGGATTTCAAATCGAGACGGGTGGGATCTTTTTCCAACACCAGTGTCAAGAAGCTTCTGGTTTTCTCTGCCAGTACTTCTACTTTGTTTTTGTCCAAGGCAAAGGAAAAAGCATCGTAATTTGCTTTTCCAGCTTCCTCGGCAAGAAATAAATTGTCTGGCCAAAGGGTACTTGCTTCGGTCCAGTAATAGGCGGCAGAATCAAACAACCCTTCTTCCTTGTAGATGCCTGCTAAAACCTGCGCAGCTGCTACTTTTTCTTCTGGAGTAGGAGCAGATCGAAATTTCGCAATCAACTGATCTGCTTGCTCTCTGTTTTGGGAAGATAGCTCATTCTCATGCGATTCGGTCATGGCTGGGGATGCTGCTGCATCACTTTCCATTTTTTCGCCTGTAGCTTCATTATCAACCACCACCTTGGGCAGTAAATAAAGACCTGCTACAGATGCGATACCGATTCCTATAAGAACAACCTGTAGTTTTTTCATGCCTTACACCCAGGCTTAGGCCTGAGTAGCCAATTGTTTGATTTTCTTGCTGTTTTTGATTTTCTCTACAAACACCTTAGAAGGCTTGAATGCAGGGATATAATGCTCGTCAATTACAATTGCCGTATTCTTTGAAATGTTACGGGCAATTTTCTTTGCTCTTTTCTTGTTGATGAAACTTCCAAATCCTCTGACATAGATGTTTTCTCCATCTGCCATGGAATCTTTTACTACCTTGAAAAATGCCTCAACTGCTTGAGTTACATCGTCTTTTTGAATTCCAGTCTTCTCGGAAATTCTAGTAATTACTTCTGCTTTAGTCACTGTGATTAAAATTTAGAAATTTCAAAATGCCCTTAACAACCTATTAACCAAGTATTTTTGGGACTGCAAATGTACAAGAATCAACGCAATTAAAAAAGATATTCAAAAAAAATACCTTGGTTTGTAGTCCCGCAAACTTTCACCCATGAAGAGTAAAGTCACTGAAAATCAACTATTTTCAAAATCAATAATTTCTTGGTACCGTGAAAATCCAAGGAATTTGCCATGGAGAGAAACTCATGATCCTTATAAAATTTGGCTCTCAGAAATCATTCTCCAGCAAACCCGTGTAGCACAGGGACTGCCTTATTACGAAGCATTTTCAAAAGCTTATCCAGGGGTACAACATTTGGCAGAAGCCCCAGAAGAAGAAGTACTCCGGCTTTGGCAAGGATTAGGCTATTACAGCAGAGCACGCAATCTGCACGCTTGTGCAAAATACATTTGGTACGAATTAGGCGGAATTTTTCCCAAAACCTATGCTAGCCTGATTCAACTTAAAGGGGTTGGAAGTTATACTGCTGCAGCCATCTCTAGCTTTGCCTTTGGAGAGGTTCAAGCCGTAGTGGATGGAAATGTGTTTCGGGTGCTTGCCCGCTACTTTGGGATTGCCACCGACATCGCGAGCAGCAAAGGGAAAAAAGAGTTTGAAGCGCTGGCCAACCAACTTATCCCCAAAGATGCCCCCGGAGAATTTAATCAGGCGATGATGGATTTTGGTTCCCGATGCTGCACCCCAAAAAACCCTAACTGTGAAGCATGTCCATTGGCAAGCTCCTGCTTCGCCTTTCAGAAAGAACTTGTATCCTCCTTACCTGTAAAAATCAATAAAACCAAAATCAAAGATCGGATTATCAACTACTTAGTAATTCGCTGTGCCAGCCGTATCGTATGGAATAAACGTGGGGAAGGGGATATTTGGACAGGGCTGTATGATTTTCCCCTGCTCGAACAGGAAAACTTCCCTTGGAAAGATAATCTCACGAAGGAGGCGATCTTGTTTCCAAAAAAATACCGACATCTTTTGTCGCATCAACGAATTCTTGGAAGCTTTTGGGAAATCGAAATTTCTTCAGAGAACTATGCTGAACTAGCTAAATGGAGCCAAAAAGAAGGATTTGACTTGGTTGATGCCCAGCAAATTGACGCGCTACCCAAACCTAAATTGATTGTTCGCTATTTGACCGATCGAGAGATTTGATTACTTTCAATCTTCTAAACTTTTTAACTACTAAAAACAAAATGTTATGGCAGGAGTAAACAAAGTCATCTTATTGGGTCACCTAGGTTCTGATCCAGAGGTCAAATATTTAGAGGGAGATAAGGTGGTCGCCAACCTTAGTTTAGCGACTTCTGAAGCCTATCAAGATCGAAATGGCAACCGAGTGGAACAGACTGAATGGCACGACTTGGAACTTTGGGATCAACAAGCAAAAATCGCTGAAAAATACCTGAAAAAGGGGTCTCAAATCTATGTAGAAGGCAAAATCAAGTCTGACAAATGGACCGATGAGCAAGGACAAAACCGGAAGAAAATGAAAATTCGCGTGTTGAGTTTTACCATGGTGGGAGGTAAACCAGAAGGAATGCAAGGCGTTCCGGCAGCTCCAGCAGCATCAGGAGCAATGCCAAGCGCTTCACCTGCAGCAGCCCCTATGGTGTCCCTAGATGAAGGGGATGATGACCTTCCCTTTTAATGGAAGTCAAATCCCCTGTTCCTTGAATTCAGGGGATTTGATTACCTTTGAACACTTATTTTCACTAACACATGGATGATCCCTACCCGAGTTACTTACTGATAGCCCAGGTTTCCTCATTTTCATTCTCCTATTTTTTTGTCAACGGGCTAGCGCTCCTCCTCCTTTTGGTGGGCTCTGCCTTGGTCTCTGGCTCTGAAGTTGCCTTCTTTTCGCTCACAAAAGATGACCTCACAGATCTCAATCAAAAACATCCAGAAAAGGGACGGTTAATTGCCGCATTGCTCGCAACTCCCAAGATATTATTGAGCACCGTATTGATTCTCAATAACTTAATCAATATTGGGATTGTCACCTTGACTACCTTTGTCACTTGGACTCTTTTTGGCACGAATGCCACAGGTATTATCGTCATCCTCATTCAAACGGTAGGCGTAACCTTTGCCATTGTGTTTTTTGGGGAAATTGTACCCAAAGTGTATGCAAACCAAGCCAGAACCCGCTTTGCGCTAAACCTCGCAGTTCCTATCTATTTTTTCACAAAGGTATTGAAGCCATTCTCGGCATTTTTGATTGCTTTCAGCAATATCATCGAAAAACGAGTACAGCAAAAAGGATACTCACTATCAGTAGATGAATTGAATCAGGCCCTAGAATTGACTACAGAAGATACCCCTGAAGAAGAAAAAGAAATTCTACGCGGAATCGTGAATTTTGGAACACTAAGCGTCCGCCAAGTCATGAAAAGTCGCATGGAAATCTCAGCCGTGGATGCAGAAATTGACTTTCATGAACTCATGGACAAAGTCAATAAGAGTGGCTACTCCAGAATCCCCGTGTATGAGGAGACCATAGATCATATCCTAGGTGTGCTTTACATCAAAGATCTACTGCCCCATATTGACAAGGATGAAAATTTTGAATGGAAATCACTTATTCGAAAGAGTTTCTTTGTTCCTGAAAACAAAAAAGCCGACTCCCTACTTAAAGATTTTCAAAAAATGAGGGTCCACATGGCCATCGTCGTGGATGAGTATGGTGGCACATCAGGCCTCATCACCCTCGAAGACTTAATTGAAGAAATCATTGGAGAAATCAACGATGAATTTGACGATACGGACACGCTTTTCTTTCAGGAACTTGATGTGGACACCTTTATCTTTGAAGGGAAAGTTTCACTCAACGATTTTTGCAAGAAGCTTGATTTAGACACGCAAATCTTCGATGGTGTGAAAGGCGAAAGCGAATCCTTGGGAGGATTACTTCTTGAGCTCAATTCAAAACTTCCCAAGAACGGGACCAAAATCAGATACAAAGATTTTGAATTTACCATCCTCGCCGTAGACGCACGAAAAATCAAAAAGGTAAAGGTGCATTTGATGGGGGAAGAAAAGGATTTCTCTAGCCCATTTACTGACTAAAATTCACTTAGAAGTAATTTCAACTTTTTCCCATTAGGCCCATTTTTATTTGGCAGATACGATTTACCTCCCTAGTTTCAGTAGGTTTTAAAAAATTTTACCAAAAATTTATTTTTTTTTATTTCGGTTAAGACCTCATGAATTTTACCTCCTGGTAGTATTGGAACAGGTACAGAATGGTCCTTTTTTTTAAAATAATCAACTTTTTTAGGTTGAAACTGGTTTTTTCTTTGAGTTTAGGTATTGCCTAATTTTCAAAAACAATCGTTTTCGAAGCTATTATTTTTAGTAGGCATTGGTTTTCATTATGGTTAATTCAATTTAAATCCTTATTTTTTGAAAATTTTCCAACCTATTAAACTGAGTAAAATGCAGCAAGGGCTCTATCGACAGGAGTTTGAACATGATTCCTGTGGTATTGGTGCGGTAGTAGATCTTACCAATGAACCTACCCACGAAACCATCAGCGGTGCGTTGTATATGTTAAGCAACATGGAGCACCGTGGTGGTAGAGGGTCTGATCCCAAAACGGGAGATGGTGCAGGAATTTGCATTCAAATTCCTCACCATTTTCTTTCAGACGTTACCGCAAGAACTGAAATCCAATTGCCCCCACCTGGACAATTTGGATTGGGAATGACTTTTTTCCCAAACAACAAACAACTCTACACCAAAGCAAAAGCCCTCCTCAATGAGCTGATTGAAAAATTGGACTTTGAGCTGATTGGCTATCGAAAAGTTCCCGTGGATGAAACCATCCCTGGTTCCAGCGCCTTGGAAGTGATGCCAATTATCGAGCAGGTCTTTGTTCGCCACAAGGATGGGCTGCAAGGACTTGACTTGGAACGAAAGCTTTATGTGCTCCGAAACTATTCTAGCTCCAAGATCAACGCGGAGATTCCTGGCGTAAACCACGCTTTTTATTTTGCAAGCTTCAGCTCCTTGACCCTGGTCTACAAGGGTCAGTTGCGAACCGACCAAGTCTTGCCATTTTTTAAGGACCTTCAAAACCCAGGTATTGCCTCCGCATTTGCCATCGTACACTCACGGTTTTCCACCAACACCTTTCCCAACTGGAGGCTGGCCCAACCTTTTCGATACCTCTCCCACAATGGGGAAATAAATACCATCCGTGGCAACCTGAATAAAATGAAGTCAAAGGAAGCATTGATGAAATCTTCCTTGTTTTCCCCGGAGGAGCTAGCCATGCTCATGCCCATTACCAACAAGCTCAATTCCGATTCGGCCAATCTAGATGCTATGGTGGAGCTCCTTACGCTGAGCGGCAGAAGCCTTCCACATGCCATGATGATGCTCGTTCCAGAAGCTTGGCAAGACAATGAAGTGATGGATAAGGAGCGGGCAGCCTTCTATAAATTCCATGCCTCCCTAGTCGAACCTTGGGATGGTCCTGCCGCCCTTCTATTTACCGATGGCAAATCGGTGGGGGCTACTCTAGATCGGAATGGCCTTCGTCCACTCCGCTATTTTATCACAAAAGACCAACGACTCATCCTTTCTTCCGAGGCGGGAGCCTTGCCAATCCGTGAAGCAACAATCACCCAAAAAGGGAGAATTAGCCCAGGCCGCATGCTATGGGCTGATTTGGAACAAGGAAGAGTGCTGCTTGATGAAGAAGTAAAAGGCGAGATTTGCAGAAGCCAACCCTATGAAAAATGGGTAAACGAACAACGGACCAAGCTCCGATTGGTTCCCGATCCAGAAGAACTTAGCTATCCCTACCAGACCGAAGAAATTCAAAGACAGCAAACCATTTTTGGCTATACTTCTGAAGAGCTCAAGATCATTCTCAGTCCACTGGGGGACTCCGGTCAGGAGGCTGTCGGATCCATGGGTGCAGATACCCCGTTGGCGGTGCTTTCCAAACAAAGCCAGCACATCTCCAATTACTTCAAACAGCTTTTTGCACAGGTCAGCAATCCGCCCATTGATCCCATCCGGGAACGATTGGTCATGTCCCTGTTTACACGAATTGGGGAAGGACATAATATTTTGGAAGAAAGCCCCCAGCATACCAAGCAGATCCACATTTCCCAACCCGTGCTGCTCAACGCAGACTTGGAAAAAATCACCCGACTGGAGCACCTTGGTTACCGAACCAAACGCTTGTTTGGACTATTTGTAGCAGATCACCAGCCTGGAAGACTGTTGGCCGCTTTGGACCAACTTTGTCAGGAAGCAGAAGATGCGATTTTGATTGAGGGAAAAAATGTCTTGATTCTATCCGATCGCACAAGTTCAGATTCCCTTGCCCCCATCCCTTCCCTTCTGGCCATTGGGGCAGTCCACCAGCATTTGGTTAAGAAAAAAATTCGTACCCGTGCCGGATTGGTGCTTGAATCCGCAGACATTCGTGAAGTCCACCACTTCGCCACAGCTATCGGCTATGGAGTATCTGCCATCAACCCCTATTTGGCCTTAGAATCTCTTTTGGATCTCCATCGTAAAGGAGAACTTCCCGGCGCAAAGGACGAGAAAACTGTACTAAGCAATTACCAGAAAGGAATTGGAAAAGGACTACTCAAGGTGCTTTCCAAAATGGGAATTTCAACGCTACAATCGTATCAAGGAGCTCAGATTTTCGAAGCGATTGGGCTTGGTCCTGAGGTAATGGATCGATGCTTCAAAGGCACCACCTCCCGAATCAGTGGCATTTCCTTTGATGAACTAGCCGAAGAGGTATTGATTCGACATCGTGCAGCCTACCTTCCACAAGCAGGAGTTCTGGAAACAGGGGGTATTTATCAATGGAAACGGAGAGGTGAAAAACACTTGTTCAATCCCGAAACTATTCACCTCCTCCAAAAATCTACCCGCTTGGGGGACTATGCCTTGTATCAAAAGTTTGCGCATAAAATAAATGAGCAAAGCGAAGATGCGATGACCCTCAGGGGCTTGTTTGAATTCAAAAAACAAATCCCAGTTCCACTGGAAGAAGTGGAGGCAGTAGAAAAAATTATGAAGCGCTTTGCCACAGGCGCCATGTCCTTTGGTTCGATATCTCATGAGGCCCATACCACCTTGGCCATAGCCATGAATCGAATTGGCGCCAAAAGTAACTCAGGAGAAGGGGGCGAAGACGAACAGCGGTACGAACGGAAAGCAAACGGAGATTGGGAGCGATCCGCCATCAAGCAGGTGGCCTCTGGTCGCTTTGGGGTAACTTCCCATTACCTCACTCATGCAGAAGAACTTCAAATCAAGATGGCCCAAGGGGCTAAACCAGGTGAAGGAGGCCAACTTCCTGGACATAAAGTTGATGATTGGATTGGCCGTGTACGCCATGCTACCCCTGGAGTAGGCTTGATTTCACCACCTCCACACCACGACATCTATTCAATCGAAGATTTGGCCCAATTGATATTCGATCTTAAAAACGCAAATCGAACTGCCCGAATCAATGTGAAGCTTGTTTCACAAGCAGGAGTAGGAACTGTGGCTGCGGGAGTAGCCAAGGCCATGGCAGATGTGATTTTAGTTTCAGGAGCGGATGGAGGAACTGGTGCTTCTCCGCTAAGTTCGATCCGACATGCCGGTCTTCCATGGGAATTAGGGCTTGCTGAAGCACACCAGACCCTAGTCAAAAATAACTTGCGGAGCCGGGTAGTGCTCCAAACAGATGGACAGCTGCGCACCGGTAGAGATCTTGCAATAGCCACGCTCTTGGGGGCGGAGGAATGGGGCATCGCTACAGGCGCTCTTGTCGCTCAAGGGTGCATCATGATGCGCAAATGCCATCTCAACACCTGCCCTGTCGGCATTGCTACGCAAGACCCTGAGCTCCGTAAACTATTCACAGGTGATCCAGAGCACGTAGTCAATTACTTCAAATTTATCGTACAAGATCTCCGAGAAATCATGGCCTCCCTTGGTTTCCGAACCATCGATGAGATGGTGGGACAAAGCCAAGTGCTGCAGTCCAGTACTCGCCTTAAGCATTGGAAATGGGATAAATTGGACCTCTCTCCAATTTTCCATAAGGTAGAAGTGCCTAGTCATGTAGGCATTCACAAGCAAATCGACCAAGAGGTAGATTTGGAGGAAGTTTTGGATAGAAAATTGATTGCAAGTTCAGCGCCAGCATTGGAACAAGCTATCCCTGTTCGAGGCTTTTTCGAGATCAAGAACACGGACCGCTCAGTGGGAGCCATGCTTTCCAACGAAATCTCCAAAATCTATGGCAGTGTAGGCCTTCCCGAAGACAGTATTCACATTACGTTCAGCGGTTCCGCGGGACAGACATTCGGTGGATTCCTTGCCCGCGGTGTGAATTTTGAGTTGGAAGGAGAAGCCAATGACTACTTCGGTAAAGGCTTATCTGGAGGTAGATTAATCGTGTACCCGAGTAGAAATGCACGATTCAAAGCAGAAGAAAATATCCTCATAGGGAATGTAGCCTTCTATGGCGCCACATCGGGTGAAGCCTATATCAATGGAAAAGGGGGCGAACGCTTCTGCGTGCGAAATTCAGGTATCAAAGCGGTCATTGAAGGTATCGGTGACCACGGATGTGAATACATGACCGGAGGATTACTGGTGAACCTTGGCGAAATCGGAAGAAATTTTGCTGCGGGGATGAGTGGGGGTTTGGCTTACATCCTTCAAGAATATCAAGGCGAAATCAATCCTGAACTAGTGGACATTGACCCGATGGAGGATCAGGACTTCGATACGCTGCATACCTACCTCAAGCGACACGTTGCCTTTACTCAAAGCTCCCTAGCCCAACAATTTTTGGAAGATTGGGAGCAAACAAAAACCAAGTTTATCAAGGTGATCCCAAGAGACTACAAAGCAGTCTTGGCAAAAAAATCACTCCAATACGAAAAAACAGTAGCTTAATATGGGTGCCAAAGACGGATTTTTACAGCACAATCGAGAAACTCCCAGCAGCCGTGATCCACAGATTCGCTTGGGGGATTACAAGGAAATCTACACGCCATTCTCTGACAAGCAGTTGAATAATCAAGCTGCCCGATGCATGGACTGTGGGGTACCCTTTTGCCATCATGGCTGTCCTCTTGGAAATGTGATCCCTGAATTCAATGAAGCCGTATACCAGCAAAATTGGGGTCAAGCCATTCGCATTTTGAAAAGCACAAACAACTTCCCGGAATTTACGGGGAGAATTTGTCCCGCTCCTTGTGAGGCTAGTTGTGTACTCGGCATCAACAAGGATCCAGTAGCCATCGAGTTGATCGAAAAAAACATTGCGGAAAAAGCCTATGAACTCGGGCTGATCCACACTTCCCCACCTAAAAGTCGAACCGGCAAGCGGGTGGCGGTGGTTGGTTCAGGACCCGCAGGCCTTGCTGCAGCAGACCAGCTCAATCAAGCAGGGCATGAAGTAACTCTTTTTGAAAAAAATGCAAAAGTGGGTGGGCTTCTTCGCTATGGCATCCCTGATTTTAAATTGGAGAAGTGGGTCATTGACCGAAGAATAGCCTTGATGGAAGCGGAGGGGGTCCGCTTTGAAACCCAAACAGAAATAGGAATAAACAGGGATGCGGATGACCTTTTGAAAAATTTCGATGCGGTGGTTCTTAGCGTTGGAGCCCAGCAACCTCGCGCCTTGACCATTCCAGGGAGTACCTTGAAGGGAGTTCATTTTGCGATGGAATTCCTTGGTCCTCAAAACCAGGTGATCGGCGGTGAACTTTCGAAAAATCCAATATCTGCAACTGGTAAACGGGTGCTAGTCATCGGGGGTGGAGATACAGGTAGTGATTGTATAGGCACCTCCAGACGGCACGGTGCTACGCAAGTGACCCAACTGGAGTTGCTCCCAAAGCCTCCGATGAAGCGAGCTACCGCCAACCCTTGGCCAGAGTGGCCCATGACATTACGAACTTCCAGTTCCCATGAAGAAGGCGCCGAACGTCTTTTCTCCGTGCTTACCAAAGAATTTGTAGGCAACGATACGGGCGAATTGAAGGGCTTAGTCGTGGTAGATATCGTATGGAAAGATGCTGGTGGGCGTATGACGTATGACCTAGTGGAAGGCTCTGAGCGGACCATCCCCTGTGACCTTGCCTTCTTGGCCATCGGGTACCTTGGCCCCGGACAGTCTACTCTCCTGGCCAGCTTTGGTGTGGAACTGATGGAAAATACCCTACCCAAATCACGGCAGTACCGAAGTACCAATCCAAAAGTATTCCTTGCTGGAGATATGCGTCGAGGGCAATCCTTGGTGGTCTGGGCTATATCCGAAGGCCGTGAGGCTGCAGTAAGTGTGGATGAATTTTTGATGGGTTCCTCTTCCCTACCGCGAAAGGATGCCTCCTTGTATGAGGTTGAAGAGCAGCGCGAACACTAGTAACCAAGAACTAAAAAAAGGGCCAGCATGACTGGCCCTTTCTACTTAATGTCCTCTTCGAAATCTCGGTCTCCCGCTTCGGGTCTGATGTCCACGAGAATGATCGTTGTCTCTAGTTCGAAAGGCTTCTTTTCGTTGCTCCCAAATCTGTTTTTGCTCTTCAGTAAGGATTGACCCCAATTTCTGATCTTGAGCTTTTCGGTATTCTTTTTGGGCCTCGAATTCCGCTTTTCTACTTTTTAGAAGCTCCTCCTGTCGATTGGCATTTTCGAGCGCGAGTTGACTCACCTGCTTTCTTTGCTCATCGGTAAGTTTGAGCTCCTCAGCCATCCGATCGGTCATTTTTTGTGCGCGCTCGGCTGGATTGAATTGTCTTAAATTTTTGTGCTGCTGAGCAGAGAGTCCGAAGCTGATGCTTGTCAAGACTACTGCTCCTAGGATCCATTTTTTCATGGTGTTATTGGTTTGTTTCGAAATTTAGACCCTAGCTGAAGCCCAAAGTTTAATCCCAAAAGTGGATTCATTTTAACTAGTTGGTTTATATCGTCAAAGGCCTTCTTTTCCCTTCAAAAATTTGCACTTCTTCCGAGAAAAGAAATTGCTATTTTTGTTTCCTATAAACAGCAAATCCATGGGAAGAGCATTTGAATTCCGAAAAGAGAGAAAGTTCAAGCGTTGGGACAAAATGTCCAAGGTATTTACCCGATTGGGGAAGGAAATCGTCATGGCCGTCAAGGCTGGAGGGCCGGATCCCTCAAGTAATGCCAAGCTTCGAACCGTCATCCAAAATGCCAAAGGTGCACAAATGCCCAAGGATCGAATTGAAGGAGCTATCAAGCGCGCTTCCAACAAGGACGAAAAAGATTACGAAGAAGTAGTATACGAGGGATATGGGCCATTTGGAGTTCCATTTATCGTAGAGACCTCTACAGACAATACCAACCGAACTGTAGCCAATGTCCGTTCCTACTTTGCCAAAGCAGGGGGTTCTTTGGGAACTTCGGGATCGGTAAGCTTTATGTTTGAGCGGAAGGCGGTATTTCGTTTTGCGAAAGCGGCTTACGACCTAGAGGAGCTCGAATTGGAATTGATTGATTTTGGACTTACTGAAATTGCAGAGAACGAAGGTGAAATTTTTGCCTACACCGAATTCGAAGATTTTGGATTGATGCAAAAAGCATTGGAAGACCGAAATATCGAAGTTATTTCTGCAGATTTTCAACGATTCCCAACTACCCTCACCGAGTTGACCGAAGAGCAGGAAGAGCTGATCAACAAACTTATCGATCGCCTAGAAGAAGACGACGATGTCAACCAGGTGTTTACCAACATGGCCTAAGGCGTTGGATGCAGAACAAACTACCCCATATGTAATCGTGGGGAGCAAAAACCCTGTAAAAATAGGCTGCACACGCGAGGCCTTTTCCCAAGCATTTGGAAAAGTGGGACTGGTGGATGGTGTTGATGCCCTTTCAAACATACCAGCCCAGCCTCGATCTGAAGAGGAGACTTTCCTTGGAGCTAAAAATAGAACTTTCCATGCCAAAACAATAGTTCCTGAAGCAGACTATTGGGTAGGCATCGAGGGCGGTGTGGACGAGGATGCACAGGGCATGTATGCCTTTGCTTGGATTTACGTCCTGCACCGTTCGGGCAAAAGCAGCCAATCCAAAACAGGAACTTTTTACTTACCCCCTCAAGTAGTTGCGCTAATTCGAGAAGGGATGGAACTGGGTCATGCAGATGATCTGGTATTTCAGGCGCAAAACTCCAAGCAGCAAGGTGGGTGAGTGGGCCTACTTACTCAAGGAATCATCACTCGAGAAGCCTATTACCAACAAGCCATGGTATTGGCCTTGATTCCTTTTATGAACGATTCCTTGTATCCTACCGGATCCCAATCCTAAGGCTAAAACCTGCGCGTTTTTTTTGGGAGCGTTGGACTGTCTTTACTTTTTCAGATTATCCAAAAATTGCTTCAATGCGATTCGCCAATCGGGGTGCGCATCCCAAACAGGGCCCAGATAGAGTTCCTCCCGAACTAAAAATCGGATGTAGTATTTCACTACTGTCTTGCTTCCTTCCTCTCCTGTAAGCGGTTCGAGCCCCATGCTTTTCATGAGGTCAGCCTGTCGACCTTCTACCTTGACTAGGACAAATTGAATGCGGTCGGCTATAAGTTGAGGATCACTCTTCGCTTCAACCATCCATGCCACTTCGTGCGGATAGGTGCTGGAAAAAATTTCTTCTAGCCCCTTTTTTTGTGCGCTTTGCTCAGCCAATACGACTTCTCCTGACTTTCCATAAGCTCCGTATCGAAACGTGTTGATTGGGCCGGTGACGGCAGAAGTTCCTTCCAAAGGTATTCCCAATCGAAAGACCTCTAGATTGAGTGGGTTTCGAGGAAGAAATTTTTGGGTACTTGAGCCTGCATTTTGAGCAACTAGTACAGGAAACTCTGCCAGGTCAGGAACGAGCAAGTTTTTAGTGGGAGTGGAGCCTCCATACCCTGCAAATTGTTGGCCCGCAGTTTTCCAATCTTTTCCCGAAACCCCAAAAAGATTGGCCTCAGTGATGAGTTTGCCATCCCCGGAAAATTTGCCCACATGGATGCTAGTTTGTTCTTTTTGGCGAGTGATGAGGATGATGTTTTGGATTTGTCGCTGCAAAAATGCCTTGGCGTATTCCGCTTGCCGCTCGGCTGACAAGGCCACTTGTTCGAGTTCGTAGTAGGCTACCGGATCGCCACCGGCACGAACCAAATCCGAATGAATGCTATCTGCAAGTGCCTGCCAGGTAAGTGATGGCTCTACCCCAGGATCATTAGAAACGAGTACGACGGCCTTCCCTTCAAAAAAAGTAGGAGGTAAGGTCCCCTGTGCTTGTGCAAAGAGGGTACAAAAAAAGAAAAAAAGAAGTGGAGCGCGATATTTCATGAATTTTCTGAAGGATTGAACCCAAGGACTGTATTTTTACAAAAGTACTTCACTTAACCAGTTTAAAGATGCAATTCCTACAACGCAAATTAGGTACAATAATTTTAGTTCTAGCTTCCTATACAGGGGTGTATGCCCAAGAAATTGATGAGAGCAAACTCCTCCGACACTTGGAGTACTTGTCTTCGGATGCACTTGAAGGAAGAAAACCCTTGAGTAAGGGAAGCAGCATGGCTCAAACCTATATTTTGACAGAACTTACTTCCTTAGACTTGGTGGAGCCCTTGTATCCGGATTTTATTCAAAAATTTTCCTTTGAGGATCGCCGTTCCAAGAAAATGGTCGTAGATGCAAGCAATATTGTGGCCTTCATTCCTGGAAAAGCCTCCAAAAAAGTAATTGTGGTCACGGCTCATTACGACCATGTGGGCATTGGACGGCCTGATGCTGCAGGGGATTCCATATACAATGGAGCGGATGACAATGCTTCCGGGACTGCTGCTCTGCTCGTTCTGGCAGACTATTTTTCCAAAAATCGTCCCCAGCATGGAATGCTTTTCGCGGCTTTGGATGCAGAAGAAATGGGCCTTCAGGGCGCCAAAGCCTTGGTCAATGATTTTGCCTATCCGCTAGAGCAGATCCTTTTGAATGTGAATATGGACATGCTTTCCCGAAGTGATGCCAAGGAGGTATATGTGTCGGGAACGCATTATTATCCACAATTTAAATCCATCCTTGAAAAAGTCCCTGGAGAAGCGGCTTCTACGCTCCGCTTTGGCCACGATGTACCAGGCACAGGAGCCGAAGATTGGACTAGATCTTCCGATCATGGGGCATTTTTCGAAAAGAAAGTCCCCCATCTGTATTTTGGTGTTGAAGACCATGTGGATTACCACAGACCTAGTGATTCCTTTGCTGGGGTTGATCCTGAATTTTACAAAGCAACTGTCAAGTTGATCTTAAAATCCCTGCTCGCCTTGGATAAAAGCCTACTTGAAAAGCAATAAACTTCACAGGCTAAACTAAGTCACGATCAAGCGCTACTAGGAATCGTAACTTTAGATGATATTCGCCGCATCCTATGTGATGTGGATAAGCAAAAAAATGACCTTTTCCGACAACACTTGAATAGTCCTCCAAAAATTCAATTCTCTTCAGAAAATATACAATTGACTAGGAAAAAGTTTGAGAAATCGGGATCCTAGAATCTTCCCGTAGT
>JACCEE010074004.1_pt1 | contig 28433 bp, 24 predicted proteins | sample 7449931 | NCBI WGS metagenome assembly JACCEE01 (sample SAMN15323457, study PRJNA562643) | freshwater metagenome | isolation source: river surface water | place: USA:Blue River Watershed | collected 2017-08-19 | reverse complement strand
TTGTTGAAACAGGTGATTACAATCCAAACGATAACGATAGACAAACGTCTGTTGGTGTCGATTTTGGCATCAAGGAATTAGCCGTTTTAAGCACGGGAAAAGTGTTTACGGCGAATCAAAAGCTGAAGGAAAATTTGAAGAAATTAGCCAAACTTTAGCGCAATCTTGCGAAAAAAATCAAAGGTTCGGCGAGAAGAGCGAAAGCCAAGCTCAAAATTGCTAAACTCCATTTTCGTATTGCAAAACAACGGCAAGCTTTGCTGCATGAGCTTTCCGACTATTTAACCAAGACTTTTGATGTGATAACGATTGAAGATTTAAACGTCAAAGGCATGGTTAAAAATCGACACTTAAGCCGTGCTATCAGTGATGCCGGATTCGGCTATTTACGGCAAATGATTGAGTACAAGGCAAAACTTAGAAACTGTGTTGTCGTTGTTGCAAATCGATTTTTCCCTAGCAGTAAAACTTGCTCTTGTTGTGGAAAAGTCAAGGAAAATTTAACGCTCGCAGACAGAGTTTTTACTTGCGAATGTGGATTTAGTGCGGATAGAGATTTAAACGCCGCATTGAATTTAAACAAAGTCGGTCAGGATACGTTACAGCCAGACCTTAAATGTGCATCAGAGCAGAGTCAGACTGTGGATTTATTCACAGCTTTTGTGTTGACGGTGTGAATATGTCTAACTTTTAGATTTCTGTAGATTTTTACAGGTTATAGTAGATATTTAGTAGCGGTAGTTAAAAATGATGCCAAGCAACATGGTTGCTCATGTATTGAATTATGCACCCCGCCGCTACCTGAGTTTGAAGGCAGTTTACGGTTGTATGAACAAAACGGGCTGATCCGCGTCGGAGGTCGCAAAATGCGGCAGAATTGAGTAACAAAGGATTATACTTTAGCGAATACACTAACGCGGACTTTTTGTTTTGCAACGCAGCGGCAGACTTGTAGAAACAGATGATGGTGAAAATGTATTCGCACGTTAATAAGTCATCGTAAAAATATCCTCCTATGAAAACTCAAAAAATATTTTTTAATTATTATTCAACGATTTAACCCGTAACTTACGCCCTTTAATCGTCCCCTGCTGCAATCGAATTAAAGCAATATTAGCACTGGCGCGTTTAATGGCGACATAAGTGCGCACATCAAAAATATCAATTTTACCCACTTCATCAGCCGACAAACCGGCACTTCCGGTCAACGCGCCTAAAATATCACTGGCACGGATTTTATTTTTGCGTCCGCCATCAATTACTAACGTTACCATCGCCGGTTTTAAAGTAATATTTTTCCGTATCGCTGCGACATTGAGTTTGTCCCATTGCAAGGGGCGATTTTGATAGGCGGCGATGGCCTTTGCACGTTCAAGTTCGCTCGTTGCACATAAACTCAATGCCAACCCTTTATGTCCCGCGCGTCCAGTTCTGCCAATGCGATGAACATGAATGTCAGGGTCGTGTGAAAGATCATACACAATCACCGCCGCTAAATCTTTAATGTCCAAACCACGCGCCGCCACATCGGTTGCAACCAAAATCGAACAACTTTTATTCGCAAACCGCAACAGCACTTGGTCACGCTCACGTTGTTCCAGATCGCCATTTAAGGCTAATACGCTGTAACCGTATTGGATTAATTGCGCCGTAACGTGTTGACAACTCAACTTAGTATTACAAAACACCACGCTCGATTCCGGTTGATATTTTGCTAACAAAGCAACTAATGTTTGCGGTTTTTCCACCTCTTCGGCTTGATAAAAAAACTGCTCAATCTGCCCTTCAACATGCGCTTCATCAACACTGATTGTGATTGGGGTGCGTTGAATACTCGCACTGATAGATTGAATTGCATCAGGATAAGTTGCTGAAAATAATAAGGTTTGTCTATCAGGATTGGTTTCTGCGGCAACAAAGCGTACCTCTTCTTCAAACCCCATGTCCAACATACGGTCAGCCTCATCCAGCACCAGCACGCGCACCGTTTCTAAAGCCAAACTTTTGCGAATTAAGTGATCTTTAATGCGTCCCGGCGTTCCCACCACGATATGTGGCGCGTGTTGTGCCAAAGACGCAAGTTGATGGCGAATCGGTACGCCGCCGCATAGGGTTAATAATTTAATATTGGGAATAAATGCCGCTAAACTGCGAATCGCTTTGCTGACTTGATCGGCTAATTCACGGGTTGGACACAATACCAAGGCTTGGGTTTCATAGACACTGGCATCTAAATTGGACAACAAGCCGATGCCAAACGCCACTGTTTTACCGCTGCCGGTTTTGGCCTTGGCGATAATATCTTCGCCAGCAAGAATCGGCGGCAGGCTTTGTGCTTGAATCGGGGTCATGTCGGTGTAGCCTAATGCCACGATGCTTTGTAATAACGGGCTGGCAATCGCGGTGCTGGAAAATTTAACAGCTTGCATAGTTTACGCTCACAGAGGAAAAAATGGATAAGATGTACCACAGTTTGACACAGTATCAAGCAAAGCTGTGCTTTTATTCAGAAATTCCCCAGCTTACAGGCACAATACCAGTCTTATGGTTTATAATTTACCGCTTTTTTTCAATTGCTTAATCCTCAGAGGATTTGAGCCTTATTTAACTCATACATACCTGTTATGCAAGAAATTAATCCGATTAAAAATCAAATTTTAGACCTCACACAACGCGGCGACTCACTCAGGGGGTATCTTTGACTTTGACAGCAAAGCTGAACGTTTAGTTGAAGTATTACGCGAACTCGAAGAGCCAACGATTTGGAACAACCCCGAACAAGCGCAAGCCTTGGGTAAGGAGCGCGGACAGCTTGAATTGGTGGTTAACACCATCACCGAATTGGAACAAGGGCTAGCCGATGCGCAAGAATTATTAGAATTGGCGGTTGAAGAACAGGATGAAGAAACCGTAAATACCGTAGTTAACGATTTGAATTTCTTAGCAAAACAAGTGGCAGATTTAGAGTTTCGGCGTATGTTTGCCGGTGAAATGGATGCCAACAATGCGTTTTTGGATATTCAATCCGGTTCCGGCGGCACTGAAGCGCAGGACTGGGCTTCCATGATTGAACGCATGTATTTACGTTGGGGCGAAAGCAAGGGTTTTAAAACCGAATTAATTGAAGAATCCGCCGGTGACGTGGCGGGCATTAAAAGTGCCACTATCCGCTTTGAAGGGGATTATGCGTTTGGCTGGTTGCGCACGGAAACCGGTGTCCATCGTTTGGTGCGAAAATCGCCATTTGATTCCGGCAATCGCCGTCATACCTCGTTTGCCTCGGTGTTTGTGTCGCCGGAAATTGACGATGACATTGAAATCGATTTGAATATGGGCGATGTGCGCATTGATGTCTATCGCGCCAGTGGTGCGGGTGGGCAACATATTAACAAAACCTCTTCGGCTGTACGGATGACCCATCTGCCGACCAACACTGTGGTGCAATGTCAAAGTGACCGCTCGCAGCATAAAAACCGTGATACCGCCTTAAAACAGTTAAAAGCCAAGTTGTATGAATTAGAAATGCTCAAACGCAGCGCTGACCAACAAGCCTTGGAAGAAACGAAATCAGATATTGGTTGGGGGAGTCAAATTCGTTCCTATGTTCTTGATCAATCACGAATTAAAGACTTACGCACCGGCGTGGAAACCGGCAATACCCAAGCGGTACTGGATGGCGACTTGGATCAGTTTATTGAAGCGAGTTTAAAAGCTGGCTTGTAAATTATTGTGTCACGGGGTGCGGTGTTTTTTGTACCCATAATTGCGCAAACGGTTCACGTTGAATAATTTCAATTACCCCCGCTTTGCTCAGTTCTAACAACGCCAAAAAAGCCACCACTACCCCGGCGCGACCTTCTTTTAAATGAAATAGTTGTGAAAAACTGAGTCTATCGCTGCGATTAAAACAATCTAAAATGTAATCCATGCGATCTTTTAACGAAAAAGTTTCTTTTTTAATTTGATGCTCAGACAATTGTTCTGCGCGTTTTAATACCCCTTGCAACGCTAATAATAATTCAGTCAATTCTATGGTTGGATAATGTTGTTGAATAATGAATTGCCCTAATTCTACCCGCACTGGAAAAATATCCCGTTCTTGGCGTGGTAATTGATCTAAATTTTCAGCGGCTATTTTAATGCGCTCATATTCTTTTAATTTGGCCATTAAAAAAGCTCTGGGATCGGATTCGCTTTCTGCGGCTAATTCAAGCGGACGGGGTAATAACATGCGTGATTTAATTTCTGCTAATAATGCAGCCATGACTAAATATTCAGCGGCTAATTCTAAATGTAGCGTTAACATCATTTCAATATACGCCATATATTGGCGCGTAATTTGTGCAATTGGAATGTTTACAATATCTAAATTTTGTTTTTTAATTAAATATAATAATAAATCCAGCGGACCGCTAAACACATCCACCACAATTTCTAATGCGTCTGGCGGAATATATAAATCGGTTGGTAATTGCTGCCAAGCTGTACCATCAACTGTAGCAACGGTAATTAGCGATTCATTAGTGTTATCAGGCACGGTTGTCATTATTTAGTGGTAGTGTATTTGCGACCCAAGGCAATCGCCGGTGCTTCGATAACGGTATAACCGAACCACGCAAGCAGGATGCTCAATGTGACACACACGAGTATATAAATGGATAGATGATAATGCGCATAATTGGTGGGCATTTTTTCCGCATACCAACGTAACGGATAAAAGACCACCGGATGAAGCAAGTACAAAGAATAACTAATGGTTCCGAGCCATATAACAAAACGGTGTGTAATTGGCAGTACAAACGCGGTAAGCAAAAATCCTAACGTAGCGATAGGATAGGCAACTGCTTCATGAAGGCTACGGGTATCGCCGGTTTTAAAATAATTTATACCTGACGCAACGGCATAGCTTAAAAAAGCACATTCTAGTAACACAATAAAAACCCACACTGGACAGTGCTGCTTGATAAGTGTTACGCGGAGAGTGTTATCATCATAAACCCGGCGAATAATGGCTCCCCAAAACATCACCGCCAGATGTAAGGGCATTAAAGTCCATTGCGCAATCGCTGGACGCGGTAGTAAATTGGCCGCAAAAGCGATAAAAATACAAATTCCTAAACAACTGGTGAAAAATAATGCTAACGGTTTATGCAACAGATTTACAATAAATAAAACAGTACATAATACATAAAATGCAAGTTCGGTTTCTAAAGTCCAATACAGCCCCAAAATTTGCTCACTATTAAATACCACCGGCAGCATCGTTAAATTAGACAATACCAGATGGGTTGAAATATCTCGTCCCCATAACCACCAAACGCTGGGCAATGCCAGTAAAATCGAAAACCAATAAGCAGGGAACAGGCGAAAAAAACGCCGAATGACAAATTTTTTTAAGCCGATGAGCTTCTCGCCTGTTAATGAAGAGGGGATGACAAAGCCACTGATGACAAAAAAAACCAACACTCCTAAGCGACCGAAGTTAAGTGTTTTTGCAATATCAAACAGCAGTGTGCCTTGCGCTTTTATAGTAGGCAAGGTGATAAAAACTTCAGAGACATGTAGCCAAACCACAATTAAGGCTGCTAAACCGCGTAAAGCATCAATATGTGCAAAGCGTTGCGAAACATTCATAACAATTTCAGGTAAAAAATTGAGTCATTCTATGCTATTTTTCTTAAGCGGCAGAAATTTTCACTGCACGATTGCCCTGTAAACCACCCGTATGCACAGCAATAATCCGCTGTCCGCGTTTAAAATAACCCTGTTTGATTAACGCATACAAGCCAAACAGCATTTTTCCTGTATAAATCGGCTCTAACGCAACACCATGCTTTATTTCAAAATCTTTAATAAATTCAATTAACTGTGGGGTTGTTTTGGCAAAACCACCGCAATGGTAATCCAAATGAATATGCCAATTTTCGTGTTTTATTGCTTGATTGTGTAGCAAGTTTTGTACTTCAGCATTTAAAAAATCCGCCCCCTTTAACGCTGCAAAACCAAGCACTTGTGTTTTTTCGGCACTGGCTTGAATAATCCCACCCAATGTTGTACCGGTGCCACAGGCGGTACAAATCACATCATAATCACACTGTATTTCCCTGACTAATTCTGCTACCCCTTGCAAAGCCAAGGTACTGTATCCCCCTTCAGGAATCCAATACGCGCTTTTAATTAAAGCAGGCTGTTTAGTCGGATTTTTAAAATGGCGTAATTGACGATAGGTTTCACGACTGACAAATTCTAATTCCATCTCCCAAGCAAATAAATCTTGTAACGTTGGGTTTAAAACAGGCGGACACTCGCCACGAATAAAAGCTTTAGTTTTAAAATTCAATTGTTTACCAATAAAAGCCAGTGCATGTAAATGATTAGAATAAACTCCGCCCATACTTACCAGCGTTTGTTTATTTAAAGAAAGTGCGTGCTGTAAAATATATTTTAATTTACGCCATTTATTGCCTGAAATAATAGGATGTAGTAAATCATCCCGTTTTAACCATAATTCAATGCCTTTATCTAACAACAACGGCTCGTGAATTAAAGTCAAAACAGAGTGGGAAAATTGTTTTTCTAAAGTTAATAAATTTGAATTCATACTGTTTATCAATTAGGCGAAAATCAATGCTAACGCATTGTTATAAAAAATCTAAAATCGCACTTTTACATTGTTTATCTGTTCTATTTTAACGTTAAAAGAAAGATAATTTACCAATATTGACTTGCTTTATCCTTAAAAATCCCCTTATAATGTTCAGCTCTTAAAGTATGCGAGCGTGGCGAAATTGGTAGACGCGCTGGATTTAGGTTCCAGTAGGTTGCCCTGTGAGAGTTCGAGTCTCTCCGCTCGCACCACTTATCCAAAGAATTCCAAAATTAGTGATGACTCACGTTAATCCCTTCGTTTTAGACCGTTCACCGGTATTTCATCCATTTCATATTTAGTTATTTGAGGTAAAGTAATGCAAGTCTCTGTCGAACAGACATCAGAATTAAGCAGAAAAATGACTGTTAATATCCCTGAAGAGGTTATTGCAACAAAAGTCAGTGAACGCCTAAAATCGTTAGCGCGTGAAGTTAAAATCCCCGGATTTCGTCCCGGCAAAGTCCCCGCCAGTGTTATCAAACAACGTTATACCGACAAAGCGCGTAATGAAGTTATTAACGAAGTTGTGCAATCAAGTTATTACGATGCTTTAAAACAGCAAGATTTAAATCCCGCCGGTTATCCACACATTAGCGTTATTAGCGATACAAACGGCTTAGCTTTTGCAGCCGACTTTGAAGTATATCCGCAAATTTCATTAGCCGGCATTGATCAAATTGAAGTAAAACGTCCACTAGCACATGTTGAAGACGCTGATTTTAACAGCATGGTTGAAAAACTAAGAGCGCAAAGCAAAACTTGGGTTGTTGCAGAACGTGCCGCTCAAGATCAAGATCGTGTGACGATTCATTTTTCTGGGGGTTGTGAAGGCGAAAATTTTACCGACGGCAAGGTAGAAAACTTCGCAGTGGAAATCGGTTCTAAACGGATGATTCCCGGATTTGAAGAGCAGCTCATTGGATTACAAGTCAATGACAACAAAAGTTTTGATCTTAGCTTTCCTGAAGATTATGGCAACGAAAAACTAGCCGGTAAACTGGCAACATTTGCGATTGAAGTAACCGCTGTAGAAAGCCCTGTATTGCCGGAAATTGATGAAACTTTTGTCAAGCAATATGGTGTTGCTGATGGCGATATTAATACCTTCCATGATGATGTAAGAAATAATATGGAAAGAGAATTAGTCCACGCTTTACATGCACAATTAAAAACAGCGGTATTGGATGCGGTTTATGCGCATATTAACCCTAATGTGCCCAATGTTTTAGTTGACCAAGAAATTACCACGATGATGCAGCCTTATGCGGAAAACGCTAAAAAACAAGGGCTTAAATTAGAAGATTTAAATTTACCGCGTGATATATTTGAAGTTCAGGCCAAACGCCGTGTAGCTTTAGGTTTAATTTTAGGTGAAATCATCACGACACAACAAATCAAAATTGATGAACAACGTGTACGTTCTACAATTGAGGATTTAGCAAAAAGCTATGAGAATCCAGAAGAAGTCGTGCAATGGTATTATGCAGATAAAAAGCGTCTTAATGATGTTCGACAAATGGTGCTAGAAGACCAGTCCGTAGATTGGATTATGAGCCAAATCAAATTAGTTGACGATAACTTAAGTTTTAGTGACATCATGGACAAACAACGTCAATAAAAAATAACCTTAATTCCAGAGAAACTTGCATGTACAGTCATCCTCATCAGATAAATCCTTTTTCCCCCCAAGCAGCAGGTGGATTAGTCCCTATTGTTATTGAACAAACTGCACGCGGTGAACGCTCATTTGATATTTATTCACGCTTACTCAAAGAGCGGGTCATCTTTTTAGTCGGGCAAGTTGAAGACTACATGGCAAATTTAGTAGTTGCGCAGTTATTGTTTTTAGAATCAGAAAACCCCGATAAAGATATTCACTTGTACATTAACTCACCGGGTGGTTCAGTAACAGCGGGAATGTCAATTTATGACACAATGCAATTTATTAAACCGGATGTCAGCACAATGTGTATTGGACAAGCCGCCAGTATGGGAGCATTGTTACTGACAGCGGGGGCTAAGGGTAAACGTTTTTGCTTACCCAATTCTCGGATGATGATTCATCAGCCTTTAGGCGGGTTTCAGGGACAAGCTTCAGATATCGACATTCACGCGCGTGAAATTTTATCGATTCGGGAAAAATTAAATCGTGTTTTATCGCATCACACAGGTCAACCTGTTGAAAAAATAGCAAAAGATACCGATAGAGATAACTTTTTAAGCGCGGAAGCGGCAGTTGAATACGGTTTAATTGACAAAGTTTATTCACATAGAACAACAGAGCCAAATTAAAACTATCTGCTGCTGTTTTTTCAATCTTAATAAAAAATAAAACCATTATTTCGGTGTATGGAGACGTGTTATGAGTGACAAAAACGGTAAAAATGACGATAAACTCCTTTATTGTTCTTTTTGCGGTAAAAGTCAGCACGAAGTTAAAAAACTTATTGCCGGTCCTTCGGTTTATGTGTGTGATGAATGTGTAGAATTATGTAACGACATTATCCGTGATGAATTACCCGAAGAAGATGCCGAAGTAGTCGAAGATAACTTACCTAAACCTAAGGAAATCAAAGAAGTTCTTGATCAATATGTCATAGGGCAAGAAAATGCTAAGAAGATTTTAGCAGTAGCAGTTTATAACCATTATAAACGCTTGCGTAGTCACTCTAAAAAAGATGAGATTGAACTGGCCAAAAGTAATATTCTGCTCATTGGTCCTACCGGTTCAGGCAAAACTTTATTAGCTGAAACGTTAGCAAGATTGCTGAATGTACCGTTTACCATTGCTGATGCAACCACTTTAACTGAGGCAGGTTATGTGGGTGAAGATGTAGAAAACATTATTCAAAAAATTTTGCAAAAATGCGATTACAATGTTGAAAAAGCAGAGTCAGGCATTGTTTATATTGATGAAATTGACAAAATTTCCCGCAAATCTGACAACCCTTCTATTACCCGCGATGTATCCGGTGAAGGGGTACAACAAGCTTTATTAAAACTAATTGAAGGAACGGTTGCTTCTATTCCGCCGCAAGGTGGACGTAAACATCCACAACAAGAGTTTTTACAAGTTAATACCGCCAATATTTTATTTATTGTAGGCGGTGCGTTTTCTGGGCTGGATAAGGTGATTAAAGCCCGTTCTGAAAAAGGTGGTATTGGTTTTTCCGCCGAGGTAAAAACTAAAGATGAAGGCAAAAATGTTGGACAATTGTTTGCAGAAGTTGAAGCCGAGGATTTGATTAAATATGGCTTAATTCCTGAGTTTGTTGGGCGTTTACCTGTTGTTGCAACGTTAGAAGAACTTGATGAGTCTGCATTAATTAAAATTTTAACCGAGCCTAAAAACGCTTTAATTAAGCAATACCAGCATTTGTTTGAAATGGAAGGCGCAGAGCTGGAGTTTAGAAGCGAATCATTAGCCGCCATCGCGCGTAAAGCAATGGAACGCAAAACTGGGGCGCGGGGCTTAAGAACCATTGTAGAAAATGTTCTGCTTGATACGATGTATGAATTACCTTCGGCAACCAATATTACTAAAGTGGTGTTGGACGAAGGCGTTATTTTAGGACAATATGAGCCAATTTTAGTTTATGCAGTGGAACAAAAAGTTAGCAATGGCTAATGCTTGAATATTTATCTGCGACCGAAAAACGGGAACTTTATTAAAAGTTCCCGTTTTTTTTTGTAAACACTGTCATAAAACTTGCTATTTGATTACTATATCCCCATATAAATCCCTATATAGAACAGTGCAAAAGGTCTTAAATTAATGGAAAATAATACAATCACAGATGTCGAACAAAACCCAGACCTCGTTCCGGTATTACCGTTACGCGATGTGGTGGTTTATCCTAATATGGTAATTCCTCTCTTTGTCGGTCGCGGTAAGTCGATTGAGGCTTTAGAATCTGCCATGAAGGATAGTAAACAAATTTTATTAGTCGCACAAAAAGAGGCAACCGTTGATGAACCCGGATTTGCTGATTTATATCAAGTAGGGACACTAGCAATTATTTTGCAATTACTTAAATTGCCTGATGGAACTATCAAAATTTTAGTTGAAGGAAAACAACGTTGTAAAATTGAGCATTATCAAGAAGTTAATGGTTATTTTTGTGCTATTGTCAGCAATATTGAAGAATATGTAAATTTATCTGAAGATGAATTAGATGTTTTACAGCGCACTATAACCAGTTCATTTGAGCAATACGTTAAGCTTAACAATAAAATTCCCCCCGAAGTATTGAATTCGCTGACCAGCATTGACGATGCCAGTCGCTTTGCTGATACCATTGCTGCGCATATGACTTTAAAGTTAGATGAAAAGCAGAAAATGCTGGAATTAGGTGATGTGGCGCAACGTTTAGAAAATTTGATGATTTTAATGGAAGGGGAAAAAGACTTGCTGGAAATGGAAAAACGCATTCGCACGCGCGTTAAACAGCAAATGGAAAAAAATCAAAAAGAGTATTATTTGAATGAACAAATTAAAGCCATTCATAAAGAATTGGGAGAAATGGATGAGGCTGCCAATGAACTGGAAGAACTAGAGAAAAAAATTGCCAAGGCAGGGATGTCTAAAGAAGCCAAAAGCAAAGCGACTTCTGAACTGAATAAGCTAAAATTAATGCCGGCGATGTCGGCGGAAGCCACTGTGGTGCGCAATTATATCGAATGGATGACAAATGTGCCGTGGAAGAAAAAAACCAAGGTACGTCACGATTTAAAAATAGCCGAGGAAGTTTTAGAAACCGAACATTACGGTTTGGAAAAAGTTAAAGAGCGCATTCTTGAATATCTTGCTGTACAACAACGTGTAAAACAATTAAAAGGTCCGATTTTATGTTTAGTCGGTCCTCCAGGGGTGGGAAAAACTTCACTGGGTCAATCCATAGCCAGAGCTACTAACCGAAAATATGTACGGATGGCATTAGGTGGTGTGAGGGATGAAGCAGAAATTCGCGGGCATCGACGCACTTATATTGGATCAATGCCGGGTAAAATTTTGCAAAACCTGTCGAAAGTTGGGGTGAAAAACCCTATGTTTTTGTTAGATGAAATCGACAAAATGGCGGCTGACTTTCGTGGTGATCCGGCTTCGGCATTGCTAGAAGTGCTAGACCCTGAGCAAAATCATACATTTGCAGATCATTACTTGGAAGTAGATTTTGATTTATCGGATGTGATGTTTGTAGCGACAGCAAATACTATGAATATTCCGCACGCTTTGTTAGATCGTATGGAGGTCATTCGATTAGCAGGCTATACCGAAGATGAAAAAATCAATATTGCTTTACGGTTTTTAATTCCTAAACAGATTAAAAACAATGGGTTAAAGATAGAGGAAATTGAGATTAATGAAACTGCTGTACGCGATATGATTCGCTATTATACTCGTGAAGCAGGGGTGCGCAGTTTAGAACGTGAAATTTCTAAAATCTGCCGTAAAGTAGTGAAGTCTTTATTGCTTAAACCTTCTTCTGATAAAGTTTTAGTTAATGCAGAAAACTTGGCGCATTATTTAGGTGTACGGCGTTTCGATTACGGCTGTGCTGAGGAAAAAGACCAAATTGGACAAGTGACAGGATTGGCGTGGACAGAAGTGGGAGGGGAGTTATTAACCATTGAAACTGCGGTAATGCCGGGTAAGGGTAAGCAGTCTGCAACCGGTAAGTTAGGGGATGTTATGAAAGAGTCGATCGAAGCGGCAATGACTGTCGTGCGTAGCCGAGCAGCGATTTTGGGCATTGATAATAGTGTTTTTCAAACGACCGATATTCATATTCATGTTCCAGAAGGCGCAACGCCTAAAGATGGTCCAAGTGCAGGAATTGCAATGTGTACCGCAATTGTATCGGCATTAACTAAAATCCCCGTACGCGCAAATGTAGCGATGACTGGCGAAATTACTTTACGCGGTCAGGTGTTACCTATTGGTGGTTTAAAAGAAAAACTATTGGCGGCGCATCGCGGTGGTATTACTAACGTATTAATTCCGGTCGAAAATAAAAAAGATTTGGCAGAAATCCCCGAAAATATTAAAGATAATTTAGAGATTCATTGCGTAGCGTGGATTGATGAAGTTTTTGAATTAGCTTTACAGCATTGCCCGAAACCAAACTTGGCTCATGAGGAAGTCAATTTAGAGACTGGGACGCACAAGGAACAAAAACCAACCTTGATTGCGCACTAAGATACTGGTTACGCTATAGATTTTGGCGACGAAAAATGTCGCCGAATTTATTGTCGTATTCTGCAATATTGGCTTGAATTTGGTCTGCAATTTCGTCGGGAAAATGGATTTGTGTACCAAACATTTTTAATGACCTTTCTTTGCAATAAACGATTTTAGCGAATTTGTGTTCAGGAATGTTCTAGGTCAAAAATATTCTTCAGCCAACCAGTGGACGATTTACCTCTTTCCATTTCAGCTTTGAAAGTTTTATGGCGCGGAATGCGCAGATTGTCGCAAACCAATAGGGGAGAAACCTTGTTGAGAACTATCAAGTGTAAGAAGCTTTACATTGGCTCAAATTTTAACAAGGTTACTTTTTTATCTCGAACGCAGGTCGTTTAGCTAATACAAACAATGCTTAAACCGTCACAAAAAAAAATTCTACCCCGTCAAGTCACCACGCTAAATCCAGAATTAGCGAATTTGCATCCGGTATTGCAACGAATTTTTAGCGCACGAGGAATCGTGTCATTAACACAATTAGAACGCCACTTAAAACGGTTGCCGAGTCCTTGGTTCTTGTCAGGCATGGAAAAAATTGCCAGTTTATTGACCACAGCGATTAACGAACAGCAAAAAATTGTCATTGTGGCAGATTATGATGCCGATGGTGCAACCAGTTGCGCGATAGCTATCCAAGGATTACGCTTGTTAGGCGCGAAAAACTGCGCATTTGTGGTACCCAATCGTTTTGAATATAGCTATGGTTTAAGTCCTGAAATTGTAGCTTTAGTTAAGCAATTGCATCCCGATGTAGCGATGATTCTGACCGTAGACAACGGCACATCAGATACAGAAGGTATTGATTTTGCAAAGCAATTAGGAATATGTGTTGTTGTTACAGACCATCATTTACCGCATCGACAACTACCTAACGCCGATGCGATTATCAATCCATGCTTAGCTGGTGATCTATTTCCAAGTAAAAATTTAGCCGGTTGCGGTGTAATTTTCTATGTTCTCATCGCATTACGCATCAAGCTTCGTGAATTCGGTCATTTTTTAACTAAACCAGAACCTTGTTTAAGCCAATTACTCGATTATGTTGCATTAGGAACCGTTGCGGATGTAGTGATTTTAGATGACATTAATCGAATTTTAGTACATCAAGGATTGCTAAGGATTCGCTCAGGTCAATGCCACGCCGGAATTTTGGCACTTTTAAAAGTTGCTGGAAAAAATAATCAGACCTTAACCACTGCCGATTTAGGTTTCGCAATTGCCCCGCGTTTAAATGCGGCTGGAAGAATGAATGATATGTCTGTCGGCATCCAATGTTTGCTGGCTGATGATGCACAATTAGCAACTGATTTGGCACAACAATTAGACCAATTAAATACCGAACGTAAAGAAGTAGAGGCACAAATGAAGCACGAAGCCCTCTTAATCTTGAATCATCAGCAAATGCTGGATACAAAACATTTGCTATCGGGGGTGTGTTTATACGATGACAGTTGGCATCAAGGCGTGATTGGCATTTTAGCCGCACGGATGAAAGACCGCTTGCATCGTCCGGTTATCGCGTTTGCCCCAGCCAGTCACGGAGAAATAAAAGGCTCGGCACGTTCCATAGAAGGCTTACATATTCGTGATGTCTTAAGCGATATTGCCGCGGCGCATCCGAAATTATTAAGCAAATTTGGTGGACATGCGATGGCAGCGGGATTAAGTTTGAAAATGCACAATTACCCGCTCTTTGCTTTAGTCTTCGACGAAATGGTAAATAATCGCTTGCAAAACATGGATTTACAAGAAACGATTTTAACCGATGGACAATTAAGCGCGGAAGATTTTACGCTTAATTTTGCGCAAACTATACAAGAAAGCGCAACTTGGGGACAAGGGTTTCCAGAACCATTATTTGACGGCGTGTTTGCTGTGTTGCAATGTCGCATTCTTGCCCAGCATCATCTCAAATTTGTGTTAAATATTCCGTGTACTAAAGTGGTAGTCGATGGCATTATTTTTTTCGTGGAACAGCCAGAAACGTGGTTAGAAGTAAAACAAGTGCGGGCGGTGTATAAATTAAGTATTAACGAATACCAGGGGCAGCGTAATTTACAATTGCAACTTAATTATATAGAACGGCTTTAATTTAGAAAATATATATTATAATCAACATGTTATGTATTTTGGCAAATAACTAAGCACAAGTTATTTTTTTAAAAAATACTCAATTTTCAATGAGCTATGATTGGAGGTTGATGAGAATTTATTGTTCTCTCAATTATTATTCTATTAATTTATGACAACTTACGCTGTGCAGTTGCAAAAATTTGTGAGCAACTTTTACACTTTTTTTACAGCCAATTCACTAAAGTAACTGCGATTTTATTTTCAGTGAAACGCTATCTTGAATATTCTGACTTTCAAAAAAATGCGGCTGTTAAATTATTTAGGTTGCCTGATCGTGCCAATTTTATGCACATTGGCAAATTTGGGATTGCATCCTGTCACCGGTCAAGCCAGCATCTTGATGATTTACTTGCTCGGAGTATTCTTGGTCGCCAGCCATTGGGGACATGGTGCATCGCTTATTGCTTCGCTATTAAGCGCATTACTATTCGACTTCTATTTCACCCACCCGTATTTTTCTTTTTGGATAGCCGACGTTGAAAACATCATTGGTTTGGTGGTGATGATTACAGTCGGCAATATCACTAGCAATTTATTAAACCAAGCCAAAAAAGCCGGTTTAGCTCAAGCTCAAGCCGATAATGAAGCTCTGAGAAATTCTTTGCTCAGTGCGATTTCTCACGATTTACGTACTCCCTTAACCCGCATTATTGGAGCGGTCACCACATTGATTGAAAGCCACGACATTGTTTGTGAAGAAGAACAGCAGGATGCTTGCCGCGTTATTTTTGATGAAGCGCAGTACATGTCAGAATTGATGAACAAGATTTTAGACACCGCAAAACTCAGTATCGGTGAAATAGCGCTACATCAGGAATGGAACACGTTAGAAGAAATTATCGGCAGTGCTTTAGCACGGTTAGACAAAAATCTTGCCCAGCGCATGGTCAATATTAACTTGCCCGAACATTTACCCTTACTCTGGCTTGATTCTGTGCTGTTTGAACAAGTCATCGTGAATTTAATTGAAAATGCAATTAAATACACGCCGCTTTGCAGTCCGATTGAGATTGAAGCACGTTACAGCAAGGATTTTTTGACGCTCACGCTTTCCGATTATGGTTCGGGTATTCCTGAACATTTAGCAGAAAAAGTTTTTGACAAGTTTTATCGGCTTGAAACGGAAATCCAACAAAACGGGGTCGGTTTAGGTTTAGCGTTGTGCCGATCCATTATCCAAGCACACGATGGCAGCATTGTAGTAAAAAATATCGCCGGCAAAGGCGCAGTTTTTGAAATTCAGTTGCCCTTAACCCAATCCCCCTTGTTGCCGGTCGAATAATCATGTCCTCGTTAAATCTCAATATTTTATTGATAGAAGATGATTTGCAAACCCGCCGTTTTTTAAAGAGCAGTCTGACCCGGCGCGACTGGAATGTGATTGAAGCGGATTCGGGCAAAACTGGATTAATGCTGCTAAAAAGCAATCCTCCCAACTTACTGATTTTAGATTTAAGTCTGCCGGATATGGACGGTATTATGCTCATCAAACGCTTGCGGCAATTTTCTGACTTGCCGGTACTGGTTTTATCAGCTCGCAGTTTAGAGCAAAGCAAAATCATGGCGTTAGAGATGGGTGCAGATGACTATTTAACCAAACCGTTTGGTATTGGTGAATTAAATGCCCGTTTACAGGCTTTGCTGCGACGTATCAGCAAAATATGTCATCAAGAACCATTTGAAACCGGCGATTTAACAATTGATTTAAGCAAGCGCAAAGTTTTTATCGTCGACCGGGAAATCAAAATCTCGCCTACGGAATACCACATTTTGAGCGTTTTAGTTAGAAATGCCGGTTTAGTTGTTACGCAAAGACAATTGCTCAAAGAAATTTGGGGCGCAGACCACTTGGAAGACAACCATTATTTGCGTGTTTATATGCGGCAATTACGGCACAAATTAGAAATAAATCCGGCGCGACCACGTTATCTACTAACTGAAACTGGCATCGGTTATCGTTTATCAGATAGCTAATTTAATTTTCACTTTTCAGGAGACCTCAGATGTCTTCAATTTCTATTGACAAAACTTTCCATAGCAAGCAACTCGCCGCTTTAACCTTTGGTACTCTCGGTGTCGTGTATGGTGATATTGGCACTAGCCCTTTGTATACGGTTAAAGAAATTTTCCATGATCACATGACTGTCACGCCCACTCATATTCTCGGTGCGTTATCAATGATGTTTTGGTCGTTAATGCTGGTGGTGACATTGAAGTACGCAGCTTTCATTATGCGAGCCAACAATAAAGGTGAAGGTGGCATCATGGCATTAACCGCTTTAGCCTTATCCACAGCGCAACGTGATTCCACTAAACAGCGTTTTATTATGACCATTGGCTTACTCGGCGCGACACTGTTTTATGGTGACAGCATGATTACGCCCGCCATTTCGGTATTGGGTGCGGTGGAAGGTCTCAATGTGATTGCCAAACCGCTAGAAAATTTTGTCGTGCCGATTACACTGGTAGTCTTGACTTTTTTGTTTATGATTCAAGCGAAAGGCACAGCCAGCGTCAGTAAATTGTTTTCACCGGTAATGTGCGTTTGGTTTATCAGCTTGGCGGTGATGGGAATTCAGCAAATTATGCACCGCCCACAAATTTTATTGGCAGTTAATCCTTATTACGGAGTGCAATTACTTTCTGAATTAGGTTGGCACGGCTTTTTAATCATGGGGTCAGTAGTGCTGGTGATTACCGGCACGGAAGCTCTGTATGCGGATATGGGGCATTTCGGCTTAAAACCGATTCGCGCTGCTTGGTTTAGCTTCGTATTTCCCTCGCTGTTATGCAATTATTTCGGACAAGGCGCGTTGTTACTGCAACATCCTGAAGCGATTGAAAATCCGTTTTATTTACTTGCACCGGCGTGGGCATTATATCCGTTACTCATTTTATCTACCCTAGCCACCGTGATTGCTTCGCAAGCGGTGATTTCCGGCGCATTTTCGCTGACTAAACAATCCATCAGTTTGGGTTATTGTCCGCGCATGAGCATTTTGCATACCTCTGAAAGTGAGTTCGGGCAAATTTATGTCCCGCTGATTAACTGGTTGCTGATGTTTGCGGTATTTATTTTAGTGTTAAGCTTTGAATCTTCCTCTAATTTAGCCTCAGCCTATGGCATTGCCGTCACTGGTACAATGTTGATTACTACGGTGTTATCCTTTGTGGTGATTCGTGCGACTTGGCAATGGAATAAAATTATTTGCTACTTATTTTTAATCGGCTTTTTTACCATTGACTTTGTATTTTTAGCCGCTAACAGTGTCAAAATTCTATCCGGCGGCTGGTTGCCTTTAGTTATCGGCGGCTTGTTATTTTTAATTATGAAAATTTGGATTCAAGGACGCGCCATTTTAGCTGACAAAATTCATGAAAAAAGGATTTCATTTGAAGAACTGGAAGAAAAAATACAACTTAATGATTTAGTCACCGTAAAAGGTACGGCGATTTATTTAACCAAGACCTTGCACGGCGTACCGCAAGTTTTACTTAATAACTTAGAACACAATCATGTTGTACATGAAAAAGTGATTGTTCTCACGGTCACAACGACTCACGAACCTTTTATTGATAAGCAAGATAAACACATCAAAATCCGCAGATTTGGCAATCTGCAACAGTTTTATCGGGTAAAACTTTATTTTGGCTTTATGGAAAATCCTGATGTTCAATCCGCGTTAAGTTTAGCGATTAACAAAGAGCTAACGGTTGACTTAACCGACGCTTCTTTTTTTGTGGGTAATGAGCATCCCATTTTTAAGCGGCGGAGTCAATTTCCTGCCTGGAAGCGTGAACTGTTTTTGTTTTTATTCCATAATGCAAGCAGTGCTATTGATTTTTTCAGTTTACCAGAGGAGAAAGTAGTGACACTAGGGACACGGCTTGTACTCTAACCTAAAAATATTTTAAGCATAAAAGACCCGATTATATTACGATCACTACAATCGGGTTTTAAATCATAAGTATTTAAACAATATGGTTTTTTGTTAAAAAATGTAAGAAGGGCTTCAAGAATTTTTAAATCACTTTAGAAAACTGTTGCTGTTTTTGTGCTAAATAACGGTCAAATACCATGCAAATATTACGAATTAATAAGCGTCCTGCCACCAAGACTTGAATTCTATCTGCCGATAAGATTAATAATCCATCTTCCTGCATTTGCCTTAACGCATTTAATTCAGCGGCAAAATACTCAGCAAAATTAATTGCAAATTGTTTTTCAATTGCCGCAAAGCTTAATTCAAAATGACAAATTAATTGCGTAATCACCGCACAACGCAATTTATCATCTGCGGTTAAATCTAAACCTTTAAAAACCGGTAATTTTCCTTGTTGAATTAAATGTTCATATTGCAATAAATCTTTAACATTTTGCATATACGCATCACCGACGCGCCCAATGGAAGTGATGCCTAAACCGACTAAATCACAATCAGAATGGGTAGAATAGCCTTGAAAATTACGATACAACTTGCCTTCACGTTGCGCAATTGCTAATTCATCTTCCGGTTTGGCAAAATGATCCATACCGATATACACATATCCCGCTTCGGTTAAACGTTGACCAATCATTTGTAAAATGGCTAGTTTCGCTTCGGGGGTTGGTAAGTCTGCTTCGTTAATTTGGCGTTGGGTTTTAAATTTACTCGGCATATGCGCGTAATTAAAAATCGAAAACCGATCGGGTTCTTTCGCCAATACTTTATCTAAAGTTTGCGCAAAACTGGTCACCGATTGTAGCGGTAAACCGTAAATTAAATCGACATTGGTGGAACGAAAACCGTGTTTACGCGCTGCGTCTAATACTGCAAAGGTTTGTTGTTCAGTTTGAAGGCGATTCACTGCTTGTTGGACTGCTGGATTAAAATCTTGCAGCCCTAAACTAACACGATTAAAACCAAGTTCGCGTAATTGTGCAATAGTGTGGTCATCGGTTTCGCGTGGGTCAACTTCAATGGAATATTCACCGCTATCGTCATTGTGCAGATTAAAATGTTCGCGCGTGGTTTCCATCAGCCGTTTCATCTGTGAATAGCTTAAAAACGTAGGCGTACCGCCCCCCCAATGCAGTTGATTAACTTTCCGTTGTTTATCAAATAATTCACCTTGCAGTTTAATTTCTTGTACTAAGTTATTCAGATACGGTTCGGCATGGGCGCGATTTTTAGTGATAATTTTGTTACACGCACAAAAAAAGCACACCGTATCGCAAAACGGCAGATGAACATACAACGACAACGGTCCACCTGTGGCATTTGATTTTGCAATGTGTTGGCGATATTGCTGATCAGCGAAACCTTCGTGTAATTCAAGTGCAGTGGGATAGGAGGTGTAACGAGGACCGGCCTTGTTGTAGCGGTTAATTAGGCTTAAGTCAAAAGTAATTGATTGATCCATGAATTGTATATTGCGATGAAAAAAGAGAGTTTATTATCAAGCAATCGTTCACGCAGTACAACTGTCAAGCACTCATGTATTTAAGGATTTGCCAGTTATTTTACTGATGTGGCTACTTGAAAAATATAGAATAAAACGCACCGACGCGCCTTTATACGAAGAGGTGAAGCGGTTGAAAAAAGAAAACGCCAGACTTACGCAGGAGCGTAACATTTAAAAAAAAGCGGCACAGGTACTTTGTCAGCTAGTCATCGCGGGATTGGATGCTTGATGGGCGAACTGGGGGGGGGCGTGCAAAACCAAGCGCAAATTTAAAGCCACTACGAATTCTGCGTATGAATCGCCGCTTGCGGGGAACGTGTTGACACATCAGTGTAGAAACGTTATCAAAACGTCCCTACACTTTAATTTTAGAAATTAACGGATGCGGTCGCAAAGTTCTGCATCAGAGAAAAAGTAAGCAATTTCACGCGCGGCGGTAGCGGCTGCATCAGAACCGTGTACCGCATTTTCATCAATACTACTGGCGAAATCAGCACGGATAGTGCCAGGAGCTGCATCTTTTGGGTTAGTTGCGCCCATAATTTCGCGATTTTTTAACACGGCATTTTCACCTTCCAATACCTGCATTATCACAGGTCCTGAAATCATAAACGACACTAAGTCATTGAAAAAACCACGTTCTTTGTGTTCTGCATAAAAACCTTCGGCTTGCTCTTTAGTCAATTGCACCATTTTTGCAGCGACAATGCGCAAGCCACTGGCTTCAAAACGGCTGTAAATTTGACCGATAACATTTTTAGCCACTGCATCCGGCTTTATGATAGAAAACGTACGTTCGACTGCCATTGTGTTAAAACTCCTATTCAGGTTTAAAGGTAAAAAAACTATTATAACTGATTTTATACTTCAGGTTGCGCTGAGCGAATATGCAGTTCGCGCTGTGGAAACGGAATACTGATGTGATGCGCGACCAACGCATGATACAAACGCGTGTGCAGTTCATGCGTCACCGGTAATCTATCCTCTAATTCATTGACATGTACGCGAATCGAAAACTCCAAACTGCTATCACCAAAGCCTATAAAATACACTTTAGGCTTAGGCTCTGCTAACACTTTCGGCGTATCACACACGGTTTGGTAAATGACTTGATAAGCTAACGTAATATCGGAACCGTAAGCAATTCCTAATGGGATAACTAAGCGCGTCATTTGACTACTTAATGTCCAGTTCATCACTTTGCCGGTGATAAACGTTTTATTCGGAATAATCAGTTCTTTTTGATCACAATCTACGATATGGGTCGCCCGCATCTGAATTTTACTGATTTTTCCATCCACATCGCTAACGGTCACTGTATCCCCCACTCGAATAGGGCGTTCAAATAACAAAATAATTCCTGACACTAAATTGGCAAAAATCTCTTGTAAACCGAACCCTAAACCTACGGTTAGTGCGGCAACCAGCCATTGCACTTGTGACCAACTGCCGCCTAATTCATTGGCAATACTAACAAAACCAATTGCAATTAACACATAACGCGCTAATTGATTAATCGCATAACGACTTCCCGCTTCAATTGACAAGCGGCGCAGCAACACCACTTCCATCACACCGGGAAAATTAATCACACTCACAAACATCACAAACGTATATAAACCGGCCAGTAAAAGATTTGTTAAGGTAATTGCCTGAAAAGTCTCTTGATTATTAGTCACTTGGCTATAACGCCACAACACCACTTCATCGAAAAAAGAAAAAGCCGGTAAAATATTTTTCCAAATCATCCAAAAGCCGGTGAGCGAAATCAGCGCAATCGTTGCTTCTAATACTTTAATAGTTTGTTGATTAATTTTGGGAATATCTAATAACAATTCGCCAATATCAAGATTACCGATTTCATCTGCACTGGCTTTGCGTTTTTGCTGGGCATTTTTTAACGCTAATTGCCTGTCCACTAACGTTAACCAGCGTAGCACCAATTGATGTATCACCACCATCACAAATACCAAGCGCAATGTGATAATTAATTTTTGCTGTAACTCCAACGCGCTAACGTAATACCCGGCCACTGCAAAACCAACCACAATCAAAGGCGGTAATACAACCCCGACATAAGCTAAATAACGCAAACGCGCCACCAAGCTATTTGGCTGTGTTTCCAATATTTGATGCAACAACCCTGTTTTTAAATCAAATACTTGCGCTAAAACCCACGCCAATGCCAATAAACTAATTACCAATGCAGCACGTCCAAGTGTATCGCTGTGCAAGCCTGCATCGGCGGTAGCGGTCAGTGTTATCAAAAAAATGGCCGGTACAGCAACAAACCGAATCCAACCTAAATGCCGCCGCAGGACATCAACATTCATTTGTTGCCAATTAAAATGTTTTTTGATAATCCCGTTTGCTTTAAAAAGCTGATAAAAAAACTGTAGAAACAACAACGGAATAGCCGCGGCACGCGAAGATTTTCCAATTGCGACCGAAAAACCATTTAAATTAGTTTCTGAATCTAAACACCAGCCAAGATAAAATAAAACCAACGGAATAGGACAAACAATTAATAATGTTTCAGCTAATGCTTGTAACGTAAAACGAAAATCATCGGTATAAAAATGACTAACCCTTTCATTTAATTCGGCAATATTTTTAATAATCGTTTTACGATAAAATAATAAGCCGGTGACGCATAAGCTAATCATCATGCTTAAAAACGCATAGTCAAAAATAACCCACACTAAATCATTAAACAATTGCTGCCAATGCGCCCAATGCAATAACCATAAACTTGAATCATATAAACCAAGTAAATAATGGCTATTAATTGGTGCGGAACTTGCCATCCATAATAACCGCTCATCTAAATATAACGCATATTTATCCACCTGTTTAGTTAATTGCTGTTTCGCAAACACATAATCACTTAACGAATGTAAATATAACGCATAAACTTGACTTAGCTTATCCAATAACTGTTTTTGATCGATTAATAAACTGCGTAATTCATGCTCAATAACTTGTCGCTGTTTTAATGGGATTTTATTATTCACCCTTTCACGCATTAACTCTGCTAACAGTGTTTCTATATCGGTTAATTGTTTTAAATTATCCTCGACTTTAAAGCCTGCTAAACTGGTTTGTGCTGTTTCATTTTCAATATCTAAACTTAACTTAGGAAACAAACTTGAATTAGCCAAATTTCGCCGTTGCTCGCGTAAAATTTTACCCAAAGTGGGGTTTAACCCTGCCAAATTAATCTTACGCTCAGCATTTTTAAAATCATTTTCAACGCTTAAAATGCGCGCTTCTAATTGTTCTTTAATTAAGGTGTTCTGCTCTAATTTTTCCGTGACCGACTGTAATTCGCGGCTATAATTAAGATTATTTCTGGTTGCTTCTTGAATAAGAACATGTTTATCTAAACTGTCTTTTTCTGTTTGTAACAGTTGTTGCCGAATTTTTAATGCTTCTAATTGCCGCTTAGTGGCTAAAGTTTTTTCAATGTCATTAATAACCGGCAGTAAAATCTGTTTTTCTAGCGTTGCTAATTGCAAATCTAACTTTAATAATTGCAAACGTGCCGGATAGCTAATTGCTTCTAAACCTAAGCTTTTTAATTCGCTCGTGAGTTTATTGATTAACGTTTTAAGCTGTAATTCACGCGCCTCACGTTCTAATTCGTTATCTGCAACCCCACCCCAATTTTCAATACTTTTATTCGCCTGCATTAACGCTTGATTTGCTATCTCAGTTTCTTGCCTGATTTCTTGGGGGCGGTTTTCCTGTTTAGTTAATTCGGTATTTAAACTCACTAATTGTACGTCTGTATCATTTAAATGCGATTTTTCTATTACTAAACGTTTTTCTAATACATCAATGGACAAACCTGCTAAAGATTCGGTTTTTTGTTGTGCATAAGCTGTTTGTAACGCATTAATTTTCTCTTGTTTTGATTTAATTTGGCTATCGGCTTGATTAATTGACTCTTGATAACTGGTGGCTAAAAACTTAAACCATTCTTCAGAGTGAAGATTATCTTCAATATTTCGATACAAAACGAGCAGCTTATTTTTAGTGCTGTTTTCTAAATCCGTACGCGCATTTAAATTTTCAATTTTATTTTCTAAATTATCTTGCGATATCTCGCGTAATAATTTATCAGTTTTCAGTGTATTCTCCGCCTTAAGCGGCGGACAAAACAGGATAAATATTAAGCAAAATAAAGTTCGATAAAAATATTTACGCACAACAAAGTTTTTCATGCTGATTAATTAACAGTCCATTTGACTAAGCCACTATAAGCGGTTGCAATAACAATTAAACCAAATACAATACGATACCAAGCAAAGACGGTAAAATCGTGGTGACTAATGTAACGTAATAATCCGCGTACTGCTAATAAAGCACTAAAAAAAGCCGCAATTAGCCCGATGGCAAAAATCGGTAAATCATCAAAGTGTAATAAATCACGGTATTTATATAATTTATATAAACTTGCCATGATTAATGTAGGAATTGCGAGGAAAAATGAAAATTCCGTGGCGGCTTTACGGGACAAGCCAAACAATAGACCACCGATAATAGTTGCGCCGGAACGTGAGGTACCCGGAATGAGTGCTAATGCTTGTGCAAAACCGAGTTTTAACGCATCGAGTGCGCTTAATTCTTCAACAGCGGTTATGCGAATATTATGTTGGCGTTTTTCAGCCCATAGAATAATAAATGCACCCATGATGAATGCTAATGCAACTGGAATGGGTTTAAATAAATAGTTGTCAATATAATGTCCAAATGCTAAACCTAATAGGGCTAAAGGTAAAAAAGCAATCATTAAATTAAGGGTAAATTTTTTAGCTGAATCGTCGCCTTTTATTAAGCCGCGTATAATTGTGTTTATCTTTTGTCGATATTCCCAACAAATTGCGAAAATAGCCCCCGCTTGAATTACAATTAAAAATACATGGCTGGTGTTATTTGTAAAGTGTAATAAATCACCGGTTAAAATTAAATGACCGGTACTTGATATAGGTAAAAATTCAGTTAAGCCTTCAACAATACCTAAAATAAAGGCTTTTAAAAGTAAAATTAAATCCATGTAGTGTTATCTCTGATAATTTTAAATAAGGGTAAGTTAGGAAATGCAGTCGGTTAGCCGCCATCATAGCGGATTTATTCAATGCTGCGGTGGAATGTACATTTTTATTGTGAAAGCAGCATTTCAATTTGAATCACCGGCACAATAACGGAGATTTTTATCATGTTGCTCTCATTCAGAAAGATAATGTGCAAACGCACGGGTCACTTGTTGGCTGTCATTAAAGTGAAAAACTTCGGCGGCTAATTGATTGTTCGCACCTTTGTAATAGAGCGTGATAGTATTGACTCCTACGAAAGTGCTAATCAGTTTAAACTGCAAATCGGGCAGCATTTGCAACGCTTTTGCCCAATAATTGCCCACTGCCGTTTTGCCGTGCAACGTGCCGCTCGCTTCATTAGTAATCTGAATAATTTTCGGCGATGTCATGTCAAAATCATCTGTATAGTGTGACAAAATGCGCTGTAAATCATGGCTATTCCATGCGTCTATCCAGTCTTTGGCAAAATGTTTGGCAAAATCGGGGTTCATCAAGCATGTTCCTGTAGGTTGTCGGTCAATAAAGCGAGTTTTTCCAATACTTCCAGTTTCAGATTAGCATGTTTAGGAACGCTAACACTGCCAAAAGGCGGAAAATTCACAGTGGCACCGGTTTTTTGATAGCCGCGCCGTGCATAAAACGCAATTAATTCGCTACGCGGCGACAAAACCCACATCACAAACTTTTCTGCCTGAAAATGCAAGCGCGCGTACTGTTCGGCAAAGTTTAACATTTGTTTGCCAATACCCGTCGCTTGCAATGGTGGACTGACCGCCAACATACCAATATGGCTAACGTTATCTTGTTTTTTCACTTCCACACACGCTACGATAAGATTGTTTTTGACCGCGACTAAAATCGCAATGTCAGGTTTGGCAAAAAGCTCGGTAAGCTGCGTAGCATTAATTCTATCACCGGAAACCAAATGGGCTTCGTGCGTCCACGCCGTTGTTGCAATGGTACGATACGCCGCGTTGACCAGTTGAATGATTGCTTCACTATCGGAAGACGTGGCAGTGCGCAAGACATCAATGTTCATATCAGTAAATGTTAGGAATAGACAGATGTGATCATGGTGGAAAATAGCTGGAAAATTGCCAATAAGCGGTAGCGGGTTTTTCCTTTGTCAACCAGCCTAATGCTAATAACTCTTTGTGAATTAAGCGGTTAAAAATACCGTGACCAACAAAAAAGACGGTTTCGTTAATACATTGCTCCAATAACGCAATAGACCGCTCTTTTTTCGCTAAATCTTGTTCAATTGCCGCATAAATTAAAATATTCGTATCAACAAAAACCATCATTCATCTCATTCATTAACTGGTTAATGTTTATTTTTTCAGAAACAGAAATATGGCGATGGCGCAATTCATTAAAAAAAGCGGAATAATTCTTTTCTTGTGCAACCTTTTTAGCGACATCTTCAATTAAAATCACAACTTTTGCCTGACTTTGATAAATTTCACGGTATTGAGTTGGAATTGTCACGCATCCGTTTTCAATTTTGGTTTCAAATTCGATAGCGTACATTGTGAACTCCGATAAAGTGCGGGTGGGGTGAAAATGTGACTGTAAAATAGTGCGCATAAAACGCGGTGAAATTTTATGTTGCGATTGATACGTTCTTAGGTCAATAGCATCCTATAACAAGCGCAGCTTATTGCGTTATTTTTCAGTCCCATTGTTGCGATTCAAAAATATCATTAAGTTCAATTTTCAAATCAGGGAATAAATGCGGGGTAGCAATATCATTTTCTGCATACATGGCTGTCAATTGATAACGCGCTTGTTCATCTAAAACAAATTGATGAAGGGTTTGTTGGTCGGGTGAAATAATCCAATATTCTTTTACGCCCGCTTCTTGATATAGCGAGTATTTCACTTGCATATCGTGTTTTGCATTACCTTTAGAAAGAATTTCGATAATCCAATCTGGCGCACCGTTACAGCCTTGCTGGTCTAAAAACTCAGGATTACATACCACGCATAAATCGGGTTGTACAACAGTGAAACTTTCTTCATTTTTTAAAATAGATTTTTTACGGTCATAGAGGCGCACATCAAAAGGCGCAGCAAAAAATTGGCATTTTTTATGTCTGAAAAAATTATATAAAACACCATTGAAGTCGGCTGAAATACGCTGATGCCTCAAATTCGGCGCTGGTGACATTAATTGAATTTTGCCCTTAATTAATTCAACCATATCGTGATATTGCCAAGTTAAATAATCGGCGTAACTGTAGGTTTTATTCAAATCAAGTTGTGATAAATGGTGAATCGCTGGCATGATTTTCTTCTCAGAAAAGATGTGATTTTCGTAGCTCAAAAAGCTAATCTGTAAAAAGAGTACGCAAAAAACGCGGTGAAATTTTATGTTGCGATTGATGCGCTTTCTTACGTTAGCAGCATCCTAATAACAAGCGCAGCTTATCGCGTTAAAATGAGTATGATTGAAATGGATTATTGTCTTGCTTCAACACATTCCAATTAAACTGATATTTTTCATGATGTTGCCAACTTGACGGTGGTTTAATTGTCAAAAAACGCGATTCATGTGACAGAAAGCCATCATCATAATTATTAAAAGGAGGTACATCATAGTGAGGATGAAAAGTCACAATGTTAAATTGAGCAAATACAATACAAAAAACAGAGGCAACAGCTTTTACAGCATTTTCTATCGAGGCGGAAGGAAAAGCAGTGTGTCTATTATGTTTTACACTATTGTAGCTTTGATACCAAGTAAGTGTGTGATTATTAGAAGACCAATCACTTAATGGATTGATTGTTTTAAGGTTTCCATTCCATATAGGAATAGTTACAGAATATTCAGAAAGTTTTGTAGCAGCATTAATTCTATAGT
>JACCEE012363859.1_pt1 | contig 28438 bp, 26 predicted proteins | sample 7449931 | NCBI WGS metagenome assembly JACCEE01 (sample SAMN15323457, study PRJNA562643) | freshwater metagenome | isolation source: river surface water | place: USA:Blue River Watershed | collected 2017-08-19 | reverse complement strand
GGTGGTGGTTTCGGGGCTGCCGAACATCACGCCGATCTTCATGCGGATCTGGTTGATGAAGATGACCATGCAGTTGGTCTTCTTGATGGTGGCGGTGAGCTTGCGCAAGGCCTGACTCATCAGGCGGGCCTGCAGACCGGGCAGCGAATCGCCCATTTCGCCTTCGATCTCGGCCTTGGGGGTGAGGGCGGCCACCGAGTCGATGACGACCAGGTCCACCGCGCCGGAGCGCACCAGGCTGTCCACGATTTCCAGCGCCTGCTCACCGGTGTCGGGTTGGCTGATCAGCAGGTCGGGAATATTGACGCCCAACTTCTGGGCGTATTGCACGTCCAGGGCGTGCTCGGCGTCGACGAAGGCGCAGGTGCCCCCCTGTTGTTGCATCTGGGCGATGACTTGCAGGGTGAGGGTGGTTTTGCCGGACGATTCCGGGCCGTAGATCTCGACCACGCGTCCGCGCGGCAGGCCGCCCACCCCGAGTGCCACGTCCAGGCCCAGGGAACCTGTGGACACCACCTGGATGTCCTCGATGGCCTCGCCCTCGCCCAGGCGCATGATGGTGCCCTTGCCGAACTGCTTTTCGATCTGGGCCAGCGCGGCTTGCAGGGCTTTGCTTTTTTCGCTGTTGGCGGCGGCGCCTTTGACGGGTGCGTCCATGAGATGTCCTTTTGATTCAACGGGTTGAGGGAGGATCCGGGGGTGTTGCACACTGTCTCGATCAACAGCCTGGATGCTTGAACAGTACTGTAGCGGATGACATAGAGACCCGTAAAGACGTTTTTTGGTCAGTTTGCCTTACCATTTGTGTATGCGTCACACACCTCCCCCCCTGGTGGCCTGGGATGGCCGACAGGCCCATTTGGGCCGATTGATGGGCGTCGCCTTGCGCCGCTTCGACGAGCGCGTGCTGACGCTGATGGCTCGGCACGTGGATGTGCCCCTGGCGCTGTCCAATCTCGCGGCTCGAGCGCAGGTGAGCGCTGCGCACATTCACATCACCCGGCACCTGCCGTTGGACGGGGCACGGCTGAGCGACCTGGCGCGCAGCGCAGGCATGAGCAAGCAGGCCATGGGGGACCTGGTGGATCAGTGCGAGGCCTGGGGCCTGGTCAACCGAGTCCCCGATGCGCGTGATGCGCGCGCGCGTCGCATCGAGTTCACCGACACGGGACGCGCCTGGGTGCGCGCATTTCAGATGGCCGTGGGTCAAGCCCAGCGTGAGTTCGAGCAGGAGGTGGGCGCCGAGGTGGCGGCCGTGATCTGGCTGGGTCTGGAAGCCTATGCGAGCGACTATCGGTGAAGACTCGGGTTGTCAGACCTGGGTGTCGGATGCCTAGAATGGCTCACCAAGCACCACCAGGAGACACCATGCGAATCCTCATAGCGGAAGACGATCAGGTTCTGGCCGATGGTCTGCTGCGCAGTTTGCGTGCATCGGGGGCGGCGGTTGACCATGTCTCCAGTGGCACCGAGGCCGATGCGGCCTTGATGACCACCGATGAATTCGACTTGCTGATCCTGGACCTGGGACTGCCCAAGATGCATGGCCTGGAGGTGCTCAAACGTCTGCGCGCGCGAGGCAGCGCCGTCCCGGTCATCATCCTCACCGCCGCAGACAGTGTCGAGGAGCGGGTCAAGGGCCTGGACTATGGGGCGGACGACTACATGGCCAAACCCTTTTCCTTGCAAGAGCTCGAAGCCCGCGTGCGGGCACTCACACGCCGCGGTATGGGCGGCACCACCTCGTCAATCAAGCACGGGCCCTTGGTCTACGACCAGACGGGACGTGTCGCCACCATCGACGGCAAGATGGTGGAGCTCTCCGCGCGCGAACTCGGTTTGCTGGAAGTGCTGTTGCAACGCGCGGGCCGTTTGGTCAGCAAGGATCAGCTGGTGGAGCGCTTGTGCGAATGGGGCGAAGAGGTGAGCAACAACGCCATCGAGGTGTATATCCATCGCCTGCGCAAGAAGATCGAGAAAGGTCCCATCCGCATTGCAACGGTGCGTGGACTGGGCTACTGCCTCGAAAAAATTCCCGGATGAAGTGAAAATTTTTCAGCGCGAACAGCGCTCCCTGTTTGGTGAGATCCTCGACTGGATGCTCACGCCCTTGCTGCTGTTGTGGCCCATCAGCCTGGCCTTGACCTGGCTGGTGGCGCAGGGCATTGCAGGCCGCCCGTTTGACCGTGGCCTGGAGTACAACGTGGAGGTGTTGGCGCAACTGGTGCGCTACAACGGCCAGCAGGTGCAGTTCAACTTGCCCCAGCCCGCGCGAGAAATTTTGCGTGCCGATGACGCCGACCTGATTTACTACCAGGTGCTGGGGCTGCGCGGCGAATTCATCAGCGGCGAACGTGATTTCCCACTGCCCTCGGACGAGGAAAAACCCCTCTCAGGCGAGGTACGGCTGCGCGACGACACGATGCGCGGCGCCGATGTGCGCGTGGCCTATGTCTGGGTGCGCGTGGACTCGCCTGAGGCACGCTACGTGCTGGTGCAGGTGGCCGAAACCCTGGAAAAGCGCTCGGTGCTGGCCGCCGAGATCATCAAGGGGGTGATGCTGCCGCAGTTCGTGATTCTGCCCCTGGCGGTGCTGCTGGTGTGGTTGGCGCTGGCGCGAGGCATACAGCCCCTCAACCAATTGGAGGAACGCATTCGCCAGCGCAAGCCCGATGACTTGAGCCCGTTGGATGACCGGGTGGTGCCGCTGGAGGTGGCACCGCTGGTGTCCTCCATCAACGATTTGCTGATGCGCCTGAAGGATTCGATCGCCACGCAAAAGCGTTTCCTCGCCGACGCGGCCCATCAGCTCAAAACGCCCTTGGCTGGCCTGCGCATGCAAGCCGACTTGGCGCAGCGGGAGGGCGCGAGCGCTCAGGAACTCAAGCAGTCGCTGCAACACATTGGGCGCGCCAGCATGCGTGCCACGCACACGGTCAACCAGTTGCTGTCTCTCGCGCGAGCGGAGAGCGGCGGCGCCAGCCTGGCACGGCAACCCTGCAACCTGGTGACCCTGGTGACCGAGGTGATCCAGGACTCCTTGCCCCGCGCACTCGATCGGCACATCGACCTCGGGTACGACGGTGTGGCCGCCGACAACCCTGGTGTGTGGCTGTCGGCCAATCCCACCTTGCTCAAGGAGTTGATCCGCAACCTGATCGACAACGCGATCAACTACTCCCCGTCGAGTGAGGATCAACCCGGTGTGGTGACGGCTCGCGTGTTGGCGGACCGCTTCAGTCGCGTGGCGGTGTTCCAGGTGGAAGACACCGGTCCGGGCATTGCGCCGGCCGAACGCGAACTGGTGTTTCAGCCGTTTTACCGCGCCCTGGGCTCGGACACTGACGGCTCCGGGTTGGGCTTGCCGATCGTGATGGAAATTGCCAATCGGCACGAAGCCACGGTCACGGTGGAAGATGCGCACCAGGGCCGGCAGCCGCCAGGCGCTTGTTTCAGCGTGCGCTTTACCCGGACCCTGTCCGGGCAAGAACTCACATCGGGCGTTTAGCCCTTGAACAGGTTCAGCACCAACCGCTCGCGCTCCATCACGGCCTTGACGGCCGTATGTTCAGCGACCTTCTGAACATGGTTCCATAGCGCAGGCAACTCGACCGGGTTGACGCCCGCCATCGTGCCCCAGCGCAGCAGCGTGAGCGCATACGCATCCAGTGGGCCCAGACTGGAGCCGCTCAGCCAGGCCTGCCCGGCTTGCTCCGCGAGTTGCACCAGCTGTTGCAACTCGCCCATCAGCGACCGGTACTGAACAGCAGCATAGGTTTTGAGTACCGCCTGCGCCTCGGGTTGGTCGGTGAACTTGTTGGGCATGAAGTAATGCGTGAACGTCGGGTGCACCGTGTTGTTCATCCAGGCCAGTGTTTCCAGGGCCTTGGCGCGCGCCAGCGGTTGGGTGGGGAGGAAGTGTGCGCCGGGATACAGCGCATCCAGGTGCAGACAAATGGCCATGATCTGGGTGATCACGGTGCCACTGTCGACCAACACCGGCACCTGGCCGCGCGGGTTGATGGCCAGGTAGGCGGCTTCACGCTGCTCGCCCTTGTGCAGCTTGAGCAAGGTGGGCTCAAAGGCTGCACCACTGGCTTGCAGCAGCACATGGGGAACAAAAGAACATGCACCGGGTGCGTAGTAAAGCGTGAGGCTCATGCGGGTCTCCAGGTCTGGGGTGAAAAAGTCAAATTTGCGTCATGGGGGCGCATGGTGGTCCTCCCGGGTGAACGTCACCACGTGGTCCACTTGGGCGCGAATGCCGATCCATTCGCCCACCGTGTGATCGTGGTGGCTGGGCACCAGGGCCAACACGGTTTCTCCCGTGGCCAGGCGCAGTGTGTACAGAAACTCCGAGCCGCGAAAGGACTTGCGCAGAATCTCGGCTTTGACCGGTGCGTCATCGTCATGCACGATGTCGTCGGCCCGCAGCAGCACATCGCACTGGCCGCCCGCAAATGCGCCGGGCAATGGGCACTCGGCAACATCTGTCAGGTTCCCCAGGGGGGTCTGCACCACCACCTGGGCACCCTCCATGCGCAGCGTGGCGGGGGTGAAGACACCATGACCGATGAACTCGGCCACAAAGCGAGAGGCTGGTCGGTGGTACAACGAGTAGGCGCCGTCCCACTGATGCAGACGCCCGTTCGACATGACGCCAATCACGTCGCCGATGGCGAAGGCCTCGAGTTGATCGTGGGTGACAAAGAGGGCGGTGGTTTGCGCCTCTTTCAGGATCTGGCGTACCTCGTGTGCCAGGCGCTCGCGCAAATCCACGTCCAGGTTGGAGAAGGGTTCATCGAGCAAGAGCAATTGGGGTTGCGGCGCGAGTGCCCGAGCCAGGGCCACCCGCTGTTGTTGACCGCCCGAGAGTTCGTGGGGACGGCGGCGTGCGCTGCCGGTGAGCCCCACCAGACGCAACACGTCCTGCACGCGTTGCTCGCGGGCATCACGCTTCCAGTGGGCCAGGCCGAAACCCACGTTGTCGCCCACGTCCAGATGGGGGAACAGGGCGTAATCTTGAAAGACCATACCGATGCGACGATCTTCGGCGGGCACGTGGCGCTCGCGCTCACTCACCACCGCGCCATTGAGCCGGATGCGTCCACCGGTCACGGGCTCAAGTCCTGCCACGGCGCGCAGCAAGGTTGTCTTGCCGCAGCCCGAGGGCCCGATGAGCACGCCCATTTCGCCGTCGCGCAGACTCAAGGTCACCTGATCGACCGCGGGCTGCGGTCGGCCGGGATACTGGACCTGTAACTGCGAGACGTCAAGAAACATGCAGGGCATTGTAGAGAGCCGCGCTGGGTTTAGGCTGCCTACAATCGAAGCCCGCAATACGCAGGTTCGATGTCCGGGCCTGCTCGGACGGGAAACCTATCGTCTACGTCGGCTCGGATGCGTTTGTCACGACTCTTTCTCCTCTTGGTGTTGGCCGGTTTGCTGCTGCCGGTGCTGACCGTGCTCGGTGCCTGGCTGCAGGGGGACGCGCGGTCTGCCGAGGTCCTGCAGGGCATGGCGCAGACAGTCCTGCCCGACTACGCCGCCAGCAGCCTGCTCCTGTGCGCCTGGGTTCTGGTGGGTGTGGTCAGCCTGGGCACGGCGACGGCGGTGGCCGTGACGCTGTTCGAATTTCGAGGTCGACGGGTGCTGGAGTGGGCCCTGTTGCTCCCCCTGGCCATGCCGGCCTATGTGGTGGCGTATGCCTACACCGACTTTCTTCAGTTCAGCGGTCCCGCGCAGACCTGGCTGCGTCAGGGGTGGGGCTTGCAAGGGCGTGTGTTGCCAGAAATACGCAGCCTGTGGGGGGCCGCCTGTGTGCTGGCCCTGACCCTGTACCCCTACGTCTACTTGTTGGCCCGTACGGCCCTGACTGAACGTGCCACCCCCCTGATGGAAGCCGCGCGCCTGCTGGGGGCACCCCTGTCACGGCGCATCCGGACGGTGGCCCTGCCTTTGGCCAGACCGGCCATCGCGGCAGGCGCTGCCCTGGCCATGATGGAAACGCTGGCCGACTACGGGGTGTCGAGCTACTTTGGCATCCAGACCTTCACCACCGGCATCTACAAGGCCTGGCTGGTGATGGAGGACCGCATGGCAGCGGCGCAGTTGTCCACGCTGTTGCTGGGGGTGGTGTTGACTGTGCTGCTCGTCGAGCGCCGCGCCCAGACACGCCTGCGCTTTGCTGCTCACCGCGCTGCAGAGCGATCGCGCGAGGCCCAGCCTGTGCGTCTGCATGGGGGTGCGCAATGGCTGGCGCAGGGGGTGTGCCTGATACCGGTGCTGCTCGGTTTTGTGGTGCCGGTCATCTTGTTGCTCCAGGCGTTGTGGGCATCCGGCGAGGCGCTGGACTGGCCTTGGGGGCGTTTCTTCGAGTGGACCTGGAACAGTTTCCGCCTGGGCCTGATGACGGCGCTGCTGGCTGCGGCCGCCGCCAGTTGGCTGGCTTTCGAGGCCAGGCGCCAGCCGCGTGGGCCGGTGACCTGGGCTGTGCAAGGGGTGGGGCTGGGCTATGCCGTGCCCGGCGCGGTGATCGTCGTGGGCCTGTTGCTGCCCGTGGGCTGGATTCAGAGCCGCTGGCCCCAGTGGGGTGTGGGTGCCTGGGTGACCGCGACCTTGCTGGGTCTGTTGTGGGCCTATCTGGTCCGGTTTGTGGCGGTGGCGCTGCAGTCCGTGCAAAGTGGTTACGCCCGCATTCCGGCCAGCCTGGATGAAAGCGCCCGCATGTTGGGCACCCCCTGGTTTCGCCTGTGGCGCGCGGTGCACTGGCCCTTGATGCGGCGCTCGGTGGTGGCCGCCGTCCTGCTGGTGCTGGTGGATGTCATGAAGGAGCTGCCGGCCACCTTGGTTCTGCGCCCCTTCAACACCGACACCCTGGCCGTGATGGCCTATCAACTCGCCCGAGACGAGCGCCTGGGCGAGGCCGCGCTGCCCTCGCTGGCCCTGGTGTTGGTGGGGCTCATCCCCGTGATGCTGCTTAGCCGGGCCTTGCGCCAACCCGCCGCGGACTGAAGTCCCGGTCGTTTGCGCATTTCCAATTGAGAATGGTTCTCATTTGATGTAGGATGTCGTCTGCACGGCCATCAAGGCCGATAACGACCTGACCCCATCCCCATGCGACACCCTCTCTCGATCATTTCTCACCTTGGCGTCCTGCTCCTGGTCGCGTTCGCCGTGGGGCTGTCCCCGGCGGCTTCAGCGCAGATGCAGGACAAAGTGCTCAACCTCTACTCGGCTCGGCACTACCCGACGGACGAGGCCTTGTACAACCAGTTCACCCAGGCCACGGGTATCCGCATCAACCGCGTCGATGCAGACGATGCGGGCATCCTCTCGCGTCTCAAAGCCGAGGGTTCAGCCTCGCCGGCGGATGTGATTCTGCTGGTGGACGCCGCCCGCCTGTGGCGAGCCGAGGTCGATGGCCTGTTTCTGCCGGTGAAGTCCAAGGTGCTGGAGGCAGCCGTGCCGGCGACGCTACGGGCCAAGCCAACCGAGGAAGGGGCTTCGGCATGGTTTGGGTTGTCGACACGTGCGCGTGTGATCGTCTATGACCAGCGGCGCCACCAACGCGCGGAGCTCGACACCTACGAGAAGCTGGCCGGTCCCAATTTCAAGGGTCAGTTGTGTATCCGTTCCGGCTCGCACCCCTACAACCTGAGTCTCTTTGGGGCCATGACCGAGCACCTGGGGCCAGCCCAGACCGAGCGCTGGCTCAAAGGGTTGGTGGACAACCTGGCCCGCGCTCCGCGGGGCGGGGACACCGACCAGATCAAGGGGGTGGCGTCGGGCGAATGCGCCGTGGCACTGACCAACACCTACTACCTGGCTCGCATGATGCGTTCCAACAAACCGGAAGATCAGGCGCTCATGGCCAACCTGGGGGTGGTGTTTCCCAACCAGGCCAGCTGGGGCACCCATGTGAACATTGCCGGCGGGGGGGTCGCGCGCCATGCCAAGCACCCGGAGAACGCGGTGAAGTTTCTGGAGTATCTGGTCAGCCCCGCGGCCCAGCAACACTTTGCCAATGGCAACAACGAGTGGCCGGTGGTGCCCGGCTTGAAGTTTGAGAACCCCGCCTTGCAGGCCATGTCCGGGGGTGGCTTCAAAAGCGAACTGGTGCCGATCAGCGCCGTGGGCATGAACCAGTTCAAGGTGCAGCAGATGCTGGACCGGGTGGGAATGAAGTAAGCGCCTGGTGCAGACCGCCCTCGCGACGCCCGGCCCTGTCCCTCAGGCGATCAGTGGCGCGGGCGAATGCTGATCTCGTTGCTGTGGATGCACTCGCGGCCGATCTCGGTGTCCACCAGCAGTCGCCCTTGTGCATCGACCCCACGTGCCCATCCCTCTCGCCCATCGGAGAGTCGGATGGCCTGGTCGTGCAACCAGTCCCGGCGAGCGAAGCGCGACATCAGCGGCGCGAACCCATCCCGGTTGAAGTCGAGCACCGTGCGCAGCAAACCGGGCATGAGTTCTCGCAACAGGTCACCAGGGTGCAGTCCGGGCTGCACCTCGCTCACCCCCATCGGGGGGATGCTGTTGTCCACGCCCTGTGGCGTGCGCACATTCAGGCCGATGCCGATCACCGCATACCGCTCGGCCCGGGCTGAGCCGGCGTCGGTGACGGTGGCGGTTTCAATCAGAATGCCGCCCAGCTTGTGGGGACCGCCCCCGGTGTCGCACCACAGGTCATTCGGCCATTTGAGACCCAGGACGGCCCGATCCGGGTCGGGGTGTGGGCTGCGCGGTGGCTGCGCCTGCAGCAACTGGGTCAGGGATTCGGCCAGTGACACCCCCACGGCCAACGACAAGCCGGACCAGTCGGGTGGCTGCAGCATCAGCCCGAGGGAAAACGTCAGCGACTCGCCCGCACGGCTGGTCCAGCTTCGTCCCAGGCGACCGCGGCCGGCCGTCTGCGTCTCGGCGATGAGCACCACCGGGTCGGTCTGGCCCTGGCGGGCTCGTCGCATCAACTCGGTGTTGGTGGAGTCCAGGCTGGGCACCAGCTCCAGGCTCAGGCCTGGACTCAGTGGGGACAACGCCAGCCACAGGTCCTCCAAAGGCCAGGGCGTTGCCATGATGACGGATCAGCGATCGCCTTTGGGGGCCAGCAAGGTGCCGCGGCACTTCTTGGCGCCACACCAGCAGGGATACTCGGCCTTGAGCTTGCGGGTGTAAGGCGCGTCAATGATCAGGCCGTAGTCGTAGTTCAGCTCTTCGCCCGCCTTGATCTTGCGCAGCGACTTGATGAACACCCGACCGTTGTCCTCTTCGGCCTCGCAATTGGGCTTGCACGAGTGGTTGATCCAACGTGACGCATTGCCACCGTACAAGGCGTCGATCACCCGGTTGTTGGTCAGGTGAAAGTAGAAGGTGTGGTTGGGATCCTTGGGGTCGTGGGGGTGGCGCCGCAAGGCCTCCTTCCACTTGATGATCTCCCCCACGTACTCGATGATCACCTCTCCCTTGGGGATGTCTTGCAAGGCAAAAACGCCTTTGCCATGCACGCCAGAGCGACGGGTCTGGATACGGCGACCGGAAGGGGCAGAGGAGGAGCTGGTTGACACGGCCTGAATTTTTGTTAAGTTGAATACGTACATGCGTGCGCACACACGTGCGCGTGCGCGCGAGGGCTGATTGTAGAAGCACATCGGCCCGGCCCCCCGAATTGGAAGCACAAGGACCCTGTCATTCATGAGCAAAACCCTGGTCATAGCCGAAAAGCCCTCGGTGGCACAGGACATCGTGCGGGCGCTCACGCCTGTCGCCGGCAAATTTGAAAAGCACGACGACCACTTTGAAAACGACCGCTATGTGGTCACCAGCGCCGTGGGTCACCTGGTGGAGATCCAGGCGCCCGAGGAGTTTGATGTCAAACGAGGCAAGTGGTCATTTGCCCATTTGCCGGTCATCCCGCCCTACTTCGACCTCAAGCCCGTCGACAAGACCAAGACACGCCTGAACGCGGTGATCAAGCAGGCCAAGCGCAAGGACGTGGAGACACTCATCAACGCCTGTGACGCCGGCCGTGAAGGCGAGCTGATCTTCCGTTTGATCGAACAATACGCGGGGGGCAAGAAGCCCCTGGGCAAGCCGGTCCAGCGTTTGTGGCTGCAGTCCATGACGCCCCAGGCCATCCGTGACGGCTTTGATGTCCTGCGCACCGAGAAGCAGATGCAGGGCCTGGCCGACGCCGCGCGCAGCCGCTCCGAGGCCGATTGGCTGGTGGGTATCAATGGGACCCGTGCCTTCACCGCCTTCAACTCGCGCGATGGGGGGTTCTTTCTGACCACCGTGGGGCGGGTGCAAACGCCCACGCTGAGCGTGGTGGTCGAGCGCGAAGAGCAAATCCGCAAGTTCATCAGCCGCGATTACTGGGAGATTCACGCCAGCTTCCTGGTCGAGGCGGGTGAATACGCCGGCAAATGGATCAATCCCACGCACAAGAAAGACGAGAACGACCCCGAACGCAAGGCCGACCGTGTCTGGTCGGCGCAAGAGGCACAGGCGATAGCCGACGCGGTGCGTGGCAAGGCAGCGACCGTGACCGAGGAAAGCAAGCCCACCACCCAGGCCTCGGGCGGCTTGTTTGACCTGACCTCGCTGCAGCGGGAGGCCAACGGCCGTTTCGGCTACTCAGCCAAAACCACCCTGGCACTGGCGCAAAGCCTGTACGAGCGCCACAAGGCCCTGACCTACCCCCGTACCGACTCGCGCCACCTGCCCGAGGACTACCTGCCCACCGTGCGCCAGACCTTCGAGATGCTGGCCGACAGCGGCATGAAGCACCTGGCGCCCTTTGCTCTCACCGCCCTCAACAACGGCTACATCAAGCCGAGCAAACGCGTGTTCGACAACAGCAAGGTGAGTGACCACTTTGCCATTATCCCAACGCTGCAGGCGCCTTCGGGTCTGTCTGAGGCCGAGCAGAAACTGTACGACCTGGTGGTCAGGCGCTTTTTGGCGGTGTTTTTTCCCTCGGCCGAATTCCAGGTCACCACCCGTATCACCCAGGTCGCACACCAGGGCGTGAGCCACCATTTCAAGTCCGAGGGCAAGGTGATGGTCAAGCCCGGCTGGCTGGCCATCTACGGCAAGGAGGTCCAGACCGAGGATGACGGCAGTGGCAAGACGCTGGTAGCGGTCAAGCCCGGCGAGATGGCGCGCAACGAATCCGTCAACCCGCAAGCCCTCAAGACCCGCCCGCCCGCCCGCTACACCGAGGCCACCCTGCTGGGGGCCATGGAAGGGGCTGGCAAGCTGGTCGAGGACGACGAACTGCGCGAGGCCATGCAGGAAAAGGGGCTGGGCACGCCGGCCACCCGCGCGGCCATCATCGAAGGCCTGCTGAACGAAAAATACATGCTGCGCGATGGCCGGGACATGATTCCCACCGCCAAGGCTTTCCAGCTCATGACCTTGTTGCGAGGTCTTGGGGTGGAAGAGCTCTCCTCGCCCAGTCTGACGGGTGAGTGGGAGTACAAGCTCTCGCAAATGGAGCAAGGCCAGTTGAGCCGTGAAGCCTTCATGCGCGAGATTGCCGCGATGACCGAGCGCATTGTGAAGAAAGCCAAGGAGTACGACCGCGACACCGTGCCGGGGGACTACGTCACGCTCAAGACGCCCTGTCCCACCTGCGGCGGTCAGGTGCGCGAAAACTATCGCCGCTTTGCCTGTACCGGTGCGGATGGACAGAGTGAGGGCTGTGGCTTCTCGTTTGGCAAAACGCCCGGGGGTCGCACCTTCGAGTTGGACGAGGTGGAGGCGCTGCTGGCCAACAAGCAGGTGGGCCCGTTGGAGGGCTTTCGCTCCAAGGCCGGCTGGCCCTTCACAGCCGAAATCGTGCTCAAGTTCAACGACGAAGAGCGCAACTGGAAACTCGAGTTCAACTTCGGCGATGACAAGTCGGATGAGGCCAGTGGCGAACTGGTCGAGTTCGGTGAGGGCGCGCCTCTGGGCGCATGCCCCAAATGCGGAGCGGGCGTGCGTGAGCATGGCAACAATTACGTCTGCGAAAAATCCGTGCCCACGCACGCACAGCCCACACCGTCGTGCGACTTCAAGACGGGCAAGATCATCCTGCAGCAACCCGTGTCTGTCGAGCAGGTGCAAAAGCTTCTGAGCACGGGCAAGACCGACCTGCTCGACAAGTTCATCTCGATGCGCACCCGCCGCCCCTTCAAAGCTTTCCTGGCCTGGAACGCAGAGGCGGGCAAGGTGGCGTTCGAGTTCGAACCTCGCACCAGCAAGTACCCGCCCCGTCAGCGGGCTGGTGCAGCTGCAGGTGCTGCGGCTGCGCCTGCGGCCAAGACCACGGCGAAGAAAGCGGGCAAAGCGGGCGCCAAGACCGCTGCCAAGAAAACGGTGGCCGCCAAAACCCCCAAGGCACCCCGCAAGCCGGCTGCTGGCAAGGCGCCCAGCCCGGCGTTGGCGGCCGTGATTGGCAACGAGCCCGTGGCCCGGACCGAGGTGATCAAGAAGTTGTGGGAGTACATCCGCGCCAACGGGCTGCAGGATGCTGCTGACAAGCGCAAGATCAACGCGGACGGCAAGTTGCGGCCGGTGTTCGGCAAGGATCAGGTCAACATGTTCGAGCTGGCGGGGTTGGTGGGCAAGCACCTGGGTTGAGGTGCCGGCCTAAGCCCCAGCGCCTTCAGGTCAACAAAAACGCCGCCCGAAGGCGGCGTTGTGACCTTGCCAGGAAGCCGGCTCAGCCTTGCTGCAGCAACTCCCAGATGCGAGCCGAGGTCATCGGCATCTGAATCTTGGGCGAGAGGGCGCCCTTGCCATGGCGAGCCAGGGCATCGGCCACCGCATTCACCACCGCCGGTGTGGCGCCAATCGTGCCCAGTTCACCCACGCCCTTCACGCCCAGCACGTTGTTCTTGCAGGGTGTGCTCTCGTCCATGGAGGTGACGAAAAAGCGCGGCATGATGTCCGCGTGCGGCACGGCGTAGTCCATCAGACTGCCCGTGACCGGCTGGCCCGTCTCGCGGTCGTACACCAGCGATTCGCACAAGGCCTGTCCCAGCCCCTGCACCGCACCGCCATCCAACTGGCCGCGCACGATCATCGGGTTCACCACGCGCCCCACATCGTTGACGGAGGAGTAAGCGTCCACCTGGACAGTGCCCGTGGCGGGGTCAACCTCGACCTCGCAAATGTGACAGCCGTTGGGCCACGTGGGCCCACTGGCGGCGGTCTTGGAGTCGAGCTCGATGCGACGCTCGGGCTGGCGCTGGGCCACGTCGGCCAGCGTCATGTGCAAATCCGTCCCTGCCACGGTGAAGCGGCCGGCGTCGTATTGCACGTCTTCAGGGGCGGCTTCAAGCGCTTGGGCGGCCAGCTCGCGGGCACGCTCCAGCGCTTTGGTGGACCCCACGCTCACGGCCGAGCCGCCGGTGAAGAGCGAACGTGAGCCGGCGCTGCCAAATCCATTGCCGCGATCGGTGTCGCCCATGACGATGCGCACCTGCGAGAGCGGCACCTTGAAAATATCCACCACCAGCTGCGCCAGCGTCGTGGCAATGCCTTGCCCCATGCCGTTCACCGCAGTGAAGACCTCGATCACGCCGTCGTCCATGATGCGCACGTTGACGTTTTCTTCCAGCGCGTTGCCGCCCGTCCACTCGAGGAAGGTGGCAATGCCCTGGCCGCGCCACAAGCCCTTGCGCGCAGACTCGGCGGCGCGCTGATCAAACCCGGTCCAGTCGGCTTGCTTCAGCCCCTGGTCCATCACCGATTCAAACGCGCCAGTGTCATAGGTCTGGCCCATCGGGTTCTTGTAGGGCATCTGCGCGGGCTGAATGAAATTGCGCCGGCGCAGGGTGATGCGGTCGATGCCGCTTTGGCGTGCGGCCTCGTCCATCAGGCGTTCGATGTTGAAAATCGCCTCGGGACGGCCGGCGCCTCGGTAGGCACCGGTGGGCGCCGTGTTGGTCAGCACAGCGGTGTAGTGGAAGTCGATGTTCTGTATGTCGTAGACGCTGGTTTGCACCCAGGGGCCAATCAGCACCTGGATCGCGATACCCGTCATGCCGGGGTAGGCGCCCACGTTGGCGTGGGTGCGGATGCGCAGGCCCAGCACCTTGCCCTGTGCATCCAGGGCCATTTCTGCATGGCACTGGATGTCACGCCCGTGTGCGCTGGAGAGGAAGTCCTCGCCGCGCTCGGCAATCCACTTCACCGGGCGTTGCAAGCGGTGAGCGCAGTAGGCGGTCACCACGTCTTCGGCGTAGGCGCCGGTTTTCATGCCAAAGCCACCACCGACGTCGCCAATCAAGACGCGCACCTGTTCGGCCGGCAGTCCCAGCAGGGTGCTCACCACGGTGCGCACACCGGTGGGCATCTGGCTGCTCATGCGGATGGTCAGGCGGCCCTGGTCCACATAGGCCAGCACGCTGCGCGGTTCGATCGAGAGCGCGGCCACGCGCTGGTTGGCGATGTCGAGTTTGACCACGTGCTGGGCCGCGGCAAACGCCTTGTCCACCGACGCGGCGTCGCCATAGCGGGTTTCGGCGCTGCGGTTGTCCGGGGCGTCGCTGAGCAACGGGGCGTTGGGGGCGAGGGCGTCCTCCAGCGTGACAGCGCAGGGCAGCTCTTCGTAGTCCACCACCACCGCCTCGGCGGCGTCTTTGGCTTGCTGTTCGGTATCGGCCACGATGGCCACCACGGGTTCGCCCACAAAGCGCACGCGCCCGAAGGCCAGCGGACAGCGGGCCGCCGTGGCAGCCGGTTGGCCGTCCGGTCGCACAAAGTTGGCCAGGGGCGGCATGTCTTTCAGGCCGGCTGCGCGCCATTGCGCGCCCGTCAGCACCAGGTGCACCCCGGGCATGGCCTGCGCGGCGGCGGTGTCAATCGAGCGGATGTTGGCGTGGGGGTAGGGTGAACGCAAAAACGCCAGGTGGCTTTGGGCGTTGAGCACCACATCGTCGGCGTACTGGCCGTGGCCTCGCAGCAGTTGTTCGTCTTCCAGACGGCGCACGGATTGACCGCTGCCAAAACGCAAGTGGGTGGTGTCCACGGTGGCTCCTCGTTAGGGTGTCGTGATGGTGCAAAACGGGCAGTGTAGCGTCCATGATCAGCCCGCTGTGTCGCTCGGGTATGGCAACGCAGATGTCAGGGGCTCAGTGCACCCGTGAGCGCGGTGTTTCGCGCAAAAAGTCGATCAGGGTCTGGTCGAATTCGTCCGGCGCTTCCAGGTTCATCAGGTGACCGATGCCGCTGAACTCGACGTAACGGCTGCCAGCGATGCGCTGGGCCATGCCTTGCATGACTTTCGGCGGCGCGTTGGGATCGTGCTCGCCGGCAATCAACAGCGTGGGCGAGGCAATATGCCCCAGGGCTTCCAGGCGGTTGAACCCGACCAGGGCTTCCAGCGCGCGTCGGTAGGTGGCCGGGGATACCTGGGCCATGCAGTGTTGCGCCAGGCGCAGCCCCTCAGGCAGTGCCTGGGGACCTGCCATGGCCGGCACCAGCGTGGTGGCCAACTCGGCCATGGTTTGACCCGCCAGCAGGGGGGCCATGCGCGATGCCACAAAGGCTTGTTGCCAGTCGCCATCGGGCTTGCCAAACGCAGCGGAGGTACCACACAGCACCAGCCGGTGGACCAGCTCGGGGCGGCGCGCCACCACTTCCTGCGCCACCATGCCGCCCATGCTGTGACCCACCAGGGTGAGGCCGGGCCGGGCCGACGCGTGCGTCAGCCCTTCGATCAACTCGATGCATTTTTCCGCCAGGCCCTTGAAGGTGTAGGGCTCGATGGGGTCGCTGTGTCCGTAGCCGGGCATGTCCCACGCCACCGCCCGAAAGCCGGCCTGGGCCAGTGTTTCCAGTTGCGGGGCAAAGGCCAGGTGACCCCCGCCAATGCCGTGCAGCATGAGAACGGTGGGCCCCGACCCCAGCGCGGAGTAGTTCGGCATGCGGCTCATGAAAACGTTATCCTCTGGTCAACGCCCATTATGACCCCTCGCCGCGAACACCTGGACTCTTTGGCCATCAGCCTGCTGTTGGGATGCTGTCTGTTCTGGGGTTTTCAACAGGTCCTGATCAAGGCCACTCTGCCGCTGGTGCCTCCCATGGTGCAGGCTTGCGTCCGTTTCATCGGCGCCACGGCCCTGCTCATGCTGTGGTGCGCGTGGCGGCGCATTCCCCTGTGGCAATCCGATGGGTCGTTGCGCGCAGGGCTGGTGGCGGGTCTGTTGTTTGCGCTGGAGTTTCTGTGCATCTACCCGGGGATGCAATACACCACGGCCTCCCGGCTCACAATCATGCTGTACACCGCGCCCTTCTGGGTGGCGCTGCTGTTGCCGATCTGGTTGAAGCACGAGCGTCTGCGTCCCCTGCAGTGGGTGGGACTGTCGCTTGCGTTCTCCGGGGTGGCGTTTGCGCTGCGTGACAGCCTGTCCTCGGGCGGCTCTTGGCTGGGCGATGCGCTGAGTTTGGCGGCGGGCGCGGCCTGGGGGCTGACCACGGTCGTGTTGCGCACCACGGCGCTCAGCCGGGTGTCTGCTGAGAAACTGCTGTTTTACCAAGTGGGGGTGAGTGCGGTGGTGCTGCCCCCGGTCGCGCTGATGATGGGCGAACCCTTCAGCATGGACTACCCGGTGCTGGGGTGGGCATCGCTCACGCTGCAAGCGGCGCTGGGGGCTTTCGTCACGTTCCTGATTTGGATGTGGATGATTTCGCGTTACCCGGCGACGCGGGTCAGTGCTTTTTCCTTCCTCTCCCCCTTGTCCGCGCTGGTGTTCGGCGCGCTGTGGCTGGGCGAGCCCATCACCGCCGATCTGATGCTCGCCTTGGTGGGCGTGGGGCTGGGCATTTACCTCGTCAACCGCCGACGCTGATGCTGGGGTGGGTGTGCAGCAGCGTCAAGGGGTGACGCTGTCGGCGCGCATGGTCCTCGATGCATTGCAGCACCAGCGGGCTGCGATGCTGCTCGACACTGGCACGAACCTCCTCCACACTGAGCCAGCACACGCGCACGATGCCGTCATCAAGGGCGCGATCCGCTTGCTGGGCACCCACAGTGCCGGTAAACGCAAAGCGCAGGTAGGTGATGTCTTGCTCGGCAGGGTCGGTGGCGGTGGGTCGCTGAAAACGGGCCAGGTAGATCCCGACCAACGCATCTGGGTTGAAGGCGTGAGCCGTTTCCTCCAGGGCTTCGCGGGCGCAGGCTTGCACCAGGCTCTCACCCGGTTCCAGGTGGCCTGCCGGGTTGTTCAGCCGCAAGCCCTCGGGTGTGTGCTCTTCGATCAGCAGGTAGCGACCATCACGCTCCATGACGGCGGCCACGGTGACACTGGGTTTCCAACGAGGGGTCATGGTTCGATTGTCACACTGGCGTGCTGGGGTTTAGCCGGCCGGGTCGACGTCATTCTCGTGTAAGCTATTCCCCTGCTACAAACTCGATGCAAACTCGCAAGAGTCTGTCATCGTCATCAGGAGAATACCCATGCTCATAGGCGTGCCTGCAGAAAGCTTCGCGGGCGAAACACGTGTTGCCGTCACTCCGGAGACGGCCAAAAAGCTCAAGGCGCAAGGACACACCCTGCGCATTCAGTCGGGCGCGGGCGTGGCGGCCAGCGTCACCGACGCGGCATATGAAGCGGTCGGGGCCGACATCACCGATGACGCAGGCGCTTGGTCCTGCGACTTGCTCTTGAAAGTCCGTGCACCGTCGGCCGCTGAAATCGGCAAGGTCAAGCCGGGGGCGGCGCTGGTGGGCATGCTCAACCCCTTCGATGCCGAAGGTCTGCAGCGGCTGGCCCAGGCCCAGCTCACCAGCTTTGCACTGGAAGCCGCACCGCGCACCACGCGTGCCCAAAGCATGGACGTGCTGTCCTCGCAGGCCAACATTGCCGGCTACAAGGCCGTGATGATTGCCGCGGACCGCTACCAGCGCTTCTTTCCCATGCTGATGACGGCTGCGGGCACGGTCAAGGCCGCGCGCGTCGTGATCCTGGGCGTGGGGGTGGCGGGCTTGCAGGCTATCGCCACCGCCAAGCGATTGGGCGCGGTGATCGAAGCCTCCGATGTGCGACCCAGTGTGAAAGAGCAAGTGGAATCGCTCGGCGCCAAATTCATCGACGTGCCGTACGAGACGGCAGAGGAAAAAGAAGCGGCCGAAGGTGTCGGGGGCTATGCCCGCCCGATGCCGCCGAGTTGGCTTGAGCGCCAGAAGGCCGAGGTTGCCAAGCGCGTGGCCCAGGCCGACGTGGTGATCACCACGGCGTTGATTCCGGGCCGTGCCGCCCCCGTGCTGGTCACCGAGGACATGGTCAAGTCCATGAAGCCGGGCTCCGTCATCGTCGACCTGGCCGCCCCTCAGGGTGGTAACTGTCCGCTCACCGAACCTGGGCACACCGTGGTCAAGCATGGCGTGACGCTGGTGGGCGAAACCAATCTGCCCGCCTTGGTCGCGGCCGACGCAAGTGCTCTGTACGCGCGCAACGTGCTCGACTTTCTCAAGCTCGTGCTCGACAAGGACGGCCAGTTCAAGGTCGACCTGGAAGACGATATTGTCGCGGCCTGTCTGATGACGCAAGCCGGCGAAGTCCGGAGGAAATAAGCATGGAACTCGTATCACCTACCCTCACCAACCTGATCATTTTTGTGTTGGCCATCTACGTGGGTTACCACGTGGTCTGGACGGTTACCCCCGCCTTGCACACGCCGCTGATGGCGGTGACCAACGCGGTCTCGGCCATTGTCATCGTCGGGGCCATGCTGGCCGCGGCACTCACTGAGACCGGCCTGGGCAAAACCATGGGCGTGCTGGCCGTGGCCTTGGCTGCCGTCAACGTCTTTGGCGGATTTCTGGTGACCCGGCGCATGTTGGAAATGTTCAAGAAGAAAGAGCGCAAGGCGCCTGCTGCCCAGGGAGACGCACCATGAGCATGAATTTGGTGACGCTGCTGTACCTGGTGGCCAGCGTCTTTTTCATCCAGGCCCTCAAGGGGCTGTCGCATCCCACCACCTCGATTCGCGGCAACGTGTTCGGCATGGCGGGCATGACCATCGCCGTGCTCACCACGGCAGCGCTGATCGTCCAATTGTCCAGCGATGCGGGCGCGGGCATGGGCTATGTTCTGGTCGGATTGCTGGTGGGCGGCACCGCCGGCGCCATCATGGCACAGCGTGTCGAGATGACCAAGATGCCCGAACTGGTGGCCTTCATGCACAGCATGATTGGTCTGGCGGCGGTCTTCATCGCCATTGCAGCAGCGGTCGAGCCGCAGGCCTTCCAGATCGTGCGCAAGGCCGCAGACGGCACGGTGCCCCCCATTCCCATGGGCAACCGCCTGGAGCTGTTCCTGGGCGCGGGCATTGGTGCCATCACCTTCAGCGGCTCGGTGATTGCCTTTGGCAAGCTGTCGGGCAAATACAAGTTCCGTCTGTTCCAGGGCGCGCCGGTCACCTTTGCCGGCCAGCACAAACTCAACCTGGTGATGGGTCTGGCCACGCTCGGACTGGGTGGCGTCTACACCGCCACGCAGGACCCCGCCGCGTTTTACGCCATGCTGGCGCTGTCCTTCATCATGGGTGTGCTCATCATCATCCCGATCGGCGGCGCCGACATGCCGGTGGTGGTGTCCATGCTCAACAGCTACTCGGGCTGGGCGGCGGCGGGCATTGGCTTCTCGCTCAACAACAGCATGCTGATCATTGCCGGCTCGCTGGTGGGCAGCTCGGGTGCCATCCTGAGCTACATCATGTGCAAGGCCATGAACCGCTCGTTCTTCAACGTCATTCTGGGCGGGTTTGGTGGCGAGGCGGTCGATGCCTCGGCGGGCGGTCAGGTGCAGCGCAGCGTCAAGAGCGGCAGCGCCGACGATGCGGCCTTCATCATGGGCAACGCCGAGACCGTGGTGATCGTGCCCGGGTATGGTCTGGCGGTGGCGCGTGCGCAGCACGCGGTCAAGGAACTGGCGGCCAAGCTGACGGAAAAAGGCGTGAGTGTGAAGTACGCCATCCACCCGGTGGCTGGCCGCATGCCCGGTCACATGAACGTGCTGCTGGCCGAAGCCGAGGTGCCCTACGACCAGGTGTTCGAGATGGAGGACATCAACTCCGAATTCGGGCAAGCGGATGTGGCCATCATTCTGGGGGCCAACGACGTGGTGAACCCGGCCGCCCACACCAAGGGCAGCCCGATTTACGGCATGCCTATCCTGGAGGCTTACAAGGCCAAGACGGTCATCGTCAACAAGCGCTCGATGGCGGCTGGCTATGCCGGTCTGGACAACGAGTTGTTCTACATGGACAAGACCATGATGGTGTTTGGAGACGCCAAGAAGGTGGTCGAGGACATGGTCAAGGCCATCGAGTGATCAAGAGCCACCCCTGGTTGAGTGCGTACCCGCAGGGGGTACCGGCCGAGATCGACACGAGCGGCTACCGCTCGCTGGTCGACCTCATGCAGGAGAGCTTTCAGCGTTATGGTGACCGTGCGGCTTACAGCTTTCTGGGTCGTCGTCTGAGCTTTGCAGAACTTGACCAGCGCAGCCAGCAGTTGGGTGCGTACCTGCAGTCCTTGGGGCTGGTGCGTGGCGACCGTGTTGCCATCATGCTGCCCAATGTGTTGCAGTACCCCATCGCGGTGGCGGCGGTGTTGCGAGCCGGATTTGTGGTGGTCAACGTCAACCCGCTGTACACCGCACGCGAACTGGAGTACCAGCTCAAGGATTCGGCCGCCAAGGCCATTGTCATCATCGAAAACTTTGGCACGGTGCTGCAGCAATGTCTGGCCAACACGCCGGTGCAGCATGTGGTGCTGTGCGCCATGGGAGACCAGCTCAGCTGGCTCAAGGGCGTGCTGGTGAACCAGGTGGTGCGCAAGGTCAAGAAGATGGTACCCCCTTTCACCTTGCCCACGGCGGTGCGTTTCAACGAGGCGTTGGCGCGCGGGGCACAGTTGAGCTTGCAGACACCCGAGATGGGGCCCGATGACCTGGCGGTGCTGCAATACACCGGGGGCACCACGGGGGTCTCCAAAGGCGCCGAGTTGCTGCACCGCAACCTGCTGGCCAATGTGCTGCAGTCCGAAGCCTGGAACAGCCCGGTGATGGCGCGCGTGCCGGCGGGTGAACCCTTGATCAGCATTTGCGCCTTGCCGCTGTATCACATCTTCGCCTTCACAGTGAACATGATGTTGTCCATGCGCACAGGCGGCATGAACGTGCTGATACCCAATCCGCGTGATATTCCGGCGGTGCTCAAGGAGTTGTCGCAGCACCGCTTCCACCAGTTCCCAGCCGTGAACACCTTGTTCAACGCGCTGCTCAACCACCCTGACTTCGATCGGGTGGACTGGTCGCATCTCAAGGTCTCGCTGGGCGGAGGCACGGCGGTGCAGGCGGCGGTGGCCCAGCGATGGCTCGAGAAGACGGGGTGTCCCATCTGTGAGGGCTATGGCCTGTCCGAAACCAGTCCCTCGGCCAGTTGCAACCCCACCACCAGCCAGTCCTTCTCCGGCACCATTGGCGTGCCCATTCCCAGCACCGAGATGAAAATCATCGATGACGATGGACACGAGGTTGCTGTAGGGCAGCCGGGCGAAATCGCCATCCGCGGCCCACAGGTGATGGCCGGTTACTGGCAGCGCCCGGACGAGACCGCCCGTGTGATGCTGCCCGGTGGGTGGTTCCGCTCCGGGGACATCGGCATCCAAGACGAGCGGGGTTACTTCCGCATTGTGGACCGCAAGAAGGACATGATTCTGGTCAGCGGCTTCAACGTCTATCCCAATGAGGTCGAGGACGTGGTGGCGCAATTGCCAGGCGTCTTGGAGTGTGCGGTCATCGGGATCCCCGATGAGAAGTCCGGCGAGGCGGTCAAGCTTGTGGTGGTGCGCAAGGATCCACAACTGAGCGAGGACGCCATCCGCGAGCACTGCAAGGCGCAACTCACGGGCTACAAGCATCCGCGCGTGATCGAGTTTCGCGCTGACTTGCCCAAGACGCCGGTGGGCAAAATCCTGCGGCGCGAATTGCGCTCTCCGACCTGAACATTCCGGCATGACCCTGGGCATTGTCAGCGCCATGCACGAGGAACTCTCGGCCGTGTTGGCGCGTGTGCAGGCCCGTCCGGTCGAGTGGGCCGGTCGCACGTTCTGGCAAGGTCACTGGCACGGCGTGCCGGTGGTGGCCGTGCTGTCGCGCATCGGCAAGGTGGCGGCCGCCACCACCGTGACCACCCTGCTCCATCGCTTCGAGGTGGACCAGGTGGTGATGACGGGCGTGGCCGGCGGCTTGGCCGAGTCGGTGCAGGTGGGGGACGCTGTGGTGGCCGATGCGTTCATGCAGCATGACCTGGATGCCTCGCCCCTGTTTCCCCGCTACGAAGTGCCGCTGTACGGCGTGTCCCGTTTCGGGGTAGATGCGCGTCTGAGTGGCTGGCTCATGCAGGCCGCGCAAGAGGCGTTGTCGCAGGCAGACGGGCACGTGGCCTTGGGCGAGTTGACCGCCCGCGCGGGGGGTGGCCGCGCAGGCGGCACTGAAGCCACTGAAGCCACTGACGCCACAGGCAATTCACTCCATTCGGGCGACGCGGGTGGTGCGGAAGCATTGCGTGCGCTGCCACGTGTCCACACCGGCTTGGTGGCCAGTGGTGACCGCTTTGTCTCCAGCGCCGAGGAAAGCCAAGCCCTTCGCCGTGCATTGCCCGACGCCCTGGCGGTGGAAATGGAAGGCGCGGCCATGGCGCAGGTGTGTCACGACCACGGCGTGCCATTTGCGGGTGTGCGTCTGATCTCGGACCGGGCCGATGACACCGCCCATGTGGACTTCATGCGCTTTATCCGCGATGTGGCAGCACCCGTGAGCGCCGCGGTCATGCAGCGACTGGTCCAGCGGCTGGCCTAGGATCCGCTTATTTCAACCATCCGCGTCGGCGGAAATACCACATGGGCACCAGCGCGCTGGCCACCATCAACCCGATGGCCATCGGGTAGCCCCAACTCATGTTCAGCTCGGGCATGTACTGAAAGTTCATGCCGTAGATGCTGGCGATCAAGGTGGGCGGCAGCAACGCCACGCTGGCCACCGAGAAGATCTTGATGATCTTGTTCTGGTTGATATTGATGAAGCCAACCGTTGCGTCCATGAGGAAGTTGATCTTGTCAAACAGGAAGGCCGTGTGGTTGTCCAGCGACTCGATGTCACGCAGGATTTGCCGCGCTTCCTCGAACTGCTCGGCATTGAGCATGCGCGAGCGCATCATGAAGCTGACGGCGCGGCGGGTGTCCATCACGTTGCGCCGAATGCGGCCGTTCAAGTCTTCCTGGCGGGCAATGGCGGCCAGCACCTCGCCGGCCAGGGCGTCGGTAACGTCCTCGGAGAGCACTTTTTTGCCAGCCAGTTCCAGCTGGTCGTAAATGTTTTCCAGGGTGTCGGCGGAGTACTCGGCGTCGGCATCGAAAAGTTTGAGGAGTACCTCCTTGGCGTCCTCCAGCAAGCCGGGGGCGCGACGGGCACGCAACCGCAAGAGACGAAACACAGGCACGTCTTCATCGTGGATCGAAAACAGCACGCCACGGCTTTTGAGGTCCTGGTTGTGCTGGTTGAGGATGAAGGCCACCCGCACCGTGCGGGGCTCATCCTCATCGGCGATGAGGAAGTCACTGCGGATGTGCAACTCGCCATTGTCTTCCTCATAGAAGCGGGCGGATTCTTCGATGTCCTCGTCCATCGCATCCTCGGGGATGGACAGACCGTAGTACTGTTTGATCCAGCGCTTCTCCTCCACCGTGGGCGACTCCAGGTCGACCCAGATAGGCTGAAAGCGCGAGAGCTCTTCCAGGGATTCGATCTCTTCCTGGACGAGGCGGCCGTGGGCCAGCGTGAAAATGTTGAGCATGGCGGCTGGAGGTGCTTAGGCACCGGAGTTCGATGACGGAAAGTGCTTTCGAATCCGGGTCAGGGGCACCAAGGCCGGTGGATCCGAAAGCTACCGAGAAGGGTAGGGGTCCAAGGAGACATCTCCGTAACTGCTGAAGCCACGATTATGGCACTGGCGCATGGTGTTGGGTTGTGACAGCCTTACGTGCTGGCGGGCCTTGCTTTTCACCGTGGGTAGGCGCATAGTGGACTCGAGCGGCTCGCCATCGGGGTGAGGGGCGGTCTGCCAGCACAAGTATTTCACCCGTTCTAGGAGGAAGTTCATGAACCTGACGATCAGCGGCCATCATGTCGAAGTCACCCCTGCCTTGCGCAGCTATGTGACCAGCAAGCTCGATCGCATCACGCGTCACTTTGACCAGGTGGTAGACGTCAAGGTGTTGCTGACGGTGGAAAAGCAAAAGGAAAAGGAAAAGCGCCAGCGCGCCGAATGCAACATCCATGTCAAGGGCAGCGACATGTTCGCCGAATGCAGCCATGAAGACCTCTACGCCGCTGTGGACGAACTCGTGGACAAGCTCGACCGCCAGGTGGTGCGCCACAAGGACAAGCTGCAAGACCACCACCATGATGGGCACAAGCGGCTGATGTGATCCTCTTGCACCAATTTGGTGCCGGAGTGATGGGGCTCGGCGACCCTTGGGGGGACGATTGCCACTCGCAGGCCCCAACTTTGCCTGCCAGAACCGACCGAGGATGACCGGGTGGGTGGACAGGTGCATAATGTGCGCCTCACCATGAACCGACTCGCTGCCATTCTGCCTGTTGCCCACGTGCTTGTGGGTGTTGAAGTCACGAGCAAAAAGCGCGCTTTCGAGGAAGCGGGTCTGTTGTTTGAGTCGCAGCACGGTCTGAGCCGTGCTTTGGTGGCGGACAGTTTGTTTGCACGCGAGCGTCTGGGCTCCACGGGCCTGGGGCATGGTGTGGCCATCCCGCACGGCCGCATCAAAGGCCTCAAGTCCCCCATGGCCGCTGTGTTTCGCCTGGACGAGTCCATTGGGTTCGATGCCCCTGACGAGCAACCGGTGAGTCTGCTGATATTCCTGCTCGTGCCGGAGGCATCCACGCAAAAGCACCTGGAAATCCTGTCTGAAATTGCCGAGTTGCTCAGCGACGCCGCATTGCGCGACAAGCTCAAGAGCAGCGACAGTGCAGACTCGCTTCACCACCTCATCGCCAACTGGAGCTCAGCCCTCACCACCTGAGGGAGCGAGCGCCCCTACCGACCTTGAAGCCCACCGTCGTCAGCGCTGATGTCTTGTTCGAGGACTTCCGCGAGAAGCTGCGGTGGGAGTGGGTGGCTGGTCAGGGCGCTTCGGAGCGTCGCTTTGACGAAGTCGCCGTCCGAGCCGCGCGCTCAGGCGCCGACCTGGTGGGCTACTTGAATTACATCCACCCGTATCGCCTGCAATTGCTGGGTGAACGGGAGGTCCGCTACATCACCAATGCCACGGCCGAAGACTGCGCCCGCCGTATTGCACGCATCGTCACGCTGGAGCCGCCGGTGCTGGTGGTTGCGGATGGCCAGACGCCGCCTGCATCGCTCATTGAGATGTGCGAGCGTGCACAGATCCCGCTTTTTTCGACCCACGAATCGTCCGCCCACGTGATCGATCTGCTGCGGGCCTACTTGTCCAAACACTTTGCCGATCGCACCTCCATGCATGGCGTGTTCATGGACATTCTGGGTTTGGGTGTGATGATCACCGGTGAATCCGGACTGGGCAAAAGCGAACTCGGCCTGGAGCTGATTTCTCGTGGCAACGGGCTGGTGGCGGACGACGCGGTCGATCTGTACCGCATCAACCAGACCACCATCGAAGGCCGTTGTCCGGATCTGTTGCAAAACCTGTTGGAAGTGCGCGGCATCGGACTGCTGGACATCCGCGCCATCTTTGGCGAGACGGCCGTGCGCCGCAAGATGCGGTTGAAACTCATTGTGCACCTGGTGCGGCGCGAAACCCTGGAGCGCGACTACGACCGCTTGCCGCACGAACCCTTGACGCAGGATGTGCTGGGCATTGCAGTCCGCAAGGTGGTGATTCAGGTGGTGGCGGGTCGTAACATCGCGGTGCTGGTGGAGGCGGCGGTACGCAACACCATTTTGCAATTGCGCGGCATCAACACCTACGACGAGTTTGTGGAGCGTCACCGGCGCGCCATGGAGCAAGGCTAGACCCTGCCTGCGCGTTGAAGGTCACAGCCGGTGTGGGCTATCACGCCTTGCGATGTGGACAATGCTCACGCCGGCAGTGAGCGTACAGGCTGAGCGCGTGGTCTGCCAACTCGAAACCTTTGGTCTGAGCGATGCGCTGTTGTCGCTGTTCAATGTCCGGGTCGCAAAATTCTTCAACCCGTCCACAATCGAGGCACACCAGGTGGTCATGGTGCTGGCCTTCGTCGAGTTCATACACGGCTTTTCCACTCTCAAAGTGACTGCGCGTGAGAATGCCCGCTTGTTCAAACTGGGTCAGCACTCGATACACCGTGGCCAGGCCCACATCCATGTTGTCGATCAAGGCTTGGCGGTACACATCCTCGGCGGTCATGTGACGCAGCGGTGCCTTCTGGAACAACTCCAGGATTTTCAGCCGCGGCAGCGTGGCCTTGAGGCCCGTGCCCTTGAGTTCGTCGATGGATGGCATGCGGATCAAATGGGTGAGTGGCTCACAGCCTTGAAGCCACTTGACTTTAGGGGTGCGCCGCTACAATGACCTCATCATATCTTGAGTGTGCTCTTTGGCATGACATCGTTTCAACGCATCTTCACTAACGGGCTCCTGCTGTGTGGGCTGCTGGTCCTGTCGGCCTGCAGCACCCTGCAAAAACCCATCGAGGGTGTCTCCTCGCAGGTGGCCAACGTCTCTGGCCGCGTGGCAGAGGCGTTGCGGCCTTACCGCACCGAGGTGGTTCAAGGCAACGTGGTCACCCGTGAGCAACAGCAGTTGCTGCGTGTGGGCATGACCCGCCTGCAGGTGCGTGATGTGTTGGGTACGCCGCTGATTACCAGCGTATTCCATGCCAACCGTTGGGACTATGCGTTCACCATCCGTCGACAGGGGGCAGAGCCGTTGCACCGCAAGCTGTCGGTGTTCTTCGAAGGCGATGGGCTGGCACGTGTGGAGGCGGACGAGCTGCCCCTAGAGGCGGAGTTTGCTGCACGGCTGGACACACGACGTCCGGCTGGCAAACCCCCGGTGCTCGAAGCCAAGCCTGCGGCGCTCGAGTCCTTCAAGAGCCGAACCTCCCCCACCCCCACGGCCCCCAACCAGGAGCCGTTGCCTGACTATCCCCCGCTTGAGCCTGCCCGTTGAGGCTGGCCAGCTTTTCGGAGTTGCCTCATGTCTATCTCGTCTCCCCTTCGCATTGCCATTGCCGGGGCCAGCGGCCGCATGGGTCGCATGCTGATCGAAGCCGTTCTCAACGCGCCAGACTGCGAACTCGCCGGTGCGCTTGACGTGCCCGCAAACCCTGCGCTGGGATCAGACGCGGGGGCTTTTCTGGGCCGCACCACCGGCGTGATCATCACCTCGGATGTGCCAGCTGCTTTGGCGCGAGCACAGGTGCTGATCGACTTCACGCGCCCCGAGGGCACCATGGCGCATGTGCGCGTGTGCCAGCAACTTGGCGTCAAGATGGTGATTGGCACCACAGGCTTTGGTGACGCGGACAAAGCGGAACTGGCGCAGGCGGCTCAATCGCTGGCCATGGTGGTGGCCCCCAACATGAGTGTGGGCGTCAATGTCACCCTGCGCTTGCTGCAAATGGCCGCCAAGGCCTTGTCCACCGGCTATGACATCGAGGTGATCGAGGCTCATCATCGCCACAAGGTCGATGCGCCGTCGGGAACGGCGCTCAAAATGGGTGAAGTCCTCGCCGAGGCGCTCGGGCGTGACCTCAAGGACTGTGCCGTCTACGCACGCGAGGGTCACACCGGTGAGCGTGACCCTTCCTCTATCGGTTTCGCCACCATTCGAGGGGGGGACATCGTGGGCGACCACACGGTGATGTTTGCAGGCACCGGCGAACGCGTCGAGATCACCCACCGCTCAGGCAGCCGCAGCAACTATGCACAAGGCAGCCTGCGTGCGGCGCGCTACCTCGCCGAGCGCTCCAGTGGCATGTTCGACATGTTCGACGTGCTCAACCTGCACTGACCCAGGCCCTAGCCAACTGGAGAGGCCATGCTGTTCGGGATCAGCGAAGCCGCCCTCACGGCCGGGGTGGCGGGCATGCTGTGGGCATTGTCTGTCTCGAGCTGGGTGGTGATCGTCTACAAAACCTGGTGGATATGGCGCGCGGTGCAAGACGTGTCGGCAGGGCAGCAGGCGTTCTGGCAAACTTCCGACCCCGTTGAAGCTCAACAGGTGCTGGCCCTGCTGGATCGCCATGCCCTGATGCAGCCCTTGACGGCTGCGGCGGGCGCCAGCGTGGCAGCATCTCCGCTCGGCGCCCAGCGCCAAACGCAAACAGAGGCATCGCGCCAACGCCAGGTGGTGCAATCTCTGCGGTTGGTCTGCCAGCGGGTCCAGTGGGGGCAG